>Ga0189280_10310_pt1 | contig 25812 bp, 23 predicted proteins | sample N26B71minimetaG_FD_130327 | JGI IMG/M metagenome (GOLD analysis project Ga0189280, IMG submission 130327) | Marine microbial communities from the Costa Rica Dome - N26 B7-1 mini metaG | ecosystem: Environmental > Aquatic > Marine > Oceanic > Photic zone | place: Costa Rica: the Eastern Pacific... | reverse complement strand
GATCGGATCGGTCTGCATGAAGCGTCCCAGCTCGGGATTATACGCCCGGTTCTTGTAGTGGTAGAGGCCGGTTTCGGGGAGCCAGACCTGGCCGGTATAGCCGAAGCGGCCGGCATTGCCCGGTGCCGGGGCGCCGTATTCGTCATAGCTGTTGATCTGGATCGACGCGCCCGACCAGTCGGTCACCGCGACGATAGACCCCCGCTCGTCCGCCAGCAGCCATTGCCGTGTCGACACCGCGCTGCCGGCATATTGCACCAGCGGCTCGTCCGCCCCCGGCCCGTGAACATACCGCGCCGTCAGCGTGCCGGAACCATTGTATTCCGCGATCAGGTCGAGACCGTCATACTGCATCTCGCGGAAGGTGATCCCCGTGCCCGAGGTCTCCTGCAGGCGCCCGGCCGGATCATAGGTCAGATCGATCGACGTCCCGACACCGCTCAGCCGGTTATAATGATCGTATTGATAGGTCTGGCCCTGGTGATCCCGGGTCATGTTTCCCCGGCCGTCATAGAGCGGCGCCGTCGACTGGGCGGTCACCGAGAGCATCTGGTTGAGACCGTTATAGCTGGTCGCTTCATCGAAATTGACGAAGTCGGTCCAGGCATAGCCGGTATTGCTGTCCGTCCGGCTGGTGATCTGACCGGCCGGATTGTGGCTGAAGGTCAGCGTGCGATCGTCGGACGTGCCGGGATCCGGCGCCGCCCATTACGCAGCATTAAAAGAACCATCACGGCCCCCCGTCGCCTAACGTATCAAAAAACCTCACCAGAGCAGGAAAAGTGAACAAAAACGGAACGAATATAAATACGTACACCAGAGGGCCACCCTTTATTCTAACGTGATAGGGGTCATCCCTCCAAAGCGACCCCACTACAATACAAGCCAGCCCATATATCGCGACCCTATCCACAACCAACACCGCGAGACTAATATCAATAGAGCTTACAGAACTCCAAATGTAAGCTATATGCACAACTGACAAAAACAGAAGAAAACATTGAAGCAAATATCTTAAAACTACATATCGCACACCAACTCTCCACCAGCAAGTTGAGCAACGCCGCCAACAAACGATCCAAATCCCCCACCGACGGCGAAGGCCCCTCCTTCCCCCATACTAGCTGCGAAGTTTCCAGCTTGTACAATGAAGGAGCCCCCAGACAGCTCGCCCACTCGCGCGCCGGTGAACCCTATTTGGACGTTTGCCGCCGCACCTCCCCGGACCACCCCCCTAGCGAAGCGTTGGATGCTCCTGACGTGGTGATTGACGGGTGTGCCCGAGCGCGGCTGCCGGTCCGTTGGCGAAGCGCCCGTGCCCATCAGCACTGCACTGAAGACCGAAAACTGACCTTGCTCATGATTTACGGCAAGGGATGTACTAACCCCCCCAGTTAAAGTCGACGCACGCGCTGAACCAACCACGCCCAAAGATACAAATGCAGTACTGCCTGACATCTGAGAAACACCCCCGAGTATCTGCATGACACTGAGAGGTGGCCCACCTGGCGGACGCGCATTAAGCGCAGAACGAATAGCATCGCACGCGGCGACCTCTAAATCCGACGCCACCTGCCCCGCCAGCTCCGCCGCCCATTCCCCAATAGTCCTTGCAGCTTCCGCTGCAATTCTTCTGGACCAATCATCGAAGAAATTCCGAATTGCCTCGCGATCGCAGACCGAGCCCAATGGGCAACGAATTCTGGGCACTGTGACGGTTATGACATCGTCCGGATCCAACCCCAACGGATCCACCAGGTTCACCGGATCCCCACCCACATAAGCGTAGAGGTTCATCCCGCCATTCACCCCGATCGGGTCGGTCTGCATGAACCGTCCAAGCTCCGGATTATACGCCCGGTTCTTGTAGTGGTAGAGGCCGGTTTCGGGGAGCCAGACCTGGCCGGTATAGCCGAAGCGTCCGGCATTGCCCGGCGCCGGGGCGCCGTATTCGTCATAGCTGTTGATCTGGATCGACGCGCCCGACCAGTCGGTGACGGCCACGATAGACCCCCGCTCGTCCGCCAGCAGCCATTGCCGCGTCGACACCGAGGCGCCGGCATATTGCACCAGCGGCTCGTCCGCGCCGGGGCCATGCACATAGCGCGCCGTCAGCGTGCCCGTGTTGCTGTATTCCGCGATCAGATCGAGACCGTCATACTGCATCTCGCGGAAGGTGATCCCCGTGCCCGAGGTCTCCTGCAGACGCCCCGCCGGATCATAGGTCAGATCGATCGACGTCCCGACACCGCTCAGCCGGTTATAATGATCGTATTCATAGGTCTGGCCGAGATGATCCCGGGTCATGTTTCCCCGGCCGTCATAGAGCGGCGCCGTCGACTGACCCGTCACCGAAAGCATCTGGTTGAGACCGTTATAGCTCGTCGCCTCGTCAAAATTGACGAAGTCGGTCCAGGCATAACCGGTATTGCTGTCCGTCCGGCTGGTGATCTGGCCCGCCGGATTATGACTGAAGCTCAGCGTGCGGTCGTCCGACGTGCCAGCCAGGTTCTGCACCAGTTCGTCCAGCCGCGAGGCGGCGTCGTAATCATAATCCGTCGTCACCCCATTGCCGCGCGTCAGCAGGGTGCGCCGGCCATGCTGGTCATAGGTGAAATCCGCCAGGCGTTCGAGGCCCGTCGTGTCGCCATTCTCGAAGATCGAGGCCAGCTGGCCGCCGCGCGTATAGGCATAGGTGACGTAATAACTGTCCGGCCAGGTCATGCGCGTGCGTTGGCCCGCCTCATTGTAGAGATAGCTGACCTCGCCATTGGCGCCGGTCTGCGAAGCCAGCCAGCCGCGGCCGTTATAGACATTGGTGATCGTCTGCGACCCGTTCGAGACCGTCAGGATGCGGCCGTGATTGTCATAGGTATAGCTGGTGTCCGCCGTGCCGGACGGGGCGTTGACACTCGTGATCCGGTTGAGGTTGTCATAGGTGTAGATGAAGTTCTGCCCGGTCCGGACACGCCGCTGGTAGATACGGCCAACGCTGTCATAGGTCAGCTGCTCGTAATCGCCGCTGTTGGACGTGCCAGCCCCCTGGGTCGCCGAGGGATAGCGGGTGTATTGCAGCCGGTCGAACGTATCGTAGTGATAGGTCATACGATTGTTCTCGCCATCGGTCAGGCTGGCGACCCGGCCATTGGCGGTATAGGTCCAGGCCGCCTCCACGGCGGCGGCGGACGTGTTGTAGGCGGTCGTCACCTGGGTGCGGCGGCTGGACGTGTCATAATCGGTGCGCGTGATCCGGTCGGGCCCGTAACTGCCGGCCGTCGCCGGCGTGCAGGCCGAGGAAGGCGGGCTGGCGAAGGTGGCCGGGTTCATCCGCTGGACCACGCACTGGGTCCGCCCGGCATTGTCGTAGGAATACTGCACCAGCGCATGCGTGGTCGAACCGGTGATCAGGCGCGAGGCCGAGAGGCGGTGCGAGGTGTCATAGGTGACGGTCTGGCGCTCGATCTCGGAGAAGCTGGTCCAGGCACTGCCATAGCCGGGCATGGTGCCGAACTGGACCTGGGTCACCTGGCCGCGCGTATTATAGGTGGTGCGCTGTGCGGAATGGGTCAGCGGACCGCCTGCGTCCGGGTCCGGCCCGATCTGGCCGGTCGGCCGGCGCAGCGCATCATAGGCGAAGACGGTGCGGTTGTTCGTGCCGTGCAGGGGCGGGTCGAGCGAGACCAGATTGCCCACCGCATCGTATTGCATCGTGCTGGTTGCGCTGAGCGCGCCATCGCCGGCGGCCTCGGTCTGCGCGGTGAGGCGCAGATTGTTGGCCACGCCGGACACGCCGTACACCATTGTGGTGTCGATGCGATAGGATGAATTGGTGCAGCTGGGACCGGAACCCTGGCGGCAGGTGGAAACCTGTGTCGGCAGGTAGATCGGGCCGGGACCGGCGAGCACCGACCCGGTGCCCTTGTGATACCAGGCATAAAGCCCGGCATAGGTGACCCGGACCTGCGGCCGGGCGAGGCCGCCCGCCGGGGCGGGCTGTGTCACCGTCAGCACGCCGCCATGGGTGCTGTCATAGGTGAAATCGGTCTGGTTGCCGGCGCCATCCTTGACCCAGCTCGGCTGGTTGCAGGTCACCGGATTGGAACAGCTGGCGGGGTAGGATGCCGTCATCCGCGTGACGGTGGCCAACCCGCTCTTGGCGTGCTCGACCACCGAGGTCACATTGCCGCGGCTGTCATAGCCATAACTGACATAATTGCCTTCCGGCGCCGTGATCCGGGTGAGCTGGCGGCTGGAATTATAGGTGTATTCGGTGCGGTCTCCGGAGGGCCGTTCCACCGCTGTGATCTGCCCGGTCGACAGGCTGGATTCGACCTTGGTGTTGCCGGCCGCGCCGGGCGCATTCACCGTCGTCGTGCGTGTCCCGCCGCTGTCGGCATAGGTGTAGGACGTGCTCAGGCCATTGGCCGTGACCGACGAGACGCGGCCGGACGTATAGCTGTAGGTGATATCGTTGGCGGCGCTGCCGGGAAAGCGGATCCCGGTGACGCGGCCGGAGCCGTCGCGGACGAAACGTGTGACCCGGCTTTCGCTGTCGGTGTAGAGCCAGTCATTGCCCGACAGACCGATGGAGAGCGAGGGCCAGTCCTGGGAAAAGGAACAGGTGGACGCGATCGGAGCGCAGTATTCTTCCGCCATGTTGAACAGGACGGCCTCGAGCGGGCGCGCCCAATACACGGTTTCGGCGGGGAAGATCGACCCGCCGTCCAGGGCGTAGCTGATGTGCAGCTGGTAGCCGCGATTGGTCGTAACCGCCTGCAGGCGCGAATAGCCATGGTCCGGATCGATGCAGGGAAGGCCGCCGCAATAGGTTTTTTCGAACGCGACCGAATAGTGATAGGTCCACTCCTCCCCGTTCGGGAAGGCGATGGACCGCACGACGGCCCTGTCCGCACCGTAAAAGGCCTGATGCCCGATATCCTGGTGCTGATAGGTCACCACGGTGCCGTCCGCCGTGGTGTAGGTATAGGTCGTCCCGCTCTGCACCAGGGTCGAACCGGACGGTGTCTCCGGCGTATAGGTCGTCCCGGATACGGTGAATGTCTCGGCCGAGCTGTGCAGGGTGACAATGACGGTCGAGCCGTTCGATGCGATCCCGCCCATCACGCTGTGGTGCCAGTCATTGCCGACATAGTTCTGGGAATAGCTCAGGCCGCCATTGGCCGGATCGCCGATACTGATCCCCGGCGAACTCACCACCGGCGTGCCCGATGGCAGGTTGACGCCATTGCCGTCGACCGCGGGGTAGACCAGCGGCAGGGCCGCACCGCCCTGCGCGAGGGACGGCGCTGCAAACGCTGAAATTGCAAGCAGACAGGCGGCAAGGCCGGCGGACAACAGACGGACGAACGGCATGGATACACTCCGGAAATCGGATCCTGGAAGAGACGTCAGGCGGGCAGGAAAACGCGCCGGTCAGGCGCCGGTCGTCTTCTTGCGCGTGCGGTTGTCCGCGTCGTCGTATTCGTATTCGCGCTTCACGCCGTGATTGGGTCCGCCGGAGTGCTCGACCTCGACCACACGCCCCTGGGCGTCATAGGTGTAGGTGACGGTTTCCTGGGCGGCAGCTGCGCCCAGCGGAAGGGTCAGCGCGCCCAGAGCCCCGGTCAGGGCAGAGCCCAGCAAGAATTTTCGCATGATGTCATCCCTCCGCTACGCGCCGGCCGGCGGGCCGGAACCGCCCCGTCCTCACGCGCCCCCGTCCTCACGCAACAGGGGCTCGAAAATTTCGCGTCCGGGGCGAGTACGGCACAGCTGCGGGATACAATCAATGATTTTGTGCGCGGTAGGCGAAATTTGACGTTAACGCAAAAGCGCGAATTGAAACCAGGCCGCGCCACTCCTTCGCCACCAGCCCGAAGCCCCCTACCCCCGCAGCCGTCCCGCGATGCGCAGGGCGTTTTGCTCGATCAGGTCTGCGGCCTGTTCGGCATATCCGGCACTCCTGCCCGCAAGCGCCGCAACATGGTTCGTGGCTGCGACGCGGTGCGCCACGAGGGCGTCGACAATCTCCCGGACCCGCAGGCGGACATCGCCGGCGCGGTAGCCGCCGGCCCTGGCGATGGCGGTCCAGTGATCCGCAGTGATATCGGCGGGCTTTCGCTTCCTGCCGGCGATATTCTGCGCGAAGTATTGCGCCACATCGGGCCAGGGCAGGACGCTGGAGACATCGTAGAGCGGCGCCAGCTGCGGATCGCCGCCGATGGGCAGCAGGACCGAGTAGTTCTTGGCGTGCGCGTCGGTATTGGCGACGAGAATGTTGAAGATGAGCTGGTCGAGCAGGGCCAGCGCACCGGCCGGCGTCAGATGGCGCCCGGTGCCCAGGAGTTGCGGCAGGGACAGGCCGGGACGGGTGCCGCGCTCATACTTGCGCCCCGGCGGGATGCCGTTGGCCTGGGCGAAGTCTTCCTGATGGATCCGTTGCAGCCGCCCTGTGCGGCCCACCCGGCGGTCATAGCGCAGCACACAGATCGCCTTGCGGGTACCGGCGTGCAGGATGGACGCTTCGGCCGCGGCGATCCCGGCGGCGCTTGCCAGGTGCAGACAATAGGTCTCGTTCTCCACGATGCCGGGCAGGCGTGGATTGTCCGGCTTCACGATCACTGTCGAGGGGGCGCCGTTTCGCGGAATGGCGAGCCTGTCGCCATCGCCCGGCAAGCGAAGCACCGGCTTGCCCGCGGCGTCCAGCACGGCAAGCGCCGACTTTCTCTGCCCGCCGGCGAGCGAGACACGCACACCCTCCTCGCCTGCCAGGAAGGGGCGCTGCTGCAGATCCTCGAAATGGCGTTCGAGTGCGGCTTCGGTGTCATCGATCCCGTAAAAGTCGGTCAGCGGCGTCCAGCGCCAGTCCGCCGGCACGGACGGCGTCTCGAAGGAGAGCGCGCCTGCCGTGTCGCCGCCGATCTCGCGCAGCACGGCCAGCGTATCCGTCCGGTCCAGACCCAAAGAGCGGGTCAGGACGAGAAGCTGTTCCTCTTCCGGCAGAAGATTGGCCAGCCAGGGCGAAATCACCACTGACGGATGATGTTCCGCCTGAAGCGGCAAGGTCAGCGACAGGGGAAAGGCGCCGCCGGTCGCGCGCCATTTTTTCGAATAGGCGAAACTCAGCGCGCCATCATCCGCCACACCGACATCACCGACCCGCAGCGTGTCGAACCAGACCGGAACCCGCTGGATCACGTATAGTCTCCGAGATCATAGCCCTCGTCTGCCGCGCGGCCGGGCGCCTCTTCGGACGGCGGCTCGACCAGCTCGCCGGCCGGAATGCGCAAGGCTGCGGCGATCCGGTAGAGGCTGGTCACGCGCAGGTCGCGCTTGCCGGTTTCGATCTGTGACAGGGCAGGCGCACTGATACCGCTGAGACGCGCCAGTTCGTGCAGGCTCAGGCCACGCGCTTCACGGACCTTGCGAATGCGTCCGCCGAGTTGGACGAGAACATTGTCGTTTCGATCGCTGATGGGACGCTCCGTTTTATCGAATTCGATAAAGCATGCCCTGTTCCGGTGTCGGGGGCAAGAATTTTATCGAAAACGGTAAACACATCGGGATCTGGCCCGGAAACCGGCCGGTTTTACCGAAAACGTAAAACCATTTGGCCCGCACCGGCGCCCTTCCCCCTCTCCCGCGCCGGTGCTAAGTCGCGCTCATTCTCCGTATCAGCCTGACGAGCGAGCCATGACCGAAGCCCTGCAATCCGCCATCGAGACCGCCTGGGACAATCGCGACAGCGTGTCCGCCGATACGCAGGGCGAGGTGCGCGAGGCGGTGGAAACGGCGATCGGCCTGCTCGATGCCGGCAAGGCCCGCGTCGCCGAACGCGCCGGCAATGGCGACTGGGTCGTGAACCAATGGCTCAAGAAGGCCGTGCTGCTGGGCTTCCGGCTCAATCCGATGGGCCTGGTCGAGGGCGGCGTCGCCGGCTCGAAATGGTGGGACAAGGTGCCCTCCAAGTTCGAGAACTGGGACGAGGCCGATTTCGCCGCCGCCGGCTTCCGCGCCGTGCCGCCCTGCGCCGTGCGCCGCGGTGCCTATATCGCACCGGGCACGGTGCTGATGCCCTCCTATGTGAATATCGGGGCGTATGTGGATGAGGGCACGATGGTCGACACCTGGTCGACGGTCGGCTCCTGCGCCCAGATCGGCAAGAATGTCCACATCTCCGGCGGCGTCGGGATCGGCGGCGTGCTGGAACCGCTGCAGGCGGGGCCGGTGATCATCGAGGACGATGTCTTCATCGGCGCACGCTCGGAAGTGGCCGAGGGCGTGATCGTACGCACCGGCGCCGTGATCTCCATGGGCGTCTTCCTGGGCCAGTCGACCAAGATCGTCGACCGCGCCACCGGCGAGATCACCCGCGGCGAAGTGCCCGAATACGCCGTCGTCGTGCCCGGCACCCTGCCCGACCCCAAGGGCGGCCCCTCGCTCGCCTGCGCCGTCATCGTCAAACGCGTGGATGCCCAGACGCGGGCGAAGACGGCGATCAACGAGCTGTTGCGGTAGGGGCGGGCTCTCCCTCTACAAACACCCTCCAATTTCCCCGGACCTGTTCCGGGGTCTGGTGGATGTCGCGAATAGCCATGGTCGCATCGGAGCCTGGCCGTTTACCGGCGGCAGGCCCCGGAACAAGTCCGGGGAAAACAACGAGTCCGGGGAAAGTAGGCGCCGGCTTTATCCCGCCTTCCCCAGCCACGCCTCCACGCCTTTCGCGGCCGCTATCCCCGTTGCGAAGCTGGCCTGCAGGAGGTAGCCGCCGGTCGGGGCATCCCAGTCCAGCATCTCGCCGGCGGCGAAAACGCCGGGCTTTGCCGTCAGCATGAAATCCTCACCCACCGCCGCGCGTGTTATACCGCCCACCGAGGAAATCGCGCGGTCGAGGCCGCGCTGGGCGGTGACGGTCAGCGGCACGGCCTTGATCAGCGCCGCGAGTGCGGCGGGATCGGACGGCAGGTCAGCCACCGCATCGCGCAGGAGGGAGATCGCGGCCGGCGGCAGTCCGGCCTTGCGCAGGCGATTGGCAAGGGATTGGCCCTTTTTCGCCCGCGCCAGGGTCGCCGCCAGTGCCTCGGCGGTCTGGTTGGGGCGCAGGTCGAGATGGAGGGTGACCGGTCCCTGCGCCAGCGCGTCACGGACCGGCGCGGCGAGCGCATAGACCGCCCCGCCTTCCAGGCCGTAGCGGGCGATCACCGCCTCGCCGGCGACACGCTCCCCGCCCAGGGTGAGCGCGATCGTCTTCAGCGGCGTGCCGGCGAAACGCGCCTTCGTGATGTCACTGAATGTCACCTCTATGCCGCAGTTGGAGGGCATGAACGGGGCTGTTGTGATGCCCTCACGTGACAGAATGCCCGCCCAATATCCGTCCGATCCCAGCCGCGGCCAGCTCGCCCCGCCCAGCGCCAGAAGCGTCGCATCGGCGCGATACGTGACCGGTCCGTCCGGCGTCTCGAACACCAGCGCGCCCTCTTCGTCCCAGCCGGTCCAGCAATGTCTCACATGCAGGGTAACACCCTGATCCTCCAGCCGTTTCCGCCAGGCCCTGAGCAGCGGCGACGCCTTCATCGCCTCGGGAAACACCCGGCCGGACGAACCGGTGAAGGTCACCTGTCCCAGCCCTTCGCACCAGGCGCGCAGCGCCGCCGGATCATGCTTGAGAATGACCGGCCCCAGCCAGTCCGCCGCCTCGCGATACCGGCCCAGGAACGCCGGCAGGGGTTCGGAATGGGTGAGGTTGAGACCGCCACGTCCCGCCATCAGGAATTTACGGCCCGGCGTCGGCATTTTTTCGAAGATATCCACGCCAAACCCCGCCGCGGACAGATACTCCGCAGCGATCAGACCGGCCGGCCCGGCCCCGATAATGGCGATACGCTTCGAGGTGGTCATGCCCTGTCCTAGCGCGCGTCCCGCAAAACTGTCATGCGGGCAAACAGGCGCAAAAAGCTCAAACTCAGCACTTCCCTACCACCACTCACCGAATAAGCACTTCAAACCCGGCTGGCTTTCAGGCCGGTCGACAACCCCGAACCGGGATAGATGTGGCAACCCTACAAAGCGACCACCAGAGAACGTCCCGAATTCCCCAGAAACATCTCCCCAAGCCAACGGTACGCGCTTGGAGTCACGAACATCGAGCACTCCCTTCATTGTCTCTCGGGTCACACCTCCCATGCAGATAACGAGCTCGGGCTGGGCGTAGCTGATGAGGCACCCCCACAAATCGGCACCAAACAATCGAGCCTCCATTTTGTGAGGTAGCGCACCCCAAGAGGGAGAACGAAATGGTATGAGATTTCCGGCAAGCACCTCCTCCGGAAAGACGCCAAGGCGTCTGCAAAGCGAACGCACGCGCTTTTGAAGTGGAGCACACCCGGGAGAATGCCCGGCCCACGATTCATCGACGTAAGCACTGCCTGACGGCATGGCAAAAACTGCATGATCGACCGGAGCAAGCGACCCGCCGGGATTAAGCCCGACTAGCGCTATACGCGCGCCTTCGATAACGCTCTTGGGGCTGTATAGAAGACGCCAGCCGAGTTGATAGCCAAGACTACGATAGCGGGCCGCGATAAGATCGGCAAAGTCCTGCATAAATACCTACTCCTCGTCCCGCGCCGCGACCATCGCCCGCACCCGTTCGACTGGCAGGGCGTGCACCACGCCCTCCCGGCCCGCCAGCGGATACTCGATATCCTCGGCCATCAGGAGCGCGTTATAAATGGCTTCCTCGGTCGCCTCGATCGCGGCCTGGAAGAGCGGCGACATCTGGCTGTTGGGCAGGTCGGCCATCGTCGCAATATCCGAGCGGCGCTCCGGCGTGCGGCGGACATCGGGATGGGTGGAGAAGGCGATGGCGTAATCGCCCGACCCGTTGGTGATCGACGCGCCGGTGCGCGCCAGGCCGGCGAATGTGCGCCGGGCGAGACGTTCCAGATTGCGGTCGGACAGCGGCGCATCGGTGGCAAGCACGATCATGATCGACCCGTCCGCACGGTCATCGGCGACATGATCCGATAGATAGAACTGCCCCAGTTCTTCGCCGACCGGCAGGCCGTCCATCTGCAGGATGCCGCCATAATTGGTCTGCACCAGCACGCCCAGCGTCCAACCGCCCAGACTATCCGGCAGGCGGCGCGAGGCGGTGCCGATCCCGCCCTTCCAGCCAAAGGTCACCGTGCCATTGCCGGCACCGACATTGCCTTCGGCAACAGGCCCGGCCGAAGCACTCTCGATGGCCTCAACCGCATGTTCCGGCATGACAATCCGAGCGCGGATATCGTTGAGCCGGCTGTCATTGGTCTCGCCGACCACCATGTTGAGCGAACGGATGCCCTCACGGCCGGGCCGGGCCAGCGACCAGTCGAGTATCCCGTCCGCCGCCCGCGGCACGGCCAGCGTGTTGGTCAGCACGATCGGAGTCTCGATCTCGCCCAGCTCGCGGATCTGCGTCGCCCCCATCAGCTTGCCATAGCCATTGCCGACCGCGAGGGCGGCCGGAACTTTGTCGGCGTAGATATCCCCGCCATGCGGCAGGATCGCCGTGACGCCGGTGCGGATCGAGGCCTCCGGATCGGTCAGCGTCACCTGGCCGACGCGCACACCTTCGACATCCGTGATCGCATTCAGCGGACCGGGCGCCAGCACGCCGGGCGCGATACCGATTTCGCGGGCCCGCACCTGGTCCGGCCCGCGCTCCTGGGCGCCCGCTGCCGCTGTCGTCACCACCATCGCCATTGCCAATCCTGCCAGCCTTGCCGCACCGATCATGACGGCGCCTCCCTGATCTGCCGCCCCGTTTATAACAGCCCCTGCGCTGACGTGCCGCTACCCGTTGCGGCTCGAATCTGATGGGATGCGCCGGTTCGAACAAGAAGGGGCGCGTCATGAGCGACGAAACCAAGAAAGACCGTCCGGCGGTGGCCGACCCGGCAGCACCCTACGGTTCCGCCAACAATCCGTCGGAATTCGACGTGCTGAACAAGCTGGGCAAGGACGAGCCCTATTTCATCATCCGTGGCGGCGACCCGCTGTCCGACGCGCTGGTCGAGCTGCACGCCTATATCGGCGCGGGCCAGTCCGGTGCGGCGCACGACACGCTGGAACGCATTCTCGCCCTCACCTCGCAACACCCGCCCCGTCCGGTCGGCTCGCCGAAATACCGCGAAACCTTCAAGATCTCGGTCTCGATGGAACGCTATCGCGAGACGCACGGGCGCTCGCATTAGCGCGCAGGCCACCTGTCATGAGCGACACTGTCACGATCCGCCGGGCGGCCCCGGCGGACTTCGCGGTATTGGGCGAGTTGATGTTCGACGCCGTCCACAACGCGCCCAGCCGCTACACGCCGCAGCAGCGCCAGGCCTGGGTGCCGGAACCGCGCCGGGGCGACGACTGGAATGCGCGCCTGGCCGGGCAGGTGATCTTCATCGCCGAACAGGACGGTCATGCCGCCGGCTTCATGTCGCTGGCCCCGCCGGACTATGTCGACTTCGCCTATATCCGCCCCGGCTTCCAGGGCTCGGGCCTGTTCCGGCGGCTCTATGCCGCGATCGAGGAAGCGGCGCTCGAGACGGGCCAGACCCGCCTGACCGTCCATGCCAGCCTGATGGCCCAGCCGGCCTTTTCGGCCATGGGCTTCGAGATCACACAGCGCGAGACGGTCGAGGTCCGCGGCGAACAGCTCGACCGGTTCGCGATGAAAAAGCCGCTGTCTCCCGCCCTTTAGAAAAAGGGCGTGGCCCGCCCGAAAACGACAGACGGGCCACCCAGGGGAGTTTTCATGAAAAGCGGTGACGCAGGACCCGGAAGGCCCGGCGGGATTCCGGCATGGCCAGGCTCAAGCCCATGAAGCCGTGCAGCGTGGTCTCGAAGCAGTAATAGGCCGCCTTGCCCCCGGCCTTGCGGACCCGTCGTACGAAATCCGCCCCCTCGTCCCGCAGCGGGTCGTAGCCGGCGGTAATCATCGTCACCGGTGGCAGCCCGCCCAGATCCTCCGCCAGAAGCGGCGACACGTCCTGCGCGCCGGCCAGGGCGGGATCGTCGAGATAGTTGCGCGCCGACCAGGCCACGTCTTCGTGCGAGAGGAAGTAGCGGCCATCACCCAGCACCCGCCGCGAACCGTGTTCGGGCAGGTCGGGCACCAGCATCACCGGGTAGAACAAGGCCAGGTGGTTCAGCTGTACATCCGGCATGCCGCGCGCCCGCAAGGCGAGCGCCGCAGCCATGGTCCCGCCGGCACTGTCGCCGGCCAGGGCCAGCGACGCCAGTCCGCGCCGCACCTGTTCTTCCCGTGCCCATTCAAGCGCCGACAGTCCGGCCCGGATGGCCGCCGGGTATTTGTGCTCGGGCGACAGGGGATAGCCGACACTGGCCACGACATGGCCCGTCGCTTCGGCCAGACGGCGGGCGAAGCCGTCATAGGCATCCAGACTGCCCAGCGTGCAGCCGCCACCGTGAAAGAAGACCAGCATCCCGCGCGCGCCGCCTTCCGGCTCGTAGATCCTCAGATCGGGAGCCTCCCCCTCGACCGCCGGACCGCTGGCGGCGGTGACGGATTTCATCGCCGGACCGGGCTGGTCGACCTCACGCATCAGGGTTTCGATCGCTGCCCGCGCCTCCTCAAGCGGCAAATCGCGGATCGGCGGCGCGTCTGGCGGTGTCGCATCGAGGAAGGCCTGTGCCCCGCGGGACAAGGGGCGACGGCGTGCCTTTGCGAGCGGAACCGGCCGCGTCGAATAGGATCGGAACCACATACCGGCTACCGGGTCCGCAGGACGAGACGGATGTCGAAGGTCCGCGGCGCGCCGTAATAGGCGAGCTGATAGCCGGGGAATTCCATCAGGTCGAAGGCCTGGTTGATATAGTGCTCGTCGAAGACGTTGCGCACCCCGGCCCGGATCTCCCAGCGGTCGTCCGCGGCGCCGATCGCGGCGAAGGCATTGACCAGCGCATAGCCGTCCTGGGCCAGGTTCTCGGCGCTGGACACGGTGGTGTAGGTCTTCGAGCGCCAGGACGCGTCGGCGTGCACGGTGGCGTAGAGGCTGTCGCCGACCGGCCATTCATACGTCGCCGCGGCACCGCCACTCCATTCCGGCGTATTCACCAGCTCGCGCTCGCCGGCGATGTCCACACCGCCCGGCCCGATGTATTCCTCGTAGAAGGCGTCCATATAGCCGAGATGACCGGTCAGGGTGAGGCCGTCGGCCGGACGCCACATCGCCTCGACCTCCAGGCCCTGGATCACCGCCTCGCCGGCATTGGTGAACTGGGCCTCGAAGGCGCCGGTGTCCGGATTGGCGGTGAAGCTGGAGAGCTGCAGATCGGTGTAGTCGTTGCGGAAGAGCGCCGCGTTGAGGACGAGGTCGCCGTCCAGCAGCGTCGACTTTATGCCGGCCTCGTAGGACCAGACGAATTCCGGATCGTAGGGTTCGGCGTCGAAGGGCGTGTTCGAGCGCCCGTCGAAACCGCCGCTCTTGAAGCCGCGCGAAGCGAGCCCGTAGAGCATGACATCGTCGTTGAGCCGGTAGTCCAGACCGATCCGCGGGGTCAGCGCCTCAAAGCTCTCCGAGGTGTCGATATCGGTGACGGTCACGCCCGCGCCTGTCCGGAAGGGCGGCGGGTTGGGCGTGCCCGGCGCATAGGCTTCCTGCAGCCGCGCGAAGGACTTGTCCTCATAGGTATAGCGCAGCCCGCCGCTCAGCCGGACGCGGTCGCTCACGGCATAGCTGGCGTCGAAATAGGCCGCCCAGGCCTGCGTGTCCTGGTCGTTTGTCGAGGCCGTTTGCAAGGGATAGGGCAGGTAGACGCCCCCGCCCAGCGGCAGGGCGATATCGTCGCCCGCCAGGCCATTGAACGTGTCGTCCTGATCGTCGAAATAATAGAGGCCACCGGTGAGCTGCAGCGGTCCGCCGGCATCGTATTCGGCACGGAATTCCTGGCTGAACTGTTCGGCATCCTCGCGCACGAAGATCTCGAAAATCTCCAGCTCGGTTCCGTCCAGGTCGAGATTGCTGTCATAGCTCAGCGAGCGATGCGCGGTGATCGATGTGAGGGTCAGCGCATCGGAGACCCGCCACTGGGCGCGCGCCGTCAGCCCCCAGCTGGAGAGGTCGTCGAGATCATTGTAGCTGGCGCGGATATCGAACGGATCCGGTGACGGCTCGAAAATCCGCACATCACCGGTCGCCGGATCGATGCCGGCCACGGCCGTCGCCCGGGCCGGCGTGCGCGAGGCGTCGGGCGTGTCGCTCGTGCCTTCCAGGGTGAGTTCCAACTCGAAATCGTCACGCGGCGTGAACAGCAGGCCGGCACGTCCGGCAAGGCGATTGACGTCGCCGTCATGAGACCCGTCCACCGCGTTGCTGGCATAGCCGTCGCTGGACGCATAGAAGAGCGCCGCCTTGCCGGCCAGACGGTCCCCGGCCAGCGCGCCGGAGATGCGGGCCCGGCCGAAGACATGGCCGTGATTGCCCGCCCCCAGTTCCAGTTGCGCGCCCGGGTTCGAGCCCGGCCGGGTGGAGATGAAGCGCACCGCACCGCCGATCGTGTTGCGGCCGTAGAGCGTGCCCTGGGGACCGCGCAGCACCTCCACCCGCTCGACGTCGAACACGTCCAGGATCGCGCCCTGGGTGCGTGCCAGATAGACATCGTCGAGATAGACCCCGACGCCCGGCTCGGCAAAGGCCAGCGAATCGACCTGGCCGACACCGCGGATATAGATCACCGCATTCTCGGCATCGCCGGTATGGATGGTCAGGTTCGGCACGGCGTTCTGCAGGGCCGTTATGTCCGCCGCCTGCAGGTTTTCCAGCTGGCGCTCGCCGAAGGCGGAGACCGAGAGCGGCACGTCCTGCAGCGATTCCTCGCGCCGCCGCGCCGTCACAACGATCACGTCACTGTCGGTGCGCGCGGCCGGGCTGGGCTCGCCGTCAGCCGTCTGGGCGTGAGCGGCGGAACCGGCAGCGAAGGCGGCCACGGCCACAGCCGATACCGCCTGGAACAGGCGTTGTTTCATCGATTGTCCTCCCCATGACCGTCCGGTTTTCCGGACTGATTTCATGTGGGAGCGAGTTTGGTCCGGCGTCGCCGCGCCGCTCAATCGGAGAAATAGCGGAAAGAATGGCCGCAAAATCTGCGGGTATCAGGCGGGGTCGGCCGGCATGTCCGGGGCGAGGCCGAAATGCGCCCGGCCCGCAGCGAGCGTGCGTTCCAGATGCCCGCGCAGCAGCGCCTCCAGCCGGTCCGACGGCAGGAGCACCGTCGTCCGCCGGTCCTCGCCCATCTTAGCCTTGACCAGGAAACCGTCGCTCACCGCCCGGTTGATCCGTTCCTCGCGGGTGCGGTTCGACCCGGTCTTCATCGCCTGGCACGCCGCCGAAACCGTGATCGGTGTGCCGCGCCAGTGCGAGCGCAGGCAGGTCACGAAGAGATACCAGAATTCCTGCGTGAAATAATGCGGCTGCCCCTCGAAGGCCTGGTCCCAGTCGCGGGCATAGTCCTCGAGAAATTGCGACCAGTCCGCCAGAGCCGCGACGTCCGGCATTGTGCTCGTGTCAGTGGCCATACGCGTCCCGCGCCCTGGTTTCCAAGGGGATGGGATACCCTGCTTGCCAGTCACACCGCAAGCGGCAGCGCCGGCCGGATCTCCGGCTCGCCGCTAGTCGAAACGCGACCCGTCCTTGCGGCGAAAGCAGTCCGGGTTGGAGTAACGCCCCGGCTTGGCTTCCAGATCGATGTCCGGATAGAAGGCCGCATCAGCATCCGAACGGCCGCCGGCGACCAGGAAGACGCAATCGGCACCCGAGCGGTTCTGCAGGCAGTGTCCGTTCTCGACCCCGGCCGGGAAGCCCGCGCAATCGCCGGCATGCAGCACGGTTTCGCCCTCATCGGTGACCAGGACGGCCTCGCCTTCCATCATCATGACGAACTCGTCCTCATGCGTGTGCCAGTGGCGCTGGGAGGACCAGGCTCCCGGTTCGAGGCGCACGAGATTGACGCCGAAGCCGGTCAGCCCGGCCGCAGCGCCGAGACGGCGGAAATGGCGGCCGTTGACGACGGCGGCATGCTCGGCAGGATAGCCCGTACCCGTGGCCTCCTCGATATCGTCGATCGCAAATTTCACCATGATCACCCTCTCCGGTCCGGCAGCCAATCCAGCACGTCCGATATAGGCGCCCTCGACGACATTGGCGACAGGCACGCCAACCCTGCTGCTGCCCCCTTCGACCGCAACCGGACTCCCTTATAAGCAATACAAGGGCGATTAAGCGTTAACGCCGATCTTTCCCATCCCGGCTGTGCGCCATCGGTGCGTCGTGTGCCCGATCGTCTGACTGTCCCCGGGGATGAGGCGTGCCGCCAAGAGCGCATTCCGGAATCCGCCAACAAGATCTCGTGGAGATAAGGAACTCCTGTGGAGATAACGAACTCCCGTGGAGATAGCGAACTCCCGTAGAGATAACGTATTCCCATGGAGATATTGTCACTGCACAGGCGCCCCGATCTCCTCCCGGTCTCACATCGAGCGAACCCTGCGCACCCGGTATAATGGCGAGCATTGACACCATTCCTTCTAATCCTTCTAATTGCTTACAAGTCCATCCCCGGAGGCCTTCATGTCGGCGCAAAACACCATCGAGCTGGACCTGGAGTGTTACAAAGCACTGGAATCTCACCGGCAATCACTGGACGAGAGCGCACTGGACATTCTGCGCCGCGTCCTTCTAAGCACTGACAATCCTTATAAGGTGCATCCTGGGGACCCTGCGGAACGGAGTGCGCCGGCCAGAGGCGAGGAAGGGAATGTCGGCGGTGGCGCACCGGATCGTACGAGCCCGACTTTGCCGCTTGATGGGACGGGCTCGACCTTGGGGCCGGATCGCATGAGCCCGACTTCGCCGCCCGATCGTACGGGCTCGGTCTTGTCTCCGGATCGCATGAGTTCGACTGTGTCGCTCGATCAGACGGGCTCGGCCTTGCCGCGGGACCTTACGCGCCCGACTCCGCCGCCCGACCGGACGGGCTCAACCTTGTCGCCGGATCGCATGAACCCGACTGTGCCGCTCGATCAGACGGGCTCGGCCTTGCCGCGGGACCTTACGCGCCCGACTTCGCCGCTCGATAGGACGGGCTCGACCTTGGCGCCGGATCGTACGAGCCCGACTTTGCCGCCCGACTGGCAGGATCCGAATGACGAGACGGAAAGGCGAACCGGCAATTATCTCGTCCAGCTCGGAGAAAGGGCCTGTTTCGCGCCCAGCCAGAAGGCCGCCTACCGGCTGGGGCTGATCTGGCTGGAGAAAACCCGTCCGGGCCTGCTGGCCGCACTCGCTCATGCCGGCACACGAAACCGCCGGATCGTGGCGCATTCCCCGGGCGCGCTCTATCCGCGATCGCCGGCGCTGGCCAAACATGCTGAAAAGCTGATCGATGACTGGTATGTCGATGTGAACCTCTCGAAGGAACAAAAGCTTTCGCGTCTCAAGACCGCCTGCCGGCATGCCGGCCTGATGTTCGGCAAGGATCTTATTGTTGACCTCTGAAACCGGCTTCGACCTCGCCAATCCAGTCCCGATCGCCCAGGCGCTGATCCGGCGCCCGTCGATCACGCCGGCCGATGCCGGTGCGCTGGACGTGCTGCAGGGCATGCTGGAGGCGATGGGGTTTGACTGCCGGCGCTATCCTTTCGGCGAGGTCGACAATCTTTACGCCCGCCTCGGCACAGCCTCGCCCTGCTTCCTGTTTGCCGGACACACCGATGTCGTCCCGCCCGGCGACGAGACCGGCTGGCAGCGCGCACCGTTTGCCGCCGAGGAAGCGGACGGGGTTCTGTGGGGACGCGGCGCGGCCGACATGAAGGGCGCGATTGCCGCCATGGTCGCCGCCGTGCGCCGCCATCTCGACACGTCCGGCACGCCGGACGGCTCCATCGCCTTCCTGATCACGGGCGATGAGGAAGGTCCGGCGATCAATGGCACCAAGGCCGTGCTCAAGGCGCTGGAAGCGGAGGGCGAGACTTTCGACCACTGCCTGGTCGGCGAGCCTACCAATCCCAATGCGCTGGGCGACACGATCAAGTCGGGCCGGCGCGGATCGCTGAATTGCGAGATCACCGTCACCGGCCGCCAGGGGCATGTGGCCTATCCGGAACGGGCCGAAAACCCGATCCCGCCCCTGCTCGACCTGCTGGCGCGGCTGAGCGCGCGAACGCTGGACAGCGGTGTGCCGCACTTCCAGCCGTCCAATCTGGAAATCACCACGGTGGATGTCGGCAATCCGACCACCAATGTCATTCCCGCCACCGCCCGGGCCCGCTTCAATATCCGCTTCAATATCGCCCATACCGGCGCCGGTCTGACCCGCTGGATCGAGGATGAGGCGGCCGGCGTGAACCTGCATTTCGACGGGCAGGTGAAGACCGACATCCATGTCACCGGCGAAGCCTTCCTCACACCGGCCGGTGCCTTCACCAGCCTGCTGCAGGATTGCGTGGAGGCGGAAACCGGGCGCCGGCCCGCCCTGACCACGGGCGGCGGGACCTCGGACGCCCGCTTCATCCAGGCCTATGCGCCCGTGGCCGAGTTCGGCCTCGTCGGCGCCACCATGCACCAGGTCAATGAGCGCGTGCCCGTCAGCGATATCGAGAGCCTCACACGCATCTATGCACGCATCCTGGAGCGCTATTTCAAGGATACGCCGGAATGATGCGCCTGGTCGCGGAAGCCTGGGTCGCGCTGGGCGCGAGCTGGCGCATCTTCACCTTCCGGCCGGACTGGCAGTCCGGCTTCGATGTGTCGATGGGCGGGTTCTGGCGCTCCTTCGCCGCGATCCTCTTCGCCGTGCCGATGATCGCGATGATCCATGTCGCCGGCCAGGCCGTCGGCCGCGAACTGAGCTGGACCGACGAATTCCTGATCCAGGGCCTGTCCTGGGTGCTGTTCCCGATCTCGGCCGCCCTGGCAGCGCAGGTTACCGGCGCCCGCGCCGGTTTCGTGCGCTGGATCGTGGTACACAACTGGGCCGTCCTGTGGCTGTATGCCTATCTCTTCGTGTTCTGGACCGTGTTCACGGCCGGGCTGCTGCCGGTGGAGCTGATGCGGGTCGCGCTGTTCGTCTATCCCTATCTGCGCGTCCTCGCGCACTGGCGCATCGCCTATGTCTCGCTGGGCCTGCCGACCATCACCTCGGCCCTGGCCGCCGCCGTGCCGGTGCTGGCAATCGAGATTGCGGTCGCCGTCTACTTCGCCACCCTGATCGCGCCTCAGGCCTCCGGCGGATAGTCCACCGCGACGAGGTAGAGCCCGTCCGGCGGCGCGACCGGTCCGCAACGGCTGCGGTCGGCGGCGTCCAGCGCCGCCTTGAAATCCTTCGCGCTCCACTTGCCCGTGCCGACCTCGACCAGCGAGCCCACCATGGAGCGCACCTGGCGGTGCAGGAAGGATCGCGCCGAACAGGTCAGCTGAACCTCCTCGCCATAGCGCGAGACCTGCACCGCATCGAGCGTCTTCACCGGGCTTTCCGCCTGGCACTGGGCATCGCGGAAAGTCGTGAAATCATGCCGTCCCAGCAGCGCCTGGGCCGCGTGATGCATCGCATCGGCGTCCAGGCGTTTCGGCACCCGCCAGACCTGGCCGCGATCGAGGGTGAGCGGCGGGCGGCGGTCGATCATGCGGTAGAGATAATGCCGGCTCGTCGCCGAGAAACGGGCATGGAATTCATCGTCCACACGTTCCGCCTCGAGCACCGCCACCGGGTCCGGCTTGAGGTGATAGTTCAGCGCATCGCGCACCTTGTCGGCGGCCAGATCCTTGACGAGATCGAGATGCGCGACCTGCCCCAGCGCATGTACGCCGCTATCGGTCCGGCCGGCGCCATAGACCAGGACCGGCGCACCATCCAGCCGTTCCGCGGCGCGCTCGAGCGAGGCCTGGACGGAAGGGGCATTGTCCTGGCGCTGCCAGCCGGCAAAGGGTGTCCCGTCATACTCGATGGTGATCTTGTAGCGCGGCATCAGGCGAGCACCGTGCCGGGCTCGACGCTGTTGCCGCGCAGGAAGTCGGTGGCATCCATGGCGCCCTTGCCCGCCCGCTGCAGGCGGGTGAGACGCAGCGCGCCCTCACCGCAGGCGATCAGGAGATTGCCGTCGAGCACTTCGCCCGGCGCGCCGGAGCCTGTCTCGGCCTGCGCCATCAGCACCTTCACCCGCACGGCCTCCTTGCCGGTGTCCAGTTCGAACCAGGCACCCGGGAAGGGGGAGAGGCCGCGCACATGATTGGCCAGTTCACCGGCCGGGCGCGTCCAGTCGATCCGCGCTTCCTCGGAGGAGATCTTCCTGGCATAGGTGACGCCCTCTTCCGATTGCGGCACGGCTTCCAGGCTGTCGCGTTCAAGCGCCGACAGCGCGCGCGGCCACATCAGCGCGCCGGTCTCCATCAGCTTGTCGTGCAGGCTGGCCGCGGTATCGGTGGGGGCGATGGCGACGGTTTCCGACAGCAGGATCGGCCCGGTATCCAGACCCGCCTCCATCTGCTGGATCTGCACGCCGGTCGTCGCATCGCCGGCCATGATCGCACGCTGGATCGGCGCCGCCCCGCGCCAGCGCGGCAGCAGGGAGGCATGCAGGTTGAGACAGCCCATGCGCGGCGCATCCAGGGCCGCCTGTGGCAGGATCTGGCCGTAGGCAACCACGGCGGCGACATCGAGATCGAGCGAGGCAAATTCCTCGATCACTTGCGGATCGCGAAAACTCTCCGGCGTCGAGACCGGACTGCCCAGCACTTCGGCGAGCTGGTGGACCGGTGTCTTCTGCTCGGCCTGGCCGCGGCCGCGCCGGCGGGGCGGCTGGGTGTAGACCCGGGCGACCTCATGGCCGGCGGCAGCGATCTCGGCCAGCGAGCGGGCGGCGAAGTCGGGCGTTCCCATGAAGGCGAGGCGGAGCGTCATTGTCGATCAACATTCATCTGAGGTTGGGCTTGGGGTGTGATATCGTCCCCGGCAATGAAACGCCAAGAGGAAGCGTCACCCATGAAACTCGCCTGGCTTGTCCTGCCCCTGACCCTGCTCGCCGCCTGCGCCGCCACTGACACCCCGCCGCCCGGCTATGGCGGACCGGACCCGGTCGTCGTCGGTATCGGCGAGATGTGCGGCGGCAATACGCGTCCCCAGCGGATCTGCGGCGGTGCGCCGGAGGCCAATTACTGCCGCTATGAACAGGCCGCCATGTGCGGAGCCGCCGACGCGCCCGGCACCTGCCAGCCCCGGCCGCAGATGTGCACCCGGGAATACCGCCCGGTCTGCGGCTGTGACGGCCAGACCTATGGCAATGCCTGCACCGCCGCCTCGGCCGGGGTCAGTATTGTCCATGACGGCGAATGCCGCGCGGACTAGCGATCACGGCGGGACGGGATTTGCTTCAGCCACGCAATAATTCGTGATGGCCGGCGATCAACGTCCCGCTACCCCAATAACGGGCATAATGGTAAATCGCACCCGCGTGCCAATCATGGCACGAGGGTCAAGGACACCATACATGCGCATGCAAATTTCCGCTGCTCTTCTGGGCGGCGCGCTTCTGATGGCCTGCACGGCTCCCGAAGACGTCTCCGCAGCTCAGGATGCTGCCCAGGACGACACGTCTGTCGCGAGCGAAACCGTCACCGAAACCCCGGCCGAAACGGTCGTCGAGGACACCGGTACGGATACCATGTCGACCGACGCAACGGTCGATGCTGAAACCCCGGCCGAAACGGTGGAAGCCGAAGCGGTCTGCACCCAGGACTATGCTCCGGTGTGCGGTTCGGACGGCGAAACCTACGGCAATGCCTGCGAAGCCGAGCTCGCCGGCGTGGACGTGGCCGCCTCTGGCGAATGCCACACCGACGAAGAGCCGCATAACTAGACTTCTCCATACATCGAGAAGCTGACGGGCCGGTTTCCCAACGACCGGCCCGTCTTGTTTCCGGGCTTGTTTTTGAGGCCTATTCGAAGCCCCAGGGCGGGGGCGGGGCGTCGACGGGCCGGGTCAGATCGAACTCCGCCGCGAAATGCCGCTCCGGACGGTCCAGCGCATAGGTGAAGCTGTCGTCGGTCAGCGTGATCGACCACACATTCTCCATCGAGGCCGGAATACCCTCGCGCTCGAACAGCTCGCGCGAGAAGTCGTCGACAGGAAACTCCGCCCGGCTGTCGGTCGGCGGCGAGACCGTGTCCCCGCCATACTGGGTCAGCACATCCTCGCTGCCATCCTCATGACGGTGATCGTGCTTGAGACGCAGATGGCCGTTATCCATGCGCGTGATCACCCAGGTCCGCGACCGGTCCTCCCCGACATGCAGCGGAATGCGGATTTCCGTGTCCGAACACTCCCGTACATGCATGACGAGACGCTGCGACGCCCAGTCGGCATCGCGCGGATCGTCGCTGGCGACATGCCCCTCGAACGCCTGGCCGCAATAGGCGCCGAGACGGTCGAACAGGCCGGCCTGGTCTGCAGGCTGTGAACAGGCCACCAGGGCCAGCGGCACGAGGCCGGTCATCAGGTGTTTCATTGGCAATCTCTCTCCCCAATCGCGGATTACCCTGCCCGATCCTTGCCGCAGTGGAAACAATCCTTTTCGTCCGGCGTGGTGGGTCGCACGGCCGATCATGCCTATCTTGGGGCCAAGCCAAGGCCCCAAAGGCCTTACAGAAAAGGAGCGCATCGCCATGACTGCGACCGATACCCTGACCCGCCCGCGCAAGATCACCAAGGTCTCGCGCGGCCTGCCGACCTCCGACGGGGCCGGCGTGAAACTCACCCGCATGCTCGGCCATCGCGGGCTGATGGATCTCGACCCCTTCCTGATGCTCGACCAGATCCGTTCCGATGACAGCGCGGACTATATGGCCGGCTTCCCGAACCATCCCCACCGCGGTTTCGAGACCGTGACCATCATGCTGGACGGCAAGATGCGCCATGGTGACAACAAGGGCCATGCCGGCGTGATCGAGGGCGGCGGCATCCAGTGGATGACGGCCGGCCGCGGCATCGTGCACTCGGAGATTCCCGAGCAGGAGGATGGCCGTCTGTGGGGCTTCCAGCTGTGGGTGAACCTGCCCTCGCACATGAAGATGACCGATCCGGGCTATCAGGAGTTCGCCAGGGACGAAATCCCGGTTGAAACCCGCGACGGTGCGACCCTGCGCGTGCTCGCCGGCAAGAGTGCCTCGGGCGTTGAAGGCCCGGCGAAATCGGTCTCGATCCAGCCGACGCTGATCGACATCGTGCTGGAACCGGGTGCCACGCTGCGCGAGAGCATCGATGCGGACCACACCGCCTTCATCGCGGTCTACAAGGGCATGGTCTCGTCCGGCGAGGGCCGGGTGAGCGATCCCGATCTGGGCGTGCTGGAAGACGGCGACACGATCGAGCTGACCGCCGGCCCCGAAGGCGCCAGCCTGCTGCTGGTGGCCGGAAAGCCGATCAACGAACCCGTCGCACGCTACGGCCCCTTCGTGATGAATACCGAAGCCGAGCTGCACCAGGCGGTGCGCGATTTCCAGGCGGGCCGTTTCTAGGCGGAACCGATACCGGCCGGACCCGTAGCATCAATTGCGGGTCCGGTACCCGGCACACTCGCAACACCAGGAAAGGAGAACCCGATGGGCCTCCTCGTCGACGGCCAGTGGCAGGACCGCTGGTATGATACGGACAAGACCGGCGGACGCTTCGAACGCTCCGCCTCGCAATTGCGCAACTGGGTGACGCCGGACGGCGAGCCCGGCCCCTCCGGCCGCGGCGGTTTCAAGGCCGAGCCCGGCCGCTATCACCTCTATGTCTCCTATGCCTGCCCCTGGGCGCACCGCACGCTGATCTACCGCACGCTGAAGGGCCTGGAAGACATGATCTCGGTCTCCGTCGTCGACTGGTTCATGGGCGAGAATGGCTGGACCTTCAAGGATCGCGGCGACGGCATTGTGGGCGACGATCTCTTCGGCAAGGATTTCCTCTACCAGGTCTATCTGGAAAGCGAGCCGGACTATTCCGGCCGTGTCACCGTGCCCGTGCTGTGGGACAAGCAGACCGGCCGCATCGTCTCGAACGAGAGCGCCGAGATCATTCGCATGTTCAACTCCGCCTTCGATGGCTTTGGTGCAGCGGCGGGCGACTGGTATCCGCAAGACAAGCGCGACGAAATCGACGCGCTGAACGACCGCATCTACGAGACGGTGAATAACGGCGTCTACAAATCCGGCTTTGCGACCACGCAGGACGCCTATGAAGAGGCGGTCCGCCCGCTCTTCGACAGTCTGGACTGGATCGAGGGCATTCTGGCGGAGACGCGTTTCCTGACCGGCGACACACCGACCGAGGCCGACTGGCGTCTACTGCCCACCCTGTTGCGCTTCGACCTCGTCTATCACGGGCATTTCAAGTGCAATATCCGGCGGATCGAGGACTATCCCCACCTGTCCGGCTATATGCGCGAGCTCTACCAATGGCCCGGCATCGCCGGCACCTGCAATTTCGACCACGCCAAGAAGCACTACTATGCCAGCCACGAAAGCGTGAACCCGACCGGCATCGTCCCGGTGGGCCCGGCGCTGGATCTGGAACGGCCGCACGGGCGGGGGTAGGAGCCAGAAGAGTTTCCTCCCCGCGCATTTTTCCCGGCCGCATGTCCCGCGAAAGCGGGACGAAGAGCCGGCAACTGTGTTTATGGGGCGTATGGCTTTTGGTCTCTGAGCATGGCGTTGAGGGTGACGAGGAGTTTTCGGGCGACGGCGATGAGGGCGAGTTTCTTGGGTTTTCCGGCCTCGACGAGG
>Ga0189280_10301_pt1 | contig 27911 bp, 31 predicted proteins | sample N26B71minimetaG_FD_130327 | JGI IMG/M metagenome (GOLD analysis project Ga0189280, IMG submission 130327) | Marine microbial communities from the Costa Rica Dome - N26 B7-1 mini metaG | ecosystem: Environmental > Aquatic > Marine > Oceanic > Photic zone | place: Costa Rica: the Eastern Pacific... | reverse complement strand
GATGTTTGTGGAAAGCTGAGTATGCGCAGATCGAGCAACCGCCAGACATAGTGCGTGCCCGATTCGCTCGTCACGCCGATCACGCCGGGCATGAAGCCACCCTCGGCCTTGACCTCATAACGCCCCTGCGGGAACAGCAGATGCTGGATCTGCCCCAGCAGGCCCATGACCTCGCTGTTGCTATGCCCCTGCGCGTGCAGCACGATCTGCATCTGCTGGCTGCGTGACAAGTGATCATCATCGCCCGTGGGCTGGTGCACGATCGAGACCGCCGGGCTCAGCCGGTGCCGCTTGGCAGGCAGCGGACCCGCGTAGACGCTGCCCTTATCGCTCGAATCCGGTTCAACGAACACCAGATCGGTCTCCCGCCCGATGTAGCGACCCAGCTGAATGCACATGTCGTTCGCGTGAAGCTTCATGATTCCGCCCCCCGCGATCGCAACGCTTTAATGATGGCCTTGCGTCCCACCCGCGCGAAGTTTCGATTGATCGCGTTGAGGAACCACTTGGACTTGCTCGGGTGCGTCTCGTGCACGGCCAGGCCGTAATCGACATTCACCCCGATCACCACGCCGTCACCATCAAAGTCCTCGCGGTAGTGCGATTCAGACAACGCCCCCGTATCGATCGGCGCGGTGGTCTGCGCCTCACCCACGATGCCATCGCCCATGTCCTCGAGCACCTCGGGCTTGATCTCCTCGGGCAGCCGCCGCATCCGCTGCATGAAGTTCTTGATCTGGGCCTCTGGGATCGTCGCGGTGGTCTCTGGCATCACGCACCCCCCGCCTGGTCATCACGCACGGCGAGCGAGATCTCGATCACGCTGCCGTTGCCCCGTGGGTTGATATCCGTCGCGTCGTACTCGGTCGAGTCCGCGTTCAGACCATGCGGCCTGATGGTGATCCGATCGCCCACGGCCAGCGCGTGGCCCAGCGCATCGAACATCGAGCGATTCACCCAGATCATGGCATCGTTCTTGATACCACGCTGACGATCGGTTTCGGCGCGGTAGGACTTGGGCGTGATCAGCTCGCAAAGCAAGGGGAAATCTGTCAGCTCTTCGCTGTGCACGGGCTCGCCCAGCCCGGTCGCTGCGGTCTGCGCCTTGAGCGAGATGATCTTCGCGTTGCTGATCATCACACCACCTCCGCAGTAACCCGCAGGTACTTCTGAACCAACCGCCGCACGGACTCATGCAGCCGCGAGCTGGGCTGACGCGCGATCATGCCATCGGTCGCCCAGCTGGTCCCCGCGCCCCCGATGCCGGTGATGCCCTGGGCGGCCATCCCGGTGATCTTCATGCTCTGATCGATCTCAAGCTGATCCGCAGCCCGCGCGGCCGCTTGCAGCGCGACACCCACTCGGATCTCGCGCGGGAGCGACGGGTACGACCACTCCCCGCCCCCGAGTGATGGTGGGTACTGCACCTCGCCGCCGGGAAGGATCAGATCCCCATCCCGATTTTCGCGAGGGAATGCGTTGGGCTGATCAGGATCGACCTTGCGTCCATCCCACGGAATCGCGTTAAAGTCGATCGTCGCATGAGCGATTAAGACCAGCTTGTCATCGGCGCTGAGCGACTGCCATGCCTGGCGGAACGTGTGTGCCCCGATCAGGTACAAGGCGATGATTGCGTCCGCTTCCGCGACGTTGAGATACTGCTGGGTGGTGTCGGGTCCGGTGTAATCGTCCGAAGGGTTCGCTGAAGCCGCCACAACGCCCTGAGCCGTGACACCCCATGGTGAATCGGGATCATCGCTGGGAACGCTGATAGACCCGCTCACGGCCCCGACAACGCTCGTGTCGATCAGGATCTCCAGCGTGACGGATTCGAGAGAGGGGATAATCTCGCCAGATGGGTTTCCGTTGGCAGTGATAGAGAGGTTCCCGCTCGTCATGATCGTGCCGAGCGTCAGATCTGCCATTCCCGCATTTGTGATATCAAGCGTGATTGTCGCGTGCATCGATTCGATGAGACCCTCGAGCTCGAGCTCGCCGCCATTGACAACCGGGTTGTCATCGAGCGTGATCTGGAGATCAGCGCCGACTACCGTCGCGTTGATCGTGATCGCATAGGCGGGCGTGTCTGGGTCATCGCTGGGGATCTGCACCTCGATCGATCGAGCACCCGCTGTTGCGGTGTCAACGTTGATCGTGGCCGCAGTGGACGCACCCGCCGCGATGGTCTGGTTGCTCGGGTTGGTGGTGATCGCCCCGCCCGCCGTTACGCTGAGCACGCCCAGAGTCAGGTCGCTGCCCGGTGCCTGCGCCGCGTTGCGGATCGTCAGGTCCACGTTCGTCGCTGCGCCCAGCGCGACGCTGCCCAGGTCGATCGATCCGTTGTGCGCCCCCTCATCAACAGCGATGTCCTGCACCGAGAGAACCGTGGCGTTGATGGTGATGGTGTAGATCGGGTTATCCGGATCGTCGCTGGGGATCTGGAGCGTGATCGCACGTGCGCCCGGAGCTGCGGTGTCGATGGTGACCTCGGCTGCTTCCGCACTCCCCGCAGCAATCACGGCGAGGCTCGGATCAACCGTGAGTGTGCCCCCCGCCGATACGCTTACGCCGCCCAGCGTCAGATTCTGACCTGGCTGGGGAGCGTTGTTTCGGATATTGAGAGGGACAGTCTGGACCGATCCAACGGCGATGTTTCCGAGATTGATCGTGCCATCATCGGGTGCCTGATCCACGATGATGTTCTGCTCTGATACGACGGCATCGACAGTGATGCCGGGGAGAGTACCACCGAAGTTTGCGGCACTCTCGCCGATGAGTGTAAATCCATCACGTACCCACTCATTGATTGCGTCTGCGGACCAGCTCGCGTCCCATCCATCCTCGTGCGCTGCGATGATATCGAGAATCAGTCCGTCGTAGGTGCCGTCGCCCCCCTTTACTCGCTCGTGCCATGTCAGTGGTGTACGGGTTCGATCGAGGTAGCTCGGGCTTACAGATCGTACGGCTGGGCTATTCTCTCCAGATGCGGCATCCCACGCGGTTTCATCCTGAGCGACGCCGTTGTTACTAAATGGGGTTGCATCGGTGCTTGCGCGGAGATTGTGCTCGATGGTTCGATCTGCGACCTGAGCGATGTCTGACTCCGCGATCGTGATCTCGCCCGAACCGCAATCGATCACATTGTTGGTCTCGGTGAGCACACCCACATTCGCAAGCCGCTGATCGTCGTAGGCGATCCCGGCGCTCCAATCGCCGACAATCGTGTTCCTGCGAAGGTGGTGCTCCCAATCAGCATCGACGTTGAAATCGCCTTGGTTGTCAAAGTATCCAGTCGAGGTTGCATAGATCGCCACTGCTGATGGGATCACATCCGCATCCGCAATGATGAGGTTGTCCTCCGCATCGGTGAACACACCTGATGCTGTCCAAATCTGACGTGCCGCGCCGCTCGCTGCCTGAGTCGATCCGCCAAAGAGGAGGTTCTGGAAAAGACCCTGCCCGCCAGTACTGGAGGTGATTCCAAGTGGGCATCGGAGCAGGACATTCCCTGTGACTTCACCAGCGAATCGACACTTGATTCCATCGGACGATGCGTCTTCGATGATGTTTGAATCGACGGATGCGTACTTGGCATAGAGATAGAAGCCGTGATCATAAATTGTGCGATTCCCATCGCCAGTATGACCTGGGCGTCGCATCGGGACATCCTCAGCGTGGAAGTAATCGATCTCAGTGGTGTAAACACCTTGCGGGCGTCCGGACTGCCCTTGTCCCCAGATGCCACGCATAGGAACCTGGTACAGTTCAAGCCATGATCCGTCATTCTCAGCAGACCCGCCAAGAACGCCATTCATGCGACCTTGGATGAAGCCGTCGATCAAGATCATGTCCTCATGTCCACTGCTTCCACTAAAGCTGATCGGGGCATCAACCGGCGATGCAATCGTTCCCGCTTCATCGAACGAAGCCTCATCCGGGTCACCAGAGGGATTCGTGAAATCCACGCCGCTGAGCAGCGAGTACTCACCCATCGTGAAACCGTTGAGACTGAAGTCATAACGACCGTCCGATCGATCGCCATACCCGCAAACGATCGCTCGATCCTGCCACGATGAACCTTGCACCATGCCTGGACCCGAACCGGCATCAGAGACGCCAAAGTCTGCGAAGGTATCGCCGAACCGAATGCGGATCTGCTCACCCGTCTGCGGACGGAACCTCGCCAGTGCTTCGCTGACCGTGAGGATCGGGTTGACATCGCTCAGTCCGTCGTTGGCATCATTGCCCATCGCGGAGATGTAATGCGTGCGAGGAGCAACAGCGTAATCCAGCATCGCACGACTCATGCGTTCGACAAGCTCAGAATCCGAGAGGGGTACACCTACGCTGCTGCTGTAGATCGCCATACGCTGAAGCACATAGTCCTGAAGACTACTTGCGGGGGCAAGAAGCATGACGAGCTCGCTGGCGTTCGACGGCGACGCGTCGTTGCCGTCGAAGACCTTTCGACCGTTGAGCCAGAGCGAGTAGTTCCCCGTAGTGTGGTCCCAGAGAAAACCCCAGACCAGTTTCTCAGTTGCCCCGTGCACTCGTCTAGCGTTGAGTGCCGTGCTCAATCCACGAGCCGGTGCGCCGAATGCATCGAAGTTCAGGCTGGAAAACCCTCCATCGACAAACCCCACTCCATTAGCCTCGCCAACATAGATACCTGCAAAGGACGTAGTCGCGAAGTCGAAGCTGAACGCTGACCCGTTCGTGCTCGCGTCAATGCGTATACGCGCTGAATCAATCGACGCGTACGCGTGCTTACCCGCGCCAAAGTGATCTCGACGAAACTCGATCCGACGCGCATCAACTCCGGGTGTACGGCAGTACCCGTTGTGTGAGTTGCCGGAATGATCGATCGCAAAATCATGCAGCGACTGATCTACAAAGTCATCTAGCTCAGGGTTGAGATCCGCGTAAAGGTTCGCGTGGGAGAGATCAGCTGCGGTTCCGTAGCCGGGAACTGTGTGATCCGGAATCGCCAGGTCCCACCCGTCGCGTGTGTCGTTGATCAGGGATCGGTTGAGCACGGGAGCGTTGGCGATGACTTCTGTTGCATTGCCGTAAGCATCATCGAAGAGGAATGCATCGGCGCTGACAGTCAAGTTGTACCCATCGGACTTGACTACACGGGTCTCAAACTGTCCGCTGACAACTACGACACGCTTTCCATCAACCCCGTCAGGATCGAGCTGCGTGCCAATGACTGTGCCATTTGTCCCATTGGAGAGCGTTACCGTTGCGCTCTTGTTGGGGCGCTGTGTACGACTCGGCGTCAGATCAGGATAAGCGAACCTGGCCTTCCAACGTCTTCCGCCAGTTGTGATCCAGAACTCAGTGAGTGTAGCGGTCGACATCACTCAACCTCCAACGGGAGTTGGAACTTGGCTTCGCGCAGGACCGACTCATAGCTTTTCTTGCTGCGTCTGAGCACGGTATCGGAGATGATCGCGTCGTGCCCATGTTCGATACAGTCTCGCACGAAGCCCACTACGCCTCCTTCAGGGTCTCCGTGGGTCATGCGGGTGATAGCTTTGTGTTGCGTGCGAGCAGGATCAAGATCTAGCAAACTCTGGTAGTGATCCTCGAAGGTCCATGCCGGGTATTGCTCTTGAGGCGTGCCCACCTTGGGCAGCGACTCAATAACTACGCGACGTGGGTACATCCGATCCAGCTGATACAGAGCTTGCCACTCTGGTCGATATGGATTAAACGAGGATGAGTGATCGAATACCATGCGGACATTGCAACCCTGGTCGATCAACGACCGTGCAGTCTCATTCTCATACCAGAACCGACGCATCCACTCCTGCTGCATTGCTTGACTCGCGCCTTGAGAAACCAGAAACGCCATGTTGAACTGCCGCAGTGAACCAAAGTAGAGATCGATTCGGATTTGGGGGAATGAGTTTGCGAACCTCACGAGCTCGCGGGTCATGTGCTTGGCATAATCGGTGTACTTTGAATCGTTGCAAGATTCGATCTGTCGCCTCGTGTCGTAATCCATCCAATCTAGATTCGATGGTTCGCCGAACATCCGATGCAGGACTACGGCTTGGAAACCTGGCACGATCGCGAGATTGTGTAGCTTCATCCAGAAGTCTTCTCGACCCTCGGATGTCAACAACTCCGGGCGAAGCCCGAAGAAAGAGTTCTTGACTGATCCCAGTTCATATCCGATGCCGACCATGGAGTACTCCGTGAAGTGAAAAACGAAAACACCCCGCCCGATCTCTCGGGCGAGGAAAGAGGGGATTAGTTACGCAGCTTGCTTAGCGTCGCCAGGAACAAAGGTCAGCCAGAACTCGCTCCCGAACGCGCCGTGTCGTTTGAGCTTCTCTACGACCGTCTCATCGTCTGTGGCAAATCGATTGCCGAAGAACTTCGCTCCTGGAACCCGATACTGACGGTAGCGTGAATGGAAGTGGTATTTACCATCGGGCGAGGGTGCGGGGTCGCCTGGTGCCGATGATGATGCGGTCACGGGCTTCGAGGGCTGAGTTACATCCGTTGGGTTGATCGAGCTATCAGCCTTTGCCTTTTCCAGCTCCTTCTGCTGCGCATTGAGCTGCTGTTCCTTGGCAACGAGTTCTTTCTGCTGCGCCTCAAGCTCCTGTTCCTTGGCATCGAGTTCGGCTATGAGTTCTGCCTTGTTCATCCTGTCTTTGGAAGTCATGATGGTGTTCCTTCTAAATGTGCCGGGCATCCCCGGCGGGTTGGGTGAGGGTCTCTCTCGCTCCAGATCACGCCCCGCGTTAAGCGGCTGCGGTCACGCCGCGAAGCTGCGCGTGGTTCTGCTCGGCACCGAAGTCGAGGGTGTGCTCCGCGAAGATCTCCTCGCGTGTCGAGTCCTGACCCTTCTCTTGGGTGTTCTCCTTGAGCTGAAGACGACCGCCGCCGTTCTTCTCGGTGGGACGCAGCTTGAGGTTCTCGGTATCAACAGCGATGCCGTCGCCCGCGTACGCACCACGCAGCCCCTTGTGTGGGACCAGGTTGAGCGTGCCGTGAGGTGTGTCGATCGCTTGGATACGCAGACCCACATTGGTGATTGTGGTGTTGTGTCTTACCTTCGCGTCGTAGAACTTATGAATGACCGTGAGCAGCGACGGTCCCGCGAAGAGTGTTTTCGTTGCCGATCCGGTATCGAAAACCGATTCGCACCAACCGATGAACTCATCGTGCGTCATCGCCCCGCCCTGATTCGTCACATGGGTAGTGACCATCTCTCGCAGACCGCCCATCGTGGTGACCTTCTTACCATCCGCGTCGGCGAGTGAGTTATTGCGCGCACCAAAGACCAGCGCATGCTCAATGTCACGCGTGACTTCCTTGAATGCCTCAGCTCGCTGGAACGCTTTTTCATCCTCTGTCAAGGTTTCGACGCGCTCCATGCGACCGGAGATCTCGACCGCCTGGCGGAACGTCTGGAGGAAGTTGTACGCCTGGACTTTTTGGGCAGCGCTGGTGTCAGGTGAGCCAGCACCCTCTCCGTGCGCGTTGCCGATGTTCATGAGATACGCATTGTCCTCAACGGATGCGTCCGCAGCTGCGACGCTACCGATACCACGACTGACCGTGATCGAGTTGGTCGCGGGCTTGGCGGTAACCAACATGATCTCGCCAGTCGCCTCGGCAATCACGGTATCGCCGATCATGAACATCGCCCCGTCATCGACTGCGAGTGTCGTGGTGACATCGGTGTAGTTATCCGCGACGTTATTAATCGCAGTGCGGCGCGAGGCGGGTTGAGTGGTATACCACTCGACCTTTTCGGCCTTCGCTTTAAGGATCCGATTCCCACCTAGCAGCATCGCGTAGATCGGGTTTTCGTTGGCAGCCTGAACGCGCACGACGGTTTCAAGCACATCGGGCGATATCGCACCTTGGAAGTTCTCTGTATCGATCATTTGTGTGCCTCCATGCACTCCGGTCTTGCCGGTCGCGGCATCATGCCGCTATCTCTGATGCGATCGCCCACCATGAGCGAACGCGGTGAAAGGGTTCAACTCTTCGGGAGCGATGCTTCCATCTTTTCGATTTTGGCCTTGGCTTCAGCCTCGGCGTTATCCTCATCGCCGGTCACGCCGCCCTCGCTCTGCGCGTCCGCCGAAAACAGCTTGCTCACGGCGTCCTCCCCCATCGCGCTGCTCATGTACTGACGCTCCGCTTCGAGCGCTGCCTTGACCGCAGCATCGTCCTTGGGATTAGCCGATGCGATGCGAGCGATGATGTCCTTCTTGCCCTTGAGGTTGGGGTTATTCTTCTCAATGTACGCAACAGTGCGATCCATCGCTGCGGACGCCTCACGCTGCTTCGTTGTGTTGCTCTCGAACTCTTCCTGCTTCTTGGCCATCTCGTCGAGGCGCGTGAGGATCGCCTGAACAGCAGGATCGCTTGAGGTGGGCGGGGTGTCATTCTCATCCCCCTCTTTGCCCTGCTCTCCGAGCTTGCCGACCTTCTCGATGACTTCGCTCAGCTTGTCCGTATCGAGCGCGTCGAGCTTGTCGCTCAGTGGCTTGAGCGACTCCTGAACAGTTGAAGAGAGCTGAGGGGTGATCCCGCCGAATGCAGCGTTGAGGACTTTGACGAGGTTGTCGTCGAGTCCCTTGGTGTCGATGGCGTTGCCTTGTGCGTCGAGCAGTTTCATATGAGAGGTTCCTTTATCGCTTTACGGGTGCGAGCAGCTGATCGCGTTCGAGCCGCTTCTGGTACACGGCGGACGCACGACGGGCATCAGCCTGCCGTGACTTGCTCGCCAGTTCAGGGATGAAGGGGGCAGTCCCCTTCGAGCAGTTGGGGTGGAATGGAGGACCGCCGCCAGGCAGCGATGCGAGCTCCACGATCTCCAGTCCAGGAATTTCGGGTGCAGCACCGATCGAGCAGACCAGACCGATGAACGCCGTGCAGAAGTTCTCTGAGTTTTTGCCGGTGATCTGCACCAAGTTCACGCCACGCTCACGGAGTCGTTCGTGACGCGCGGTGACGGTTGCTTCGCGGGTTCGGGTGACGGCGACCGTGCGAGCGTAATGGCGTACGCTCATTGTCGCCTTGCCGACCTGGATGCGCTTGTTTCCAAGCTTGCGAACACGCTTGGCTTCATCGCTGTCCGCAGCGAAGAGCTCGCGGATCGCACGATCGGCGATGATCGGGTTACCAGTGATCAGGCCGCGTGCGATCGCGGTGTTGACGCTCGCCTCGGAAATCTGCGTAGTGCTGAGCGTGCGGAAGATCTCCAGCGCGTTGTTCGCGTGGTGCCGCGCCGCGTTGCCCAGGTCATTCTCGATCGATTGCGACGCCCGGCCCAGCGTGTCGCGGGCGATGACCTCGACGGCTTCGCTGTTGACCAGGGCAAAGCCAACACCCACGCCCTGCGACGCGGGATCGGTCGGGATACCCAGCTCCTTAAGCTCGGCATCGCCGCGTGCGATCGCCTTGTTGATCTCGCCCTTGAGCGGCGAGTCCACCATGAGGCGGGTCTTCCCCTCGAGCAGAGCGAGCTTGTTCTGGATCTGACGGGTGAGCTGCGCTGCGCGAATCTCACGGAACTGCGATGCACGCCGATCCGGATCCTCGCCCAACTCCTGGACCGCGCGGCCAGCGAGCTTGTTGATGTCGCTCATGGCCGCGTCGTAGAGCTTGACCATCTGGGCAGCAAGCAGCTCCCCGCCCTCTGGTGTGTGTGGTGGTGCCATGGCCACTCCGATCGCGATCAGGATGATGGTGATGAAGTTCATACCCCACCCCCTTGGTTGAACCCGAGCATGAGCGCAGCTTGCTCATTGCGCGTGCGCTCCGCGCGATCCTCTCGGATCCGATCGAGTATGCCTGGGGCGGCACTCTCGCCGTGGATTTTCTCAAGCGCTGTGAGCTCATCGATGAGCCCTGCGAGATACTGGTCTTTGGTCTCCGCAATGATCTGATCGTCGTCCTTGGGTAGTCCGGGGTGCATCGTGACGCCCACGGGGTGGACCGCGTAGCCGCGCATCGGACGCTGGGTGTCCAGCGCCGATGCGATGTCGAATACCCGCATGAGCGCGGGTTGCATGTACAAGGCGGATGTCTTGGCTCGTGCGATCGTGTTGCTTGCTTCGAGGCGCAGCTTGTCGAAGGTGTCGGGCATAGCTCCACCCTCGAGCTTGATTCCGATCAATGCTGGTGAGAGTTGCAGCTGAGTCGTCAGCAGCTGGAGGGACTTGTTCATCGCCTCGAACATCGGAGCGAAGTCGAAGTTCTGCGAGATGTACTCGAAGAGTTTGTCCGGGTCCAGGATCGCGTCTTGGATGTTGACCTTACCGGTGTCGGGATCGATCATGCTCTCGCTGATGCGTGCCTTGGGCGAGCCGTGTTTCTCCATGGATCGATCGACCCGGCTGACAGCAGCTGCGGACATATCGAGCAAATCGAAGTCGTGCTCGCTCATGAGCATCTCGGGCGCACCATCGAAGTACTCATGCACCAGACGTACTATGAGCGGATAAGGCACTCCAGTCTCAACAACAGGTTCCAGCTGCGTGCCTGGCAACGCCTCAGTGAGATCTACACGCTTCGCTTGCTCGGAGGTGAGATCAACAAGCAGATCGCCACCCGCGTACTCGTACGATTCCTGTTCGATCATCCCCGCACTGTGACGCTCGACCCGCAGGTACTTCGCCACCTTGGTGCCCTGCTTGCGATCAACCATCCAACGACGCTCCCAGACTGTGGGTTGCATGTCTGGGCCATCAGGACCAACCGGGATCATCATGCGGTTGTCGTCCGAGCAGATGATCGTCTTGTCGCCTTGGGGATCGACGCGGAGGGTGGCAAAGCCGTCGATGTTGGCGGTACGTGCCGCTTGCATGAGTAATGCGTCGAAGTGCGAGTTGCGACGGATGTCGCTGATCGCCAGCTTCTGCTCCGCGTTCTCCTCGGGTACCGTCAGCGTGATGGGTTCGCCTGCGAGCACGATCACATGAAAACGGATCGCCATGCGGACCACGTTGACCTTGACGAGCAACGGCTCGATCTCGCCGCTGTGCTTCTCAAGCGATGGAAACTTGTGCACGGCCTTCTTGCACTTGATCAGGAAACTCTTCCAATCGCCGCGCTCGAGCTGACGCATGATGTTGGCGATAATCCGGCGCTTGCGGATTGCTTCCAATCGTGCCTTGGGTGTGATGTATCCGGGGAGTGTCATAGTCCCTCCCCTGCGATCGAGTAGGACTTCATGACCGACTTCGCGGATTCATCAGCGATAAGCCCGAGCGCCGCTGCCGTTGCTCGGTCAGCGTGTCCGTGCTCGTTACTCGCAGCGCTGTAGCGGATGTTGCCCGCGATCGTGACCTCCTTGCGGATGCTCCCGAAATCACGCAGCGTCTCATCATCGTTGGGCAGCTCAACCGTGATCTCTTCGACGCCCGCACGCAGTCGCGTGAACATGTCCTCCTTGACCGCGTTGGTCATGCTGACCGCCTCACAACGCGAGCGGTGCTTCTTGACCATGCGCTCCGCGAGCTGCATCCCCAGACCGGTCTCGTCGATGCTGATCCGGGTGAGCCGCACCCCGTTGAAGCTGGTGTTCATGAGCGTGTTGATCGCGTGCTCCATCACATCGAAGGGCTTGTTCTGGAGCACGAGCATGCCCAGGCAGATCCGCTTGGTCCCGTTGCGTCCCCAGACCCATATCACGAAGCGGTCCTTGCGACGCCCAACATCACACCCCGCGCTGAGCTTGATGCTCCCCTTGCTGCGAAGCTTGATGTCCGCGATGAACGTATCAAGGTCCTCGGTGGGCTTGGCCGCACGATCAGTGACGCACGGACGCAGCAGTGCATGGGGGAAGTACGATCCGCCCTCTTTGCTCGGGTTGCACTCGAACTCCTCTTCCCAGATCTCTTGCGTCGAGCAGAGCGATCGCATCTCTGCGATGAACTCGTCACGCGTGAGCTCGCGACCTGTGACACGGTTGATCTGCTCAACGAGACCGTCACTGACCGCGTCGTAGATGTCCGTGCGGTGCACGCTCGCCTTGAGATCGGTTGGCCTTGGCGTGCCGTATAGCTCCGGATCTTCGTGCTTGCGTGCCTGATTGATCAGCGCATTGAACTTCGTACCGTGCCCGTTGTGCGTGCTCAGGATGCGGATGCGTCCGCCCCAGGTCGCGGTCGGCGCGGCCGCCTTCCACATCTCCTCGGCGTCCTGATGGAACGCCAGTTCCGAGAGGCACACGTCGCCACCCTTGGAGCGGAACCGCTTCGGGTTGCTCGTCATGACTGTGATGCGCGGTCGACGCCCGTTGATCTGCGGGAGCGTGAAGGTCATCTTGAGCCACTCACGCCCGTCGTCGATGCCGTTTGTCGTGACCTCCTCGCTGACCTTGTCGTACAGCTTGAGCCACGCACGCACGTACTCCGCAAACTCGTACGCCGCTGATTCGTCGGCGCTTGAGTACCAGTAATCGAGCACGCGCTCGCCGCTGATCCGTTCACGCACGCATCGGAATGACTCGCAGTAGTCCGCACCGATCCGGCGTGCCTTCTCCCAGACCGCGACCTCAGAAACGTCGTTGATCCAGTTGAGCTGGTATGGCAACCACACGGCGCTGACCGCACCCGCAACTGCTGGCAAGATGTGCTTGAGCATGCTCATGCTGATCTCTTGAGTCCCACTGCTTCGTCCACGAGTTCTGCGATCCGCTTCTGTGCCTGCTCGCGATCGAGTGGCGCACGCTTGTCATCGCCGATGATCTTGACCTGCTCACGCAACTTCTGGAGCACGCGTTCCGTCAGTGCTTCGTTGTGGCGTGCCTTTGCCTGGACCTCAGCAGCTTTGATCTGCGTATCCATGAACCGCAGCAATGTGTTGTGCTCGTCCTTGGTACACTCTGCGAGATCGAGCCCCTTGCCCCATGTGATGAATCGTGGTGCCAGCTGCGACATCGTGACACCAAGAACTGCGGTGAGATCTCCACTTGTAAACGCGATGGACTCTGCCTCGCTGACATTGCTCAGATACGCATCCTGCTGCACCCCGTACGCTTTGCGGATCTGACGGAGCCAGGTATCCAGCGAACGCTTCTGAACCCCCGCCTCAACGAAACGGTGCTCCAGCTCTTCGTAAATCGTTGATCCCGATTTATGCTCGATGATGTGCATGCACGCACACTCGTTAAGAGTGTGCATGTCGAGCTGCCAGCACTTGGAGATGTTGCCTCGCTTATTGCCCGGCTCAGATACACGCAGCGCTTTGAAGATCAGCGACTGCTTGTTCATCTCAAGAAAGCGTTCGGTGATATTGGCGGTACTGCTCATCGCTCCCCACCTTCCTTGATGCTCTTGATCTGGATCTCCAATCGCTCGTGCCCCTGCTCCAGATGCCCGACACGGTCTTCGACCTTGTCCATCCGGTGCGCGACGCCGTCGACGCTCTCCTTCACGCCTCCGATCAGCGTCTTGATCTCGTTGTGGCGGGCAGAGGTGGCCTCGTCCGCGTTCTTGCTCGCGGTCTTTCTTGCTTCGCTCAACTCCGCGTTCTTGCTGCGAAAGAACGCCAGCGTCATCGCAATGAGCACGCTCACAACGACCATGAGCACGGCCCATGTGGCCGTGCTCGTCTCGCTCGCGAGCGTCGCTGCTGTGATGATCTTGCTGCCGCTGCTCACGCCGCATTGACCTCCAACGCGACCTGACGCTGGCTGACCTTGCCGGTGACCTTGACGGTCGGCTTCGCGCTCGCTGCGCCCTGCTTCGCAGGCGTCGAGTACACCTTGGTCATCTTGCGTCGCTTGGCGCACTTGAGGAGCGTCTGCTTGGTCTGCTCGTCTTGGGACTTGCGTGCGTCCTTGTCGTTGGACTTGTGCCAGCCGAGCGCGTCGCTGACGAGCTTGTCGGGATCGTCTGCGGTCGCGAGGATGCCACGCAGCACGTCGTTGGGACTGAAGTCGATCACCGTCACTTCCGGACCCGCTTCGCTGCCCTGCTTCACGAGCAACTCACCCGTGATCTGCGTGTTGATGTCGAACGGGTACGAGCCTGCGGGGAGCTCCTGAACGCCGCTTGATTCGACCTGCTTCGCGGCAGTGACCAAGGCTTTCGCCGTGATCTGGTTCTCTTGTTTCTTTGTCAGCTTTGCCATGGGATGCGTCCTTGCATTCGTGGTGTGTTGTTCTCAAAGCGGGGCGGGGATCATCGCGTCCGTGCTCCCCCCGCCCCGTCCTCTCCCGAGCGTGGTGTGGTGTAGTTCTGGGGAGCAGGGTCATGGCGGATGGTGGTTTCGCTCGCCTGCTCCCGTACATGAGTGTGCTATGTGACCTTCGCTTTCGTCGCGCCCACCTCGCTCTTGACGACCGCGAGGTTGCCCGCTGCGGCCTTTCCGATGCTCTGCTTGGCGATCTCCTTGGCAACAGGATCCGCGTCTTCAACGCCCTTCACGATGCTCGTGAGCGCGACCTGGCGTCGCTTGTTCCGCCACGCTTCATACCCGAGCCATCCCGCGACTCCGAGGAACGCAAGGATCGCCAGCACGAACACCCAAGGTGCCTGCTCGCTCACCACGCCCGCTGCGATGATCAGCATCCCCGTCAATGCAACAATCCCCGCCGCAAACCAGCGACGGGGCGGGGAGATCACGGGGATGATCGCCGCGATCATGACGATCGCTCCGATGATCATGAGGGGGTTGAGGCCACGCGTGAACAGGCTCGCATCGAGTCCCCATTTAGTCTTGCCTGACTCGCCGCCCCAAGGCAGCGACGCACCCGATCGGCTCCCATCGAACCCGATCGCCGCCTCGTCGCTCGTGGTCTTGAGACCCGGCCCGCGATCATCGAGCATCGAGCTGGAAGTATCGGTTGCAAGAGGGATTTCTTCGGTCTGCACATGTTCTAGCTTGATCCCATACCCATGCTCAACCGCGTCACGAATCGCGTCCTCAACGGGCTTGGGTTGGCGTTGGTTGTAGGCAACAGGTGTGAGCGAGGGAGACGATCGCCCCTCGCTCAGCACCTTGTTGCCGCCCATTCCCAGATCGGACATCTGGTAAACCGCAGGCGTTGCCGGGGAGAAAACCGTTAAAGCCCCCGCCTGCCCAGCCTCAGTGCTTCGCGGCTGTACCTGAGAATCTGTGGTCCCGCCTGCCGGTGCGGGCGGGGTCATTTCGAGCTTGTACTCGTTGCGAATCGTGCGACCCGGACGCTGCGTGCTGGTCTCGTGCGTCGCGTTCGTCGATGCGGGCGATGTTTCGGTGCGCGATGTGGACGCACACCCAGTGCTCGCCGTGCTGATCAGAACCGCAAAGATAACAAACAGCAGCACAATGAATGCGCCGCCGCACAACCACTCGACGAGCGATTGGACCAGTGATTTATGGCGTGAAGTGGTGCTGCCCATGTTCGCCTCCATGCGATGTGAGCGGGCCGAATCCATTCGGCACCGTATGTTGGTTTTGTTCTGGTTGTTGCAAGTGCTGCATGCGTGCGAACCTCGCCGCTTCCTCGCGACGGTTCACTTGGTGCAGCGCGGTCAGGCAGATCACGACGATGCTGACAAACACCCACTCGATACCCGGCAAACGGTCAATCGAAGGGGAGTCAGGCAGCGAATCAAGCAGGTGACCTGGCTCGCGCGGGATGCCGCCGAGCGCAGTAGAACGCCCGACGGCATCATGCCCCCGAGCGTTGTGAATAGTCGAGTTGTGCGAACCTGTGTTCACGATTCTGCATCCTCAGATGCAGAAACGCCCAGCCAGTGCTACGACTTTGAGTCGTGTTTATCCATCAGCGAGTTTTCACTCGTCAACAACTGCTCTGCGAGATTAGCAGGTCTCGGATCGTGTGTCAAGCGAGCTCAAACAGATTGCCCCCAAACATACAAAGCCATTGCAACATACACAACTACCAAGGGAGAAAATAGAGAAAACAGGAGCAATCCTACAAAGACGCCCGCCGCAATTTCGCCAACAGTGTTGACGCCTCGTTCAGAGTACTTTCTCCTTTGTTCGCCTAAGAACGGGACAGGTATTCCTAAGAATCGCACTCCTTGACTACCGCTGGTTGAGCCAGCACTCTCTGATTGCAATCTTTTTTTTGTTGTAATCTGGATCCGCTCAACCATCACACCAGATTCGCTGGCCTTGTCGAGCGCATGTTTTTCAGTACCCGCTTCTACGTAAATGACCCGATCTTCCCCACTGACTCTATCAACACCGAAAACTTGCCACTTTGACATAATCTTCCCCATGATTGGAACTCAGCTCTCCTTACCAGGCTCACTCGTTGGTCTCTCGTGCTCCTCGCGATCAACGACCCACTGTGGCTCAACTATCGGAGCTGAATTTCCGTCCTGCTCTAAGAGCAAGTATTTGAATAGTTCAAGCACTCGCTTTGCCTCAAGGTCACCTGCACTCCTGTAAGTCTTTTGGAAAACGTACGCACAGAGAGTGTCTCGATCCTCCTTGTCCATTGCGAGTAGTAGCGAAACTGCCGCAGTCCCGAGAATCTTCACCCCACCATGGCCGAACTCTCCGCTGAGTTCGCGGAATTCTTTGCCCATCGCTTTAGGCAGTTGAAGCCCCTGTCCCGCCCAATCGGTGGGGATTTTTCCTTGCCTGCTCGATTTGCCGCTTGATTTGCTCTTAGCCATTGACCATTTTTTTATGCAAAACTGCCCGGAGTGAGTTGACAAACCAAATCTTCCCCAGTTAGATGGGTCACTGTAATGAGTTTGCAAACTCTTTGCCAACTCCGAAGGGGACCACATGGATCACAGAATCAGAGAAATCCGCAAGGGAGTCGGAGTTTCCCAGGAGCAGCTGGCCCACATGGTGAACCTGACTCGCCAGACCATCAGCAACTTTGAGAGAGGCGTTTCCTCGCCGTCGCTCTTGGACATGAAGCGAATCTCCCAAGCCCTGCGTGTACCTCTTCCCGACCTCCTTTCTCCAGAACTCATAAAGCCATCAGTTGCGGCTTAGCCGCACTCAACACCTGCACTTACTGGGCAGAGATGCCCGGTCAGTGCTTCTGACTCAGACGCCGACGCGGAGTGCTCGGCAAGCTAGGGCATCGATCCACGGAAGATCCCACGGGCAACCCGTGAGCCACACCCTGCACGATGCGTCGCGTCTGAGTCACTGAACATCATCGCGGTCCACAGACGGATCGCCAGCACGATCGAGAACGACTTCGTGCTCACCACATTCGAGGGCATGACGCCATGACCAGTCTGATCAGCTTGAGCAGCCACAACTCAGAGATTCCCGTCATGCGCTACCACAATACTGTCGCCGCCCGCGTCATCGATCGTCACAACCTTACCAACGACCAGGTTGCACGCGAGGCTCAGCTTGACCCTTCACATATCAGCCGCGTGATCAGCGGCGAACGAGTCCTCTCTCCCGAGGTGCTCCGGGCGCTCTGGACCCTCACCAGAGACCCGGAGCTCCTTATGGCGATAACAGGCGATCCCTCAATCACCATTGTCGCACAGGACGAGGGCAATGCGTCAAGCGACATCGTCAGCGAGTGCGTCGTGACGACCTCATACATACTTCATAAGTGCTACGAGTCCCTCGATACCGACGACGCTCGTGTGAAGCGAGTCGCCGACCTCGACAGAGCCATCCAAGCGCTCTGCGCCCATAAGCGTCAGCTGCTCGACCAGCTTGATCTTTCACCCGCCCCATCCACCCAACCCACCCAGCATCGCAGTAGCCAGAAGCTTGACTGTGTTGCGTAACCAGATCGGAGATTGATCGTGCAACTCAATGCCAAAGAGTATGAGACACCCAAACCCGGACCACTCGCGTCCTCCGTCAGTGGCGGAAAGTACCTTGATCTCACGCCTAACGAAGAAACTTTGCTCGCGATGCTCGACCGGTTCGCACCAGAAACCAACCCAGTCGCTTGGCCGTGCGACTTCGACTCCATGATCCGCATGGCCGAACGCAAGCCAGCGATCCCTCAAGACAAGATGATCAGTGCGCTTGCATCGCTCTCCTCGAAGAAGGTCATCGACTACCAGCTCTCAGTGGTCGAAGGGAAGCTCCAGATCTGGGTCGCACTCTACGTCCATCGCAAGCGGCTCGCCCATGAGCTCATCACGCTCCTTCACGACTCAACCAAAGCCGTGCAAGCGGTTCAGTTCCCCGCAGCATGACCGCACTACCGATCCATCGCGAACAGACCACCGCCCCGCAGGAGTGGGTGCCCATCGATGTCGCTGCCGAGGCACTTGGCACATCAGAAGGCAACCTTCGTCGCAAGTGCAACGAGCAGCTTCAAGCCAAGCACCAGGCGAAGAAGATCCTCGTCGACGGCACGCATAAATGGCACCTGCACACGAGCTACTCTCCTCGCCTGCGCCGGATCTCTGTCGAGACGGACGATTCCGGGCGATCGAAGATCCAAGAGCTCATGGAGACAATGCCAGCTGAGAAAATCAAGCAGGCTCAGCTCCTCGCACAGATCGTGATCGAGTTTCGCAAGTTCCGAACGAGCACTGCTCGTACTTCCTTCGCTTCATTCAAGAAAGCGATGGAGACCAAGTACGGAACCTGCCCTGGTAAAACTCGCTTGTACGACATGGACAAGAACTCCCCCGCATCCGAGGACATAGAGGGGATCGTGTACGCTGTCATCGATCGACGCGGACGAAAGAAAGGTGACATCCAGACCTGTTCTGAGGCCGCGTGGAAGTTCTTCTGCGATCTCTACCTACACAAGAACCAACGCTCGCTCGCCAAGTGCTGGAGACACACACGAGAGCAAGCAAAGGTAGAGGGATGGGCATGGCCATCGGAGCGCCGGATCTACCAGCTCGTCAACGAGCGACTCGACCCATCTATGGTCTGCCTACAACGCGAGGGGCAGGATGCCTGGAACCGTAAGTTCCTCGCGCCCATGGAGCAAGATCCCAACGCCTGGAAGGTCGGTCAGTGCTGGGAATCGGACCACATGGTCTTCGACTTCGATGTGCGCGTGATCAAGGCGGGCAAGTGGGTCCGCACACGCCCGCAGCTCACATCATGGATGGATCGCCGCACACGACTGATTACCGGGTACCACGTAAGCGAGCAGGGCAACCAGATCACGATCCGCGCCGCGCTGCTCAACGCCCTGCACAACCCAGAGATCGCACGCCCGGAAGTCGTCTGGCTCGACAATGGCAAGGACTTCATGGCGCAGTCCATCGGCGGGCTCACCAAGAGCGAGCGACGATCGACACCCAAGGAAGAACGCGAGCAGAACGAACGAGCAGCGACCGGCATTCTCGGGATGCTCGGCATCACCCCCCACTTCGCGATGCCCTACAACCACGACGGCAAGTCGCGGATCGAACGCTGGCACGGAACCGTGCACGGGGAGTTTGACAGGGACTTCATGAGCTACTGCGGGAACAAGCCCGGCATGCTCGACAGCATCGCTCTTCGCGATCAACGGAAGGATATCCTCTCGCTGCCAACCCTCGACGAGGTGCGAGAGATCTTCGACGAGTTCATCGCCTGGTACAACACGCGCACCGAGCATCGCATCGACGATCTCAAGGACCCAGATACGCTCGAGCGTATGAGCCCGATCCAGTTCTACGATCGCTACCTCGAGACAAAGCCCGTCATCAACAAGAACGCGCTCAAGCTGCTTGAGCCGATGTGGTCACCAAAGCCGCTCAAGGTGCACAAGAACGGGATCTCACTGAAGATCGGTGGCGGGACAGTTCGCTTTGGTGACACAGCCGTCGAGCTCGAACCCTTCGTCGGATCCGACAAGCGTGTTTACGTCAGCTGGGATCCCGAGGACACCACGCAGATCACGGTCTGGGACGAGGACTTCAAACTCGTCTGCACCGCGATGGAGAACAAGCGATACGGCGGACTGGCAAGCGACAAGGTCACGATTGCTGATCGCCGCGCCGGATTCGCCGCACGACGCGGTCAGAAGCGTCGTGCGAAGCAACGCGCGGACATCCTCACCATGACGATGGACAACGCCGAGCTCGCCTCGCGAGAAACCCGCAAGCGCGAAGTAGCAGAGACACAGGCGAAGCTGGAAGCGGAGCGAAAGGGTCGAGACCCACACGACGCACCTCAGCTGCGTCTGGTACGCACCCGACTCGATGACGCACCCGATGACGTCCAAGAGCAGAAGCACCGCAAAGCTGCGGGCGCTGAGCACTACGAGGATCCGGAGAACTGCGGGTCGATCATTGAAGCCGCGCGAGATCAGCATCTCAGCGAGGAGGCGGAGTTCGCTTCCTCATCATTGATCAGTGCTGACCTAGACGTCGAGCATGACGAGTTCGCGACTGGAAGTCTGACCGATGCCGAGGGCTTCGGTTTCGATACCGAGGAGATCGACCCAGATCTCCGCATTATGGATCACCTCCGATGAGCCGTGATCGCAATAACACGAGAGACGACAAGACTCTCGTCAATCAGGCCGCGAAGGAGTCGCGGGCTATGGAGGCAAGGATGCTGCCATCATCTGGTGAGCTCTCGCAAGAGCAGCTCGATTTCGTGCGTCAGCGCGTCAACGAACGATGCGATGAACAGTCGCTCAACTACGAACAGGTCGACAAGAAGGTCGGGGTCGCTCGCAAGGCCGTCAGGCGCTTCATGGAGGACCGCTACGAGCATAACGACACGATCATCGCTCGCAAGCTCGATCGCTGGCTCCGGGGCTCTGAGGGCGGCGTGGGCGAGATGCCAGGGCAATACGTCTCCACCGATGTCGCGGAGAAGATGATCGGTGTTATCAAGCAGATCGTTCGCCGCAAATCAATGGGAGCAATCGTCGGACCTTCAGGCACGAGCAAGACAACCGTGCTCAAGGCGATGGTCGCGATGATCCCCAACTCGGCGCACATCGAGTTCACCCGCACCGATGGATCGCAATCGACCGTACTCCGCAGACTCTCTGCTGAGCTCGGTCTCAACGATCGCTACACCTCGTACCGCATGATGCAGAACCTAGTGAAGTCGCTCAAGGACAGCGACCGCCTGATCCTGCTCGACGAGGTCCACTACCTGAGCAAGAAGGCGATGAACATCATCCGAGACATCCACAAGCAGACGGGGTGCCCGATCGTGCTGGTGGGTACTCAGGACCTCCTCGAGACAATCGATGACTTCGATCAGTTCCACGGGCAGATGAAGTCGCTCGTTTCGATGACCTACAACATCACCGCCGAGTGCATGGCTACCGGCGAACCGCTCTACAGCGTCGACGATATCAAGAACTACGCGACCGCGATGAAGATCAAGATCGACCTCTCCGGCGCTGCGTTTGTTGCAGACCTGGCCAGCACGCTCGGGTGGGGCGGGCTCCGCAGCGCCGCGTACCTCATGCTCAATGCGAACATGCTTGCACGAGACAAGACTGTCACTGTCAAGCACCTCAACTCCGCGCTCCGCGAGATGGAGGGCTACGACGGCTTCCAGCGCACCAAGCAGAAGCAGACCCAGAGCCGAAAGGCGGCGGTCGCATGAGCTGGTCACCAAAGCAACAGAAGCTCGTCATCCTCGCTGCCCGATTTGCCGGGTGGAACATCATCCAACGCTACATGGTGATGAAGCACTGCGGGTGTCCCATCGATCGCGAGACCGGGCACCCATCGGTCAAGCACGAACGCAACACCAATCAGCAGTTCAAGATGTTCATGAGCTTCGCCGAGCCGGTCGCCAAAGAGAACGGCAAGCCGCTCTACGCACCCAAGAACTACGGGTCCTGGGGGGCGGCGATGAAGGACGATTGCGAACGCCTACGCGACCGTGCTCATCGGATCATGCTCGAGGGAATCGAGCAGATCCCGAGTAAGTTCGACGAGGGCCTTGAGCAGTATGTGGTCAAGCACGTGTACCAGCAGGACCAGTCCGAGACCGGAGCGCAGTTCCTCGAGTACGAACCAGAGTGCTTCCTGCATTGCGATGCCCCCACGCTGGTGCGCTGCATCGAATGCATGCGTGCGTTTCTAGGGCGAGAGTTCGCCAGTCGTGGGATCGTGCCGCAATCCTTTGATATACCGAGGAAAGCACAAGAGCGAGCGAGACGAGCCAGCTGAAGGATCATCTGACACGAGGTATCCACGAGTGCATGGAGGCACGATATGGCACCCTTTGACGACGACATCGACCAGATGAGCTTTGCGGACTTGGATCACCTACCCAAACCGGGACGCCGCGTGCACGATCTCGGGATCCGAGTAATCGAAGATACCGCATCGCCCAACACACGCTCCCCGGAACGCAACCGCAAAGTCCTCAAGCTACGCTGGTTGCTGTGGACATATGTTCGGACGCGTGGCATCGGCGCGGAGTTCCAGGCGATCGACTTTTCGCACTGGGCATCCAAGCAGCCACAGTACGAAGATGACGTCGATCTGCGTTCAACTGGCGGGATGTTCCGAGCAATGACAAATGCGGGAATCCTTGAGCAGATTGATTTCCGCAATAATGGCGGAAACAAGGAGACCGGATACCACGGAACACCCCGTGCCGTGTATCGCGTGATGCACCTGGACTACTCACTCCTCGGATGGCCGGAAGATCTCTCTGGCATCGAGCAGGACGGGGTGTGGACCAACACACACCCTCCACGCAGGAAGGTATCGGCCTGATGCGGATCGCCTGCTCTATCCAGCTCACCAAGGCCCAGCTCGGAATGGGCATCGCCGGCGCGGAGTGCATCTTCGTGCCCGACGTGCGATTCACCACCTGGGAGCCCTTCGCCGACGACCGAATGCTCCCGTGGGGTCTCAAGGTCTACCGCTCCCTCGAGCAAACACGAAAAGCACGCCGATCGCAGCTGCGTTATCGCCGTTACGGGCTCGCCCCAGATGTGGGAGAAGTGGTCCGCGTCTGGTTGCCCGAACGCAGCACGCCACGATACGGGTACTTCACAGAACAAATCGACGGCGAGACTGTTGAAGGCATGCACGATCAAGGACTGATTCACTTCGATCGGATGCCGGACCAGTTCTGGCAGACGATCAATCGACTCAAGAAGCTCGGCTACAGCGATCTCGACCAGCACATGGAGAACCTGATGTTCGACAATCGGCGATATCGCTGGGTCGCGATCGATTTTGGAGAATACTCAAACAACGCAACTAATCGGGAATCAGCAACATGAGCTCAGTGAGCCCGTCAAGCATTGTGGACTACCTGACGCAGACGCTGATACAGCGTCCTATTCGCTTTCTCTCGAAGCTCAGAAATCCGAATGCACATATGAAGAGCAGATTTTCGAACCTTTTCCTGCGAAGCTCTTATTTTTTCCGTGATATGTGTCAGTTCGTCATACTTAGGATCATGATCAATAGTTGCATAAGAGTCCCCGATCTCAAAGTCCCGAAGCTCTCTCATCCCCTCGCACAGCACTTGGATATGCCTTTGAAATCCCTCAAGAAGTATGACGACCTCATGGTCTGTAGAATATGTGACCATAGATATAGAGTCCGCAGCCTGATTAGTAATTGCCTCCATACAGGGCGCAAATTCATCATCTCGGCTAGCCTTATCCCCCTCGACATCATAATACCGAAGCATAGATGTATACAAATTTTGAGCATCAATAACCTTCCTATACAACTTCTCTGCTTTCTCGGCGAGCTCTCTCAGCCTATCACGCTCGCCTTGAATTTCAAAGATTATCAAAGCTGTGATCATGGGAATCATCCCACCAAGCACGGCAGCTATAAGGGTGGCGGCAGGAGTGAGCCACCATGACTGTTCTGGAGCATTCATAACGACCACCTTTCAATCAATTGATATGTCATTACGGAATAAAGGAGTGGGGCCGGGCGCGCGAACGCCCGGCACCCCTGACGACGGCCAGCCTGCAAGCAAATACCGTCGCCAAGTGAGGATATGAGCATGGAAGCGAAGTATCTCGATGAGCAAAGAATCAATGCAGCGTCTCGTAAAGGGAGACGCAATGACCAAGCTGCGCTTGGTCAAGACCGAAAGCGCACAACTCATTCTTACAGACCCACCCTACGGGATCGGCTACGAGTCCCAGAAGGGCGTGAGAATCGCCAACGACGAGCGTCCGTTCATCTGGTGGATGCACGACGCCTATCGCATCTGCAAGCCAGGAGGGGGAATCCTCTGCTTCACACGATGGGACATTCAGGAGGTGTTCAAGATCGCCCTGGAATCCGCGGGCTTTGTGATTCGATCTCAGGTCGTCTGGGACAAAGGCGGCAACGGGATGGGCGATTGCAAGAGGCAGTTCAGCCCGCGTCACGAGCTGATCTGGTGGGCTACGAAGGGACGCTTCGCCTTCCCAGGCAAGCGTCCTCTGAGCGTGCTGCATGTTCCCAAGCCACCAAGCCACAACCGCAAGCACCCCACCGAGAAACCCGTGGAGCTCATGCGTCAACTGATCGAAGCAACGACTCGTTCAGGAGATCTCGTGATCGATCCGTTCACCGGCGCGGGCGCGTCAGGAGTGGCGGCGACACTCACGGGTCGACGCTTCTTCGGCGTCGAGATCAACGGGAAGTATGCTCGCATCTCGCGTCAGCGAATCGCAGAGGCGAGAGGTAACAAGAGATGCTGATTATCTATCTGTCTCTTGACCTCTTCACACGATCAACGATGGGATCGCTTGGGCTCGCGACGAGTCGGAACAACCGAATTGCCTCGTTGTATGAAGCGTCTGATACATCTTTGGGACGCCCCGCAGCTTTCTGCACGTCGCCGAGCAACCACCAACTGAAGGCGATATCAATCCGAGAGACAACGGGATCGGCAGCGTATATTTCAACCGCATCGCGGAGCATCAACTCACCTTCCATCGAGATCAATGCTGCGTGCGACCAGATGTTCCACTCCGGGAACCGCTTGCTCAAAGCAGCGATTGTGTACATACTCGCCGGACTGAGTTCGCCGTCTCGAAGCCGTGCGTCGAGAACGGTCTTCTGGAATGCACCCTTCATCTCTTCCACTTGGACGCGGAGTGCATCTCGCTCTTGGAGTTGTAGTTGTTGGTTTATGACAATTGTAACCAATATCGCAACAACAATGAGAGATACCGCTGCGACCCAAGGATTCCGACGCAGGAACAGGCAAGCACGTTCAATCGGCCCTTCAGCACCCGTAGGCATGAACCGCCTGATTCGTTCTACATCAGCTCTGATCCCATCAGCTGAAGCGTACCGCTCGGATGGTATGCGACTGAGACACTTCCTCACCACTCTACGCATGCGTCCATGCACCATGCTGCAATCAACGCTGCGCCGACTCGAAAGGAACTTTAAAGCTTCAAGCTCAGTTTCGCCGTTCGGATATGTACCAGTGATCAAAAAGTATGCGATCCCACCGATCCCATACACATCAACCGCAATCGAATCGGCATTGGGACGCATCTGTTCCGGAGCCATGCATAAAGGAGATCCCGCAACAGTTTGATCATCGAGATCGTCCACTGCAACACCAAAGTCTGCAATAACTGGACGCCCCTCGGCCATGATGATGTTCGATGGCTTGAGATCACGATGAACAATGGGGAGTGAATGAATGGCTTGCACACCATTGCAAATCTGGATCAAGATCTCGCTGATCTCATTGATTGAGACGATCTTTTGCTCTGCCCACTCGTCTAATGTTGGCCCATCGAGAAACTCAAACACCTGGTACGCCAATGGCGAGTGCTTAAGGTCGATGTCATGATCGTAGACACGAACCGCATTTGGGTGATCGATGCTCGGCACACGCACTCTCCGAAGCGCATCAGGACTCTTGTAGACCTTAATCGCAACGGTCGATCGTTTCGCCGATTGAAACTTGCGATCGGTCGCCCTGTACACGCTCCCCTGCGATCCGTTGCCTACAAGCTCTTCAATGCGGTATCGTCCCTTGCCATCATGGATGCTTGGACCAATAAAGCAACCGGCATCCAAGCTGGTATTCGTCGGTTCAAACATCGCTCTTCGACGCGACTCACTCTCGATCATCAAACGAATCTCTTCGGTCAGGCAATCGGGAAGACGAGTACGAAGGTACTCAATCGCATGCTGAGCGTCCTGAGCCTGTATCAAATCCGTGTGCTCAATCCAAACATTAAGTGCATCGATAACGATGTCAGGGTCGGAATCTTCCCTTCCCTCCAGCACTTCCTCAAGGGAATCACCACTGAGGATTCGAAGCTCATATCTTGGATCAATCACTTGATCCTCTGCTCAACGTTGTTTCGGATTTCGGCCTTAATGAATCTGATGTGTGTTCGCACCGTGCTGGGATTCAGACTCTGGGCTGCGATTTGCTGCGAAGTCAAGCCTTTGCAGTACAGGTTGAGGATGTCACGATGACCTGTACTCAACATAGCCATCTCGTCAATCACTTCAGCAACCAGGTCCCGGTCGAGCTCTGGGAACTCGACCTCCGCGACTCTGTGGAGCGTTGCATATCTCTGCCTGCGATTTCGCTCGTTGATTTCCCGTCGAGAGTGATCAGTGACCGCGTTCTTCATTACACGCGAGATGTACGACTTCCCATCTCTATCGTTTGCAAAGCGTTCCCTCTCTGGCAGTTCAGCCATCCTCCGGCAGGTTGTAGAGACCAACTCGCATGTGTCCGTGTGCCTATTTCTCCTGGCAATTTTTCTCGCGTGCTTTCGAACCCATGGCAGGTGAGCTGCGACAAACTCAATATCTCGTATCCCCATAGCATCATCCTTCATGAAAAAAATATTGAATGGATCACAACAGACGCCCATATGACTTCGCTCTATTTGTATGGGCCGTCACAGATGCTTCAACCCGCAAGAAATCAACTTAAAAAATGCGTGCGTCAGTACGGTCCCCAGTATAGGGGATTCCGTAAGTCTGTTGCAAGAAGGCTTTTCTCTCCGATTTTGGATGAGTCAACCCACCAGCGTGGTGGGCACAGATCTCTTCCAGAATATGGAGACCAAAGATGCATATTGCATTCACAGCCGTCACTGCCGCGATCCTCCAAACACCTATCGATGCCCCCCTCGCACAACTCGAATCTGAGGCGAGCCTACGACTTCATGTCCCGAACCAAACCTTCCCACACACTTCTGAGGAATCGTTCCAGAGTCCAAGCGGGCCAGCGTGTCAAAGTGCACCGGATGGATCACCCGCTTCGGTTGTCATCTGCTATGACAACGCATGCAAAGCCTACAGAGACGAGTTCAACAACTGCCCAGACGCAGATTGCCGAGCAGCCGCAGCAGCTGAGTACACACTCGCGATTAATGCGTGCCTCGAGCAAATCTCATCTGACTCCTGGGTCATCATCTGGTATCGAGGGGATGAGTTCGGAGTTTCTTACGAGTTTGACATCCCTGACGGCGCACGTGCCTTCCTCTTCTAAACCTCGTCCGTACACGGGCATTGAGGGCGGCTGGGAAGCCCGCCGTCCTCAGTTTCGACAAGGTGTAGCAGTAATGGATGCGAAGGCACACGGGCGACTCATGTCGCTCATCGAAGGTGAAGATCGCCAGTTCAAAGATTCAGTAGTTCGGATGCTGAAAAACGTCCCAATGCTCGCGACCGGCGAGCTCCACGACCCCAACTCACCTGTGTATCACCCCAAGACTTTTGCGGTTGGCTTCCCACCGCTGTCGGTCATGTTCAATCCGGCAGATGGATTCCATGTCCTGGTCTTCGAAGAAATCGACTCAACTCCAAGACCCATCAAGCTTCCACTCTCCGAATGCTACCACAACCCTAACGACATATTGAACGCTCCGCGCACAGCGCACAGCACCAGCGCGCAGTGCAATGCCGCTCACGAGCAACGTGCCGGGGAGATTCCAGCATCAGATTGCAGATGCCCCGCTGAGCTATAATCATTCCCGCATTTTAATCAGCAGCCCCAAATTCATCGTAAACCAAGACCACACCGCAAATTACCGCGATACGACGCTATACGAGGGCCCTTCCGGTAATTCCCTGCGGATCATG
>Ga0189280_10259_pt1 | contig 36971 bp, 38 predicted proteins | sample N26B71minimetaG_FD_130327 | JGI IMG/M metagenome (GOLD analysis project Ga0189280, IMG submission 130327) | Marine microbial communities from the Costa Rica Dome - N26 B7-1 mini metaG | ecosystem: Environmental > Aquatic > Marine > Oceanic > Photic zone | place: Costa Rica: the Eastern Pacific... | reverse complement strand
CATCCCGGGAGCGAAACCGCGCCGCCATCGCATGGACCGACGCCTACAACACCACTCGGCCCCACGCCGGCATCGGAGGCATCACACCCTGGCAGCGTGTGAACAACCTGCTTGGCTTCGACAACTAGCCGCCGATCACCGCTTCACGGACCAGCATGAAGCCGACCACGACCAGTCCGATGGCGAAGAGACGCTTCAGCGTCCGCTCCGGCAGATCATGCGCCAGCTTGGCGCCCACCGGCGCAACGAAGAAGGCGCAGCTGGCCAGAAGTGCGAAGCCGGGCCCGTTCACATAGCCCAGCGACCAGGGCACGACTTCATGCCCCCAGCCATTGACGATGAAGCCGATCGCACCGGGCGCCCCGATCGCGACACCGAAACCGGCAGCCGTGGCCACAGCCTGCCGGATCGGCTTGCCGCACAAGGTCATCAGGGTGACGCCCATGACGCCGCCACCGATGCCCATCAACGCCGAGAACGCCCCGATCGTACCGCCCAGACCGATGCGGGCGATCCCGCCGGGCATGTCCTCGCGCAACGTCCAGTCGGGCCGGCCGAAGAAGAATTGCAGGGAAAGCAGAATCGCCATGCCGCCGAAAATGCCGGTCAGCATGCGGCCGGAGAGATAGTGCGCGATGACCGTCCCGATCAGCGTGCCGGCAATGATCCAGGGCGCCCATTCGCGCAGAACCTTGAAATCCACCGCGCCGCGCTTGGCATGGGCAGAGACGCTGCGCAGCGAGGTCGCGACAATCACCGCCAGCGAGGTCCCGACCGCGACATGCATCACCCGCGGGTCTTCATAACCCAGCGAGTTGAACGCGAAATACAGCGCCGGCACCATCACGATACCACCGCCGATCCCGAACATGCCCGCGATCAGTCCCGCAAACGCGCCCGTGGCGGCCATCGCCAGGACCAGAACCCAGATATCCTGCATCGCTATGCCGCCTCGTCATGCGGCACGACCGCCGCCAGTGCCTCGTCGATCACTTCAAGCCCCGCGCCACGCCTGGGCGCGTTTTCCGACAGGATACGCCGCCACAGCCGCGCGCCGGGCTGGCCGGTGAACAGGCCCAGCATATGGCGCGTCATGTCGTGCAGCCGCGTCCCCTTGCCGAGCTGGCTTTCCAGATAGGGCCGGTAGGCGTCGACCGCCTCGACCCGGCTGGCGACCGGATCGGCCTTGCCGAACAGCCGGCTGTCGGCCTCGGCCAGGATCCAGGGCGTGTGATAGGCAGCGCGGCCGAGCATCATCCCGTCCAGCGCCACCGTTTCCGCGAGGCCCTGTTCAAGCGTTTCCAGACCGCCATTGAGGATGATCTCAAGCTCCGGACGCTGTGCCTTGAGACGGCGCACCAGGTCATAGTCGAGCGGCGGAACCGTACGGTTTTCCTTCGGGCTCAGGCCTTTCAGCCAGGCCTTGCGGGCGTGCACGGTGAAACTCGTCACCCCGGCCGCCGCGACCGTCTCGACGAAATCGAACAGGGCCAGTTCGGGATCCTGCTCGTCGACGCCGATCCGGCACTTCACCGTGACCGGTAGCGACACCGCATCCTGCATCGCCTTCACGCAGTCGGCGACGAGTGCCGGTTCCTGCATCAGGCAGGCCCCGAACCGGCCCGACTGCACGCGGTCGGACGGGCAGCCGACATTGAGATTGATCTCGATATAGCCGAACCCCTCGGCAATCCGGCTCGCCTTGGCCAGGTCGGCCGGATCGGAGCCACCCAGCTGGATGGCCACAGGATGCTCGGCCGGATCGAACCCGATCAGCTTCTCGCGATCGCCATGGATCACCGCCTTGTCGACGGCCATTTCGGTATAAAGCAGCGCGCCCGTCGTCAGGACACGATGAAACGCCCGGCAATGCCGGTCGGTCCAGTCCATCATCGGGGCCACGGAAAGGCGGCGGTCAGGCGTACGGGCTGCGGTCATGCGCGCCATGTAGCGCGGACCGGCCGCCGAACCAAGTCATGGCAGCGCACAGAACCGCCCAGCATCACGCCGCACCCGCAAGCAAAACGTTCAAATTAGACCTGTTCGCTTCACGGCATTTCAATCCCGGTCTGCTTTCCTGCAGCGGCGAGGGAGGCGTTTCATGGCCAAGGCTGTCTATCATAAGCATCAGCGCGTATTCGTTCGCCCGGTGGGAACCTGGGCGCTCGTCGAGCAGGTCAAACCGCAATGGGTGAAGGATGTCGAGGAGCCCGTGCGGGTCTATTACGACTGCGGGCTCGGCCGCGACTTCGTGGCTGACGAGCTCGCCGCCGAACAGGCCGACGAGATAGACACGGCGAGCTGGCGTGTCCTGCGCGCCCGCAACAAGTGGCAATCCGTCGAGGAATGCGGCCACCACCCCTATCCCGGCACCTTCCCGGTCGTGGTCACCGAAAGCATGGACTGGGGCGGCTGGCGCGTACCGGCCGCGGAATACGATCGCGACCCCTCGCGCATCGAGGGTCAGGCCCGGCTGATCGCCAATGCCCCGCACCTGATGGCGATTGCCGAGCAGCTTGCCCGGCTGGCCAGCGAAGACGGCGAACTGCCGCCCGCGTTAGCCAAGCTGAGCCACGATGCGAGTAAAACGCTTCGCGAAATCAACACGAAACCTTCTAGCAAGGATAACGGCAAGTCACGCCAGGCCGCCTAGGCGACCGGTAAAAATTTAATCGCCTTCTAACGTTTAGCTGTGAATTTGAGCGATCTGTCTTGAACGGGGTCGGGCCGCTCTCATGTCGCTTGTCGAACAACGCAATCGCTTTTTGTCCTTCGCCTTTGCTTCGGCCGATATTCTTGTCGAAACGGACTCGTCCTGCCGCATCACCTACACGGCCGGCGCGGTCGCAGCCCTTGGCTCCAGTCCCGCGGGCGCTGACAGCGACGGTGTGGGCGATCCGCTTGAAAGCCGTATCGACCGCACCTCACGCCCGATCCTCAAGGCGCTAGTGCGCCGGCTGAAGCCCGGCCACCGGCTCGGTCCTGTCCGCATCACGATCGACGGCCGCGAGGCCCAGCTTTGCGGCTGGTCGCTGGGCGATGACGACCGCATCCGCTGGTCGATCTCCTTCAACGCCATGCATGCGCCCGACGATGTCGATCCCCAGGCCTTCGAACGCAGTGCCGAAGGCGCTATCGCATCGGCCCGCAATGTGGGCACCGACATGGCGATGTCGGTGCTGCGCATCGAGGCCGGCGACGATATCGAGCGTCTGATCGGTCCGGCCAATGCCGAACAATTGCGGACCTCCGTCGCGGCCTCCTGTGCGCTGGCCATCGGCAATGACGGCGTTGCCCGGCAGATCGACGCAGCACGCACCGCCCTGATCCATGCCCGATCCGTCGATCTGGCAGGCCTGCGCGACGAGGTCATGGCGACACTCAAGGGGTTTGACCTGGGCAAGGCCGATGTCCGGATCGAGTCGGTCTGCGATGCGCCCGAGCTGGAGCCGGAAATTGCCGTTCAGGCCTTCCTGCATGCGATCAACGAAGCTGCCGACAGCGGCAAGGCCCTCGACGTGATCTCGCTGCAGGAAACCGCCGACCGCCTGATGCACGAAACCCGCAAACGCATGACCGAGCTGCGCACGACGATTGCCGGCCGGGTGATCGAGCCGCACGCCCAGCCCATCGTCGACCTGGAAACCGGCAAGGTGCACCACTACGAGCTGCTGCTGCGCCTGCCCGGCGGTCGGCCGATCGAGGAGAGTGTGGGCTTCGCGGAAAGCACCGGCCTGATCCACGAAATCGACTATGCGATGACCGAAATCGCGGCGCAGTTCCTGCGCGAGGATTTCGACCGCCCTGCCCTGGCCGTCAACCTGTCCGGCAAGTCCCTGACCAACATGGCCTGGGCGAAGAAATTCCTGGCGCTTCTCGCCGATCTGAAGATCGATCGCAGCCGGCTCATGTTCGAGCTGACCGAGACGGCGTCGGTGAAGAACATCAAGGCCGCCAACAATGTCATCGCCAAGATCCGCGAGCGCGGACATGCGGTCTGCCTGGACGATTTCGGCGCCGGCGCTGCGGGCTTCCACTACCTGCGCGACTTCCCGGCCGACGTGGTGAAGATCGACGGTTCCTATATCCGCAACGCCTCGCGCTCCGAACGCGACACCATTCTGCTGCGCGGGATGATCGACCTTTGCAACGCCCTCGGCACGGAAACCGTTGCGGAAATGATCGAAAGCGAAGCGTCCGCGAAACTGATGCGCGAGCTTGGCGTTCGGTACGGACAGGGTTTCTATTTCGGTAAGCCTGTTGCGCTAAAAGAACTCAAGGATCCGCGAATCAACAAAACGCGGGCAGCTTGAGCCAAACCACGAGACCGCCGCCATGGCCGCAGATTTCAGCCGCGTCAGGACGCTTATCGTCGACGACAACACCTACATGCTGACGATCCTGCGGACGATTCTGCACGGGTTCGGGATCAAGCAGATCTACGAGTCGCGCGACCCGGCAGAAGCCTTCGACATGGTGCGCTCCGACGCGATCGACATTATCATCACCGACTACCAGATGGACATTCTGGACGGGCTGGACTTCGTGCGCCTGGTGCGCACGGCGGATGACAGCCCCAATCCGCTGGTGCCCATCATCATGCTGAGCGCCTATTCCGAGCGCTCCAAGGTCATGGCGGCCCGCGATGCCGGTGTGACGGAGTTCTGCTGCAAGCCGATTACCGCGAAGGAGATGTTCTCCAAGATCGCGGCGGTGATCAACGAGCCCCGCCCCTTCATCCGGAACCGCCATTATTTCGGACCCGACCGGCGCCGGAACGATCCGGACAAGTCGACCTACAAGGGGCCGGAAAGACGCAAGAGCCGCCAGAAAGCGGCCGCCAAGGACGAGGGTGGGGAAACAGAAGGAACGAAGCCGGCGCAGACCGGCTCGTGACGCCAAGCCCGGTGTCGACAGCACAGGCCGACACACCCTAGTTTGAGACCATGAATCACATGCGGTTCGATACGCGCCCGTCCACGGACAAGGCGACCCGCGCCCCTTCGCCGGGCGAGACGGGGAAGGTGCGTGCGTCGAAACGCGGAACCGGCGCGCTGTGGATCGTCATGGCGGTGCTGCTCTTCACCCTGGCCTATGGCGGCATTCTGCTGGTCAAGATCCAGCAGGAACGCGAAACGCTGATCACCGAGGCCGAACGCTCGCAGGCCAATGCCGCCGGCTATCTGGCCGAACGCGTCACCGCCCGCATCGCGGAAGCCCGTTATGCCCTCGCCTTTGCCAGCGCGGACCTGCGCGACACACCGATTGACGAGATCGTGCCGGCTGCACGCGCACGGCTGAGCGCAATCGGTGACTCCGACATCGTCGAGGACGTCGCCATCCTGCTGCCGGACGGCCGCACCATCGCGGCGGCCAATCCGGGCGCCGGGCTGCGTGAGATGGCCGGTCAGGCGCTCGACGCACCGTCGGGCCTGACGGCGGAAATCGTCGACGGCCAGCCTGCGCACCTGGTGCTTGCCGTGCCGGTGCAGCTGTCAGACGGCACGGTCGGCGCTTTCGTCGCCCGGCTCGCGACCGACCTCGTCCTGCCGGACTGGGGCGATGAACGCGTGGTCGCGCTGGCTGACAGCAATGGCGGCATGCTGGCCATCCGCCCGCAGATGCGCAGCGTTCGGGCCGGCACGCCGCTGGCCTCGCGCTTTGGCCTGGACGATGCCTTTGTCGACCGCCTGGCGGGCGAAGGCGGCGGTGCAACCTCGGACGCCCGCTTCGGCGAGGAGCGCGTGACCTTCGCCGTTGCGCCGATCGCCGGCACCGAACTGCGCGTCTACGCGCTCGGCGCGATGCGGATCAACCAGAACGCCTGGTACCGCACCATCTCCTTTTACGGTCTGATGTTCATCGCGCCGATCTTCGTCGCGATGGGCCTCAGCGCGCTCGTTTTCACGCAGATGGGCCGCCTGCGCTCGACCCGCCAGCAGCTCGAGGACAATGAACAGCGCTTCCGCGTCGCCATCGAAGGCGCACGCTGCGGTGTCTGGGACTGGAATCCGGAGGCCGATACCGTCTTCGTCACCGACAGCCTGGCGCGCATACTCGGCATGTAGACGGCCCTGGAATGCAGCGGCAGCGAATTCCTGCGTCTCTTCTCCAAGCCCGACCGGGAGCGCCTGCGGGCTGCCATGCGCGGGGCTCCAGCCGGTGGCGAGGTCGATCTGGAAGTGCTCGCCGCGCACGCCGCGGTATGGCTGCAGATGCGCGGACGCATCCTGCCCGGCGCCGTCGGCAGCGACCAGGCACGCATCGTCGGCGTGGCCATCGACATCACCGAACGCAAGGGCGCCCAGGCCCGCGTCGTCGCCGCCGAAAGCCGGCTGCGGGCAGCGCTGGAATCCATGTCGGAAAGCTTCGTGCTGTGGGACTCGCGCCACCGCCTGGTGTTGTGGAACCGCAAATTCCGCGACGCCTTCGATTTCTCCGACGGCATGCTGAAGCCGGGCATGAGCTATGCCGCGGTCGAGCAGGCCGCCGCGCGGGCCATCAAGACCGTTCATGGCGGCACGGAAAACAAGGCGGCCTACGAGATCGAGCTCGCCGACGGGCGCTGGCTGCACTATTCCGACCGCGCCACGGCCGATGGCGGCATGGTGAGCGTCGGTGCCGACATCACCGATCTCAAACACCACGAAGCCGCCCTGACCGAAAACCAGGCCCAGCTGCGCAAGACCGTCGAGGACGTGAAGCGCTCGCAGGCCCGGATCGCCGATCTCGCACGCAAGTACGAGGCCGAGAAGATCCGCGCCGAGGAAGCCAACCGCTCCAAGTCGGAATTCCTAGCCAATATGAGCCACGAGCTGCGCACGCCGCTCAACGCCATCAACGGCTTCTCCGAGATCATGCTCAAGGAGATGTTCGGGCCGTTGGGTGACGAGCGCTACACCGGCTACATGAAGGACATCCTGACGTCCGGCCAGCACCTGCTCGAGCTGATCAACGACATTCTCGACATGTCGAAGATCGAAGCCGGCAAGATGCAGCTCCAGCCGGAGCCGACCGATGCGAGCGAGCTGATCGGGCAATGCGTGCGCATCGTCCGCGGTCGCGCCGAAGAGAAACGCCTCCAGCTGCGCGCCGATGTCTCGGACCTGCCGGAGATGGAGCTCGACCCGCGCGCCTTCAAACAGGTGATGATCAACCTGATCTCGAACGCGGTGAAATTCACGCCGGAAGGCGGACGCGTCACGGTGCGCGGTTTCCTGTCCGGCGTCGGCGTCGCCTTCCAGGTCTCCGACACCGGCATCGGTATCGCCACGGAAGACCTGCCCCGCCTCGGCCGGCCGTTCGAGCAGATCGAGAACCAGCACTCCAAGAGCCACCAGGGTTCGGGCCTCGGCCTGGCGCTGTCCAAGTCGCTGATCGAGCTGCATGGCGGTACGCTGACCATCGACTCGGTGCTGGGTGAAGGCACGACGGTCAATGTCGTGATGCCGATCAGCCAGGACCAGCCGATAGACCTCGACGCACTCGCCGAGATCGAGGCCGACGCCTATTCCGACATCGACGACAATGACGATATCAATCGTGTCGAGGCGCTGTTGTCCGAAGCGATGGATGACGGTTTCGACGCCGAAGACGAGTTCGTCGACAGCGAAACCACAGCCCGGCTCGCTGCAGGCGAATAGCCGTTCCCCGATATCAGGGCAGACAGCCTGGAGCATGATCAGGTGACGTGGAAACGGGTTTACCGGTTCGATCACGCGGCCGCTAGGGATTCTGGAGCCGGAGCGATCCCGCAGGAAACGATCCTGCTTTAGTCCGGACGCGGGCCGTCGGGCGGCGGCGGGCGATCCCCTTGCGGACCTTCACCCCGGTCATCTCGAGGGCGGCGGTGGCCGTAGCCGTCCCGTTCCCGGGTCGCCTCGAGCATGCCAGTCCGGGTCTCTGCATCGAGTTCGGACATGAGATCGAGCATGACATCCTGCAGCCCCAGCTCCAGCGTCTCGCGCGAGGCGCGCAAGCGTTCGAGTGCATCGGCGGCGGCATCGCGATCGAAGGTTTCCGCGCGCACCGCGTTTTCGAAATCCTCCCGGGCCTCTCGGCTCCGGGCGAACAGGGCCCGGATCTCGTCGATATTGTCGCGCCCGCGCTGACGCGCTTCCTCGCGGGCGTCTTCAGGCAGGGCGAACAGCATGTCGCGCATGTCAAAGCCTGCACGGCGGGAATCGTGATGGCGGCGCTCACCGCGCCCACGGTCTCCATCTTCAGCCTGCCGCCAGTCCGGACCTTCCGTGGTCCGGTGCAAAAGGAAGCCGGCCATCACGCCATTGGCGAGAACCGAGACCAGAAGGGCGGCGATCCAGGGTGTGGACGGTTTCAAACGTCGTCTCCCAGCCAGGAGATCCAGTCTTCATCCAGACCGGCATAGGCATCGGCCGCGGCGTACAGCGTCGGGGTCACGGGCTCGGTGACTGTCAGGGCGCCACTGGCAAAGCCGATAAAGGCGCCCACCAGAAGAGCCGCCGCAGCCGCAGCCGGTATCTGCCAGCGCACAGGCGCAGCGACCGGCGCCGGAAAGCGGTTCAGGATACGGCGTTCGAGCAGTTCGGACGGTTGAGCGTCGGGTCCGCCGAGCCAGTCATCCAGCAGGGCCTCGGCCTGCAAGGCGGCGTCGGCGGCATCCGGATGCGCATCCGCAAAGGCCATCGCGGCCGCACGTTCAGTCTCGGGCCAGCGGGCCGGATTGGCGCCGTAGGCCTCCACGATCTGGAAAAAGCGTTCTTCGGTCATTGCGTTGCACCGTAGCGGGCATCTCGCTGCCCTGTATAGCTGGCCATCAGGTCCGGGGCATCCCCGGTCAGAATGGCCTTCAGTTTGCGCCGGCCGCGGGCCAGCAGGGATTCCATCGCCTCGACAGAGACCGACATGATGTCCGCCGCGTCGATATTGCTCATCTCCTGGAAGTGAACGAGCTCGAGTGCCTGGCGTTGCCGGTCGGGCAATTGCGCCATCGCAGCCGCGATCCGGTCGCCGCTTTGCGCTCGGGTCATCGCGGTCTCGGCATCCGGCGCACCATCGATCTGCTCGGGTGGCGTGTCGGTCAGCACCTCGCGCCGCCGGCGCAGCCGGTCATAGCAGAGATTGATGGCAATCCGGCACATCCAGGTCGAGACCTGGGCCGAACCGGCCTGCCAGCGCGGCGCGGCTTTCCAGACCCGTATGAAGGTCTCCTGCGCGATATCCTCGGCCTCCATCTCGTCATTCAGCATGCGACGAGCCAGGCCGAGAATACGCGGCAGGTTGCGCGACATGAGCAGGCGGGCGGCCGGCCGGTCACCGCGGCCGACGCGAACGATCAGGTCCGCATCGTCCGGTTCGCCGGCCGGATCGCGGACACGGCTTGAAGCCAGGCTTTCTCCAGCCGCCGTGTCGTCGTCCATGCCGCGCCCGTCAAACATCGCGATGGCGCTTAGTTGCGCCACCAGAAACGGCGATCCTGACGGCGCTCGAGCGAAGCGTCCAGCTCCGCCGGCGTCACGACACCGTTTTCGTCGGCATCGAGACGGTTGAACAGGCGGTTCTCGCGCTCTAGGAATTCGGCGCGGGAGATCCGGCCATCCTCATCGGCGTCGGCACGCATGTAGCCCGGCCCGCCGTCCGGATCGCCCCGGCGGCCCCAGCGGCGGCCTTCGCCGTTTCCGGCCCGTTCGGCGCGTTCCTCGGCCCGGATCGCACGCATGCGGGCATGGACCGGCGACTGGTCGGCCTCGTCGAGATAGCCGTCGGAATTGCGATCCATCCAGGCGAACATTTCCGCCTGCAGGCTGTCCACTTCGGCCTGTGTAATGGAGTTGTCGCCATTGGCGTCGGCTGCGCGCAGCACCATCATGGCATTGCCGTGTCCGCCATCGCGGCCGCCACCATGGCCGCGCATGCCGCCTGGACCGGCAGCCTCGGCTGCGGCACCGGCCAGCATCAGGGTCGAACCGGCGAGCAGAACGATCATCTTGGTGTGTTTCATGACAGAATTTCCTTGTCCTTGATCACCTCGCTGACCCTTCAACGGCGGTGACAGGAGATTCCGTCGCGGACCCGTCGTCAGATTTTTCCGACATGGCGGCGGAAGCATTTGCGTACCCGCCCGGCCCGCGCATCGAGCGCGGTTTCGAGTTCCGGCAGACTGCCCACTCCGGCCAGCCCGGCAAAGCGTTCGGCAAAGCCGGCACTCGCCGCAGACGGATCGAAACCGGACCCGTGCGCGCTCCTCATCAGCTGCAACAGTCCGAGATAGAGATCCAGCGACGCCGCGAGAAATTCCGCATCCTCGCCGGGCAGCACACCGCAATCCGCCAGCGCCGCCAGCGCGGCGCGGGTCGAGGGCCGCAGCACGTCCTTCTTCGATGCATGGGCCAGCTGCAAGGTCTGGGCGATGAATTCGATATCCTGGATACCGCCTGCCCGTGCCTTGATATCCCAGGGCCCGCGCGCCGGTTTCGCCTCCTCCAGGCGCTTGCGCATGGCCAGCGCATCCTCGCGCACACCCCGGCCGTCCCGCGGCTGGGTCAGCGCGTCGCGCATGGCCGCGCTCACCCGGTCTGACAGGGCCGCGTCGCCCGTGACAACCCGGGCGCGGGTCAGCGCCATCATCTCCCAGGTCCAGGCCTCGCCGGGATAATAGGTCTCGAAACGCGCCACACTGACGGCAACCGGCCCGGCCTTGCCCGACGGCCGCAACTGCATGTCGACCTCGAACAGCTCGCCTTCCTCGGTCGGCGCCGAGAGCGCCGAGATCAGACGCTGGGCGAAACGGCCGAACCAGGACTGGGCATCGCCCTCGCCCTCATAGACAATCATGATGTCCAGATCGCTGTCCGAAGCGAGTTCGCGGCCGCCCAGCTTGCCCATGCCCAGAACCACGAATGTGCCCGGCATCGTGCCGAAACGGCGCTCGGTTTCCGCCTGCGCCGCCTGCGCCATCGCGGCCAGGGACATCTCAGCCATCGACGAGAAGGCCGCGCCGGCCTGTTCGGCACTGACTGTGCCCCGCAGGACCTGGGCGCCGATCCGGAAACGTTCCTCGCGCACCAGGCGGCGCGCCGTGTTCAGGGCTTCCTCATAGCCGCCGGCCCGCGCCAGCGCGTCGGACAATAACGTGCCGAAGGCATCGGGCCCGTCGTCGGCCAGCGGTGCCGTGAAACGGCGGTCGAGCATGGCGTCGAGCAGGTTGGGCCGGCGGGCCAGGTCGGTCGCCATGCGCGGCGCCAGCGTGATGATCGAGACAAGATCGGCGGCCAGTCCCGGCTCGTTGGAAAGGAGGGAAAGCGGCTGCACGCCCATGGGCAGGTTCTCGAAGAAGCCGGCAAACCGGACCAACGCCGCATCGGGCTCCCCGGTCGCGGCCATCCGGTCGACGAGCTGCGGCGCGATGCGGGCAAAGAGCGAGCGGGCCCGCGCCGTGCGGACCGCGCGCACGCGGCCGGCGGCCCAGCCATTGAGGCGTTTCCAGACGGCCTCGGGCTCGGCAAAGCCCAGCCGCTCAAGTGTGGCGAGCGTGTCCGGCGTCGGCTCGACACCGGTCAGGATCAGCGATCCGGCTTCCGACGCCAGCGGTTCGTCATCCTCGAACTGGTCGGAGAAATGCCCGTGCACGCGCCGCAGGCAGGCCTCCACCGCACTGTCGAAGGCCGGAAGGTCGTCAAACCCGGCCATCGCGGCGATCGCGGCGCGGTCCTCATCGCACTCCGGCAGGGTCTGGCTGGCTTCGTCCTGGCGCATCTGCACGCGGTGTTCCCACGCGCGCAGCCGGCGATAGTCGGCGGTCAGGGCATCAACCACGCCCGCCTCGACCACATCGGCCTCGCTCAGCGCCCGCAGCGCATCCAGTGTTGCGGGCAGGCGCAGCGCCTCGTTGCGCCCGCCGAATACGAGCTGCGGAATCTGGGCGTAGAACTCGATCTCGCGGATGCCGCCGCGCCCGAGCTTGAGATCATGCCCGGCAGGCCGCACCTCGGCCCGGCGGCCGACAGTCTGGATCTGACGCGCGAGGCCGCGGATATCGTCAACGGCGGCGAAATCCAGCGAGCGGCGCCAGATGAAGGGCTGCATGAAGCGCAAGAAGGCCTCCGCCGCCGCGAAATCGCCGGCACAGGCCCGCGCCTTGATCCAGGCGGCCCGTTCCCAGGTCTGGCCGAGGCTCTCGTAATAGTTCAGCGCAGCTTCTGTGGAGATCACTACCGGTGTGGCACCCGGATCCGGCCGCAGGCGCAGGTCGACGCGGAAGACATAGCCGTCTGCCGTGATTTCCTGCAGCGTACGCGCCACGGCCTGGACGAGGCGGGGCAGACGCTTGCGCGGTTCCTGGTCCTCCGGCAACACCAGCGCATCGGCGTCGTAGAGCACCACCAGGTCGATGTCGGAAGAGTAGTTCAGATCGCCCGTGCCCATCTTGCCCAGCGCAAGGACGAAGAGGCCGGGCAGCGGATTGTCGGCGGTTTCCGGCGGAAAGGCCCGCCCCTGCCCGGCCAGCAGCCGGACATGCCCCGCCAGGGCACCCGCGACGGCCGCATCGGCAAAGCGGGTCATTGCCGCGGTCACCTGCTCGACGGACCAGATGCCGGCCAAGTCTGCGAGACCAATCACCAGATGAGCATCGGCTTTCGCCTGGCGCAGGGCCCGGTCCAGCGCCTCGGTATCCGGCGCGTCTTCACCGGCGATACGGGCATTGTCGATCGCGTGATCGATCAGGCTCTCCGGCGGCTCGACCGCGCACGCGGCCAGCGTCGCCGGGCGTCGCTGGGCCAGGCGCGCCAGATAGGGCGCAGCATCGAACACGGTGTCGAGAAAGGCCTGGGCGGGTGCGACGCGCGAACGGACGGCCTCGGGAAGTGCCTCGAATACATGGACACACCGTCCGGGCTTGCGGCCCGGCAGGGGCTTGCGCTCTGCATCGAGAATGGGTGCCGTGTGTGTCATCACAGGCAAACTGGCGCGATCCGCCCTGAAGGTGAAGTCCTGCTTTGCGTTACCGGATTATCCGGCTTCCCGCGGCGCCTTGGGAAAGCAGAGCGAAGCGCGCAGGCCCGGTCCGTGACCGTCCGCCACGACACCCGGGCCTTCATTCAGTTCAAAGCGACCATTGTGAACATCGGCAATCGCCTGCACGAGCGACAGGCCAAGCCCGGAACCCGGCTGGGAGCGCGAATTGTCCAGACGCACAAAGCGCTGCACCACGCGTTCGCGGTCGACATCGGGAATGCCCGGGCCCGTATCGGTCACGGAAAACTCGATCATCCCCTCGCCCGTCTCGCGCAGCCGCAGGGTCACGGCCCCGCCGGCCGGCGTGTATTTGACGGCATTGTCGAGAATATTGGCGAGGGCCTGGGACAGGAGGCCGCGATCGCCCAGCATCGCCAGGCCTGGCTGGATCTCGCTGGCGAAGGACAGGCCGTCATCCTCGCAGACCGGCTCGTAGAGCTCGGCCATGTCTGCCGCGATCTCGGCCGGATCGAGGCGCACGATCGACGCCCGGCTCTCACCGGCTTCCAGGCGCGAGAGCGACAGGATGGCATTGAAGATACCCAGCAGCTCGTCGGTATCGGCGACAGCGCGTTCGAGCGCCTGTTCGCGGGCATCGAGATCGCCATCCTCGCGCAGGGCCTCGTCGAGCCGGTTGCGCATACGGGTCAGCGGCGTGCGCAGATCGTGGGCGATACTGTCGCCGGTGTGACGCATGCGGTGCATCAGCGCCTCGACCCGGTCGAGCATGTTGTTGAAATTCTCGGACAGCTCGTCGAGCTCATCGCCGGTATAGTTCCGCGGCGCCCGCGGCTGCAGGTCGCCGGCCCGGACCCGGCGGGCGACATTGTTGATCTTGTCCAGACGCCGGACGAACCGCCGGCTGACGAAGATCCCCGCTGCCACGCCCAGCGCCAGCGCCAGGGCCGAGGCCGCCAGGATCGTGTTGAGCATGCGCGAGATCAGGCGCGTCTCGTCATCCACATCCAGGCCGACAAACAGGCGATAGCCGGACGGGAGTTCCACGATCTGGCCGCGGACAATCCGGTCTTCCTTCTCGCTGTCGTCATCCACACCACCTGCGGGAGGCCGCCTGTAGGTGAACTGGACCCTGCCCTCCTCGTCCGGCTGGACGTCGGGCAGGAAACTCAGATTACCCAGGGTCCGTCCCGACGGATGGATAAGCAGGTAGAGATAATCGCCACCGCCCACCGTGCGTTGGAGAATATAGAGGCGGATATTGTCGATCCCGCCGGACTGGAACCGGTCGTTGAGGACCTGAACCTCGTCGTTCACGACCGCGTCCGCCCGGCGCACGACCATGCCGGCCGAGGCTGCATAGACGAAGCCCAAGATGACGAAGCTGGACAGGGCGAACAGCGCTGCCGACAGGAGGGTCTGCCGGAACGCTGTCGTCCTGAGAAAGGCGGCTCTGCGCTGGGTCACGCCCGATCAGGCCTGAAGGCGGTAGCCGGCCCCTCGCACGGTGTGCAGAAGCGCCCGCGGGAAGGGTTTGTCGATCTTCGAGCGCAGTCGTGAAATGTGCACGTCGATCACATTGGTCTGGGGGTCGAAGTGATAGTCCCAGACCTTTTCCAGCAGCATGGTGCGTGTCACCACCTGACCGGAATGCTTCATGAGGAATTCCAGCAGGCGGAATTCCCGCGGCTGAAGCAGGATTTCCTCGCCGTCCCGGACAACCGTGCGGGCGAGGAGATCCATCTCCAGATCGCCCACAACCAGCTTGGTGCGGACGGTCTCCGGGTCCCGGCGCCGGGCGAGTGCCTCGACGCGGGCCAGAAGTTCGGCAAAGGCGTAAGGCTTGACCAGATAGTCGTCGCCACCGGCCTTGAGGCCTTCGACGCGGTCATCGACCTCGCCGAGGGCGGAGAGGATGAGGACCGGCGTGCGATCCTCTTCCCCGCGCAGGGTTTCAACCATGGACAGGCCGTCCATGCGCGGCATCATGCGGTCGACGACGAGCACGTCGTAGTCCGCGGCGCGGGCCATTTCCAGGCCCTCTTCGCCGTCACCGGCGTGGTCGGCCACATGGCCGCTCTCGCGCAGGCCCTTGCGGATATAGCTCGCGGCCTCGCGATCGTCTTCGACTATCAGGATGCGCACCCCGGTCTCTCCTATTCGTCTTCTTCGTCCAGCTCGAGCGCGACATAGCGTTGGCCGCCACGCGTCTCGACCAGGAGCAGAACGGCCGTTCGGCCATCTTCGCGGGCGCGGGTCACGGCAGCCCGGAACTCGTCCGGCGACGCAACCGGCGAACCGCCGGCTTCCAGAATGATGTCGCCGGTCGTCATACCCTTGCGGGCCGGTTCGGAGTCCCGCGCAAGCGCGGTGACCACAAGGCCGCTATCGCTGCCTGCCAGCCCAGCCCGCTCACGGTCCTCGTCCGTCATCGGGACGAGGGTCATGCCGAAATAGGATTCCTCTGCTTCGGCCTGACCGACATTCTGCATCGCGTTGAGATCGGTTTCGCTGGGACGGTCGCCGAGGCGCACGCGCAGGGTCCGCTCCCGGCCGTCACGCATGACAAGGAAGCGCACTTCCTCGCCGGCGGCGAACGATCCGACCCGGCGGGTGAGATCGCGCGAACCTTCGACGGCCTCGCCATTGACTTCCAGGATGACATCTTCCCGCTCGAACCCGGCGTCTGCAGCCGGGCCGCCTGCGGTGATGGAGCTGACGATCGCACCGCGCGCTTCCTCCAGCCCCATGGCGCCGGCGATGTCGTCGGTGACATTCTGGATGGAGACGCCCAGCCAGCCGCGCGCGACACGGCCGTCGCTCTTGAGTTGCTCGACGATCCGGGCGGCGACATCGGACGGGATGGCAAAGCCGATACCCACATTGCCGCCGGTCGGCGAAAAGATCTGCGAATTCACGCCGATCACATTGCCGGCGAGGTCAAAGGTGGGACCGCCGGAATTACCGCGATTGATCGGGGCATCGACCTGGATGAAGTCGTTATAGGTCGCATTGCCGATCGGACGGCCGATGGCGGAGATGATGCCGGCTGTCGCCGTACCGCCCAGACCGAAGGGATTGCCGACAGCGACAACCCAATCGCCGACGCGGTAATTTGCGTCTTCCTCGAGTGTCACGAAGGGGAAGTCGACATCGGCTTCGACCTTCAGCAGTGCCAGGTCGGTCTGTTCGTCGAGGCCGACAATGCGCGCCTCGTATTCACTGCCATCGCTCAGGCCGACCGTGATTTCCTCGGCGCCGGCGACAACGTGGTTATTGGTGACGATGTGGCCCTCGGCATCGATGAAGAAGCCCGAACCCAGCGATTCGCGTCCGCGCGGCATGGCGGGGCCGTTATCGCCGAAGCGTTCGGAGAAGAATTCGCGCAGTTGCGGCGGCAGGCGCTCGAGATCCGGCGAAATTTCGGTCTCCCGCTCGCGCGGCGGCGTGCTGGCACGGATTGTCACGACAGCCGGGCTGACCGTCTCGATCAGGTCGGCGAAGGACATCGGCGCGCCATTGGGCACTGCGGCAGCGAAAGGCGGGCGGATTTCCGTTTCCTGGGCCATGGCGGGCGTACCGAGCGGGAGCGCCAGGGAAGCGGCGGCCACGGTGGACAGGGCCAGAAGCGAGACACCGCCAAGGCGGCGCATGCGATCAACAGAAATCATGGGACAGAACAACCTTCCTCGTTGCGAATGTGTGCTGCGTACGAGCACGAACTTCACGCCTGACGGTTATCCGGCGCGTTTCTCGAACATTACAATAACATTACTTCCGGTAAGATGCCGGACATGTTTCACCCAACGCCCAGCCCCGGCAGGCGGTTTCGTGTCAATCACACCGGCCGGGTGCGGATGACGACGGGATCGTTCAGGGTTCGGTGAACCGGGCATTTGTCGGCGATTTCCATCAGCCGGGCGCGCTGGTCTTCATCCAGATCGCCCTCGATCCGGATGGAGCGGTCGATGATGTCGACCTTGCGCGCCTCGCCTTCGACGGTCGCCTCGCTGTCTTCGGCATGCCCCTTCTCGTGGTGCAGCGTGACGGTCACACGCTCGAGCGGCCAGTCCTTGCGCTCGGCATACATGCGCATCGTCATCGAGGTGCACGCGCCCAGCGCGGCCTGCAGGTACTGGTAGGGAGACGGGCCGGAATCTCGACCGCCGACATGCTCGGGCTCATCGGCCAGCATGACATGATTGCCGATCACGACATGATTCTCGTAACGCCCCTGCCCGGTCTCCGCGACCACGACACCGCCCTCGCCGGCCGGTTCCGGCACGCGGTCATCCCGCTCGTCGGCCACATAGCGCGCAGCCCAGGCGGCAATCACATCGGCGATATAGGCGGCATCCCGGCGATCGCCGATCAGGTGATTGGCATGGTCCAGGCTGACGAAACTCTTGGGATGGCGGGCTTCCAGGAAGAGGCGCGAGGCATTGTCGATCCCGACCACCGCATCGACCGGCGAATGCGCAATCAGCAGCGGCAGGTCGAGCGACCGGGCCGCAGCCTCGACATTCTGGTCAGCGATATCGTCGAGAAACTGGCGTGTGACGGTGAAGGTCCGCCCGCCGAGTGTCGCCTCGGCCTGGCCGTCGCGCTCGATGGCATCCGTATCGACGCCCATCGACTGGATGACATGGCTGGCATCGGCCGGCGCAGCGAGTGTAGCAACCGCCTTAACGGACGCGATCCGTCCGGCCGCCACGATCGCAGCGGCTCCGCCCAGGCTGTGTCCGACAAGGAGCGCCGGTGCCTGATACTCGCGCTTCAGGAAGTCCGCCGCCTTTTCGATGTCGGCGACGTTCGAGGAAAAGCTGGTCTCGGAGAACGTGCCTTCCGATTCGCCCAGGCCGGTGAAGTCGAAGCGCAGAACGGCAAATCCGCGATCGGCAAGCCGGCGCGATATCCGGCTGGCGGCGAAATAATCCTTGGAGCAGGTGAAGCAGTGGGCAAACAGCGCATAGGCCCGCGGCGGGCCGGCCGGCATTTCCAGACGGGCGTCCAGCGTGTCGCCGCCGGATCCTTCGAAACTCACGCTCAGTGTATGCGCCATGCTGCGCCTCCGGTTCGCTCGCTCAACAGGTAGAGCCTGTGCGCCGGATCGCAAGCACCCGCGAAGACCGGTCAGTCAGTCCCGGGCTCGCCCGCAGCCGTTTCGCCCTCGCCGTCACCCTGCCAGACGCCCGCCTCGCGCAGCGCCTCGGCCACCTCGGGCGGCATGTAGGTTTCGTCGTGTTTGGCCAGCACTGTCTCGGCGGACAGGAGGCCATGCTCGACAAAGCGGCCTTGCACGATCACGCCCTGCCCCTCGCGGAACAGGTCCGGCAGGATGCCGGCATAACGCACGGTCACATTTGCGGCACCGTCGGTGACGACAAAGCGGATCGTGCCGTCGCCCTCCTCGTCGACGCTGCCGGTCTCGACCAGCCCGCCGACACGGACGCGTTCATCGAAGGCGGGATGCTCGGCCATCACCTCGCTGGGCGAATAGAAATAGACGATGGCGCTGCGCATCGCGGTCAGCCCGAGCCCGACGGCCGCGGCCAGCACGATCCCGGCAGCGGCAATGGTGGCCAGACGGCGGTTACGGTGACGCATCACGAAGCCTCGCGCTTTCGGAAAACCAGGGAGAGATTGTTGGCCGGCATGCCGGTGCGGCTTTCAAGATCGAAGCCGGCCCGGTCGAACACCGCGACGACATCCGCCAGCGCCCGCACGCCCCAGTCCGGATTGCGGGTCTTCAGCGAGCGGTCGAATTCGAGATTGGACGGCGCCGTGGCCGCGCCCTCCTGATAGGGGCCGTAGAGATAGACCGGAGCCCCGGCCGGCAGCAGCGCGGCGGCACCGGCGGCCAGATGCTCGGTCACGACCCAGGGCGAGATGTGAATTACATTGATGCAGACGAGCGCATCCGGCGCTCCGGCGTCCGCGAACCAGTCCGCCTCGCGCAGATCCAGCGCCAGCGGCGCGGAAATCCGCCCGTCCGCCTCGCTTGCCCAGGCGGCCTGGCTGCTGCGGGACCGGGCATCCGGATCGCTGGGCTGCCAGTGGATATCCGGGCGGTGCAAACAGGCGGCGACGGCATGTTCGCCCGTGCCCGAACCGATCTCCAGAACCTGCGCGTTTTCAGGAAGAATTCCCGCCAGCAGCTCGGCAATCGGCGCGCGATTGCGCGCCGCGCTGGGCGACATCAGGCGATCGGCATCGCTGTCCCGCGTCTCGAGCGCGATGGTCTGAGAAGAGGACAGGGAAGAGGACGGCGTCTTCATACCGGTCGAGGTAGTCCGGCCGGGCGTGCCGTGCAAGCCGGGAATGACGGACGGGACGCTATGCCGCGGCGGCGAGGCCGCGCCGGCGCAGGATGTCGGCAAGGTCTTCGCGCCCGGCCGCATCGAGCAGACGCGCGGTGATTTCAAGCCCGTCCTGGGCGGTGGTCCGGTTCTGCCCCTCGCTGTCCGCGATCAGGTCCACCAGCATGGCGCCGGCCTCCTGGAGACGCTTCTCGGCCGCGTCGGCAATGCGCTTCTGCGTGCTGGCAATGGCCGCCGCCGTCGCGTGGGCCCGGCAATTGGAGAGGAAGTAGAGCAGTCCCTCGGCCCGGTCGATCGCCTGCTCCGGCGGCAATTGCGCCGGAATGATCCGCCCGCTGCGTCCACGGCGCGGCTCCGGCAGGCCGGTATCCAGCGACAGCGGCACCTTGTTGAGCGTCTTCTCGACATTGGACGAGGCCTCGGCCCGCAGGCTGAACAGGACCTGCCCCCAGCGGCCGGCCTTGCGGATGCCGAATTCCTTGGTCATGCCGGTGGAGTGGGCGACGAAGCGGTCGAACAGATCGAAGGCCGCCTTCGCCTCTTCCAGGGTCTGGGGCGGCTGTTTCAGCTTGGCGGCAAAATAGCCCGTATCGGCCAGCACGGCGTCGCCGACCGCGGCCATGTCGGTCTTCGAGACGACGAGATCGTCCTCGCGATTGCCGATCTTGGCGACGGCACGGAATATCTGCCAGGGATAGTCCAGACGTCCGATCGTCAGCAGCAGGGTCCACAGGGCCGCTTCCGGGCTCTCGGTCGACAGGCGTTCGTAATTGTCCTTGAGCGTGTAGACGAGCTCCTCGTCCAGCTCCTCGATCCGTTCGGGAATATCGATCATCGCCTCGGCGATTTCCTGCGAACAGCTGAGCAGCGTCGCAGCATCGGTCAGCATGCCCTTGCCGTCGGGCCCGAAACGCTTGGTCAGCGCCGTCATGTCCTTGGGTACGCGGTCGGCAGCCTGGATAGCGGTCTTCAGGGCCTGACCGGCTTCGCGGCGGAACTCGAACCAGACCGGATCCTTCTCAGGCTTGCGGCACTTCTTGGCACGCTCGATTGTGTCCTTTGCCAACTCCCGCGCCAACCAGCCCCAGATCTTGGAGAGATCGTCCGGAGAAAAACGGAAGCGCGAGGGCGGCGTGTCGCCGGGCGTGCCGACCATCGGGCGCAGGGGTGCCAGAATAAAGGGTTTCGCCAGCTCGCCGGCCGGCTTGCCGACGCTTTCTTCCAGGCTGGTCAGGATTTCATGGAGTGCGGCGGTCTGCGGATCGGCGTCCTTGCCAGCCTCCACCGCCGAACACAGGGCCGCTCGTGTGTTCGCAGGCATCCTGCGCCACAATTCTTCGAGCTGAGCCCGCTTGCTTGGCGATAAAGTCACCATAGGCCAAAATAAATCCGCCTTACCCGTCCCTTACTTTTGAACACGCAAGGTTAAAGACAGTTTATCGACTGGTCGCAGGCAAGTCGATACGGGCCGATAGCCCGCCGAGTTCTGACCGCGACAGGGTCAGCTCTCCGCCATAGGCATGGGCAAGGTCGGACACGATCGCCAGGCCCAGCCCCGATCCTGGCGCCTTTTCGTCCAGCCGGACGCCGCGTTGCAGGGCAGCCTGCGCCTCGCCTTCATCCAGCCCCGGCCCGTCGTCTTCGATCAGGATTGCCAGGTTCCGCTCATCCGTGCGTTCGGCACTGACCCGCACGGTTCCGCGCGCCCACTTGCAGGCATTGTCCATCAGATTGCCGACCATTTCCTCGAGATCCTGGCGCTCGCCGCGAAAGCGCAAGTCCCCGGGAACATCGGCTGTGATCGTCAGGGCGCGGGCAGCGTTGATCTTGCCCAGCGTGCGCACGAGATCGTCGACCGTGGGGGCAATATCGGTGCGCGCACCGACCGCCTTGGCATGCGCGGCCGCCCGGGCCCGGCGCAAATGGTGCTCGACCTGTTCCGCCATGATCCCGGTCTGGCGTTCCACCAGATCGGCCAGCGGCCCCTGCGAGGTTCGCGCCTCATTGGTCAGCACGGCGATCGGCGTTTTCAGCGCATGCGCCAGATTGCCGACATGGGTTCGCGACCGCTCGACGAGCTCGCGGGAATGATCGAGCATGGCGTTGAGCTCGTCGGCCAAGGGCTGGAGTTCCGCGGGAAAGCTCCCGTCGACCCGTTCCGCCTGGCCCTCGCGCACCTCGGCCACCCGGTCCCGCATGCGCAGGACCGGTGCCAGACCGATCCGCACCTGGAAGAAGACGCCGGCGGCGATCGCCGCCGCAAAGCCCAGAAACATCAGGCCGGACGTGATCGCGAACGTCCGCACATCGCGGTCCGCCGGCCTGCGGTCCTCGGCCGCCATAAAGACGACCAGGCCCGGGCGGTCGGACAGTTGCACGGCCTGGCCTGTCAGACGCAGGGGTTCGCCGCTCGGCCCCTTGGTGTCCATGATGACAACCGCGCCGGGCTCTGCCCGCAGCCGGTCGAGCAGCGCATTGCCGGGCACCAGGACCTCGTCCCAGAGCGAGCGGGACACGGCCAGCACCTCGCCGCCATCCGCGCTGCCGTCATCATCGACGATCTGCCAGTAACGGCCGGAAAAGACCCGGCCATAAGCCGGGTCCGATGGACGCCGCGCCAGCAGCACATCCCCGGCAGCATCGACTTCCACGGCGGCGACCAGCGCGCCGACGACACTCGTCAGCCGGTCGTCCAGCGTGCGCAGGATCGAACGCTGGTAGAGCGTGGTGAGCGCGATGGCGCCGAGCAACAGCAGGACCAGCGCCCAGGCTGCGGCGCCGGCAAACAGTCTGAAGGCCAGGGAGGACCGGCGTTCCGTCACGAAACCGGCCGGGCCTCCGGATCCACCAGGCGATAACCCAGCCCGCGCACGGTCTCGATCCGGTCATTGCCGATCTTCTTGCGCAGGCGGCCGACGAAGACCTCGATCGTATTGCTGTCGCGGTCAAAATCCTGGTCGTAGATGTGCTCGACCAGTTCGGTGCGGGAGATCACCCGGTCCTGGTGGTGGGCCAGATAGGACAGCATGCGGAATTCGTGCGACGTCACCTTCACCGGTGCGCCATCGATGAAGACCCGCGCGCCGCGCGTGTCGATCGACAGTTCGCCACACTCGATGGTCGAGGTGGTGTGACCGGCCGCCCGGCGGGTCAGCGCGCGCAGACGAGCCAGCAATTCTTCGGTATGGAAGGGCTTGGTGAGATAGTCGTCGGCGCCCGCGTCGAAGCCGGCGACCTTCTCCGACCAGCGGTCGCGCGCCGTCAGGATCAGCACGGGAAAGCCCTTGCCGGCCTGGCGCCAACGCTCGAGCACCGTCACCCCGTCCATCTTGGGCAGGCCGAGATCCAGCACGACGACATCATAGGGTTCGGTATCGCCCAGGAAATGGCCGTCCTCGCCATCCAGCGCGGTGTCCACGGCATAGCCGGCATCCTCAAGGGCACGCCCAAGCTGGCGGTTCAGGTCCGGATCGTCTTCAACGACAAGCGCACGCATCTCTTCCCCCTATCGTTCGTAGAGAATCCGCCCGTTGCGGGCATCGGCCACAACATCCACCCGCCGGCCATCGCTCGTCAGGATCTTGATGACGTAACGCGGCGCAGCCCCGCCTTCGAGCTCGGCATCGAGCACGTCGGCACCGGGATAACGCTGGCGCACAGTATTGATCACGCGCAGGGCCGGCACGATATTGCCTTGCTGGCGCTCGTCGCGCGCCTCATTCGGCGTGTAACGGCCCCGCGGGTCCTGGTCCTGCTTCTGCACCATCGCGACCGATGCATCGGCATCGGACACCGTGGCCAGAGGCACCAGAACGCTCGAGAAGGCGCCGGCAATTATCAGCAGATGTCTCATCATGGCCCTTACTCTCGCGGACATCCCCTGAACCCGCGCTGAACAGGTTACTACCAAATCGTTCAGGTCACGACCGCATGCCCTTGCGCGGGTCGTAACCGGAGGGCGGCGTCCAGGTTTCCAGGAAATCCCGGAGTGCCTTGTCGCTCGCCGGCAGGGCCACCATCAGCCGTACCAGCTGGTCGCCGCGCTTGCCTTTGGACGTCGCAAATCCGCGGCCGCGCAGCCGCAACAGCGTACCGGAAGACGAGCCCGCCGGCACCTGCAGATCCACAGGGCCGTCAATGGTCGGCACGCGCACCTTGGCGCCCAGCGCGGCTTCCTTGACGGAGATCGGCAGTTCCAGCCGCACATCATCGCCCTCGCGGGAGAAATATTTGTGCTCGGAGACTTTCACCTCGATATAGGCATCGCCCGCCGGGCCGCCCGCCGCCGAGGCTTCGCCCTGCCCGCGCAGGCGCAGCACCTGGCCATCGGCCGCTCCGGCCGGCACGGCGACTTCCAGCTTGCGGCCATCGGGCAGCACCACGCGATGCTTGCCGCCCTGAGCGGCCTGCATGAAATCCACCGTCAGCGAATAGCGCACATCGGCCCCCTTGCGCGGCGGAGGCTGACGCGTCTGCGTGCCGAAATCGGTGAACAGGTCGGAAAAGATATCGCTGAAATCGGCGCCCTGGTGGCGCGACTGGCGGAAATTGAACGGCCGCCGTCCGCCCGCACCGGCCGCGCCGCCCATGCCGGCGCCGAAACCGGCGCGCGCAGCCGCATCGTATTCGGCGCGCTTTTCCGCATCGGACAGGAGTTTGAAGGCCTGCGAGACCTTCTTGAAACGCTCTTCCGCATCCTTGTTGCCCGGATTGGCATCGGGGTGCAGCTCCTTGGCGAGCTTGCGGTAGGCCTTGCGTATCTCCTCGGCCGAAGCGGTCTTGGAGACGCCCAGCGTCTTGTAGGGATCGTCCATGCTTCCTGTTACCACACCGGTCGGGGTCTACACGCCTTTCATGTAAGCGGGTTTGCCCCGGTTCGCAAAGCCACCTCACAGGTCGAGGCTCAGCGACACCGTCTCACCGGGGCCGTAGCGGTCGGACACTTGGGCAACATTGACGGTGAGCGCTGCCGGACGACCGCCGAATGCGTCGTCTACGGCAGCCAGCGGCAGGGACAGGACAGGCTCAGCGGTTTCCAGCTCCAGCCCGGTTTCCCCGTCTGCCGAGACCGTGACACGGTAGCGCTCGAATGTTTCCCCCAGCGGCACATCACCGGCCGCCCAGCTGTCCCCGCCGATGCGCGTCTGCCGGATCCAGCTCAGCTCGAGCGCATCCTCCGCCTGCCGTGCGCGCAGATGGACCGGTGCCAGCGGGCGCAGATGCCGCTGCTGCGGCACGAATTCCACCGTTCGCGCCTGGCTGTGATGGACCGGCAACCCGTCGGGCACGGCCGTGACAGACAGCGGCGCACCGGTTTCATGTACCGCGACAGGCAGGACGTCGCTCACGCCGGCCAGCACGACCACGCGGCTTCCAGCGGCATGAGCAAGACATCCGCTTCCGTCGAGACCGCGCAACAGGCTGCGCACCCGCCAGGTCTGAGCCGACACGAGTTCAGCATCGGCAAAGGCGAGGATTTCCCACGCCCCGTCCGCTCCTGCGACCGCTAACCGGTTGCCGCCGCCCAGCACGGTGCCAGCCGGCAGCGAGGCGAGCGCGCCGGCAAAGAGTTCGATCCCCGCCGTGTTCGCCCGGTCCCAGCGCGCAGGCGGCCCGGCCGGCAGATCGTCGACAAGCACACCGATCCGCGCCGGCTGGCGGCTTTCCGCCCGGGCGGCACCGCCAGCATGATAGACGATCCGCCCCGGCCAGGGTTCGGCATGGGCCGCTAGCAAAGGCCCGGCCCGCGCCTCCGTCCCGGCGACAAGGGGGATATCCAGTACCGTGACCAGCGGCCGCGAGGGCAGTGCCGGTCCAGGAACATCGACACCGCTATCCGCGCCGCTGACCGCGGCCCGGCGCAGGGAAGGCGCGCAGGCCCGGGTCTGGCGGACATCGCCGCCATCGAGCGAAAGCACCTGCAAGGCCTGCGTATCGATCTGCACCTTGTCGCCCGCTTCAACAGCCAGCGCCGAGGGCGGCAGGCTGAAACCGGTCACCGGTGCCTGATGGGCAAGATCGGCCAGTACCGCGCCGCACCAGCTGCGCGCCAGGGACGGGTCGGCGACGACGCAGACCTGCTGCGCCAGGGTGGTCACCGTGCCAAAGGCTTCGCGCACCGAGACCCGGCCCGGCCGGTAGGCGGCGGTATCGTCGAAAAACCCCAGCGCCACATCGCGCGGCAGTTCGGCCGGCGGCAGCGACGTCCACTGCCGGTCGCCGTCCGGCCCCGCCACTGGCTCGGCCAGCGCGAAGACCGGACCGGAACGCCCGGCCGAGACGAAATGTATCCCGTCTGCGCGTTCGAACACACCGAAGCCCAAGAGGCCGGAAAGCGGCTCCAGGGCCGCCCGCGCGCTCATCGGCCGGTCGACCGTATAGCCGGAAACCAGATCGTCCAGCGCCGACACGTCGGGCGCCGGCATGCCGGCATCTTCGGCGAGCTCGGAGACAATACCCGCCACCGGCACCTGGCCGGCGCGCCCATTGAGCCAGTGACCACGCTCCCAGTTGGGTCCGTCCGACCAGATATCGGTACGCGTCGGGAAATCCGGCCAGGGCCGGGCATCCCATGTCCATATGTGGATCAGGTCCGGATCGACCATCGGCCCGCCATAGACCGGCGAAACGGGATTGTTCGCCCCCGCCTCCCAGTGCGATAGCAGCGCCTCCAGATAGCGGCGCTGCATCAGGTCGTCGCGCGTGCCGCTGGAATGCCAGGGCAGCGCGCTCTCATCGCTCTTGGGATCGAGGAAGACATTGGGCCGGTTGGCGCCGAGATCGACGGCGGGGCACCCCACCTCCGTCAGCCAGAGCGGTTTGGAACGCGGCTCCCAGCCGGTCGGTACAGCGTCACGCACGCCGCCGGGCCGGTCGTGATGCGCATTCGACCACCAGCCGTGCAGATCCTTGTCGCGCCAGACCCAGTCCTCGCCATGGCCACCGTCAACAATCGGCGTGCGGATCTGGTTTTCGCGATCCGTGTCCGAGGCATAATACCAGTCATACCCCTCACCGCCGGCCACGCCCGCGGCGAGATAGGCCGGATCGTGGGGACCGGCCGCGATGGCAGCATCCGCCTCGTCCTCACCGCCGGTCCAGTCGCTCAGCGGCACATACCAGTCGATCGCCACAGCGCTTATCGCCGGGTCGCTCCACAACGGATCCAGATGAAAGACCTTCGCGCCGCCACCGGGCTGGTGACCATGATACTCGGTCCAGTCCGCGGCATAGGACAGGCGCACACCACTGCCCAGCAGGCTGCGCGCGGCGCCCGCCAGATCGCACAGCGCATCGACGGCGGGGTACTGGCCAGCGGCATCGCGCAGCGTCGTCAGCCCGACCATTTCGGAGCCGATCAGAAAACCGTCCACCCCGCCGGCGGCCTTCGCCAGGGCGGCGCAATGCAGGATGAAGCGCCGGAAGCGCCACTCGCCCGGCCCGGCATATGTCACCGCCCCTCCCGAGACCGCATAATCCTCCGCCGCGGCCGTACCGAAAAAGGCGGCGACATCGTCAGCGACATCAGGACTGCCATCGGGACCGGATATCCGGCCGCGCCAGGGATAGCCGGGCATGTCCATCAGGATGAAGGGATAGAGGGTGACGGCATAACCGCGTTCCTTGAGATGGCGGATTGCGGCGATGACAGAGGCATCGTCCGGCGTGCCGCCATAGACGGGACGGCCATCGGCCTGCGAGATCAGGTGCGCGTCGGCCCGTCCGGTCCCGGCCACCGACCAGTCCATCGGCCGCGTGACCTTGTCGCGCGTCTCCACGCCCGGACGGATCTCGCAGGCTCCGCAGTCCAGGCTGGTGCCGAACCAGGCGACGACCAGCTGGACCGAGCGGCAGGCCGGCAGATCGCGTTCCAGATCGTCCAGCGCAGCGACGATATCGGTCAGGCCGCGGCCGTTGTGAGCGTTCTCGGCGGCCTCGTGCCCCGGGCCCAGTTCGCGCATCACCGGTTCGACGGCATAGGCGAACTCGCCCGATCCGGGGATGAGATTCACCGCCCGCACCTGCCGCTCCAGACCGGCATTGCGCACCGGGCGGAAGACCTCGAAGGAGAGATTGGGGATGCGATTGCCGAAAGCGTCGAGCGGCCAGTCCTCCATCACCGCATAGGCGGTGCCACGGAAGGCCGGCGCGTCCGCGCCCTCAATGGTCTGGATCAGCGCGTCGGGTGCCTGGTCCCCGGCCCCGGTGTGCAGGCGGACCGGATAGCGCGAGCGGTCCAGCAGGGTGCCATTGGCCCAGATCCGGCCGATGCCGGAAATCTCGCCCTCACACAGGCCGACGGCAAAGGAGATGGAGTAGCTGTAATCGGTGCGCGTCGGCCCGCCCTTGCCGCCACCGCTCTCGCTTTGGTGCTCCGAGAAGCGCGACGCCCAGATCACCTGGCCGGCGATCCGTCCCCGCCCCCAGATCCGCGCCATCGGCGCACCGTCGGTCGAGGTCTGCACCGGCAGCTCGCTCAGCCGCGGCCCTTCGCGATGCGGCGCCAGCAACGCATTCACCGCCGCATTCGCCGCCGTCGAGGCAATCGCCGGTGCCAGCGCCTGCACCCCGTTCAGCGCGGCCTGCCCGGCCGTCACAACAAGTTGCGCCATGGGTTTTGTGTCCTGTGCTTTTGCGAGATTGCGCGCTGCCGCGCTCTGCGCCGCTTCGCGCCGCCCCCTCAGTCCGCTTCGCGGACAGCTCCCCCGCAAGCGGGGCGAGCCCTGAACAAGGCTTCCCCTGCGTCAGCGGGGGAAGTGGCCGAACCCCGGCCAGGGGCCGGGTGAGGTCGAAGGGGGTGAGTCTAGGAAGGACCAAACACCCGCTCGGCCAGCGACCGTGCGGGCTGGTCGGCCTCGCATTCGGGAAAGGCGAAAGCCGCCACGCAGCGCCGCTGCCACCAGGGCGACAGCGTCGTCTCTGCCACCGCCCGCCCCCAATAGGCATGGATGATGCGGTCGCGGGCGGAGAGGATGGCGCAATGCTTGGCGGGACCGGCCAGATCGGGCCGGAAGAGGAGGACATCGCCCGGACGGGCAGTAGCGCGATCGATCTCCACGAGATGCCGCATGGCCGCATCGCGCAGCGTTTCCTCGCCCGCCACCTCGGCCCAGTCCGGCGTATAGGCCGGCACGCTCTCCGGCTCGGCGCCATACAGCGCCCGCCAGACACCGCGGATCAGGCCCAGACAATCACACCCCGCCCCGCGGCGGCTGGCCTGGTGGCAATAGGGCGTGCCCAGCCAGGTCCGCGCCTCCTTCAGCACCTGCGCCCGGCTCATGACACGAGCCCCCGCGACCCGCCATCGCGGACCGGTTCGCTGGCGGGCGAGGCCTGCAGCATGTCATTGCCGACCATGTAGGGAAAACCGCGAAAATTCAGCGTGTTGGCAAACCGGTCGCGGCAGGTGGCAAAGCGCTTGTCGCAGCCCAGCGCAAACCCGCCATGCCCCGGATCGACACCGCAGCGCGCATCGCCCAGTTCCGCATCGCAGCGGCGGGCGAACACCCGGCCCGTCATCGTCTCCAGCCTGTGGGCCGGACCCAGCAGGTCCGCCTCGAACCGGCCGTCACGGCAGCGGATCTCGCCCAGCTCGCCGCGGGCCGTGCGCACGAAAGTCTCCGGCGCCGACCAGTCCACCCGCAGGATCTCCACCTGCGCCCCGGACCACAGCCCGGCCTCCAGATCGGCCTGTGTCACCGTCTCCGCATCCAGCGCGCCGGCAAGCCCGGTCTGACCCGGCGCAAACCCGGCCGTACACTCTCGGTCCGCGCCGCCAAAGCCGGACCCGGCCAGGAAAACCAGCCCGTCCACGCTCAGGTCGCGATCGTGATCGGTGAAACCGAATAGCTGCCCGTCCCGGCGCGTCACCCGCCAGCACCAGCACAGCGTCGTGACCCCCGAAGCCAGCGCGGCCTCGAGCGCAGGGGAAAGCATGAGCATGGGATGTCCTTTCGCTTGCGCATCAATCTCCAGCCGCTTTTCCCGGCCGAAGCCCGGCCTCGAGCCGGGCGCAGAGCCGGGACCTGCCGGGCGGCCGCACGCGCTGAGCGGCTCCAATCGTAGATCCCGGACAGCGCTGCGCGCTTCCGGGAAAAATGTCAGGGCAGATAAAGCCGGACCGAAGGAGCGCGCCGCGCGGCAACGCCCTAAATCAGCTCCACCAGCGGCACATGCGGCACGGCCCCGGCCCCGACTGTGTCGAGGGCGATGTCGAGGCGGTCGGTGTCGAAGCGGACCGGGCAGTCGAAGGCGAAGCCGGCGGTGATCATGGCGCCCGGTGCGGGCGGGGTGTCGAAGGTGATGAGGCCGGTCGTGTGGTCGGTCGCGACGGGCGTTTCCGCACCGTCGATGGCGGCGCGCACCGATCCCTCGACCGGTTTGGAGATGATGCGGGTCCAGCTCTGCGCACCGCTGGCATAAAGCTTGACCAGCTGGAAGGCGGCCGTCACGCCATCGCCCGTTCCCAGAACCTGGTCCGCCGGGGATGGCTGGATCGAGGGCGCACAGGAGCGGTTATCCAGCGGATCGCGGAAGCGGAAACCGTGCAGCCGGCCCTGCCGCGCCTCGAAGAAGGCCAGGAGGGTGTGGATATCGTCCAGCGAGGCAATACCCGGCCCGGCATCCCAGCGACGGCGGGAATTCGCCCAGGGCGAATTGCGCTCCTCGCGGCCGGACACCAGCGTGACGATCTCGGTGCGCCGTTCCGGCCCGCCGGACGCGCCCAGCCCGATGGCGAAGGGAAAGCGGATCTCGTGAAACGCGCTCATGACCAGCGGCTCCCCCGGGCAACGGCCCGGGCCAGTGCCCGCGCGATACGGGTCTGCGAGCCCTCGACGGCGCGGGCGTCACCGCCCGGCGGCAGGACGAGATTGACGGTGACATTCGGCGCGCCGGCCGGGCCGATCTCGCCGGCACTGGCGGGCGTGAACAGTTCCGGTCCCCGCTCGCCGACCAGATAGGCACCGCCCGGTGTCACCGGTCCGCCCCCGGCCCTTGCGCCGAACAGGTCGAGATCGGACAGGGCGCGATTGATGGCGCCTTCCAGCGGTTTCTCGATCAACTGTTCGGCCGCCAGCCGCGCCAGATCGCGCAGGATGGCGTCGGTCATGCGGGAAAAGCTGGTCTCGCCGGAGCGCGCCGCCCGGCCCAGCGCCTGTTCGATCGTCTCGCCGGTACGTTCGAAAGCGGCGGAGATGGCATCGGCTGCCTGGCGGGCGGGACCGTCGGCCAGCGTCTGCAGGGCCTCGCCGGCCCGGTCGGAATAATCGGTCATGATGAAGGGTCCGGATAGCGTTGAAGAAGGGCATCGAGCGCCGCCCGGTCGAGCGCCGGCGCAGCGCCGCCGGTCAGGGCGCGCCATTCCGCCAGGCTCAATTGCCAGAAGGCGTGCGGTGTCAGGCCCAGCCGCACGGCCAGGCGCAGCGCGGCTGGCCAGTCCATGACGCCGGTCACGCGCCCGCCCGTTCAAAACAGGCAGCGACGGCACCGGCAACGGTCTCCATGTCCAGCGGCAGGGCGCGGATCTCGCTGGCCGTGAGGCTCGAACCGCCCCCGCGCAACAGCGCCTCCAGCACCGAGAGAAGACGGGTCGCCGTCATCGGTGCACCATCGGCGCAGATCGTCTCGATCTCGGCGAGCGCACCCAGAGTGAGACACAGGACATGCGTCTCGCCGCCGGCCACCAGCTCCACCTCGCCGCGCACGGGATTGGCCATCAGAGCGCCTCGAAGGTGAGCGCGCCGGCCGAGGCCAGGGTCATCGCCCAGGCCGCCTCGCCATCATGGCGGCCGGAATAATCCAGGCTCGCCACCAGGAAAGGGCCGGTGATCATGCCGAAGCCCGGGATCACCAATTGCCAGTCGCGCGCCGCCTGGTCGAAAAAAGCCTGGCGCACCTGGGCGTCGGCGGCCGCGTCGACGAAGACGCCTGCGCCGGAGACGGAACAGGATTTCACCCCCGCTCCGGCCAGCAATTCGCGCCAGCCATCGGCACTGTCGGCATGGGTGACGTCCACCGTCCGCGCATTCAGCGAGATCGTCTTCATGCGCAGCCCGGCAGCCGCGGCAAAGGCCGGCGGCTCACCGCCATCGCCGATCCGCAACAGGACATCGCGCCCGGATTGGAGGGTCATCAGCATATCTCCACTCGTGGGTTTTCTTCCCCACGCGTGGGGAAGTGGGCCGATGCGAAGCATCGGGTCGAAGGGGCCGGCGCGCAGCGCCGGGAGGATCATTGACGAAGCACAGACATGCCGCTGCGCGAGGCGCCGCGGCCCGTCCACCCCGCCTTCGCCTGCGGCTGCGGCGCGGTCCCCCTCCCCACGTATCGTGGGGAGGAAAGAGGCTATCCCACCCGCCCCATCACCGCTTTCAGGCGGATCAGGCCGCGGCGGATATCGGTGTCGCGCGTGGCGAAGACATCGCTGTAGGCGGGCAGAAGCGAGAGCAGTGTCCAGGGTTCCGGCAGTGCGATATCGAGCCCGGCCAGCGCCGTGCGCAGCGGGCCCAGCAGCTCGGCCGGATCGGCATCACGGCACCAAATATCCAGGCTCAGCCGGCATTCCAGCAGCGACACACCGTCGGCGCCGGTTTCCACCGTCTCGATCCGTCCCCAGCTGGCATTGGGATAGGGCGTGCGCCGGCCGCGCCGGGCGGTCAGCCGCACCGGATCGCCCAGCACCGCCTGGATCGCCGGATCAGCCTTGAGCGCCGCATCGATCACGGCGCGCAGGCCCGCTTCCGGCCCGCTCACAATGTCACCCGGCGATAGGGCGCGATCAGGCTGTCGGCGACCGGCGGCAGCGCCTCGCCGCCTTCGGACATGGCTTTCACCAGCTGCAGGATCGCCTCGCGCAGCGGGGCGGGAACATCGGCGGGCTGGTCGCCATAGCCGGCGCGGAAGCGGATCTCGATCCCGCCCACAGCGCGGCCCGGCTCGGGCCAGACCGTGTCCGGTTTCAGCGCGATGCGCCCGGGATCGGCCATCGTGTCCACGAAAAACGCCGCCGGATCGTGATCCGACGGCGTGCCGTCTGCATCGTATGTGGTGACCGCCTCCAGGGCGATCAGCGGCGGTCTGGGCAATCGGAACTGCGTCCCGAAAGCCGCCAGCCGCCCATCCCCGTCCCAACGATCGCGCCGCTCGACCCAGGTCTGGGCGAGAAGCGCCTGTCCCGTTTCCCGCTCGACGCGCTCACGGGCCGCCGCTATCCATTGGTTGATCGCATCGTCATGCACATCATTGCCGATGCGCAGCCGCAGCTTGGCTTCGGCCAGCGTGACAGGCTCCGCGGCTGGCGGAGTGTGGAGTGTGAGGGGCATGGGAGAATTCTCCTCGATCTTTTTGAAGCGCGCCGACTGGCCCGATGCAATGCGGACAAGCTTTGACGCCGAAGCGACGGTCCATGCTGTCGCAGCACTCGCGGCCATCCCCAGCGGATACGCCGCCTATGCTTTCATCACACCGGGTCCGGTCTACGGTTTCTTCTGGGCGATGATCTGGTCGGTGATCGCCATCAGCCTGATCCGCCCGTTGGTCCGAAATCCGGTCCGGCGCGCCTTCGGCCTTGGGCCGGATACACTGCCCTGGTGGTTCAAACTCCGGTTCGTGCGGGCCACCCCGGATCTGGTTCGGGAAACGGCACCGGACTGGCACGTGTACAAGGACCGGGTTTATCTGCCCGGCGTCGGCCATGCGATCGGCGCGCTTGTCAGCTACAACCTCGCAACACTCGGGCTCATCCTGATCCTGCCGGATGTCCACCGCGGCTTTGTCATTGTGCCTTTGACCGGACTGGCCGGCCTGGCCATACCGTGGTTCCGGGCGGTGATCATCCGCGACTACACGCTTCCGGAGCCCGGACAGTCTGACCGGTTCTTCTTCTTTCCACCCCGTTGACCGCGCTGCAGGCGGAATAAGATGTGTGAGAGGTGTTCAAAACCCCTTCTCCCTCGGGAGAAGGTGCCCCGGAGGGGCGGATGAGGGGGAAAGCCCGGTGCCGGCACCGAGAGCGCCAAGAGCGGTGTCTTCCCCCTCTCCCTCAATCCCTCTCCCGCGGGAGAGGGAAGTTCAGAACAGGCCGAATCCGCCCTTTTCTTCCCCACATCGTGGGGAAGTGGGCCCTCCGCAGCTTCAGCGAAGGAGGGGTCGAAGGGGCCGGCGCGCAGCGCCGGAAGGACGGTCGGGGTCCTGCGGCGCCCTTCCGCCGCTGACGCGGCGGCCCCTCCACCGCGCCTGCTGCGCGGTCCCCCTCCCCACTTGCGTGGGGAGGAAAGCCTCTACGACGTCCCGAACTTCAAGAGCTTGATGGCCTCGAAGTCCTGTACGCCGCCGCCGACGCGTTTGGTGGTGTAGAAGAGGACGTAGGGCTTGGCGGAATAGGGATCGCGCAGCACTTCCACGCCCTGGCGGTCGACGACGAGATAGCCCTTCTCGAAATCGCCGAAGGCGATGGCATAGGCGTCCGAGCCGATATCGGGCATGTCTTCCGCCTCGGTGACGGGATAGCCCAGCAGGGTCGAGGTGCCCGCCTCCGACAGCGAGGGCTGCCAGAGATAATTGCCGTCCGCATCCTTGAAGCGGCGCACGGCGGAGACGGTCTGGCGGTTCATCACGAAGCGGCCGCGGGCGCGATAGGCGGTCTTGGGCGCATAGACGAGATCGATCAGCGCGTCGGCCGGATCGCCGGCGTCGAAACCGCCATCCGTTCCGGTCGCGACATAGCCCATCTCGCCCCAGGCCTGTGTGCCTTCGGCGGCCTTGGTATAGTTGAGGAAGCCGCGCGGCTTGCCCGAACCATTGCCATTGACGAAAGCCGCGCCTTCCTGGACGGCGAAGACATCCCTCACCTCCTCGGCCAGCCATTGCTCGATATCCACCATGGCATCGTCCAGCAGCTGCTGTGTGGCAGCCGGCATGGCGTAGAGCTCGGCGCAGGGGAAATCGATCAGGTCCAGCGTCGGGCTGTCGGTCTCCGGCCGCGCGGCGGTCTCGGCGACCCAGCCCGTGGCGGCGCCACCTTTCGAGACCGGCTTGCGGAAGATGCCGGCCGAGGTCTGGCGCACCGAGGCGATGGCGCGGATCGGCGAGGCTTCGGTCAGGAGGCGGTCGATGCGCGCCTCGGTCTCCGCCGGCACGACATAGCCGCCATCGGCGTCCGAGCCCGCGCTGGCCGACTTGCCCTCGTTCAGCCCGGCCGCATCGCCGCGGCGCATATAGTCCGACCAGGCGGCCGAACCGGCATTGGCCGCAGCGCCGTCGAGACCGGGGCGGGCCCGGTCGAGCAGGAGGCGGTCGAGGGCGGATTTCTGCTGCGTCAGGGCGGCATCGATGCGCGCGACCTTGTCGTCCAGCAGCACGTCGGACGAGGCCTTGGCGTCGAGCTCGTCGAGGCGGGCGTCATTGGCTTCCTTGAAGGCCTCGAACGCGGCCAGCACTTCGCCCAGCGCGGCCCGGGTTTCCGCCGAGACCGGCGTCATCTTGGTTTCCTTGGTCATGGATTTTCCCTTTTGAGTGAAGGAGATCAGGCGGCCACGGCAGGCCGGACGAGCCGCAGGCGGGCCTGCGGCAGCATGGGGAAGGTCACGATGGAGACCTCCCAGAGATCGATGTCGAAAAGATCGCGGCCGCGCGGCTTGCGGGCAGCGGAGCGGCGGGTGCGAAAGCCGATGGAAAGACCGTTCACCGCACCGCGGGCGACCAGGCCCGCCGCCGTGCGTCCGCGCGGGCCCTCGGCCAGGATCTCGCCGGTGACGAACAGGCCGCGCCGGTCCTCGCGCAGCCCGGTCCACACGCCGACCGGTTCGGCCGGGTCGTGCTGGAACAGCATGGGGATCGACGTCTTCGCCCGCAGCGACCGGGCAAACGCGCCGCGATGCACCACATCGCCGGCCAGGTCCGCCAGCCCGAACAGGCTCGCATGACCCTCGATCAGGAGGGGTTGGGACATGATTTGGGTTTCCTCTTGAAGACCAAACGCATTTTTCCCGACCACCCGCTTGTGCGGGTGCAGGCTTCAGCCTGCGGAGGCAGGCTGCAGAGCCGGGATCTACCGGCACTCGATCGCGCTCGCGGGACGCTTGGTGGGTCCCGGACAGCGCTGACGCGCTTCCGGGAAAAATGGTGTGGGAGGAGAAGGGGTTCGGCGCCCTATTCCTCCATCCGGCGCTCGATGCGCACCAGGCTCTCCCTTGCCAGGCGCATTTCGGCTTCCAGCCGGGCCAGGCGTTCGGCGAGCGGACCGGCGCGGTCGTTGGCGTGTTCCAGCTGGTCGAGGCGTTCGGCGACGCGGCCGGACCAGATCAGCGCGCCGGCGCTTTGCAGGCCGATGGCGAGGAGGACGCCGGCCGTGACCTGGCGCTGCAGCGTCCAGCGGGGCATCTCGCTCATGGCGTCGCCTCCGGATCGGGCAGCTCGGCCTCGATGGTCAGCGTCCCGCCGAACCAGGGCTGCAGCCAGACCGACAGCGCCCGCGCGGTCTTGCGCACCAGCGGCGTCACGGTCTGGCGGATGAAGGCGAGATTGGCCTCGCGGTAATTGGCATAGGTATTGTCGCCGGGCAGGCCGAGGATGAGCGGCGGCACGCCGAAGGCCAGCGCGATCTCGCGCGCCGCCTCGCGCCGCGCCTCGATGAAATCCATCTCCGCCGGGCTCATCGCCATCGGCTTCCAGTCCAGACCGCCTTCCAGCAGTAGCGGACGGCCGGCATTGGCGGCGCCGGTATGGGTGTTGGCCAGCTCGCCCTTGAGGCGTTCGAACTGGTCCTCGGTGAGATGTCCGTCGGCGCCGTTGAAGACCAGCGCACCGGAGGGCCGCGCCGCATTGTCCAGGAGCGCCCGCGCCCAGTCCGCCCCGGCCGTGTGCAGATCGACCGCCCGGCCCGCCGGTTCCAGCGGCGAGAGGCCGTAATGATCGTCGGCCGGGTGGAAGAGCCGCATGTGGAAAACCTGTGAACGCCCTGTGGAAGGATCGCGCTCGAAGCGGCGTTTATAGCCCCCGGCGCCATACTCCCAGCCGGTCGGCCAGCCCGTCGGATCGGCCAGCACACGCATACGATCCGGGCGCAGGCTGAAAAGCTCGCGCGGTTCGCCGTCCAGGGTGACGAGCTCGAGATAGCCGTTTCCCGCCAGCTGTAGATAACCGTAGAGTTTTTCCCACAGCTCGGGCCCGGAGGTCTCGGCATTGGGCCGGTCGAGGAGGCGCTGCACGGCCGGGTCGGAGGCCCGGAACGGCACGTCGGCGGCGGCCTCGGCGATCAGCCTGACGCAGCGATTGGCCACCGCATTACGCGCATAGCCCGCCTCGATCTGCGCCGGCAGCGCCCGCGGCAGCCAGCGCGACACCCGCCCCGCCGCCAGCGAGACCAGCCGGCTGGTCGCAGCCGTCTTCACATCCCGGCCGAAAAACCGGGAAAACCAGTTGGACATGGTGTGTCCTTTCTTTGTGTTCGAAAGCTTTGCTGTCATCCCGGATGCACGCCCCGCGCAGGCGGGGCGAAAGTCCGGGACCCATAACCCCGGTGGCCATCCAGCTGTCGCTGACATCGAGCCTGCTTGCGGCCCGCAGCGCGCGTATAGGCCCCTGTGTGTTGGAGGTGTTGTAGGCTGGTTGCGCGAAGGAGGCCGTTAGGTCCCTGGCGCTTGTGACGCCGTGTGCCGGCCCGGGCCCCTTCGCGCGTGTCTGCGTTCAGCCTGAACAGTT
>Ga0189280_10149_pt1 | contig 70424 bp, 60 predicted proteins | sample N26B71minimetaG_FD_130327 | JGI IMG/M metagenome (GOLD analysis project Ga0189280, IMG submission 130327) | Marine microbial communities from the Costa Rica Dome - N26 B7-1 mini metaG | ecosystem: Environmental > Aquatic > Marine > Oceanic > Photic zone | place: Costa Rica: the Eastern Pacific... | reverse complement strand
ATCACCTGCTCGAATTCAATTTGTGTCGACATAACTGATAAGTAAATCTCAATATTCTACTTATACGAAAAGTCAACTCTTTCATTCCCGTTTGTGAAGCTCTAATTCATGAATGTTTTTATTGACAGGAATAACTTTCGTATTCTTCTCTAAAAAGAGACCATAGCTTTCCATTTTCATCTCTATAAGTTATTGCCTCAGTTCGAATGGTCACTTCCAAACTATAGGGGGTTTCTATGACAGTGCCATCTACCAACAGAATGGTACATGGTCCGTCAATTCGCTTAATATCTTTTAAGCCGATATCTTGCAGCCAGCTGTCGCAAGATGAAAAAAAGAGAATAAAAAGAATGATGAAATTTCTCGCTATGCGCATATACTTACTAAACTACTCCTAAAGTAAGTAGAACATCTGAAAAAAAGAAAATAGCCTATTCAATGAAGGGCTTTATGAAACCTGCCCACTTTGAAAAATTCTTGGCTTCGCATCACGTCTTTCCAAAATAAGATGCTCCAGGTACCTGAAAAATTTATCAGTGCTAAATACAAAAAGCCCAACCTTTATGGGTTGAACTTCATCGTGACCTCGTCAGAGCCTGTCCCGCAAAGCGGGAATTCAAACTTGAAACCTCCTCCTTTAAAAATCAAAAATATTCTACCAGATAAAAAGGCTTCAGGTTGAAATAAAAAAGCCCAACCTTAATGGGTTGAGCTTTATCGTGACCTCGTCAGGATTCAAACCTGAAACCTCTTGAGCCGTAATCAAGTGCTCTATTCAGTTGAGCTACGAGGCCGAAATGGTTTGCAAAGGTACTTATAAATCGATTTTTTCCAAATATCTCTCTGAAGCTTTTTTACAAAGGTAGAGGAGGAACTCATTTCGACACTTAAGAATTATTAAGAGCAAAAACAGGTTAATTCCTCAGGGATTTTCTATTTTTGCCCGCAATACATTGTAATTAAGCACTCTTTTAATTCAATTGGGCACATAGGCAGTCAAACCATCATTCAAGACTACCCGCCATGCAAGATTACATGTGACTATTGAAAAACATTAACCAATACATGAAAAAATTATTTATAGTCCTTTTAGCATTTTCAATTGGCCCATTCGCGCTTGCTCAAGAAACAGTAAAGAAACCAAAAGTTCCTGTAGGCGGAAGACCCAATATTCCCGCTGATCTGGTTGTAGAATTTGGATTCAATGTGCTCAACAACCGACCTGAAGATATGAGTACAGGTTTTTTTGGATCCCGAACGCTCAATATTTACTACCAATATCCGATTTCAGTATTCGGTGCTAATTCCGGTTTCACTTTAGATCCTGGATTTGGTATTGGTACAGACAAATTGGCTTTTAATGATGAGATGAATCTTTTCAATGATCCATCTAAAGGCCCCGAATCCAGTGATTTCCTGGAGTTGACAGATGTATTTGGGGATGATATCTCAGTAGACAAGAATGTTTTCTCGCTGAACTATTTCGAAGTACCTCTTGACCTGACTTACCATATCAATAGAAATAATTATACTAAAGGATTTCGGGTAAGTGTAGGTGGAAAAGTTGGCTTCCTTTATAATGCCCATTCCAAAATCAAATACACAGATGAAGATGGTTTGACCAGAAAAATCAAAGACTCTCAGAATTATGGTTTAGAGAAATTGAGATATGGCCTAACCCTAAAGGCAGGTTCTCCAGGATTCTATGCTTGGAGCTATTTTGGACTGAACAGGTTATTCCAAGAGGGACAAGGTCCGGCTGCTAACCAATCACAGCAAATTAGTTTTGGAATTGCAGTGAATCTATTCTAAGCTTTGAATAAATTGTAAGAAGAAACCGGGTTTTTCAATCCGGTTTTTTTTATCCCCAAACCCAAAGAAATCCCCAAAAGCAGGTAAAAAAACCATAGAAAAAGCCAATATAAACCTCCATGGGATTATGGGCATTCAAAAACAATCTTGAAGTACCAACTACTCCAGCGAGCAATAAAGCAGCTAATAAAGGGTAAAGTATGGCGAAATTCGGAAAATTCATTCCTAAGACAACTACCAACGCTAAAAGCCCTCCTACCCCAGTCATATGAGCTGACATCTTCCAAAAAAAGGTGACTATCGTTAAGATCACCACAACCGCAGTAATTACTGCCAAGGATTGCCATAATATGGGGTCTAATTCAGACATCTCAAACATGAAATAGACCGTCATCAAAAAATATACTGAAGTCACACAAAAAGGAATCAGTCGGTCTTTGATATCGATCATATGAAGACTCTTCACTGTACCACTAAGTCTCAGTCCAAGTATCGTAATCATTGGAATAGCTAAAGTGGATAACATGATCAAATAAAAGATCCTGACTTTAAATTCAAAAGGAACACTACTTGCCTCGGGTACCACAAAAAGAATCATACCAAAAACCAGTGTTGGTATAATCAATGGCTGGAAAATAACCGAAATAATCAGCGCTAGACTTCTCCCCACTACAGTTCTTTTCTAAGTCTCGCCACTGGAATCTGTAATTGCTCTCTGTATTTGGCAACAGTTCTTCTGGCTATATTATATCCTTTTTTATTCAGCATTTTCACAAGCTTATCATCTGAAAGCGGTCTCTTTTTATCCTCTTCATCTACCATAGCCTGCAATACAGATTTCACCTCCCTATTGCTGACATCTTCCCCACTATCAGTAGCGATACCTTCAGAAAAGAAATACTTTAAAGGATAAACGCCAAATTCTGTTTGAATGGATTTACTGTTGGCTACTCTGGAAACAGTTGAGATATCCATGTCTATTTTTTCGGCTATATCTTTTAGAATCATCGGACGTAAGTTCGTTTCATCCCCATCCAAAAAGAATTCTTTTTGATATTGTAAAATAGCCTCCATGGTTCTCAATAAAGTATTTTGACGTTGTTTGATCGCATCGATAAACCATTTAGCAGCATCTAATTTCTGCTTGACAAAAGTGACTGTCTCCTTCAGTTTTTTGTCCTTTTTGTCAGATTTATCATAGGCATCAAACATATCCGCATATGATCTGGATATTCTTAACTCAGGAGCGTTCTTGGAGTTCAAACTTATTTCCAATTTCCCTGAATTATTGGTCAGAATAAAATCCGGTATAATGTACTGCGTCCGAACTAATCCCTCGGAAACTCCTCCCGGCTTAGGATTTAACTTAGTAATCAAGTTGACAGCATCCTTGATCTCGTCTTCATTCAAATCGCATTTTCTCTGGATTTTAGAGTAATGCTTTTTGGTAAATTCCTCAAAGCAGTCATGCATGATTCGTAAGGCATGCTGAACTGTGGGATCCTCAGGATGTTCTTTTCTTTCTAATTGTAAAATGAGGCATTCCTGAAGATTTCTTGAAGCAATTCCCGCAGGATCAAAAGTTTGAATTTTTCGCAGAATTTCCTCTAACTCATCTATATCCGTCTCTATATTTTGGCTAAAAGCCAAATCATTGATAATGGCCTCAAGATCTCTTCGGATATATCCATCATTTTCAATACTTCCAATAAGCTGCTGACCGATTATTTTTTGCCTCTCATCCAGCTTTAAAAAATTGAGCTGCTGAATTAATAATTCGTGCAAAGAAGCCTGAGAAGAAATAGGAATCTCACGATCTTCTTCATCTGAATTATAATTTCCATCACCTTGCATTTTGTATCCGCCATACTCATCGTCTAGATAGTCATCCAGGTTAAGGTCTCTGTCATCAGATCCAAGGTCCTCCTCATAGGAGTCTTCATATTCATCTTGAGAAGTATCCTCTTTCTCCTCCTTTCCTTCTTCCAGTGCTGGGTTAATCTCCAATTCCTCCTCAATTCTAGCATCCAATTCTGCTGTAGGAACCTGCAATAGCTTGATAAACTGTATCTGCTGTGGAGAAAGCTTCTGTGAAAGTGACTGGCTAAGATTTAGCTTTTGCATTGGAAATTGAGTAAAACCTGCATTTTGGGTTCAAAAAAGGACTTTTTCAGAAAAAAAACCCTGAATTCAAAGTTAGGAAAAACAAGCAAATTTTTGATAAAAAGCTTATTTAATCGTTTTTTTGCAGACTATAAAAAATTCGGCTATCAGCCTTATTTGAAACCAAAACGAAATCATGGCATTCAACAAGCGGGTAAAAATCAAGACCATCCTAGAGCAGGGTCTAATAGGCAGTGAAATCACATTAATGGGCTGGGTTCGTACCAAGCGATCCAACAAGAATGTTTCCTTTATTGCCATGAATGACGGGTCTATCATTACCAATTACCAAGTGGTGGCTGATCCAAATGTCATTTCGGAAGATATTCTGAAAAAATGCACAACAGGAGCCTGTCTCAAAATCACAGGAACAGTGGTTGAATCTCAAGGTGCAGGGCAATCCTCAGAATTGAATGCGAAGAGCATAGAAGTTTTGGGCGAGGCGGATCCAGAGAAGTATCCTTTACAGCCTAAAAAACACTCCCTTGAATTCTTGCGTGAAATCGCTCACTTGAGAATGCGTACAAATACATTTGGTGCAGTTTTCAGAGTAAGACATGCTTTGGCATTTGCAGTGCACCAATATTTCAATGATAAGGGTTTTTTCTATATCCATACTCCTATCATCACCGCTTCTGATGCAGAAGGTGCAGGGGAAACATTCAAAGTAACAACTCTGGATATTGGAAATCCTCCAAAGACCGAAGAAGGGAAAGTGGATTTCAAGCAAGACTTCTTTGAAAGAGAAGCTAATTTGACTGTATCTGGCCAATTGGAAGGAGAGCTGGCAGCCATGGCACTTTCTGAAATCTACACTTTCGGTCCTACTTTCAGAGCGGAAAATTCCAACACAACTCGCCACTTAGCTGAATTCTGGATGATTGAGCCTGAAATGGCTTTTTATGATGCAGAAGACAACGCAGATTTAGCCGAAGACTTCCTAAAATATTTGATCCGATATGCTTTGGATCATTGCCAGGAAGATTTACAATTCTTGGAATCCAGATTATTGGAGGAAGAAAAGTCTAAGCCGCAAGATCAGCGTTCAGAAATGAGCTTGCTGGAAAAATTGAAATTTGTAGTAGACAATGAATTTGTTCGTATTTCATATACTGAGGCTATCGATATTCTAAGAAACTCCAATCCTAATAAGAAGAAGAAATTCCAATATCTGATTGAATCCTGGGGAGCTGACCTTCAATCAGAGCATGAGCGATATTTGGTTGAAAAGCATTTCAAAAAACCTGTAATTCTGACAGACTATCCGAAAGAAATCAAGTCATTCTACATGCGTCAAAATGATGATGGAAAGACAGTTGCTGCCATGGATATCCTATTCCCAGGAATAGGGGAAATCATCGGGGGTTCCCAAAGAGAAGAAAGACTAGACGTGCTCCTTCAAAGAATGGATGAAATGAACATTCCAAAAGAGGAAATGTGGTGGTTCTTAGATACAAGAAGATTCGGAGCTACACCTCATGCAGGATTTGGATTGGGCTTTGAAAGAATGGTCCAGTTTGTAACAGGAATGGGAAATATCCGAGACGTGATAGCATTCCCAAGAACTCCAGGGAACGCAGAATTTTAATTCAAAAGCTACACCCTTCAACAAAAATCCTCGGCAAAAATGTCGGGGATTTTTTTTAATATTTGATTAGGTAACAGTCCAAAAAGTAACCCAAAACAATATATATCTATAAATTATAAAACTTGGAATAATAAATATACCCAAGAGTATCCCTCTCCACAATGCACCTTTTTTGGAAGTATCATAAGCCCTTTTAAGCATTGCAAACATATAGCCTATGATGATCAGCATAAAAATTATTGATAAGCTCAATTCGTTGATGCTTGATGCTAAACCGAATGAGAATAAACTCGAAAACCAATTGAATAATGTCGGAAAAAGCACCAAAATAAATAAGGTGTAAAATCCATAGAAGTATGCAGATCCGGCAAAAAAATCAATGAGGTAAAGCTTTTTATTTCTTAAGAAAAGAAGTTTTAAAAAAAGGCCTTGGAGTACTACCAAGACTATTAAGAGTAATTTACCATTGGCATTGGAGGCTCGTTCATACTCGACTTTGAATACATCAGGATCGACTTGCCTAATTTCCAAATACTGCTCCACAACCGGTCTCACTGATGAGCTATAGGGAAGTTGGAACATTTGTACATCCAGAGTAGTATTGAATGTCGAGATGACTGGAAAGATGAAATAAATCAAATTAGCGAAGAAAAAGAGCTGAAGAGGAGAAAGGTATTTTTTCCGAATTCCGGCGACAAAGCTACGAGTCAATTCACCAGGCTTTGTTATTGAAAGCTTGATCGTTTTGAAAAACTTTCCATCAGCAAAAAAAACTGAGGCTACAAATTCCTCCAAAAAATGAATTAAGCTTTTATCCTTTTGATCAATTTGCTTCTCTCCGCATGAATGGCAGAAAGTACCCTGAAGCTCTGTTCCACAATTGACACAAGAAGATTTTCCTTTTTCCATTGAATAGAATTCATCCCAAGCTTTCAATATCTCGAATTATTCCATGAATTCAAATAACAATGGCTTTCCTAACTCACGACCTTCACTCTTCTGGCCAAAGGGATGCACAGTAGGCTGAAGAAAATAGCGATATATCCGACCAAATTAAAATTAGTCAATTCTCCTGCTGCATTTTCTCCAATAATGAGCCCTGCAATTAAAGATGCCAAACCCGTAGCCAATTGTTGAATCGCTGAATTAAAGCTTAAAAAACTCCCCCTATTTTCGGGCCGCGCGGTGCCCGTAATAATTGCTGCAGCGGGCACATATCGTCCATTGGAAGTCACAAAAAACATAGTCGACACCAATAACACATAAGGAATGGGCGTTACTCCCAAATTGGTAATAATCGCAATTGGAACCACATTCAGGCTCATGAAAATCGTGAAAATCCGAAGTTTCCCATACTTGTCAGACATCTTCCCAACCCAAGGAGAGGTAAAAATGGTAAAGGCTCCACCAGCCATGTAGATATAGGTTAACTGCATTTCCGTAAAGCCAACATTAGCCACTGTATACGGACTCAAAAAAGGAATGATCATAAACTGCCCAAACATCATCATTACAGAAAGAGTGATTGCCCGCATTTGATTAGAATTGCTTGTCACTCTTCGAACCACTTCCAAGGGATGAGGCCTGACAATTTCCTTTCCAAGATGCTCGGTGATATTTGGAACGTATTGGAAAATCATTCCTAAGCTAATTACAGACAAGCCTGTTAAGATATAAAATGGGGTATGCCAGTCCGACAAACTAGCTAAAAACAAACCTAAAGGAACACCTAAAACAGAAGCAACTGAAAAAGCAGCCATAACCAATCCCATGGCTCTTCCCCTTCTTGCATCTGGGATAACATCGCCAATAATTGCTAAAATCAGAGCGGAAGTCAGTCCTCCAAAGAGACCCGAAACAATTCTTGCGGATAATAAAATCGGGTAAGTTGGTGACAATGCGCAGCCAAGGGTAGCAACAGAGAATCCTACATAAACCCAAAGCAAAATCTTTTTTCTATCAAAACGATCTAGAAAGAATGCTCCAAAAAAACTGGAAATACCTGCGCTAAAAGTATAGGAAGATACCAGTAGTCCAAATTCCCGAGGCGATATCTCAAACACACGCATCAACTGCGGACCTAAAGGCATCAAAATCATAAAATCCACGATGTGGATAAAATTGATTGCTGCCAAAGTCCAAAGCAGTAATTTTTCCTTCTTCATCAAAATTGCTTTAGCCTTGAACCACAAGAAAAAAAATAAAGTTTGCTTTTACTATGTTAAATCAGGAAATACCCAAATAAAAATAGGTTTCCGGGATCGACTCAATGATGTCACCTGCTATGGTTCCTCTACCTTTTCGTGTTCCCGCCAACTCACCAGCCAATCCATGATGAAAAACCCCACAAACTGCCGCTGATTCCGGACTATATCCCATTCCCAAGTAAGCAGTAATCATTCCAGTGAGAATATCACCTGCTCCTCCTGTAGCCATAAACTGAGTACCTGTGCTATTGACCAGTTGTCTTCCATCAGGCAAGGAAATCACTGTATTTGCACCTTTTAGGATTAAGATCAACTCATGCTTTATAGCAAAGACTTTGGCTTGATTCATTCTTTCCTGATGATTGGATGCTGTGCCTACCAATCTTTGAAACTCTCCTATATGCGGAGTAAGAATTGAGTTCTTGGGCACCAAAGGAATCAATTCCGGAAATTTTGCCAAAATATTGATCCCATCTGCATCCAAAACAATCGGGAAATGAAAGTCTTTCAGCAAAGCCTCCAATTGATTCTTTCTACTTTCTATGCCCCAGCCCGGACCAATTCCAACAGCGTCATAATAGTCAGCATTGGGAATCAGCCCCCAATTACACATCGCCTCTGGTAATGCAGCCTGAATACTGAGTCTTTCGCTTTCTTCTATATGACAAGTGACTAGTCCTGAACCTGTCCTTAACGCACTCTTGGCCGCCAATATAATGGCACCCATTTTTCCATGTCCGCCTCCTACCAACAGGATTTTCCCAAAGTCTCCTTTATGAGAAAATCGATGGAATTTTTTATGTAAAGCAGGTATATCTTTCGCTTGAATAAAAAAGAGGCTTCCTTCAAACTCCTCATACCTCTTATCTGGAATACCAATATCGCATACTTCCAATTCCCCTACCGATTCCGCATTTTCAGGAAGGATCAATGCAAGTTTTGGAAAAGCAAAACTCACTGTCACATCTGCCTGAAAAGAAAGCTCTGAACCTAGTCCTTCCGAAGGAAGGCCCGACGGAATATCTATAGCAATTTTTTTCCCCTGAAGAGAATTCATCCTTTCTATAATTGGTTTTGCGCTATCACGTAAGGGACCGCTCAACCCAACGCCTAGAAATGCATCAATGATAATACAAGGCTCTGTAGGTGCCTGAAACTCCTTAAAAAAGACTTCCTTAACTTTAGTCGGAAGCATTTCAAGATTTTTGCCGGCGTCTGCACTTAATTTTGAATTATCTCCAAAGCATTTGATTACTAAAATCTTGTGATTTTTTTGAGATAATAATCTTGCTATCGCAAAACCGTCACCTCCATTATTTCCCGATCCACAGAATATCAGAATTGGAGATTCTTTTGAGAATTCTTGCTGGTAAAACCATTTTTCAAATTCTTGCGCAGCTTTTTCCATCAACTCGTAGGAACTGATATTAGCGCTCTTACAATGGAGTTGATCCAGTTTGGAAACACTTTCTCCTGCTAAAATCTTGATCATGATCTATACCTTTGAATGAGACAATTCCTGCTTTGGAATACTTACCAATAGCAAAAAGCCTAGGCCTACTAAGAAAAATATACCTAAAGATAAGGCACTGTTCCTCATATTCCCAGTCAGCTGTTCAATGACTCCGTAAGAAAAAGTACCCAAAACGATAGCCATTTTTTCCGTCACATCATAAAAGCTAAAAAAAGATGCATGATCAGTGGTATTTCTTGGTATAAGCTTGGAATAAGTAGATCTCGATAAAGACTGAATTCCTCCCATGACCATTCCAACGACAAAAGCCAAGGCAAAAAACTCATAAACCGTATACACGTAATAAGCCGCAGCGCAGATCCCTGTCCAGATCAATACCATAATCACCAAACTAACCTTATTTCCATATTTTTTGGATATAAAAGCAAAAAGATAACTACCTATTATGGCTACAAATTGGATGATAAGAACAGTCATGATCAATTGATCTCCCGGTAAGCCCAACTCCTTGTCTCCAAAAGTAGCTGCCAAATACATAGTCGTTTGTACCCCCATGGAATAGAAGAAAAATGAAGCCAAGAAGCGATTCATGACTTTAATTTCTCGTATCTGAAAAAACACTTTTCTTATCTCCTGATAACCATGAAAGAGCAATTCCCTTTTCAATTTCCTGTTGTATGGATTTTTTGGAAGAATTCTGAACGGAATTTGAGAAAAGCCAGCCCACCAAATTCCCGTGATTAAGAAAGATAACCTTGCAGCTACTCCTCCATCAGGGATCCCGAATAAATGTGGCATTTGGATCATTAAAAGATTTACGACCAAAAGTATTACTGAACCTACATACCCTAAGGCAAAGCCTTTGGCACTCAGTAAATCATATTCTTTCTCCTCAGAAATTTCAGGCAAATAGGCATTATAAAACACAATACTTCCTGCATATCCAATACTTGCAGTGATACTGCAGATGATTCCCCATTCCACATTACTTGCATCAAAAAAGTACAATCCAACACAAGCTGCTGACCCTAAATAGGCAAAGAACTTCATGAATTCAAGTTTCTTTCCACTTGAATCAGCCATACCCGAAAGTAAAGGGGAGATAATGGCAATGATCAAAAAAGAAAAAGAGATAGAATAAGAATACAGGACTGTATTAATGATCTCAAAACCAAAGAAAGATACGATATCTGAATCATCCAATCCTTTGGTAACGCTATTGTAATAAACAGGAAAGATGGTTGAAGTAATGACCAAACTATAGACAGAATTAGCCCAGTCATACATAGCCCAAGCATTTTGGACTTTCTTTTTATTTTTCAGGTTGGCTAGCATTGATCGCAGGTATGAATTAGAAAAATACAATTTATTAGAGGATATTCTAATCTATTTTTTGTGATCGGAGACAAGAGCAATACCAAAAGGGCAAAAAAAAAGCTGCCTCATAATTGAAGCAGCTTTTTTAAATATTGGGTAATTTAGTCCTTTTGAACTTTACCCACAGAAGCATACAATACCCTTCGGGCATCAGCCTCTCTTAGTTCTGTTTGAACGTCCGAAATCGGACCCATTTTTACATCTCTATCAATTTTCATAGAAATAGTAATCATATTTCTATCAGCTTCTGGAAGCATATCTCTTTCTTGGTTTACCCACTGAACTATGTCAGCAGGAGTAAGCAAAGCATCATTGGCTTGAACTCTAGGTTCAGAACCATAAAGGCCTGTATTTTTTGGCTTACCAATATAGATATAAGAAATCAATGTCTTCTTCTGCAGCTTCTGAAGCTGGGTAGCCTGAGGTATCTTCTGCTCTACCAAAATTTCCTGCTCCCTCAACACGGTTGTTACCATGAAGAAGAATAGAAGCATGAAAATAATATCTGGTAAGGCAGAGGTTGGGATATTCTCAGAAGTCTTGGTCTTTTTGCTAAACTTTGCCATATCAACTACCAATTTTATCAGGTTCTGCAATAGAAATCGCCATTGGGATTCCTTCTTTTCCTCGGTCAATCAAAGACTGCTCAGCTTCATCTTTACCTGTTAAGGCACGATACTCTTCCGTTCTGAGATTTACCCTTTCAGCATAAATTTCGAAGTAGGCTTTCTTTGCTAAGTCAAAAACCTCCAAATATCTATCATAGCTAGTTCCACGGTTGGTCTTAATAGATACTACCGCTTCTCCTGGATGATCAGATGATTCAGGGTCTCTTCTAGACATCGCTTTCAGAGAAGCTGGAAGCGAATTATACAAACCTTGAGCTTCTTCATTTGGCTGACCAAAGTTTAAGACAAAAAGCTTAATCTTTTCATCCAAACCGTCTGCTTCAGCATATTCACCTTCTACCAAAAGCTGATCATTTGCGTTGATCAATATCGTAAAGATATTACGCTCGTTTTTATCAATTTCTGGCGGAGGATTATTAGGATCGAGTTTCGGAGGAAGTACGTTTAAGATACCTTTATCCGAAGCGATCGTCGTAGTAACGAGAAAGAAGATTAGGAGCAGGAAGGCGATGTCTGCCATCGAACCTGCATTAACCTCCTGGCTCATTCTATTTTTCTTTCTGGCCATAATTACTTAATAGCTTTATTGAATTCTGTAAACACAATGCTCACAAGAGCAAGGATTGCGAGAATATAAGTTGTGATCAGCATACCACCTACAAACTGAGAACCAGCAGGGGTCAAGTTAAAAGGGTCTGCCTCAAATTTTGGAAGTACTTCGTTGCTAGAAATAGAATAAGCAATGAAGAACAACACTACGATTCCAATGATGCCAGCGGCTGTCTTTGCCAAGCTTTTTGGATTGTCCAAAGATTGGATCAAAGGCATCAGGATGGATACGACAGCTCCTACTGCAATGAGTAGATAGCTTCCGTAAAGTAAAATATCATAAGTATCCATAATATGTCTTCTTTGGGATTAACAATTGATTGAAATTCAGCAAATGCCGGTAGTTATTACTTACCAGTCAATTTGTGCTTCACTAGGATATCTACCAATGTGATAGAAGCATCCTCCATGTCATTAACCAAAGAGTCAATTTTAGCCACGCAGTAGTTGTAGAACAACTGTAGGATGATCGCTACGATCAAACCAGCTACTGTGGTCAAAAGGGCGATTTTAATACCACCTGCTACAAGGGATGGAGAGATATCACCAGCAGCTTCGATAGAGTCGAATGCACCGATCATACCAATTACTGTACCCATGAAACCCAACATCGGAGCAAGGGAGATAAATAGGGAGATCCAAACAAGACCTTTTTCCAAACGTCCCATTTCTACTGAACCGTAAGAGATGATAGATTTTTCTACCATTTCGATACCTTCAGAGTATCTCATTAGACCTTGTGTAAAGATAGAGGCAACTGGACCCTTAGTACTTTTAGTAACGTCCTTAGCTGCTTCAACTCCTCCAGAAGAAAGAGCATCTTCAACTTTAGCCAACAATTTTTTAGTGTTGGTAGTAGAAAGATTCAAAGTGATGATTCTTTCCAATGCCACTGCAAGACCTAAGATCAAACAGATCAATACTGGAGTCATGTAAAGAGGATCACCTTCGATAAATTTTTCTTTAACTACTTGGTGAAAGCCTACTTCCTCCTCTACGATCTCATCGTCTACGATGGCCGGAGTTGCAGCAGGTTCTGCTACAGGGGTTGTTTCTTCTTGTGCTGCAGAATCTGATTCTGCTTCTTGTGCGTTAGCGAAAACAGGCGCGAATAGGATACCTGCAAGCATGAACAAAGCGATTAACTTTCTCATAATGTGATTTTTAAATAGACTTTTGATAAAGGTTAAATGGTTTCTACACTAAAATCGAGTTTTAAAGTTATCATTTTTTATATTCAAAAAACAATGGACTCTTTTAGATTTTTTCGAAAAATTCCGCTTTTAGAGCATGATTAAGCCAATTTTTACACGAGCGGGGAATTTTCTTGATTCTTCAAAAAGAGCCGTATTCTTCTAAACTCGGCGAAAGGTTCACATTTTTAGCCAAAAGAAAAAACAAATCAACGAAAGAATTGTACCAAAAAAGGTATTCAATAAATTCTTTGGTTTTTATTAAAATATCTTTCAAAATATCAGGTCACCTACCCTACTTCGCTTATTCAAAGAGCGAGAGTTTATAACTAGCCTCCCATCCACTTTCTCATCGACACCCGTTCAAATTGCCTTTATCAGCGATTAAATTGGTTATTTTTTCAAAAGTGAAAGAATTGTGAAAGTCCTATAACATCTCAAAAGTATCATTTGCCAATCTATTGATTAATTTCAATCCACATCTAATAAAAATTATATTCAAATTTGAAATAGAAGGAAGAAAGAGTGAAAATGGCGTTTTGCCAAAGAATTTTTGCCTTCTTTTTCCCAATTGACAAAACAAACCCTTTATAGATAAAACATGGATTACGTCCAATTTGAAAACGAAGGATATTATAAAATCCCAAATATTGATTCTTTAAGACCATTTTTCATGAGTGTGGTCAGTGACTCGGATCACTGGTTGTTCATCTCAAGCAATGGAGGACTTTCAGCCGGTAGGAAAAACAGTAATTATGCATTATTCCCCTATTATACTGATGATAAAATCACCGAGTATTACGAATTAACCGGCAATAAAAGCATTTTTAGAATCCAAGAGGGAGGTTCTTTTAAAATTTGGGAACCATTTTCTGACAGATATACAGGGGTATTTCGACTTACCCGAAACCTCTACAAAAATGAGTTTGGCAACAAAATCATTTTCGAAGAAATCAATCACGATCTCAACCTTCTTTTTAGCTACTCCTGGAATTTCAGCGATAAATTCGGTTTTGTAAAAACCAGCAGATTGGTCAATCAAAGTCAAAATCCAATTTCTCTGGAGTTGATTGACGGAATTCAAAATGTGCTACCGTTTGGAGTAAATCCAGACTTGCAGCAATCAGCAAGTAATCTGGTTGACGCTTATAAAAAGACTGAAATCATATCCGATTCCCAATTAGGCCTCTTCACTCTCAGCGCCATCATCGTGGATAAAGCAGAGCCAAGTGAAGCCCTCAAAGCAAATGTGGCTTGGAATATAGGATTGAAAAATGCCCAAATTTTGCTTTCTTCTCTTCAGTTGAATGCCTTTAGAAAAGGAGAAGAAATTCGGGCTGAAAATGATATACGGGCTGAAAAAGGAGCTTATCTCATACATAAAAAACTTGAACTTCAGCCCAAAGAAGAGAAAAGTTGGATGATTCTGGCAGACGTGAACAAAGGCCCGTCTGCAGTCATTAATTTATCTGAATACATCAAAAAATCAGGAGATCTCCAAGCAGAAATCAAGGCTGATATTGCCCTCGGCACCAAAAACCTCAGAGCACTTACAGCATCTGCCGACGGACTACAACTGAGCTCCGATCAAAGAAGAAATTCCCGCCATTTTGCTAATGTTTTATTCAACATCATGCGGGGAGGAATATTTGATTATAACTATTCTATTGAGAAAAAGGACTTTGTTCCATACTTAGCCAAGGCGAATAAAAAAGTATTTGCTGCAAACAAACATCAAATAGAGCTGCTCCCTGAGCAATTCCATCAGACCGAACTTCAAAAAATAGCAGAGAATAGCAAGGACAAGGATTTTAGCAGACTTTGCCTAGAGTATTTACCTCTAAAGTTCAGTAGAAGGCACGGGGATCCAAGTAGGCCTTGGAATAAATTTTCTATAAATACAAAAAGTGAATCTGATGGCTCTAAGATTTTAGATTATCAGGGAAACTGGAGAGATATTTTTCAAAATTGGGAGGCTTTGGCTTACTCCTACCCTGAATTCATTGAAAGCATGATTCATAAATTTTTGAATGCGAGCACTTTCGATGGATATAATCCCTATCGGGTTACAAAAGATGGCTTTGACTGGGAAACCATTGAGCCCGATGATCCTTGGTCTTACATTGGGTATTGGGGAGACCACCAGATAATATACCTTTTAAAATTCCTTGAAATTTCTGAAAAGCACTTTGAAGACAAATTATCCTCAAATTTCAAGAAGGATGTGTTTGTTTATGCCAAGGTTCCCTACAAGATCAAATCTTATCAGGAAATTCTGGATAATCCTAAAGACACCATTGATTTTGATTTTGACCTAGACCAGCAAATCAGAGAAAGAAGGGATCAAATGGGAGCAGATGCGGCACTTTTAAGTGCGGGTAATCAAGAGATTTATAAGGTAAACTTTCTGGAAAAACTCCTAGCTACCCTGCTTTCAAAAATTTCCAATTTCATACCGGAAGGTGGAGTTTGGATGAATACCCAAAGACCCGAGTGGAATGACGCCAATAACGCCTTGGTAGGTAATGGAGTCTCCATGGTGACCTTATATTATATCAGAAGATTCTTATCCTTTTTTGAAAAGCTACTTCAGAAATCTGATTTTGAATCCTCCCCCGTTTCGGAAGAATTAGTGAAGCTTTTCAATGAAATAGAAGCTACTCTAAAATCCAATCAGCAACTTTTGAAAGGGAAAATTTCCAATCAAGACCGAAAGACAGTGATGGATGGACTTGGAGAAGCAGGTAGCAGATTTAGGAATGTGATTTACAAAAATGGATTTTCATCCCAAAAAGCTGCTTTGACTAAAACTCAGCTCCTGGAATTCACACAACTCACATTACAATTTGTAGATCATTCAATCAAAGCTAATAAAAGAAAGGATGGGCTTTACCATGCTTACAACTTGATGACTTTGGAAAATGATCAGGAGGTTTCTATCTCCTACCTGAGTGAAATGCTGGAAGGTCAGGTTGCCGTTTTGAGTTCGGGGTACCTATCTCCGAAGGAGAGCTTGGAAGTTTTAGACTCACTCAAGAAAAGTGAATTATTCAGGGAGGATCAATACAGCTATATACTCTATCCGAATAAGCAGCGTCCACTGTTTGTAGATAGGAATCGTGTCCCGAAAGAAGCTGTGAAAAATTCTAAACTCCTTCAAAAACTCTTACAGGAAGGAAATACACAGATTATTGAGCAGGACGTATTAGGCGATTATCATTTTAACGGGAATTTCAACAATGCCGAAAGCCTCAAAAAAGCCCTTTCTCAATTAGATGGAAGCTATCAGGAATTAGTTGAAAAGGAAAAAAAATCCTTACTACAAACCTTTGAATCAGTATTCAATCATAAAGCCTTTACGGGTAGATCCGGGACTTTTTATGGATACGAAGGTTTGGGCTCAATTTATTGGCATATGGTTTCCAAACTAGCCCTTGCTGCCCAAGAATGCTGCGTGCAAGCAATAGAACAGCAAGAAAACGAAGAAATTGTTGGGAAACTGATTGCACATTACTTTGAAATCAATGAGGGAATTGGAGTCCATAAATCACCAGAGCTTTACGGAGCGTTTCCAACTGACCCTTATTCACACACTCCTGGAGGAAGAGGAGCTCAGCAACCTGGAATGACCGGTCAGGTGAAGGAAGATATTCTAACAAGATTCACAGAACTAGGAGTAAAGATTCAGGATGGACAGATTTATTTCCAAACTACTATTCTCCGAAAAGAGGAATTTTTGAGTCAAGCTCAAATATTTTCTTATTTCGACCTGAATCAACAGGAAAATTCCCTAGAGATCCCCGCAAATTCTTTAGTCTTCACCTATTGTCAAGTACCAGTTGTTTATCATCTTGACCAGGAAGAAAAAATACAAGTGCATTTCTCCCAAGGGGAGCTTAAGGAAATTCCTTCTACCATTTTGGATGAATCACTGAGCACTAAGCTATTTCAAAGGACGGGAGAAATCACGGAAATTCATGTATTTATCACAAAACCTTAAAAGGATGAAAAATTGGCCTTCTTTGATCTTGAGTTTAGCTATGGCAATGGGCTTGATGAATTGCCAATCACAAACTCAGGAAGTGCCGGAAAAAACGGCTGCGGACATTCTGGGAAATGCGGAATACAGAGCTATTTCTTATGGTGGATACAGAGAAAAATCAAGAGATATACAGCCTACTATCGCTGAATTGAAGGAGGATTTGAAAATTCTTCAGGCAATGGGAATAAAAATTCTCCGAACCTACAATGTTCAGCTAATGGAAGCCCCCAATTTATTAAAGGCAATTGCAGAGCTGAAAAAAGAGGATTCATCCTTTGAAATGTACGTGATGCTAGGTGCCTGGATAGACTGCGAAAATGCATGGACAGATAGCCCGAATCATGAAGCCGAAAGCCCGGAAAATGCCGGAGAAATAGCCCGCGCAGTGGAATTGGCCCAGAAATACCCAGATATCGTGAAGGTAATTGCAGTCGGAAATGAGGCAATGGTCAATTGGGCAGCAAGCTATTTTGTACGCCCCAATGTAATCCTTAAATGGGTAAACCATTTACAGAACTTGAAGGCCAATGGCGAACTCTCTTCCGCTTTGTGGATTACAAGTTCGGATGATTTCGCATCATGGGGAGGCGGCGATGCATCCTACCATACTGAAGATTTGGAAGCGCTTTATCAGGCAGTGGATTATATCTCCATGCATACTTACCCTTATCATAATACTCATTATAACCCGGATTTTTGGATAGAGTCTGACAGCATGTCTAATCTATCAGAACTAGAACGGGTAGATGCTGCCATGCTAAGAGCCAGAGATTTTGCAAAAGCTCAATATGATTCAGTCCAATCCTATATGAAAAGCATAGGAATGGATAAACCTATACACATCGGAGAGACGGGTTGGGCTACTGTTTCGGATGGATTTTATGGCCCTGAAGGATCCAAAGCAACTGATGAGTATAAACAAGCCATGTATCATGATTTAATGAGACAATGGACAGAGGCTTCGGGAATTTCCTGTTTTTACTTTGAGGCATTCGATGAGCAATGGAAAGATGCTCAGAATCCTATGGGTTCAGAAAATCACTTCGGACTGATCACCTTGGATGCCCAGGCTAAATATGCACTTTGGAAAGATGTGGATGAGGGAAAATTTGAAGGTCTTACAAGAAATGGGAAATCCATTGTAAAAACCTATAACGGTAGCTTGGATTCCCTTTTAAAAGATGTGCTAGTTCCTCCAACTCAGAAATAATATCAATCATGAAGTCCCGGATCAGAATTTTCTACGCATTACTAGGTTTGGTCATCCTATTTCCTGCCTGCACAAACGGGCAGGTGAGAACCGAAAATCGAAAAATCATTGTCGATAATGAGGTTTATTTCATCAAAGGGATTTGTTACAACCCGGTTGAAAAGGGAGAGACCGCACGTACTTTCAAAAGGCTTCAGGAAGATTTCGCCTTGATGAAGGAAGCGGGGATCAATACCATCCGGGTCTACTCCCCTATCGAGGAAAAGGAAGTATTGGACCAGATACATGAAGCCGAACTAAAAGTCATCTTGGGTTTTGGCTACAATCAAAATGGAAAGTTTGACATTCTATCAGGGAGCTTTTTAGACTATGTAAAAGAATACAAAGACCATCCAGCCATTCTACTTTGGGAGCTGGGAAATGAATACAATTATCATCCGGAGTGGTTCGATGGGGATATGAAAAACTGGTACAAAGCCATGAATGAGGCTGCCAAAAAAATTCATGAGACTGACCCCAATCATCCCGTGACTACTGCACATGGAGAGCTTCCGGACTCCTTGGCCTTGACGATGGGCTCTGAAATTGATGTTTGGGGCATGAATATTTACCGATGGGATCAACCGGAAACTGTTTATGAAGAATGGGCTGCAATCAGTTCTTTACCTATGTATTTTTCTGAAGCTGGGGCTGACAGTTATATGACGATTTCCAAAGAAAAATATCAGGCAGGGAGTAATGAGAAAGCTCAGGCAGATGCTACCAAGAATATATTAAAGGCCGTCTTTGACAACCAGGAAATTGGATCAGGGGTCGCCTTGTTTGCCTTTTCCGATGAATGGTGGAAAGCGGGAAATCCTGACCAACAAGATACCGGAGGTTGGGCCCCAAACAGCAGTGGAGTTCCTTATGACGGCTCTCCCAATGAAGAATATTGGGGAATAGTCAGAATAGACCGATCCAAAAAAGAAGTATTTGATATCGTAAAGAAAGCTTTTGTAGATAAGCAATAGCAAATTTGCTGAATTAACCCTAAAACCTTTAACCATCAACCCAAAACATGTCAAAATTTAAAACTGCCCCTGAGGACATTGTTCCTTTTGTTCAGAAGTTTGCCTTCGGCGCAGGTAACCTCGCTAATCAGTTGTTCCCGGCCGCTTTGGGAGCTTTTATGTATTACCTGGTGGTTGCCTATAAAATGGACCCACTGGATGCTGCCTTACTCTCATCCATACCACGCCTTTTGGATGCAATCACAGACCCGATCATGGGCTATGTCACGGATAATACTCGCTCCAAATGGGGTCGTAGAAAACCCTATATCTTTTTGGGCTCCTTCATTGCAGGAATCACCTTTATCATGATGTGGCAGCTCAATCCAGAAGACTCTTCCAACTTTCATTTTTGGTACATCCTGACCTTATCCTTTGTATTCTATATCGGGTACACCATTTTCGCCACACCTTTGATTGGGCTCGGGTATGAAATGACTTCCGATTATAATGAGCGAACTCGCTTAATGGCCTCTTCTCAAATCATAGGGCAGTTAGCCTGGATGATAGCTCCCTGGATTTGGTGGGTTATTGCACAGCCCAATATTTTTCCAACCCAAACTCAGGGGGTCAGAACGGTAGCCATTGTAACTGGTATTGCCTGCCTGATTCTCGCCTTGCTTCCTTCTATTTTTTGTAAAGAAATAGATCAAACCAATCTAACCGGTCAATCTAATCTATCCCTTAAAGACTTTAAAAAGAACATGCTGAACCTTTTCAAGGGGATGAAAGAGATTTTAACCAATCAGCAATTTTTGAGGGTATGTGGAGCTACTTTTTTGGTATTTAACGGTTTTCAGATCGTAGCTCAATTTTCATTGTTCATTATTGTGTATTACATGTTCAATGGTGATTATGGAGTAGCTGGTCAATGGCCTGCCTGGTATAATACCTTAGCTGCAGCCTCCACCATGTTTTTGGTAATTCCTATTATCACCAAGTTAGCCACCAAGTATGGTAAAAAGAATGCATTCATTATTTCAACCTTTATATCCATTATTGGCTATGGCATAAAATGGTGGGGCTTCAATCCAGAGATCACTTGGCTGATGTTTATCCAAGTTCCCTTCATGTCATTCGGGATTGGGGGCTTATTCACTTTAATGATGAGTATGACTGCCGACTTATGCGATCTGGATGAATTGAGAAATGGAATGCCTCGGAAAGAGGGAACCTTCGGAGCTGTTTATTGGCTCATGGTAAAAATTGGGTCTGCGATTGCCCTGACTCTCAGCGGAATGATCCTTTCATTTGTCGGTTGGGATCAAAACCAGCCTACCCAGACTTTGGAAACTCTCACTAACCTCAGAATTGCAGACGTAATTGTACCTATAGTTGCCGCCCTGCTGGCCGTAGTGACGATGTGGAATTATAATGTCACCGAGGAGCGTGCCAATGAAATACGGAATGAGTTGATAAAAAGAAGAGGAAGACTTTAAAACCCAATCAAGAGGCTGTCTCTTTAATAGCTCTATTGTAGGCCTGAGTCTTAAATGTTCTTCGATCATATAAATAATGGTATGACAGGGTCATCCAAAATGGATTTGTCTGTTGTTATTTCACAATTGAAATCCATTCCTTTTAGAAAAACTTATTTATGGAGGGCGCGGTGGGCTGACGCAGCAGCGGGCCAGCGTCCGGCCCAGTGCGGTTGGAGCTTTGCTGCGTCTTGAACTTTTGGTTCTTTTGGTTCAAGCCAAAAGAACAAAGAGAAAAAATCAAAATGCTAAATCGAAGCAGGAAGTCCTTAGTCTAGTTAAAACTAATTTTAAAGAACAAAGAATTAAATTCCGAAATAATTGAAATTTCGGAATTTAATTCAACCTGTCATTGATAAAGGATTCGAAGGCCATTACTATCGTTGTGGCCTAAATTTAGATCCCGTACAATCGTCGGAATGCTCAATGTGACAAATTGGACTTTTGAGAAAGTCTTTTATTTTTGAGGATACTTCCTTTTAAGATCACTTAAAATTTGCTCCAGCCCGTTCAACCTGATTTCATAGAGGGTATGTAAGCACATCCCCAATTTCCCCTCAGGAAATCCCTGTCCATGCATCCAGACCAAGTAGTGTTCTGGCACATCACAAAGTAAACGGCCCTTATACTTTCCAAAAGGCATTCTCTTGGTCACTAAATCAATCAGTATTTCTGGGTTCATCCGATAAAACTAATTGGAAGAAGGAGAATAAAGGAAAATAGAAGTGAAATATTCTCTTTTTCTGCAATTTCCCCTGAATTTGGATTCTAAAAAATGTACGCAAACGGCTAAGCTTAGGACAAGAAAGTACCGCTGATATAAATAAGATTCCCACCCCGCTTAAGCAGCTGTACTTTGCACTATGCTAAGAAAAATACTATTTATTTTAGTTTTTAGTTTAAGCTTAGGTGGTCTTTCTGCTCAGGATATTATTTTCAAAAGAGTTTCACAACCTATAGAAATAGACGGAGAGATTGATGAGGCGTGGAACCTTGCGGATTCTGCCTATAATTGGATGCAATATTTCCCTTTCGACTCTGCTTTGGCTGTTAATCAATCGGTAGCTAAAGTGCTTTTTGATGATAAAAACATCTATGTTTTAGGAATTCTATACAGCAATAACCAAGACAGAAAATATGTCACCCCTTCCTTAAGACGGGATTTCAGAGGGGCAGCAAATGACAACTTTACAGTCATTTTTGACACATTTCAGGATAGAACCAATGCATTTACTTTTGGAATCAATCCATTTGGCGTAAGAAGAGAAGGTTTGGTCGCAAATGGTGGAACGGGAGAAAGTTCATTCAGTTTGGATTGGGATAATGTTTGGAAAGGAGAAGCCAAGCAGTTTAATGGCTATTGGGTAGCAGAAATGGCTATTCCGTTAAATTCCCTAAGATTCAATGAAGGTCAGAAGGAGTGGAATATAAATTTTTACCGAATTGACAGTGAAAGTGCCGAAAGATCTACCTGGGCACCCATTTCCAGAAATTTCACGCTCTTTAATCTAGCAGTATTGCGTGTTGCACAGTGGGAAGAACCCACCAAGAAATCAGGAAAAAACCTTTCATTTATTCCCTATATATCAGGCAACTCCAGTAAGAATTTTGAAAATAAAACTGATGCTGTAACGGGCTTCAACGCAGGGTTTGATATCAAATACGGCATCACTCCCGGGTTGAATCTTGACTTAACTGTAAACCCGGATTTCTCTCAGGTGGAAGTTGATCAGCAAGTTACCAATTTGGATAGATTCGAGATTTTCTTTCCTGAAAGAAGACAATTCTTTCTGGAAAATGCAGACCTATTTTCGAATTATGGAAATAGAGGTACCAGACCTTTTTTTAGCAGAAGAATTGGCGTATCCAGAGATGAAAGCACCGGACAGAATATACAATCCCCTATTCCCTTTGGAGCCAGAATCAGTGGAAAGGCCAATGACAATCTCCGGGTAGGAATTCTAAGCATGCAGGTCTCCGATGACCAAGCCGCAAGCTTACCTTCCTATAATTATTCCATGGTTTCTTTGCAGCAAAAAGTATTTACCAGATCGAATATCTCTGCTTTCCTGGTCAATAAGCAAACTTTTCAGAGCAGAGAAAAATATGCTGATAGCCTGTACAATGCTTGGGATAGGACTTTTGGAGTAGACTACAATTTAGCTTCAGCAAATAACCGGATAAATGGTAAGTTCTTCTACCATCAAAATATCAATCAGGTAGCAAAAGACAGTGCCTTTGCAATGGGTGTGGAACTTGAATACAATGTACCAAAGTGGTCTTTGGAAATGCGCTCTCAATCTGTTGGTTCCAATTATGCTCCTGAAGTAGGCTTTGTCCGAAGAACAGACATCCGACAATTAGCCATGACTTACCGCCGCAGCTTCTTCCCTTCTTCGGGAGGAGTTCAGCGACACGGACCTGGCTTTGACTTTGACATGGTAGGAAATAATACCTATGGATTTTTGGACTGGGATGTCAATTTATTATATGACATCAATTGGAAATCCTCGGCGCGGTTTTCTTTGCGGGCGAGAAGGCAATACACCTATTTGTTCAGAGGCTTTGATCCCAGCGGATCAGACGGGCTCGCTTTACCTGCCAATACCGAATACACCAATAATTTGATCATAGCGAGGTATAGTTCTGATGAAAGAAAAATCATTTCTTTCAACTTGGGCACCCGATCCGGAGAATACTTCAACGGGACGAGAATTAACTTGGAGGGGAGCGTTCAGTGGAGATATCAACCTTTAGGCTTTACCAGTATAGACTTCGAATTCAACCGAATCCGACTTCCGAGACCCTATAGTGATTCCAATCTATTTTTAATCGGACCGAGGTTCGATTTCACCTTCAGCAAGCAACTTTTTTGGACCACCTTTGTCCAATACAATAGCCAAATCGACAATGTGAATATCAATTCCAGGCTCCAATGGCGTTTTGCTCCGGTTTCAGATATTTTCTTGGTTTACACGGACAATTATTTGGCAGAAATGAATCCGGATGGATTTATTCAGTTTGGAAGCTCTAAGTCAAGAGCCTTGGTATTTAAGATGACTTATTGGTTGAATCTTTGATTCAAACTGCAAAAATAAAAGCCAGCCTTCTTGCAAAGACTGGCTTTTTTATGCAGAGAGGAAGGGATTGCTCGTACGCTCAGCCATGCCTCTCAACCTCTCGCGAATCTCCCTTCGGTCGATTTCAAACCCGAGGGTTCTCATCCCTTCTTTGCCGACAACCTAGAACTTTACATAAAATAAAAAAGTCAACCTTATCGCTAAAGTTGACTTGCAGAGAGGAAGGGGTTCGAACTATTTACGAAATATGTTGAAAATCAATATGTTACAAAACAAATAATCGGGTATGCAAATAATTACACAAAATTTAATTAGACGTTTTCTAATTCCATTAAAATTATAGACTGTAGATTTTATTTCCAACCATTTTTATAAAAGTTTTCGAACCTCCTAAATTTTATCACGATTTTGTTGTATACAAAAGAGGATAAAATATTGACCACTTTATGTTTCTGAATTCCCGCCATTCCCTTTTCCCCATACGTTACGTTCCTCTTTCGGGAAGCAGAATTGGCTGTAAATCGGGTTTTTTGCAGCCCTTGCCCTGATTCCTTGTTGTTTTTTAAGGTGGATTCAGGGCAACTGCTTTTCAATTTTTTGAAAATGGTAGGTGAACTTGAATTACAGAATGAGGCAGCCCTTTATGACCTCTTAGGCTTTACACTACACTTCCTGTCCCGATCTTCGGGATCGCAAAGAACGAATAGTTTATAGCCGATAAAGGTCTGATCCTTTTCTTAATTGCATTCTTGCTGATTTCGAGCATTCCATTCAAGAGATTTTTAGAAAGTTTTTCCTAACGGGTCATGGTATAGGTTAGATTTTAGCAATCACACTTTTTGGAGGCACTTTGACTAGTTTTCTATGAGCCATTTGGAAAAGGCATCCAATACCGGCGATGAATTGTCAAGCTTATAGCCCCACACACACAGGGCTTAAGCGATTGTCCCGGCAGTAACCTTCCATCTCCTCAAGCTTTCCAAGAAAGGCAAGTACTAGCTTTGCCCTTATTTCGTAGGTTTGTTATGCATTAAAGAATTCACGGCATGAATATGATCTGCGACACAGATGGGCACCTCATTTTGTTTTCCATATTGGCCATAAACTGCATATCCATCGCTTTGGATATAGCCTCTGAAGTCCTCTAATACCCTTTTGAAAGCAAATTTCTCACCTATCTACCAATATTTTTCTAGAAATGACTCCTTCGTTTATGGCTAAATGTATGATATACACTCCCTTTGGTAAATCTTTCACATCTATTCTTTTTGGAGATCCCACAATTTTTTGATTTGAGTTTTTCAATAATTTCCCGTTTAAATCAAAAATACTATATCCATGGATTTCAAAGTTTTCATCAACATCGAATTTGTTGTTTTTTGGAAAGATTGATATCGACTCACTTGCTGGATTTGGACTAATTTCAATTTCTCGACAATTCTGACAATTATTTACTGTAACATACAAGGAAGATGATTGGCCTGAGGCACAAGAATTGACGGGGATAACAGTAACATTGCCACTAGAAGGCCCTACTGTAACTGTAATAGAATTTCCTAAACCATTACCGCCTCCGGTCCACCCACTGGGTAATTGCCAATTATAACTTGTTGCTCCGGGAACTGCTTGAACCGAGTATGTAATTATACTATAAGTATAAACGTAAGTTCCTCCAGAAATTGATCCTGCTCCGCTCGGTTTTCCTACTCTAAACGTTTTGTCATAGGTTTTAGAATTACACAACCCAGAGACAGTGAATCTAATTTTAATCTCTCCTGAGACAGAAGTGTTTGAAATAGAAACATTCGCACTTTTACCTGTTCCTGATGATGGTGAAGACAAAAGTGAAGCCCCCTGAATAATTGACCAGCTAACTGACAAATCTAGAGGTGCATTTTGCAAAGTAAAAGTGGAACTGCTACAAACTAAATCAGGGCCGTTAACAGAAGGGAAAATCTTACTTCCTGGAGTACTCGTAATGGTATTAATTGCAACAATGCCTTCATTATTTGGGTCTAAATATGAACACAAGAACGACCATGAGCGACTAAGCCTTACAGAATATACTTCATATGATGTAAAATCAGAACAGTTTAGAACAGATTCTGCACCATATAGAGAACCTATAACGCGTTTATTTTGGTTTAGAGTAGGACTTCCAGAACTAATCGTTTCTGGAAATCCATTTGTTAGCATATACTTCCATATTCCATAAGAAACACCAGGCTCCACTAATAATTCAGGCGTTGCTGGGCCACCTAGCATGTACTTTTGGACATCTCCTAGAGGATGGTGAATACCGTGAATAGTAGGGATTGTTTCATCAATTATACTCCACCCTAAATAAGACACTGGGTTGTTATTAAAAACTCTGCTGGTTCCCGGATTAGTAGATAATTCAACCAATCTTAAATCATTAGATCCATCAAACCCCAGTTGAGTAGCTCCTTGGATAAAATACATTTGCGATCCGTTTGTTGTAGGAGTACATTGAGGGCTCTTGTAATGAAAAATATATCTCATATTTGATAATAAAATTTCAGATAAGCCATGAATCATAGAAAGAAAAAGAGCCCTCTTATTTTGAGATCCATTGTTAATCAAAAATCCTGTTCCATGAAACGAAATATTTCCTCCAGACCAATTTTCGGAATAAGTCATAAGAGCAACTGCTTTTGACTCCAAATTTAGTCCAGTAAAGCATACTATATTTTCTAAACATGATGAGGAACAACCATAACCGTAACAATTAATTCCCTCTATTTTTGCAGCATCGAATTTATTAACCCCAAAAAAGTCAAAAATTACGTGTCCGATATTAGAAATTTGGACTTTACTTGGAGAAGTTTCATTTACTCCTTCGATTAATAAAATCCTGATTTTATCGCCCGGAATGAAACCTGGATCAAAATTATTTGACCTAAAAATATCTTCTGAAATTATTGGGCCTAAAATATACGATTCTTCATCATTAATAATATAAAGTTGAGCGCTTTTAGACAATTCGATATGGCTAAAATTAACACTCAATGTGTTGGAACCAGGAGAAGAGATCTCAATTTCTCGAAAATTCACCTCTCCATTCCTTACCTTTGGAATCGAATCAAAACTTAAATTAAAAATCAGGGTTTTACCAATGTCAAGAGGCTTATCTAATGAAGTATGATTCTGAATTCCTAAAAACAATTCTGTAATTGAACGATCTTTGTCTGGAAATTCTGGTACAAATGAAGTTTTAAAGGATGAAACTTTTGATGGAATTTGTGAAGGATCCACCTTTTCTACTTTTGCTTGTGCAATTGTTTCAGTTAGTTGAAAATTGAAATAAATAAAAACTGAGAGGAGTAAATACTTTTTCATAAGCTTTGCGTTAAAATAATTAAATGTTAATTTACATAAAGATTCGCGTCAATGCGAGTTTTCCAATTAAACATGGGTTAAAAACCAAAATGCTTTCTGTGAATTGTGGTCTGTCGTCGCGCATCCCCATAATTCGTTATTATCAATTTCTAACAGAGTTTCGGAATATTAGTATAATTAAAATAAAATTTCAGGAAATCATGCAAACTAAGGCCTTTTTATTTTTCTTGATAATCATCTTATCAGGTTGCGAAATCACGGAAAGTCAAAATCCCCCTATATTTACCTTGGAGGATGAACTTAAAGAAGTATTGGCAATGCCGCTTGTTTCTCCTTCAGGCAAATTGAGTAAAGTGGTCACTTATGGAGGAAACTCTGATAAGGTTTATGGATCCATCGAAATATATTATCCAGCCATTGGGAATATTAGCGTGCATATTCAAAAGGATCAAAATCAAGATACTTTAGGGATAACTCTTAATTATTTCAGTGGAGAGCAAATGGAAACCTCTCATTTCTTTCAATATCAAGAAGGGAAGGCAAATTGGTTTTCCTCACGGGAGATCCAACTTACGTCTGAGAATCTCCTCGATAAAATTTTCCTCACCAGTGAAAATCGAGAAAGAAGTCTTCTTGCCCAATATCACTATAATTCTCAAAATCAATTAGTTCAGGTTGAGTATCCTAATGAAAACGGGGCTGCTTTGGAGGTTTATGAATATGATGAATTTGGTAGAATTTCAAAAGAATGGAAATCCGCAATGGGCCAGGAAGAATTCAAAATCGATTATCTGGTATATCGCTATAATGATGACCTTCTTGTAGCTAAAGAATCAGGAATAAGAGGAACAATTACTGATGAGAGAGAAGATGCTTTCCAGTATTTTTATGATTCAGAAGGAAAATTGATTATTCAAAAAGAATACGATCCTTATTTTGGATTCCAACAAAAAAGTCGAACTGAGTATTTCTACCACTAAAAAAAAAGGAAGAATGATTTTAGAATTGGTAGGCAGCTAGTCTCAAGCATCGAAATTAGTGCTTTTTTTCTATGATTTAGGCTATTTACCAGCACACCTTGATTTCACAAAGGTAATTGTGGCCGGAAACCAAAACCTTGAATTCTTAAAAGATTTGGCAGTTATATCCAGTCGAACTTCTATTTGGTTTATAGGTGAGTCTTTGTTTGTTTGGGTTAGGTTACTTTATACTCCAACAGCGACGAGGTATCTGAATTCCTACAATTATTAGGTCTGATGGCACTTAACTGCATTGTCCCTCCAAAATAAATTTCGTTCAACAAAAAGAACGCCCAAACTATTCAAAAGAAAGAAGCTGATCATTCGATGACAGCGAAAGATTAACCTAATGAACATTTAAGTCGGATTGAAAAACTTTTTCCCATATCTCTGATTAAGGGTGAGATTTCAGCCTGATGTGCTGGCTTTGACAGGTTTTAGCAACGAAGATGTGAAATATTTGATCAGTTATTTTATGATTATCAACTACTGTCGTCCGAGAACAAAAGTTGGTAAAACAATTTCTTCTAGGAATAGTGCAATATTAAAGATGGGAAACTAAAAAGCTATCCCATCTTAGTTACATTGTTGTTTCGAACAAGAAATAACAATATGAAGCAAAGTAAGGATAATTTTTCATCCGGTCATACCATTATTGCTCAGCTTTTGTCGCTGATCCCTAGGGAGGTTTTCAAAGAAGTCACTGAACAGGAAGGAGCTGACAGGTATTACAAAAAGCTTAAGTCAATAGACCATTTTATCACCATGTTTTATGCCGTGCTGACCCGCAACAGCAGCCTACGGGAAGTGTGTACCAATATTTCTTTTATAGCCAAAAGCCTAATTCCTTTTGGGATCAGACAACTGCCTGCCAGAAGTACGCTGTCCGATGCGAACCGAAAACGCAGTCACACCTTTTTCCAGCAGCTTTATATGCGGCTATATATCCATTATAGAACAAATCTGACCGGGAACTGGCTGGATATCGGCGGTGAGGTCGACCCAAGTAAAGTGGAAGTATTTGACTCTACGACCATAACGCTTTTCAAAGCGGTGCTCAAGGGTACCGGACGAAATCCCCTGGAGGGAAAGAAAAAGGGGGGAGCCAAGGTATTCACCCAGATGAATCTGGCAGAAGGCGTTCCCAATTTCATCTGCATCCGTTCAGCGGCAACGAATGAAAACGTGTTTCTTAAGGTGATGTAACTTAAACAGTACAGCATAGCCGTGTTTGACAAGGGGTGTAACCGCTATTCCTGTTTTGAAAAGTGGAGCAGTAGCAACAGGTATTTTGTGACCCGAAAAAAAGACAATGCACGGTATGAGATGGTCAAGGAGTTTGAATGTTCCCATGCTCCGGACATTGAAGAAGACCAGGTTATCTTGCTGACTTACAGAGAGAACCGTGTTTCTCGGACAGTCGAGGTCAGAATGGTGAGTTACCTGGATCCCCAAAGCGGTAAAAACTGGAGTTTATCAGCGATCTGATGGGACATGAGGCACTGACCATCGCCCAGCTTTATAAGAACAGATGGGTCATAGAGGTTCTGTTCAAGCAGATAAAGCAGAATTTTGAACTGAAATACTTTTTGTCGGACAGCGAGAACGGGATCAAAATCCAAATATGGGTTGCCATGATCCTGAATCTGCTGTTTACCCTACCCCACAGGAAAATAAAGGAGGCTGAAGACTTTTCAACCCTTGTGATGGTAGCAGCCAAAAACCTATGCTCATACGTGAGCCTGGAGAGGTTTCTGCTTAATAGTAAGGCCTACGGTGAAAGAATATTTAAAACAGAACTCAATAAAATACAAACAGAAATCCTGTTCTCAGGATAGGGGTACTTTTTGAGAAATAGAAAATAGGCCTCTACTTGAACATTAGAGGCCTCTTTTGCGTGTTCTTATAAATATGTCGGACGACAGTAATTTCCTATCAAAAATGAGACGATAACCTGTTGATAGAATTTCACTACTTCCAATAATGGGTTATAACTAAAGTTGATAATGGCTTTTGCAATCTGCTCATAGGAGCCCCTGTATTTATGTTCGGTAAGTCTTCCTGTAAATTGACAGGCATCCTCCATTGGAAACTTCTTATTGGTTGGACTTCTATCTATTCGCTTTGTGAGGTAGGCTAATTCACCACCTAGCAGAGGTATTAGCAAAAAGGGAACTGTTTCTATTCCAGCCTCTTTGGCCATCAGCATCGATAAAGCCTCGATTTCCGGCATTTGAGGATAAAGATCAAATGGAGGCTTTAATATGTATTTTCCATTCAAGGCTCCAACAATCGTCAATCTCTTCTCTTTTTTTTCTTCGATAAAACCCAGTGATAGTTTAGGCTGAACTCCTGTCACAATTATCCTCTGAGAAATGTTTTCTCTTGCAAGTTCTTTAATATTTGCCAAGTCCAGATTAAGACTTAAAACAGGTTTATCTTCCTTCCAAAAATCTTTGAGGCACTTTTGATGATATTGAGATTCTCCATTCAATGCCCGATTACATGCAAGACAAAAATTCATATTTCAATCACACTAATATTCCCAATACAATCCCTGCAAGTTTTTAATAACAAACCCATTCTATCTCTTGGATTCAATTTCCAATTTTGATGTGCAACATCCAATAACCATCCTTCAGGAATCAGTCCGTCAAAAAAAGGAAATAAAGTTTCTGATTTATATGATTCTGTTTGCAATGGCAATGTCAGCGAAACTGGCAATGGGTTATTTGATTTAAGGTACTTGTCTGAATAGGTAAATGTATACCCATCTTCACCTTCTTCCAGAATTCCTGCCAAATGATTAGCTACCCAAATTTCTCCTTGTCTCATCACTTATTTCAATTGGAGTTAATGTGTGACCAAAAAACAATAAAACCTGATTGATTTTATCCGCCATTAGATTTGGTTTCCCTTGTTCTAATTCTCTTATAAACCGTATTCCCACACCAGAAATATCAGCTAGTTCCAATTGAGTTAGCCCAGCTTCCTTTCTTCTCCTTCGAACAAATTCTGATATGGCATTATTTCTATTCCAAGTCATATATTTATACCCTTATGGGTACAATTTAAAGAAATAATATCAAATTACACCTAAAAGGGTATAATTATCCAAAAATAACGCTTATAATACCCTTACGGGTATAATTTTAATTCAACTTTCTATTACTCCATTTAAGTATAGTTTCTACTCATTGCCTTCAAAATGAGATGGAGTACTATCCTGGAAAATTTATTCTGAGGCTCTTTTTAAAAAAACGGAAGACTTCGCAACTGGTTAAATTAAAAAACCCTAACCATCTAAAATTCTGATAGTTAGGGCTTTAACTTGCAGAGAGGAAGGGATTCGAACCCTCGATACCCTTTAGGGGTATACACGCTTTCCAGGCGTGCTCCTTCAACCACTCGGACACCTCTCTAGGTTGATTATCCCGATCTTTTTCTGAATCGGAGTGCAAAGAAAAAAATTATTCCCCCCGATTCCAAATTTACCTTAAAAATTGCAGCATTTTTATCAGCCTGTCATTTCCCCTGCCAAAGGGATGGTCAACTTCCTTCTAATTTCTTCAGTGGATTTTTCCTGCCCCAATAAGAACATCAATTTAGTAATCGCAGCCTCGGTAGTCATATCTGCACCACTCACTACACCCACATTCAATAACTCCTTCGATGTCTCATAGCGCCCTTGAATGACTCGACCACCATTGCATTGGGATACATTTAAAATGATCAGGCCTTTTTTGATTGCCCGCTCTAAAGATTTCATAAACCAAGCCTCACTCGGACTGTTTCCAGACCCATAGGTTTCCAAAACAACACCTTTCAGCCCTTCTATATCAAAGCATGCATCCATTACTTTTTCTGTGATTCCCGGAAAAAGCTTAAGGATCATCACTCGGTTATCCAAATCATTCAGATTCACTAATTTTCGATGAGACTCATAAGGTCTAATCGCTGCCGTATTATAATCGATGACAATCCCGGATTCGGCTAAATTTGGATAATTTTCAGACTCAAAGGCATCAAAGTGTACACTCTGAACCTTCTTAGCTCTATTACCCCTAAGAAGCATGTGGTTAAAGAAAATACAAACCTCAGGAACGATAGGATAATCATCAATCTTAGCAGTAGCAATTTCCAAACTGGTCATCAAGTTTTCCCTTGCATCAGACCGCATTGCTGAAATAGGCAACTGAGCTCCGGTAAAAATTACAGGCTTGTTCAGTCCATGAAGCATATAGCTAAGCATAGATGCAGAATAGGCCATTGTATCTGTTCCGTGCAATACGACAAAGCCATCGTAGCTATCATAGTTTTCTGTAATGATATAAGCCATATCCTTCCAATGATGCATAGATACATTGGAGGAATCAATGGGCTCCGGAAAAGAAATCACCGTGATGGCAATATCCATATTGGAAAGAATTGGGATTTTTTCCAGAATCTGACCAAAATTAAAAGGCACCAGCGAACCACTTTCATCATAAGCCATCCCCAAGGTACCACCCGTGTAGATGATCAAGACGGAGGAAGTTCTACTGGACTTTATCCGTGTATTGAGTCGAACTATCTTATAATTCATAGCTAAATTCCTTAAATAAGCGAAGGGCATTCTGTTTGGTTTTTAATGCCACTTCTTCTTTACTAAGCTCCAACAAATCCCCCACTCGCTCTGCGATGAAAGGCAAATATGCGGGTGTATTTCTCTTTCCCCTAAAAGGAACAGGAGCCAAGTAAGGAGCATCCGTTTCCAAAACCAGATTTTCAATGGCGATATGAGGCAAAACTTGATCCAAGCCTCCATTCTTATAGGTACTTACTCCACCAATTCCCAGCAAAAATCCCATTTCGATAATCTGATTGGCCTGTACTAAGTTCCCCGTAAAGCAATGAAATATCCCTTTCAATTTCCCATCATGTTCTTCCCGAACAATCTCTATGGCTTCATCCATTGACTCTCTACAATGCAACACAATAGGAAGCTCTTTTTCTTTAGCCCAAGCTATTTGAACTCGAAGCGCCTCTTTTTGCTGCTCGAAATAGGTCTTGTCCCAATACAAATCGAGCCCGATCTCTCCTACCGCTGCAAATGGCCTTTTGTCTAACCATCCCTTCATCTCTTCCAATTGAGCTAAAAAGTCTTCTTTGACATCACAGGGATGCAAGCCCATCATGGGTATACATAGTCCTGGATAACGTTTTTCGCATTCCAGCATTCTGTCTATGGTGGCTACGTCCACATTGGGCATGTAGACTTTCTCAACACCATTATTTCGAATTTCTTCAATAACAGCGTCTAAGTCAGAATCAAACTTGGTGGAATAAATATGGGCGTGAGTATCAATTAGGTTCATCGGTATTTTCTTGATTTCCATTTTACAGGAGAAGGCCAAAAGTAATAAAGAATTGTCAGGAGGGAGATAGGAAAAAAGTAAAAATCAAAGCTTAACAACTTCCAAAATGAAAGCTTACGTCCGGCTTTTTTTGCAAAAGTATAGTGAAACAAGGCCTGAAAAAAGGATTTCGTGCCTGCAACCAGCAAAATCCACCAGCCTATGGAGCTATATAAAAAGATGATGGCAGGAAAATAAAAAAACTGTAATCCCAGGATCACTTTCCAAAACCATGGCAGGGTCATTACTCCAAACATCCAGCGCTTTCTTTGCGCCAATAGCGTAACCAAACTTGATTCAGCTTTGGTAAAGGCCAAAGTATTCGGACTTACTTCTGAAATCACCTCATATCCCAACTTGCTGACTGCCTTACTTATTTCCAGATCTTCTGTTAATGAGAAAGGTATTTCCAAAAACCCTCCACTTTCTCTGTAAGCAGATGCTTTGATAGCCATATTATTCCCCAGACCAGTGGTGGATAATTTGATATCAGAGGCAACTTTGACAAAGCCCTGAGTATTCCACCAATCAATTTCCTGAAAAAACGAAGATATCCCGGCCCCAGCTACTTGGGTGATACCTAGGGCTATTCCTGTTTTTTCTTGAAAAGAAGAGATCATTCCCTTGATCCATTGGGGATTGACTTTACAGTCAGCATCTGTAAATAGAAAATAATCACCTTGTGCTTTTTTTGCTAAAAGCCCAAGTGCAAAAGCTTTAGGATTTTTTTCAGTTGATTTTACCTCCTGAACGCTGAGGTAATTGGCATTTTTCTTTTTTTGACACCAAGAGTCTAATAACTGAGGCGTCTGATCAATGCTTTGATCATCTGCAAATAAAAATTCAACTTGGTCTTTTGGATAATCCAACAAATCAAAAGATGCTAATAATTGGGGTAAATGTTGTTCTTCATTTCTTGCTGCAACAAGAACAGAAACTTTTGGAAATTCCTTCATCTTTTGAATATTCCCATAGGATTTCCAATAGTGATTAATCCGAATGATCACCACTATAAATTGATGAATTAAAAAACTGGAAATTAGGGCAGCAACTAGGAGCATTTAGAGAGAGGCTGTTTCCCAGCCTTGATCCAGCACATAATCTAAAAAATCCGGAAGGAAAGCAGGCAAAACTTGCCGAGTTTTTTCTTGATCGTGAAATAATACGATAGACCCCGGTTCCGTATGCTTTTTAGCTATAGATAATATTTGAGAAGCACTTAGCTTAGGATCGTAATCAGCCGAAAGCACATCCCACATGACGATTTGGTGTGTTTGGGAAACTTTTCGGGCTTGGGTATTAGTCATCCAACCATACGGAGGCCTGAATAAACCAACTTTGACCCCTAGGCGATCCTCCAAGATCTCATCGCATTTCTGAACATTCTCCAGATAAGTTTCAGAAGAATATTTGATTCCAAAAAGATGATTAAAGGTGTGATTTCCTATCCCATGTCCTTCCTGAATGAGATTATTTGCCAGTTCAGTATGCTTTTTTACATTATCCCCCACTACAAAAAAAGTAGCTTTTTGCCCTCTTTTTGCTAGCTCATTCAACACAAAATCCGTAACCCCGGGAACTGGTCCATCGTCAAAAGTCAAATAGACTAAGGGAGTATCTTTCTTCCAAATCCTTTTAGGAAAAAGTAGTGGAGCAAGTTTGGGAGTTTTGGGAAACCAAGGCATTATTTGAAACGCAAACTGAACAATGTCAAATCATCCCTCAGTGGAACTTCTCCGGTGAAGGCCTTCAAAACGTCTAGAAACTTTTCATGAAAATCTCCGGGATCAATGCACAAATGATCCTTCACAAAATCCGATAATCTATCTTCTCCAAACTCTCTTTCTTCTTCGTCCAAGGTTTCTGTCAAACCGTCAGTATAGAGATGCAGCGTAAAGTCAGCCGATAAGTCCCTATTTCCGATTTCCAAAAATGGCAGCTCTTCAAAAGCCCCTAAAATAGTGGTTCCCGCTTCCAGTAATTCTATTTCATTTTCATCCTCCCTACATAAAATCGGTGGATTGTGTCCGGCATTGACATATTCTAACTTTCTGGTTTTATGATTGAATTTACCCAAAAAGAACGTGATAAATCGCTCCCCATGAGTATTGTCAAAAAGTGTGTAATTCAACTGCTTAACAATTGTCGGCAAGTTGGCATCACTTCTCAAAAGAGTTCTCAAGGCAGCCTGAAAATTAGACATCAATAAAGCAGCTGCAATTCCTTTCCCCGAAACATCCGCGATACAGAAATAGGACACATCCTCAGACTGCTGAATGAAATCATAATAGTCGCCTCCCACCATACTGTGAGGGAAATAGGTCACTTTTGCCTTTAATCTTTCCTCATCGGGCAATTTTGAAGGAAAGAGCATTTGTTGAACCTTAGACGCGATAGAAATTTCACGATTGAGAACTTCCTGCTGAAGTTGTTTTCTTGCAAAACGCTTATTTTCCAAAGCCACCACCAGAATATTAGTCAGTGCTTGAGTAAAATTCAGATCTAACTCCTCTTCCCTATCCTTTCTTCTCAGAAAAAGAATGGCCAGCATCTTTTCCTTATGATATACCGGAAGGTAGGTTTCCAGTTCTTCAAAAGAGAATTCAGCATTGAGTTCTAAGCGCAGCTGCCCAGATTTTTTTTCATCTTTAACCTGATCTCTCGGAATGTATGCAGGCACTTTACCTTTTACTCCATGCGCTATCTTTTTTTCAAATCCTTCTTCCTTCGATACATATAGAAGGAGAGATTTTATATTCAAGTGAACCAAGCAGGTAAACTTAAATATATCCCCTAAAACCGCCTCAGGCTGATTTTCATTGATCGCTTGAGTGATTTCTAAGAGCGCTTTAAGCTCCAGTTCTTTACGCTGATATTTATGATTTTCTGATATCAATTTATAATGCATTATGAGCCATTAAGCCCTCTTTGGTAGCCAAGTACAGCAATTCCGATCCTTCTTTCATTACATCTACTTTATCAAATCTTTCCTCATCCGGAGCGGATAAGCACTTAATGTAGCCCTTTTGATATAAGGATTGAAGGGTTTTTAGGATCAATTCATCCTCCCAACTGGTAGATTCTTGTAAATAACTGAATGGCTGTACAAAGTACAGCTCATCCAATAAATCAAATTCCTCTTCGCTCATGATTATTCAAGACAAACTTTTCTTTATGATCTTTCTCCCTTTCCAGTATCCATTTCCCGATAAACTTTTCATTCCAACTAATAAGACATAAAAAGGATGTGCAAAAGTGGTGAAAAGTATTCCTCTATTTGAAATTGGGAATTTAAAACTACTCAGGACTTTTCCCAAAGTCATCCATTCCGTGAAAAATTTGATAGTCCAAATTCCAAGAAATATCAAAATCCCCATCCAGCCTTCAAAAAGCAAAATCACTGAACTCAACCAAACCAACTGAATTAAGAATGGGATTAAACCTGCAATACTGTGAGAAATAGACTGGTGTTTATCCCATTTTGAAGCCCATCTGGCTCTTTGATTAAGTAACTTTCCCCAGCAGTCCTCAGCATGGGTCAATACCAAGCTTTCGGGATTTTTCAAATATACACAGGAGCCTGATCCAAACTGACTTTGTATCTTTTTCAGCAAAAATTCATCGTCGCCGGAAAGGTAATTTTCATTTCCAACATACCCATCCACAGCTAAAAAAGCTGATTTTCTAAAGGCTAAGTTTGCTGCACTGCACATTAAGGGATTTTGAATCTCAAAAGAATAATGAGTAACCAAAGCAATACTGGCCCAATCCAACTTCTGAAATTCATTAAATAAATTATTTCTACCCAGCACTTGAACTGGTCCTGCTACTAATTGAGTTTGAGGACTTGAAAAAGCAGCCCTTATTTGCTCCACCCGATTTTCAGGAAAAACACAATCCGCGTCTGAAGTGAGAATCAATTCACCCTTCGCCAAGTTAACTCCCGTTCTTAATGCCGCTTTTTTTCCTTCTCCTATTGAAGGTATCACCTGAACTCGATGATCTTCTCTGAAAGCCTCAAGCAGAATTTCAAATGAATTATCCTCACTATGATCATTAATCAGGAGAATTTCCAAATTGGGATAACTCAATTTTTTGAGTTGAAATATCAGAGAAGGCAGATTTTCTGCTTCATTTCGAAAAGGGATTAAGAGGCTCGCAGAAAGGTTTTCTGTTCGAAGTTCGGAATAGTTCTGAGCTTGTCGCTCCCAATAGGACTTTAATCCCAGCAGCGTTAGGAAATAGAAACAAGCAAAAAGCAGATAAAAACTTAGCATCTTTTGGGCTAACTTGCGGATGTGAGTAAAGCAAGCAAAAAAGAATCAAAGGAAAAAATCATTTTGGGGATTGACCCTGGGACCAATGTCATGGGTTATGGGTTGATTCTCACAGAAGGAAAGCAATATAAACTCCTGCAGTACGGCGTGATCCATCTTAAAAAGTACGAAACGCATGAGTTGAAACTGAAGAAGATTTTTGAAAGAATCACAGGGATCATAGATGAGTTTTTACCCGACACTGTCGCCCTAGAAGCCCCCTTTTACGGAGCAAACGTCCAATCCATGCTCAAATTAGGCAGAGCTCAAGGAGTAGCAATGGCGGCAGCTTTGGCTAGAGAAATTCCCATTACTGAATATTCTCCGAAAAAAGTCAAGCAATCAGTTACTGGAAATGGTAATGCCTCCAAAGAACAAGTAGCAGCTATGCTACAGACCCTTTTTAAATTGGAAGAATTACCGAAAATGTTGGATGCCACAGATGCCTTAGCTGTGGCTTTATGCCATCATTTTCATGAGGGACGAGTTCAGACAAGAGGTAGAAGTGCCGGCTGGAAATCCTTCATCGAAGAAAATCCTGACAGGATTAAAAAATAGACAGCAGGAAAACTGATCAGTACGTACTGTAAAGGTCAAATGAAACAGAAAGCTTCAGAACCTGATTTTTAACGTTTCTCCCGTAATAATTCAAATTAGAAAACCCCATATCGTAACTGATTTGGAAATTCAACTTGGGCACTGGAGATGCGCTAATTCCCACTACTCCCGCAAAGTCATTTTGCTCCAAAACATTCATATCTGTTTGCACATCTCCCGGCTCTTCTCTTTTTCTTGAGATTAATTTGCTGTATTGCGGTCCTGCAAAGACGTTTAAAACAGGAAATATGTAAAGTCTTACCAATAAAGGAAAATCCACATAATCCAAACTTTCAGTAACAACAGCTCCGGAGGGAATGGCATTAGTTTCAAAGCCTCTTTGGGAAAATTGCACTCCTGGCTCAATTGCTAAAGACTCGGTTCCCAAGGTATAATAAACCCCTCCATGGAATCCCGGATTTGCTTTATAATTAGTATCTGAAAAATTGGAAGATGAAAAACCAGCTCTCAATCCAAATTGAGCATGGGAGGCTGAAATCAATCCAACAACAAAGAATAGTGTTAAAACCTTTCTCATATGTTCATTATGTTTTAAATTTCCATAAAACTAACTGAAGCGCATTATTTAAAAGTATTTCGGTTGATTTTTTTAATTTGTGCTATGAAACAATCAACGGGCCTCTTTGAAAATATTACTACTGTCAGTGAAGCGACTAGAGTAGGTTTTATTTCAAAATTAGAAGAAATCAAAGCTGAAAAAGGTTTTAAGCTGGAACAAGAAGGTCATGTTAGTGGCTACTTATATTATATTTCTGAAGGCTCTGCAAGAAGCTATTATACCCGTGAAAACAGAGATATCACGGTTTCTTTCTCTTTGGAAGGGGAATTTGTTACAGCTATGCACTCTTTTATCACGAGAAGTCCCAGCTACGAAACCATTGAAACTTTGGAAAAATCATTGCTGTACCGGATTTCACATCAGAATTTACAACAATGTTTTGTTGAATTTCCGGAAATGGAAAGGGCTTACAGGATCATATTAGAGAAATATTACATCGCGCTTGAGGAGCAATTAATCTTCTCCAAATTTAAATCTGCGAAGGATCGATATCTGGAATTGATGGATAAAAAGCCTAAGATTATACAGAAGGCTTCAGTGGGGCAAATCGCCTCTTTTCTGGATATGACTATTGAAACACTCAGTAGAATACGAGCCAGAATTTGAAATTTTGACTTTTATCAAGGTCTAAAAATCAGGGATAGGTTAATTTTGATATAACCCAGAATTAGCCTACACATGAGAAAAATTGCCTTTCCCCCAGCTCTATTAGTTTTTTTTCTATTACTGATTGGATGCTCGGATTCCAACCATGAGCAACTTTTTGATTCTTCCAAACTTCCCAAAAAAAGTATAGAAGAAGTAGAGCATATTATTGAAGCTTTTATTATGGCTGAGGATAGTTCTGTGATTGAGATCCCAGAAGGTTTTTATGAGTTGAATACCCAGCTAATCTTGGATAATAAATCCAATGTCACCATTAAGGGAGCCGGAATGATGAAAACAGTCCTTTCTTTTAGAGGCCTTAAAACCGGTGGAGAGGGTGTAAAAATTGTTGGGAATAATATCAAAATAGAGGATTTAACTATAGAAGATGCTCCCGGAGATGGGATTAAAGCACAGCACACGGATGGCATAGTATTTCGGAAAATCAACGTTACATGGACGAATGGGGATAAGTCAAAAAATGGAACTTATGGGATCTATCCAGTGCAGTGTAAAAATGTAGTCATTGATGATTGCGTCGCATCTCATTCCAAGGATGCAGGGATATATGTTGGTCAGTCAGAAAATATTATTGTCAAAAACTCCTTGGCCTTCGGAAATGTCGCTGGAATAGAAATTGAAAATTCTGATAATGCTGAGGTTTTTAATAATGTTGCCAGAAATAATTCTGGCGGCATTTTGGTCTTCAATCTTCCTGGCCTACCTAAATCGGACGGAAAAGGAACCAAAATTTACAACAACCAAATTCTGGAGAATAATCATAAGAACTTTGCTACACCTATAGGAGAAGGACCAAACGGAAATACCGTAACCATGATCCCTCCTGGTTCAGGCATTGTGTTGCTAGCCGCCAAGGATGTGGAAGTTTTTGGTAATAAAATCCTTAGGAACAAAACCGCCGGAATAGCCATAGCCAGCTATCAAATTACTGGTTTTCCTACAGATGCCCCCAACTGGTCTCCGTATACCAGCAATATTTACGTTCATGACAATGAATATGACAGAAGTAAGGGATTCCCCGATTTGACAAGGGAATTAGGTCAATTGGTCAGTTTGTATAATGCCCACGGTAAAGCTAAAACTCAGGATATTATCTACGATGGTTTTTGGGATCAGAACCTTTCCAAGACTATAGAAAACAACCCCATGAAGATTTGTATTGATGAAGCCAAAATGTCTGAACTTTTCTTCACACTTTTTGACCTGTCAGGAGGAAAAGAGGAAGTAAAATCCAGTAAAAACTACCAGCCATTTACTAATTGCACTGTTTCTGTTGCAACTGATATTTCAGTAATTCAAAGCTTATAAACATGATCTTGAATAAGTTCACTTCTTGGATCACTTTTGGAATTCTTCTATTGGCTATCTTTTCCTGCAAAAAAGAGACACCGGAGCAGGCAGTAGCTAAACTTCCCGTTGAAGAAGAAAATGCGGATGGAAATTTCCCCTACAAATGGTTATCTACTTATAGCTTTTTTGAAGGTGAGCTTAATAAATTATACCAAAACTCAGAGCTTCTAGAGTACTCTCCTGCATCTTCCCTATTTACTGATTATGCATTCAAGTCTCGTTTTGTATCCATTCCTAAGGATAGTATCGCTGAAATCATTGATGGGGAAATCAATTTTCCAGAGGGAACCATATTCATCAAAAACTTCTATTATCCGGAAGATTTCAGGAAACCAGAGGACAAAAAGAGAAATATTGAGACTAGACTTTTAATCTTGGGAAGTACGGGCTGGGAAGCTTATCCTTATATCTGGAATGAAGCCCAAACAGATGCTCAGCTCAAGGTGGTTGGCGGACAGACAAAGGTAAAATTCACAAATCTTGACGGGAAAGAACAAGTGATTGACTATCTAATTCCCAATAAGAATCAGTGTAAATCCTGTCATAATAAGAATGAACAGATGGTTCCTATTGGAGCGCAAATTAAACATCTCAATTGGGAAAAAACTGAGGGAGCGAGTCCACAAAATCAATTGCTCGTTTGGCAGGAAAAAGGAAAATTAATCGGTTTCGATAATCCACAAAAATATCCTAGTCTGATTAATTACGAGGATAAAAATCAAACCCTTAACCTGAGGGCAAGAGCCTATTTAGATATCAATTGCGCTCATTGTCACAATGCAGAAGGACCTGCCAGTACTTCAGGGTTATTTTTAGATTATGAAGAAACAGACCCTTTAAAATTGGGACTAAATAAAACTCCAGTTGCTGCAGGAAAAGGAGCGGGAAAATTCACTTATGATATTTTACCAGGGAAACCTGATGAATCTATCCTTTTACACAGGATGAAAAGTACTGAGGTGGGAGTTGCTATGCCTGAAATTGGAAGAACTACTGTCCACGAAGAAGGAATTCAGCTGATTAGGGATTGGATTTTGTCTTTAAAGTAAAAGCCCTCAATCTTCCGTAAGATTGAGGGCTTTGCCTTCTATCGTTTTTAAAGAGATATTCCCAAAGAAATTTTAAATCCTCTATTGTAAACATCTGCATCACTATCCTTAAAAACCGGAGTCATCCCGAAATCATAAGAACCTTGTAGATTTAAGCCCGAGGCAGGGTTGAAACCAATTCCAAAAACCAATCCAGTATCTAAATCTCTAACATTGGAAGTCTGAAGGGAAACCGTAGAACTCCCGAAATCCCCTTCAAATTTGGAATCCAGTAAAAATGAGACTTGAGGTCCTGCAAATATATTGAAGCTATCTCCGGCCTTTAAACGTAATAGCACCGGTACATCAACATAATTCAAAATTGCTCTGCTGTTCAATGCATCATTATTTTGCGTACCCTTCACAGAGTAAAATACACCTGGCTCCAAGCTTACAGGGCTATCCGGTAAGAAATTGGCATAAATCCCTGCATGGAACCCTGCTCTATTGGTGTAATCATTTTCTGAAACATCACTTCCTCCGAAGTTGAAGAAGTTAACACCTCCTCTGAAACCGATGCCAGACTGAGCTTGGACATTGTTTATCATCAATAAGCCAAACCCTAAAATCAATAGGTATTTTTTCATGATAAATAAAATAGTTGGTAAGCGTACAAAAGTCCAAAATTAATGCCAATAGCCTAACCAGCTTTCTATTTATATGACGGTTTTATCCACGTAATTAGAATTCAAAATACCCAAAGCCCCCATGTATTTGAGGTCAAATGTCAATTCATCGCCTACGTGATACTTATTCGGGTTTTCTCCCAAATTGATGATAATCATATCTGAACTAGCGCCTAATATTTCTATGCTGGAATCCTTTGGCAATAGATACTTAGGGTCGACGTCTAGAAGCCCTACATCTACAATTGCCCTATATGAGGTCTGTCCGTAGAGGCTTTCATCAATTTCTGCCACCTCTCCCTGAGGATTGGCTGCAAGATTTCCAACCGGAAGCAGAGGTTTTTCCTGCATTTCGATGATCTCTGCATGCAGCTCAAATACATCACCATGCATCCCGTCGATTATTTTTTCTTCAAACAGATCCACTCCAAAAAATAAGGTCTCCCCTACTCTAAAGTGATTAATTCCCATTGGCAGTTGATGAGTCAGCATCAGAGGAATAGTCACAGAAGTGCCTGCCGAAACCCAAGGAATCTTTTTATTGAATTTCAGTTCGATGATTTGCTTGTACAAAGAAAGCTGTATCAACTTATCAGTTGAAGGCATTACTCCGTTGAGGCAATTGAGATTCGTGCCCAAACCTATGATTTCAATATTTGGGAGCTTAAAAACTTCCGAATAGAAATCAACCAACTGTTCTCCCATCACTCCTTCCCGCAGATCACCGGTTTCAACCATTATAATGATCTTATGCTTTTTATTTTGGAGCACAGCTTCTTCACTGATCCAATGAATAGTCTCCAATTCACTGTTGAGTGAGACATCAGCAAATTCTACCATTTTGCCCACATTCCTTTTGGATACAGGCTTGATATAAACAGTCTGAACTTCTGGATTCAGCTTCTTGACCATAGCAAGATTGCTGATTCGGCTGTCATGAACTTCATCAACACCAAGGTTGATCAATTCCTGCAAAAAAAGTCTATTACCGCATAGTAGCTTGGAGACTACTCCCCATGCGACGCCGCTTTCGTTAAATTTCTTTTTAAGGAACTCAAAGTTGTCTTTGAGCTTGGATTTATTTAATGTGAGATAAGCCATCTTACTTATTCAATCTCATTTCGAGGTATTTGTTTGTAAATCCTAGTCTTTCATACAATTTTTTAGCTGGATTATCCGGTTCTACATGCAGTGCAATTGCTCCATTTGCCATTTTGATAGCCATATCCATGATTTTCCCGCCTATGCCTTTTCCTCTTTGAGAAGCATCTACAGCAATGTAAACCAAGATATTTTCGGGAATGTAACCAGACATACCGGTTTTGTTCATGACTAGCGTTCCTACAATTTTCCCATTTTCACGAGCAATGACTACAAAGCCACCTGCATGAAGTCCCTGATCAAGTGCATAATCCAAGCACTTCATAATATCATCTTTAGGGTCTCCATATTTCCCCAAATGCTCAAACAGAAAATCTGCTATTTCATTTTTCTGAAGGAAAGTTGCATTGTCTATTGCGGAGAGAGTTTCTAATTTTATCATATTATTTATTACTAGGGATAAAGATTTGATCGATTTTATAAATACTAATATAAGTAAATAAAGAGGCAGTTAAGCCAAATAAGTTGGCATCCAAGCCAAATGGAAGCCCAACTTCCAAGAAGGTAAGGGTAGCTGTCAAGCCCCCTCCTATTATCATTGCAGACACCGCAGCTTTTGAATTATCCTTTTTAAAGAATAATCCAGCCACAACTGGTACAAGTAAACCAGATACCATAAAGGCATAGGAATATAGCATCAAGCTGAGAACTTCCGTCATTTGCCAAGCAATTACTATCGCTACTATTCCAATCAGCAATGTCAATAATTGGGACACTCTCATCTCCAACTTGTGAGATTTCCCTTTTAAATATTTGCCTAACAAATCTGTAGTCAAATTCCCAGATGCAGCCATCAAACAGGAATCAGCAGTAGAAAGGACTGCGGAAAAATAGGCAGACATCATTAATCCTAAAATGCCGGCAGGCAAAATCTGGCTTAGCAAAACAGGTAGTCCCATCTCTGGATCCATGGCAGTAGTAAAACCTTCTAAAGCCCCCTGCTCGACCGCGACTCTTGAAAGTAAGCCCAAAGATACTCCCATCAGCGCCATAATTGGCCATTCAAACAGTCCGGCAATAAACCATGCTCTTTTGGCTGTTTTGACATCTCGGGCTGCGAAAATCCTTTGATAGAGCGTCATTCCTACAAACCAAATTGGGATAATAGTAATTCCCCAATTGAATAAATCCTGCCAGGTTAAATTGGAGAAGGAGAAGAATTCAGCTGGTAAGGTGGATTGAATTCCCTGCCATCCACCTACATAATGAAAGGACATGGGTATACCAATAAACATCAAGCCCAGCATCAAAATAATCCATTGGATAGTATCTGTGTAGATAACAGCTTTAAGCCCTCCCATCACGGTGTAAACAACTGCTATCGCACCCATGATCAATAAAGCCGTTTGCAAATCCAAAGCCTCAAAAGTACCTGAAGCCAATTTTGCACCGGCTAATAATTGAGAAGAGGTAAATCCTAAATATCCCAAAAAACAGATCAAAGCTGCCACTCTTGCAGTGGTGGAATTATAGAGATATCCTACTATCTGAGGAAAGGTGAAAAATTTAGCAAATGCCGGGTCGGACTTTACTCTAGGAATTAAAATAACTGCTGCAAGCCAAGCTCCCAATAATCCTGTAAAAAGCATCCAGGAACCTGAAAGTCCCATTGCGAAACCTAAGCCTCCTAGTCCAATTGAAAATCCTCCACCTACATCAGTTGCTACAACAGATAATCCAATGTGAAGACTACCTATACTCCTGCCTCCAACATAATAGTCCTCCTGTCCTGTGTTTTTTCTCATGAAAAAATAGCCCACACCTAGCATGGCGATCATGTATATCAGGAAGATCAAGAGATCTATGGAATGCATTATGTTTTTGGATTTGTATCAATTGATTTTAAAATATAATTTTTCAAAGTTAGCAAAAAAGCCTCTAATTTGAAATTTTATTGGGTTTTTATGTTAAAAATAACTTTTCAGTCCTATTTCCACTTTAAAAAACACAAATTGAATGTATAGAAACAAAAAAGCCAGGCGAACCTGGCTCTTTTCGTTAATATGGATTTTAGACGTTTTCGCTACTCACTACTGCAGAGAAATACTCTCTATTCATTCTCGCAATATTGGTTAGGGAAATACCTTTAGGACACTCCGCAGCGCAGGCACCTGTATTGGTACAAGCTCCGAATCCCTCAGCATCCATTTGAGCAATCATCTTTTCTGCTCTTTCTTTTCTTTCTACCTGCCCTTGTGGCAACATAGACAATTGAGAGATCTTTGCCGAAGTGAAAAGCATTGCTGAAGCATTTTTACAAGCTGCTACGCAAGCACCACAACCGATACAGGTCGCTGCATCAAACGCTTCATCTGCAATTTTCTTAGGAATAGGAATTTCGTTTGCATCAGGAACACCACCGGTGTTTACGGATACATAACCCCCGGCTTGAATAATTCTGTCAAATGAAGATCTGTCTACCACTAAATCTTTTACCACTGGGAAAGCCTTAGCTCTCCAAGGTTCAATGGTGATGGTCTCACCGTCGTTAAAAGATCTCATGTGCAACTGACAGGTAGTAGTTTGCTGAGGACCATGCGGCTTACCATTGATATACATGGAGCACATTCCACAGATACCTTCCCTACAGTCATGATCAAAATGTACAGGATCTTCTCCTTTTTCAGTCAATTGTTCGTTGAGCACGTCCATCATTTCCAAGAAGGACATGTCTTTGGATATTCCCTCTACAGGGTAGGAGACAAACTTGCCTTGATCGGCGTTGTTTTTCTGTCTCCAAACTTTTAATGTCAATTTCATACTACTATGAATTTTTGTCTTGATTATTTATATGAGCGCTGGGTCAACTTCACGTTTTCAAACTCCAATGGCTCTTTGTAGAGTTCTTCCTCCTGATTGTCCCCTGTGTATTTCCAGGCAGCAACGTAAGCGAAGTTTTCATCATCTCTCAAAGCCTCTCCTTCCGGAGTTTGATATTCCTCTCTGAAGTGTCCTCCACAGGACTCATTTCTATTCAAAGCATCATCGATCATCAATTCTCCCAATTCAAGGAAGTCAGCTACTCTATGCGCTTTTTCCAAAGACTGATTAAGTTCCTCATTATCACCAAGGACTTTCACGTCTTTCCAGAATTCTGCTCTCAATGCTTTGATTTCAGCTTTAGCTTTTGACAAACCTTCAGCCGTTCTAGCCATTCCGCATTCATTCCACATGATTTTACCAAGTTTCTTGTGGAAGTAATCGACAGTTTTAGACCCTTTAATGCTCAAAAGCTTTTGGATTCTCTCTTTCACTTCTTTCGCGGTCTTTTCGAACTCCGGATGATTGGCATCCACTGGCTTTGGTCCGATTTGAGCTAGGTAGTCTCCCACAGTGTAAGGGATTACGAAATAACCATCCGCCAAACCTTGCATCAAAGCAGATGCTCCTAATCTATTAGCACCATGGTCAGAGAAGTTAGCCTCTCCCAATGCATACAAGCCAGGCACAGTTGTCATCAAATTGTAATCTACCCAAAGCCCACCCATGGTGTAGTGAACGGCTGGATAAATCATCATAGGTACTTTGTATGGATTTTCACCAGTGATTTGCTGATACATATCGAAAAGGTTACCATATTTTGCTCTGATCACCTCTTCAGTATCTCTTTTGATTGCATCTCTGAAATCCAAGAAAACCGCTTCACCAGTTTCATTTACCCCTCTTCCTTCGTCGCAAACATATTTTGCATTTCTTGAAGCCACATCTCTTGGCACAAGATTACCGAAAGAAGGATATTTTCTCTCCAAATAATAATCCCTTTCATTCTCAGGAATATCATTTGCTTTAATCTCACCTTTTCTCAGCTTTTCTGCCATTTCTTTGGAGGCAGGCACCCATACTCTACCATCATTTCTCAAAGATTCTGACATCAAAGTCAATTTAGACTGATGATCTCCAGAAACTGGAATACAGGTAGGGTGAATCTGAGTATAGCAAGGGTTCGCAAAGTAAGCACCGCGCTTGTGAGCTCTCCAAGCCGCTGTTACATTGGAACCCATTGCATTGGTTGATAGGAAGAACACGTTTCCATATCCTCCTGTACAAAGCAATACTGCATGGGCAGCATGTGTTTCAATGGCGCCGGTAATCAGATTTCTGGTCACAATACCTTTGGCCTGACCATCGATCACCACCACGTCCATCATCTCGGTACGAGGATATAATTTTACTTTTCCGTTGGCAACTTGTCTACTCAAAGCTGAATAAGCTCCCAATAACAATTGCTGTCCGGTTTGACCACGGGCATAGAAGGTTCTGGAAACCTGCGCTCCACCAAAGGAACGGTTGGCCAAAAGACCTCCGTACTCACGTGCAAAAGGTACACCTTGCGCTACACATTGGTCAATAATATTAACTGATACCTCCGCTAGGCGGTATACGTTTGCCTCTCTGGCACGGTAGTCACCACCTTTTACGGTATCATAAAATAATCTGAATACTGAGTCGCCGTCGTTTTGATAGTTTTTAGCAGCATTGATTCCGCCCTGAGCCGCAATAGAGTGCGCTCTTCTTGGACTATCCTGGAAACAAAAAGCCTTGACATTGTAACCCAACTCTGCCAGAGAAGCTGCCGCAGAAGCTCCTGCTAAACCTGTACCCACTACGATGACCTCGTACTTTCTCTTGTTTGCCGGATTGACCAGCTTGCTGTTAAACTTGTGCTTAGTCCATTTTTCTGCTAAAGGACCAGCAGGTATTTTGGAATCTAGTATCATACGGGACTATTAAATTAGCTAGTGAAATAGATATAAAGTGGCATGCTGGCAAATACCGCAGGAACCACCACACAATAAATCTTACCTACAGTTTCTATTGCAGGAGAATATTTTTTGTGACTTAAACCTAAAGTCTGGAATGCGCTTGCAAATCCATGCGATAAGTGAAAGCCAAGGAAACCCATTGCTATAACGTATCCTGCAACCAATAATTCATTCTGAAATGCGAAGGTTACTATACTGAAAAGGTCTTTGTACTCTTCCCCTTCATAGGTAACAGTTGGTACATTTCCCCAATGCATCTCATACCAAAAGCCCTGTAAATGGACTACCAAGAAAATCAAAATGATAGTACCCAAAATCCCCATATTTCTGGAGGACCAGGTTGAATTAGTAGAAGCTTTGGACACGGCGTAACCTACTGGTCTGGCTGCTTTATTCTGTCTAGTTAGCCAGATAGACCAAACTACGTGTCCAATGATAGAAATGTAGGTTAAATAAGAGAGGATCTTTACTGCCGGATTGGTAGTCATAAATTTGGCATAAATATTAAATGCCTGACCATCATCGCCTTTGAAAAGCAATAAATTTCCTGATACGTGCCCTGTCAAAAACAGGATGAGGAATAAACCGGTCAATCCCATGATCAATTTTCTTCCCAGTGTGCTACTTAAGGTTTTGGTAACCCAGCTCATACAATTTTTTTGAATTAGTTTAAAACGAATGTCTTATAATAACTGCTCCAAATTTACATGTGGAACAGCTAGTAAACAATCCATTCATAATCTCCGATCTTATTTTAAAAGGTTCTAAATAAAATCCTTGTTTAATCGTTTTAAATAGCCAGTCTATGAGTTCATTCAACAGGCTGTTTGATTTTATTGTTTGATTTTACGGAGAATTTCTACTTACTTCCCTTTATTTCGTAAGTATATTTCGAAGAATTGAACACGAGGAGTCAACTTTTCGTCTCTTCTAGTGTTTTTAAAATAAAATTGGATCAATCGGGAATACCATGAAGCTTAAACTTTCTCTCGGATTTTTATTCGTCTACTTCATTTTAGGCCTTGCTACTGTTTGGGCTACTCATATTCGTGCAGGAGAAATCATCGCCGAAAGAACTTCCGTTCAGACTTTAACTTACAGGATTACGGTAGTCGGATATACTGATACCCGATCCAATGTGGTAATCGGTCCGGGAACAATCAACTTTGGTGATGGAAGAGTAGAACAGCTCAATACCCAAAGTGACTTTTTTTTAGTAGAAAGTTTGGGAAATCAGATCGAAAAATACACGTTTGTTATCTCGCATACTTTTCAGGGACCTGGAGTTTACACAATCAGATTTCAGGAGTTCAATAGAAACGATCTAACCCTCAATATGGATAATTCGGTTGACACTCCTTTTTATGTAGAAACTCAGATTACCATAGACCCATTTATTGGAGTTAATAATTCCCCGGTACTAACCATTCCTCCGGTAGATAATGGTGCTGTGAATGTTAGATACATTCATAACCCAGGAGCTTTTGATCCAGATGGTGATAGCTTATCATATGAATTAGACATACCAAAGCAAGCTTTTCAAAGACCGGTAAATAATTACAGAAGCCCTGCAAGCAGTGAATTTAGCTTCAGCCAAGAAAATGGTGCTACTCCTGCTTTCCTAAGATTGGATCCTATTTTTGGAGATCTTATCTGGGATGCTCCAGGTACTGCTGGTCAGTTCAATGTCGCCTTTAGGATAGTAGAATGGCGAAAACTGGACGGCAAATGGACCCGCATTGGATATGTAGTCCGGGACATGCAGATCATTATTGAAAACTCCAATAATCGAAGACCAGAATTAATTTTACCACCGGATCTTTGCGTAGTAGCAGGAACCAATATTCAAGAAATAATTCAAGGTCAAGACCCTGATGGAGATCCTATCAAAATAGAAGTATTCGGGGAGCCCCTAGAAATATCCAATCCAGCAAATTATGCCCCTGTCTCCACCTTCCAACCAAGCCCTGGAATAGTCAATTTCAATTGGCAAACGGTCTGTAATCACGTTCGGGCAAGAGAGTATGATGTGAGAGTTCGAATCACAGATCAGCCAAGGTCCGGACCGGCATTGGTAGATGTCAAGACTTGGAGAATTAAAGTGATTGGACCACCTCCTGTTTGGGATGAATTGGAACAACTTCAGGGAAGGTCTGTAGAATTGAATTGGAATCCTTATGCTTGTGCCAATTCTGCTTCAGAAATGCAGATATGGAGAAGAATTAATTCTGACCCCTATGAGCCTGATAGTTGCGAAACAGGTATTCGACCAGGGTATGAGTTGATTGGTACTACCGACATGCAGACATTCAGCTTTACCGATTTGAACGGTGGTGAAGGCTTAGCTCCAGGCAATACATATTGCTACAGATTGGTAGCCGGATTCCCTGCCCCTAGATCAGGGGAAAGCATAGTATCTGATGAAATTTGTATCACGATTGACGTGGACGTTCCTATTATTACCAATGTAAGCGTAGAGGCAACAGATACTCAAGATGGGGAAATATTTATCAAATGGACTCCCCCTTATGATATAGATCAGACTCAATTCCCCGGACCTTATTCCTACGAATTGCTGAGAAGTGAAGGCTTTACAGGAAATCAAAACCGAACCAGTTTGGGCATTACCTCTGATACTTTATTTACTGATACAGGACTGAATACCGAGGATCTGGTATATAATTATCGAGTAGTATTACTTGACAATAACACCAAAATTGATACATCCTCCTCTGCATCTTCAGTGAGGCTAGAACCTACCATAATCAACGAAGCTATTGAGCTGAATTGGAGCTTTACTGTTCCCTGGAATAATTCTGTCAGCGAATTTAAACATGAGGTGTACCGAAATAGAACTGATGCAGATGCACAGGATACAGATACCTTTGAACTGATTGCTGAAGTTGATGTCACTACTTCGGGCTTTACTTTCCTGGATGATGGAAGCTTCAATGGAGTCCCTTTGGAAAAAGAATTGGAATACTGCTACTATGTCATCACCAAGGGGGCATATAATGTTGAGGGACTGGAGTATCCCTTGGAGAACAAGTCTCAAATCATCTGTGCAGAACCGGATGACAATAGGTTGCCTTGTCCACCTGTTTTGACATTTGAAGGGCCGGAATGTAGTGCTTACGTGGCGGAGCAACCGTGTAATTCCAACACTTATTTTCATGACTTAAGTTGGGAGCCTGATTTCTCAGGAGAATGCGATGACGAGTTGGCAGGATATAGACTTTACTTCACACCAGATGGAGAAGAAGGCCAGTTTGAGTTAGTCGCCCAGTTATCCGCGATCCAGCTTTCCACAAGGATCAACAATCTGCCTAATTACAGGGGTTGCTATTATATTACTGCGATAGATAGATCTGGTAATGAAAGTGAGCCTAGTAATATCGTTTGTGTAGATAATTGCCCTAATTATGTGCTACCGAATGCCTTTACACCTAATGGCGATGGATTGAATGATACATTTTCTGCTTTCGATAATCCATTCTCTCAATGTCCACGATTTGTGACTGGGGTAGAGATTATGATTGTTAATCGTTGGGGAGCTGAAGTGTTTACTTACAATAGTCTGGAGTCAAACGAGAATGATATTTTCATTCGTTGGAATGGAAGAGATAAGAATGGAAATGATTTACCGGCTGGCACTTACTTCTATTCCGGAAAAGTTTTCTTCGATGTCTTAGATCCAAGCTTACGAGAGCGAACTCTTAAAGGAACCATTCAAATCCTTCGATGAGCCAAAGTAAATCCATCATCTTCTTTGATGGAGTCTGCAATCTCTGCAATGCTTCCATTGATTTTATAATCAGAAATGATAAAAATAATCAGTTTCTAGTGGGAGCATTGCAGGATGATTTTAGTAAAAAAATTCTTTCCAAATTTGATGTCAAAGATGATTATTTAGACTCTTTGGTGCTGATTCAGGACTCAAAAGTATTCTACCGAAGTACAGCTGCACTAAAAATCTCCAAACATCTCGCTGGACTTTGGCCAATTTTTTATCCCTTAATTATTTTACCCAGATGGTTAAGAGATCCAGTTTATGATTGGATTGGGAAAAACAGGTATAAATGGTTTGGGAAAAAGAACACCTGCCGATTACCCAAACCGGAAGAAAGGGCAAAGTTTCTATCACCGGAAAATAGCCCGATTTAGAAATACTGTATAATCATCCAGTAAACTGGCATTCCAAAGGTGATATTGAATGGGAATGTGATTGCCAATGCCATTGGGATATAAAGTCCTTCATCGGCTTCAGGGTTTGCTAATTTCATCGCAGCAGGAACCGCAATGTAAGATGCTGAAGCAGCCAAGATCGAGAAGATGAATCTGTCACCAGATTCAGGAGCAATCCAATGACTGATAAAGGCTACGATACACCCATTGATTAGAGGAACTACAATTGCAAATACAGTAGAGAAGTACCCATATTTGAAAAAGGATTTAAGCTTCCTACCACTACTTATCCCCATATCCAATAAAAAAACAGCCAAGAAGCCTTTGAAAATATCGGTCACAAAGGGCTTAATTCCTTCTGCCTGTTTTTCATCCGCAATAAAACCAATTACCAAACTTCCTAAAATCAGGAGTACTGAAGCATTGGTCAAAGCATGCTTCACAATTTGCCTCATTCCTCCTTCAGGCTTGGTATCAGAATATTTCCTTAATAAAATCACCCCTGAGATAATTGCAGGAGCCTCCATCAAGGCCATTACGGCAACCATATGTCCTCCGAAAGAAGTGCCTTGAATATCCAGAAATGCTACTGCAGCGACAAATGTTACGGCTGAAATTGAGCCATAAGCTGCTGAGATCGCTGCGGCATTGGGTGTTCCAAGCCGCTTTTTAAGTATGAAAAAAGTGTATATAGGAACTCCCGCTGAAAGTGTCAGACCAAATAAAAGAGCCCAAACAATTGATATATCAAATTCACTGTGGGATAATTCCTGCCCACCTTTGAAGCCGATGGACAACATCAGGTAAAGAGCAATGAACTTGGCAGAGTTTGCGGGTATCTCCAGATCACTCTTGAATCGGACCGCTAAAATTCCCAACACGAAGAACAAAAGGCTCGGGTTGGTGAGATTATTAATCAATATCTGGAAATCCATGCTACAAAGATTCCAAAGAGAAAGATTAAAAAAAAACAAAAACATAATATTTTTTTATCGTTTATTAGTTTTGTATTAATCTTGATTATGAATATCTCTCTGAATCAGCTGAAAGCATTAAGTAGCATTGCTCACTTTCAAAGTATTACCAAAGCAGCAAAGGCTTTGAATATGACTCAGCCGGCTGTTTCGGTGCAACTGAAAAACCTACAGGAGAATTTTGATGTCCCTCTCACTGAAATCATTGGCAAGAAAATCCATATCACAGAGTTTGGCCAGGAATTAGTCGATATGTCTGAGCGGATTTTCGCTGAAATGGATCAGATCGAACAGCGAATGATGGAATTAAAAGGCTTATTGGCCGGAAAAATCAGAATCTCCGCCGTATCAACAGGGAAATACATTATCCCCTATTTGATGGCTGATTTCATGAAAATACATCCTCACGTTGAAATCAATCTGGAGGTATCAAATCGCTTTAAAGTGTTGGCTCATTTGGAAGAAAACAGCACTGATTTGGCACTGGTATCGATTGCTCCGGATGAAATGAACCTTGAAAGCATCGTCATCGCGGAAAATAAATGGTATTTGGCCTGCTCGCCAAAAAAAGCCGAAGAATACCAGCAATTAATCAGTGAAAATAAATGGGATAAAATTCCCTTTATTTTAAGAGAAAGCGGATCAGGAACAAGAGTGATGATGGAGAAATTTTTTCATGACAGGGACATCAATACCAACAGTAAAATGGAATTGGCTACCAACGAGGCAGTGAAACAAGCCATCATGGCTGGGTTGGGTGCTTCCATTCTTTCCTCCTACTCCATGGTCAACGAAATCAAAGAAAAGCGAATTCACATTCTGAAATTCGAAGGACTTCCTATCGTAGCTGACTGGAAATTGGTTTGGTTGAAGCAAAAAAAGCATGCCCCTGCAGTGAAGGCTTTTATCCGATGGGTAAGTGAAAATAAGCGGAAAATTTTCCAAGATCACTTTGAGCAGTTGAACGAATTGGACTAACCATCCACCAAAAGGAAAAATCTTATATTTGCCCTCTCAACAAATAAAAACGCATGAAGGCATTTGTTTTTCCAGGCCAAGGCGCCCAGTTTCCCGGAATGGGAAAAGCACTTTACGAAGAAAACCCAGAAGCAAAAGCGCTTTTTGAAAAAGCGAATGAAATCTTGGGATTCAGAATCACCGATATCATGTTTGACGGAACTGATGAGGAGCTGAAGCAAACCAGAGTGACACAACCGGCAATTTTTCTTCATTCTGTGATTTTGGCAAAAACCACCCCTGACTTCAATCCTGATATGGTAGCAGGTCATTCTTTAGGTGAATTTTCTGCTTTGGTTGCCAATGGTACTTTAGCCTTTGAAGATGGTTTGAAATTAGTTTATCAGCGAGCTATGGCCATGCAGGAAGCTTGCGAAATCAATCCTTCTACTATGGCTGCAATTTTGGGATTGGCAGATGAAAAAGTAGAGGAAATCTGTAACCAGATTACTGATGAAGTAGTCGTTCCTGCCAATTATAACTGTCCAGGCCAATTAGTCATCTCCGGATCTAACAAAGGAATTGAAATCGCCTGTGAAAAAATGAAAGAAGCAGGTGCAAAAAGAGCATTACCCCTACCTGTTGGAGGAGCTTTTCATTCTCCATTAATGGAGCCTGCACGAGAAAAATTACAGAAAGCCATAGAAGAAACTACATTTAGCGAGCCAATCTGCCCAGTTTACCAAAATGTAAGTACTACTGCGGTCAGCAATGTGTCTGAAATTAAAGCCAATTTGATTGCTCAGTTGACTGCTCCTGTGAAATGGACTCAATCTGTACAAAACATGGTAAAAGATGGTGCTGTGGATTTTGTGGAATGTGGACCAGGAAAAGTATTGCAGGGCTTAGTTAAAAAAATTCATCCCGAAGCTCAAGTTTCAGGACTTTAAGAATCTAAAACTGCCTCCTAAAAAGAGGCAGTTTTTTTATAGTTCCAAAATTTCAACAAGAGACTCATCTGGACAAACTTCCAAGATTTGGGAATTAGTTTGATTTAATATTGGATGAATTTGATCCGGTAAAATTTCGGCCAGAGGAATGAGCACAAACTTTCTTCTTTGCAAGTAAGGGTGTGGCACTTTTAAATTTTCATGGTCAATTACCTCTTGATTCCAATACAGGATATCAATGTCCATGGTTCTATTCCCCCAAGTTTCAAACCTCTTTCTACCCAATACTTTTTCAATTCCTTGAATTTCCTTCAAAAACTCCAAAGGTTCCAAGGCTGTAGAGATCACTACTACCTGATTTAAAAAATCCTGATCAGCCACATTTCCCCAGGCCTCCGTTCGATAAATAGAGGACTTACCTTTTAGTTCTCCAAGATTAAGAAGCTGCTTTTTCGCCTCTTCAATCAAGGCCAAGGTATCACCTAAATTACCTCCCAAAATCAATACAACCTCATTATTCATAATCTGAAGGAAATTATCTTTATTGACTCGTCAAATTAGCCTATTTTAGCTACTTCAAATGTATTCATTATGAAATTCTTAGGAAACGTATTAGCCGTCATCGTCGGGCTTTTTGTATTCAGTATTTTAAGCTTTTTGCTCCTATTGGGATTAATAGGAATAGTTGCCTCCACTGGAGAAAAGGAAGTAACAGTTAAAGAAAATACCATTTTACACCTGGATTTGAATGGCAGAACTTTGGTGGAGCGTACCAGCGATGATAAACTTTCATTTGGCCAATTTGCCAATCCTTTTGGCAATCCTATGACTGCAGGTTTGGTCAATTTGAAAAAAGCCATTCGTGAAGCTAAAACCAATGAAAAAGTTAAAGGCATCTACCTTAATACAGGTTTGATTATAGCTGGTCAAGCCAATTTGCTAGAATTGCGCGAAGAGCTGGAAGCCTTCAAGGAGTCCGGAAAATTCATCATTGCCTATGATGAAGCTTATTCGGAAGGTGGCTATTATTTAGCTTCTGTTGCAGATGAGATTTACCTGAATCCGCTGGGAGGGATTGATTTCAACGGATTGGCATCGGAGGTAATTTTCCTAAAAGGCTTCTTCGAGAAAGTAGGGATAGAGCCGGAAGTATTCAGAGTAGGCGAATTCAAAAGTGCCGTTGAGCCATTTATTTTAGATAAAATGAGTGAGGCAAACCGCCTGCAAACCCAATATTTCTTGGATGATATCAATGACCAGATGGTTCAAGCGGTAGCAAACTCTAGATCTGTGGCATTAGACAGCATGACCTTGATCAATGATTTGATGCTAGTCAGAAAGCCGGAAGATGCGGTGAAATATCAGTTGGTCAATGAACTGCTCTACGAAGATCAGGTACATGCCAAACTTCGAGAAAAGCTAGGCTTAGAAGAGGATGAGGACATTTCAAGTATCAATGCTACGGATTTAGGTTCGGTAGCAAAATCCAAGAATATTACTTCCAAAAATAGAATCGCCGTTATCATCGCCGAAGGGGAAATAGTCTCAGGTGAAGCTGATGGAGTGATCAGTTCAGAAAAATTTGCCAAAGAAATTCGAAATGCAAGAAAAGATGATGACATCAAAGCCATTGTATTGAGGGTAAACTCTCCTGGAGGATCAATTGTAGCTTCTGAGGTAATTTGGAGAGAAATGTCCGAAGCGAAAAAAGTGAAGCCTGTGATCGTTTCTATGGGGGAAGTCGCAGCATCTGGCGGATATTATATTTCCGCACCTGCAGATACTATTGTCGCTCAACCTAACACCATTACAGGTTCTATCGGAATCTTTGGCTTATGGTTTAATGTGCAGGAGCTAATCAATGACAAATTGGGTATCACCACGGATGTGGTTAATACCGGGCAACTTTCTGATTTCATGAATCCCGGAAGAGATCTGACAGAAGTAGAAAGATCAATCATACAAAGCTCCATTGAAGATGGTTACGACACTTTTATCAAGCGTGTAGCTGAGGGAAGAGGAATGAGTCCAGATGCAGTGAAAGAAGTTGCTTCAGGAAGAGTTTGGACTGGAAATCAAGCTTTGGAAAGAGGCTTAGTGGATGTACTGGGTGGACTGGATAAAGCAATTGAAATTGCTGTGGCCAAAATAGAGGCGGGAGATGATTACCGTGTTATTTATTATCCAACGATCAAACCTTGGTTTGAGCAGATTATGTCAGATCTGGGCGAAAGCGTAGAAACAAAAATTCTTCAAGCGCAATTGGGTGAACACTTTGGGCTTTATCAAAAAGTAAATAAACTGAAACATTATCAGGGGATTCAAGTCAGAATGCCACAGGACATAGTCATTAAATAAACATAATTGGCTGTCTCATACGAACCCTTGTCACATTGAGCGTCCCGACAATTGTACGGGATCGAAATGTAGGCTACCTTGATAGAAATGACCATCAACTCCTATACCAATGACAGTTTAAATTAAATTCCGAAATTTCACTTATTTCGGAATTTAATTCTTTGTTATGGAAAGTAAGCTTTAGCTAACTTAAAATCCTTTTGCTTCTATTAAGCATTTTCTTTTTTCTCTTCGTTCTTTTGCCTTGAAGCAAAAGAACCAAAAATTCAAGACGCAGCAAAGCTCCAAACGCACTTGGCCGGACGCTGGCCCGCTGCTGCGTCAGCCCACCGCGCCCTCACTAATTAATTCTTCAAAAAGGAAAGGATTTCAATTGTGAAATAACAACAGACAAATCCATTTTGGATGACCCTGTCATATCATTTTTTATATGTTCGAAGAATATTTAGGACTCAGGCTGAAAAATGATCTTCATACGAGTCAGCTTTTTTATACTTTATGAATTTTTAAAGCTTTTGAAGCAATGTTTTCCAGGCAGCTTCTACTTCTCCCTTTTCCAATAATTGCTTGGCTAATTCATGGATATGATAGATCCAGCTTTCATAATCATTTTTAAATCTCAACCTCATTTCTTCCAGAATGGGACTCTCTCCAAAAACCTTGATTTCCTCAGCACTAGGAAGCTGCTCTACATTTCCTAACCTCCCTAAATTATTACCAGTCAAAACTGGGCTATTTCTGATTTCTTCAGGAATTTGATCAACACCAATCCCCATAGTCCTCAAAGGCTTTGGAATTTCAAAAAGTGCGGTTCCGTTCGTTCTGGAGTACCAATTTCCTCCAAGTCTAGCTACCAAATCAATTTTGTTAGGGTCAATTACACCATTTTGATCAAAAATCTCCTCGTCTACATGAACTGCAATCACCTCACAAATTACCAAATTACCAGCGCCACCTTGATCCCCTAAGGATTTCACCTCATTCACCTTGCACTCAAAAGCAACTTTCGCCTCTTTAATACGTGGCGGCTTAACTTCGGTGGAAGGAATTGCCGTAAATCCAGCCTTGATAAATTCATCCACCTCTCTGGGATATTCAGTACTTGCCAAAGACATTTGCTCTACCATCCCATAATGAACTACGTGGATGACTACTTCCGGAACTTCTTTGACATTCTCCAAAGTATGCTTGGTGGTATTGTCTCTCACTCTTCTGGAAGGAGAAAAAACCAAAATAGCCGGATTAGTACTGAATAGATTAAAAAAACTAAAGGGACTCAAATTTACATTTCCCGCATTATCTATAGTGGAAGCAAAAGCAATCGGCCGTGGTGCAATACTACCCTGTAAAAGTGCGTGAAATTCCTGTGTGGCTAGGTCTTTGGGATAAATGGTTTTCATTTCTTCAATTTATGATTCAATTTTAATAGATAAACCTTTTCTGACCATATAGTTCCTCCAAAATGAAGTTAAAATCAATCATTCTTTGTCTTTTTCTCGCATTTGTAAGCGCTTCAGCCAGCATCGCCCAAAGCAACAAACATCAAATTGCCACTTTCAATATTCGCTGGGATAACCCAGGAGACGAGGGAAATTTATGGAAGGACAGGATGCATCATGTAGTCTCTTTGATCCAATTTCATCAAATCGGGATTGTCGGCATTCAGGAAGGCTTGATTCATCAAGTTAAGCAGTTGGAGTCCAACTTAGAATTTGATTTCATAGGAGTTGGAAGAGATGACGGAGAAGATAAGGGAGAATTTTCAGCAATTCTTTTTGACCCTCAGCGCTATCAATTATTTGATCACGGGACTTTTTGGCTTTCCCCTACTCCTGAGCGCCCGAGCAAAGGTTGGGACGCAGCCCTCAATCGGGTTTGTACTTGGGGTAAATTTAAAGACCAATCCGGCCAGACCTTTTATGTCTTCAATATTCACTATGATCATATCGGTCAGCAAGCCAGAGAGGAAAGCAGCAAATTGGTTTTGAAACAAATCAATGCTATCAACCAGGAAAAACTCCCGGTTATTTGGATGGGGGATTTTAATGTGACTCCTGAAAACCCAGCCTATACCACCATCATTTCTGCTCCTGGTTGGAAAGATGCACGGTTAATCTCAGAAATTCCAGCGTACGGCCCTGCTGGAACATTTACCGGGTTTGACTGGAATAAAATGCCAGACGGAATTATTGACCACATCTTCGTCAATGGCCCGATTAAGATTATACGTCATGGAATATTAACAGACAATTATGGAAAGAAATATCCTTCCGATCACTTTCCTGTGATGGCAGAGATTCAATGGAAGTAAGTTAGGAAATAAAAATGCCCCCAAGACTTGTCTCAAGTTTTGGGGGCATAATTCAGAAGATTTTTTAAGAATTCATTATCTCCTCAATTTCATCGGCTTCGATTGGAATATTCCGCATCAGGTCGAAATATCCATCTTTCTGTATAACAATATTATTTTCCAATCGAATACCAATACCTTCTTCCCTAATATAAATTCCAGGCTCAACAGTAAATACCATCCCTGGAGTGATAGGCCCGTGCATAGTACCTACATCATGCACATCTAGCCCTAAATGATGGGAAGTTCCATGCATGAAGTACTTTTTATAAGCAGGCCAATTCGGATCCTGATTTTTTACATCCGTCATATCAATCAAACCCAAACCTATCAATTCGGATTGCATGATCAAGCCCACTTCCTTATGGTAATCCTGGATAGTCACTCCAGGTCTGAGCATATTCATCGCCTGCTTTTGCACTCTTAATACTGCATTGTACACTGCCTTTTGCCTTTCTGAAAATCTGCCACTGACAGGTATAGTTCTCGTCATATCTGCATTGTAGTTTCCATACTCTGCCCCTACATCCATAAGCAACAAGTCTCCATCTTGGCAAGCTTTGTTGTTTTCGATGTAATGAAGTACACAAGCAGATGCACCAGATGCTATGATTGGTTCATAGGCAAAGCCCTTACTCCTATTTCTTACAAATTCATGTAAGTATTCGGCTTCAATTTCAAATTCTGTAACACCTGGTTTAACGAAATTGAGGATTCTTCTAAAACCCTTCTCTGTGATATCACAAGCAATCTGCAATTGATTTATTTCCGCCTGTTCTTTAGCTCCTCTCAGCTCATGCATAATAGGCGCTAGTCTTTCGTATTCATGAAGTGGAAACCTTTCCTTGCAGGTTTTGATAAATCTGGCATCTCGTGTCTCAACCACTACTCCTGCTCTCAGATGTTCATTGGTATTCAAATAAATCCGCTCTGATAAAGCCATCACTGTATTGAATACCTGATCAAAATTTGCAAGCCACTGGATATTCTCAATGCCAGACGCTTCCTGAGCTTCTTCCTTCGTGTACTTATGTCCTTCCCAAATGGCTATATGCTCGTTTGTTTCTCGCAAAAACAACACCTCTCTCATGGAGGGATTAGGGCAGTCCGGGGCAATTAATAAGATACTTTCCTCCTGATCAATCCCTGATAAATAAAAAAGATCATTGTTTTGCCTAAATCTCATCGTACCATCCGCATTGGTAGGCATGATGTCATTGGAATTGAGAACTGCAACAGAATTTTTTGCCATTTTTGCTGCAAGCTTTGCCCTGTTTTTTACATACAAAGCCGATGGTAAAGGTGTATATTTCATAAAATCTCTAGATTTAATTTCTTAAGGATTACCCTTTTTAGAATTTCCTTGTTTAAAAGAACCAAAATTGAACTTCGACAGACAAACTTAACATTATTCGTAGGGAGTTTAAAAGGTAGAATTTTTACTACCTTCAATTCAAAGAGTTAAGATGTATCAAATTAAAGAACTAGCCAACGGTATCCGCATAGTCCATCAGGAAGTCACACATACACGACTTGTGCATTGCGGATTTGTTTTAAATATAGGCAGTAGGGATGAAACCAAAGAACAGGAAGGTTTAGCCCACTTTTGGGAGCATATGGCTTTCAAAGGAACCAAGAAAAGGAAAACCTTCCACATCATTAATCGCCTGGAGTCTTTGGGAGGAGAGCTGAATGCCTATACCACCAAAGAAAAAATCTGTTTTTACGCATCGGTACTCAAAGAGCATTACTCCAAGGCAGCTGACTTGTTGTTCGACATCACATTCAACAGCATTTTTCCTGCCAAAGAAATAGAGAAAGAACGCCAAGTAATCTTGGAAGAAATGTCCATGTATAGAGACTCTCCCGATGACTCAATTCAGGATGAGCTGGATGCTTTGGTATTTGAAAACCACTCCTTGGGAAGAAATATTCTTGGCACTGAGGAAACCGTATCTAAATTCAGCCAACAGGATTTTTTTGATTTTATATCCACAAGGCTTGACACTTCACAGGTAGTCTTTTCAATCGTAGGAAACATTTCCTTTTCTAAGGCATTAAAGGCAATTGAAGGTCCTTTGTCAGAAATCCAACCCAAAAGGACGCTTTATGCCAGAAGTGCATTTCATACATATGCACCTCAAGTCAAAACCATAAACAGGGACATAACTCAATCCCTTTGTGCCTTAGGCAGACCAGCTTATTCACAGCATGACCCCAATAGATATAAGCTTTTTCTTCTCAATAATATTTTGGGAGGGCCTAGCATGAACAGCAGGCTCAACCTGGCTTTAAGGGAAAAATACGGCTATGTGTATAGCATTGAATCCAGTTATCAGCCATTTTCAGATACTGGCTTCTTTGGGATATTTTTTGGCACAGAAGAAAAAACCTTAAAAAAATCCACTCAAATTGTCCACCGTGAATTGCATAAGCTCAGGACCAAAAAATTGGGAACTATGCAACTTCATATGGCTAAGGAGCAGGCTATTGGACAAATGGCAATGGCAGAGGAAAATTATGCTGCGTTGATGCTTGTATTTGGCAAAAGTCTGATCGATCATGGGAAAATAGACCCTTTGGAACGTATCTTTGAGCAGATAAGAAGCACAACAGCCGAAGAGGTATTAGCAATAGCCGAGGAAATTTTCAATCCAGAGCAACTCAGCTACCTCACCTATTTACCGAATTAACATGGAGTTTATAGATCCCGAATTATTAGCCTATTGTGAATCCCATACCTCAGAAGAGGACCCTCTTTTGAAAAAAATTGTCCGGGAAACTCAGGCCAAAGTCCTGATGCCTAGAATGATTTCGGGGCATTTGCAGGGAAAAATCCTGGAGCTATTTGTAAAAATGCTTCGTCCAAAAACGATTTTGGAAATAGGAACCTACACTGGGTATTCAGGAATTTGTATGGCAAGAGGACTGGCTGAAGGTGGAAAGCTAATTACACTCGACATCAATGACGAGCTGGAAACCATGGTTCGTGGATTTTTTGAAGAAAGTGGTCTTGCATCACAAATAGACTACAGGTTAGGTAACGCCTTGGATATTATCCCTAGTTTGGAAGGTCCATTTGACCTGGTTTTCATAGATGCTGATAAATTCAATTATTCCAACTATTACGACTTGGTGATCGATAAAATGCCTTCAGGGGGTATCATTTTGGCAGATAATGTACTTTGGTCTGGAAAAGTATTGCCAGAAGGAAGGAAAAAATTAGACAAAGACACCGAGGCAATATTGGAGTTCAATCGGAAGGTTCACCAAGATTCCCGAGTAGAAAACAGTATTTTACCCATCAGAGATGGAATCTTAATGGCAAGAAAACTGTGATTTCATAAAATGGGAATCATTTTTGCTCATGCAGGGCTGATATCAGAAGACGACCGAGCATGAATTTCAAAAGTTTACAATTTTTCATTTTTTCCTGCTTCCTTTTAGCCTCCACTCCTATTCTGGCACAGATTCCACAGGTGCCCGCGGAGATGGAATTTGCAGACATGATTATCCGCATCAATCCTCAGGCTAGAAGAGAAATTCAATTAGATGTTGATGCCTTGTACCGAAACCCGAGCTACTTCAAAGTAAAGCTTGAGCGGGTAAATCTTTACATGCCAATCGTAGAACGGGAGCTCAGAAGCGTTGGAGTACCTTTGGATCTAAAATACCTGGTGATTCAGGAAAGTGGTTTGATCCCTGATGCAGTCTCAACCTCCAATGCGGTAGGCTTTTGGCAGTTTAAGCAAGGCACCGCAGAGGAAGTCTTTTTGAGAGTGGATAGCCAAATTGATGACAGAAAAAATATAGTAAACTCCACTCGTGGAGCAGCCCTTTATTTAAAAAAGCATAACAACACCTTTGATAATTGGATGTGTGCTTTAGTCTCTTATCAAATGGGCTTAGGAGGTGCCAAAGCCTATTTTGGAAACAGATACAATAGTCAGCGAATCATTGATATTAATAGAAATTCTCACTGGTATTTCAAAAAATTCCTCGCTCACAAAGTCGCTTTCGAAAACCAAATCGGTGGAATTCTGGTCAGCAACTCACAGCGCTTGGTTGAAGTTCAGGTACAAGGTCCCACCTCGCTCAAGGAGCTTGCAAAAAAATACCAGGTCTCAGAAGAGCATCTAAAAGAGATGAATAAGTGGGCTGTCAACGGAAAAATTCCGGCCGGCAGAGGGTATTCTTTGGTTTATATCCAAGAAGGAAAATTGGACTACAAACCTGCTGTGATCGAATCACAACCTACGCAGAGCAAACCAAGTCAAAAAAGTAAAGCTGAGGAAAAATATTATCCGGCTTATAAGCAGGCAAACTCTTACCCTAGAATTTCAGGAAACACCACCAAGGCTACTCAGCCTGATCAGATCACTGTCAACGAGTTGGATGGTGTTTTAGCGGCAAATACGACTTCTTTGGAAAAATTTGCCGATAAAATCGGAATTAAAGAGAAGAAATTCAGAAAACTGAATGACTTGGATCCAGAGGAAAAAGTTGAAGCCGGAAAGTATTACTACACGGAAAAAAAGAAGTCAAAAGCCGAAATCGAGACGCATATTGTCCAGCCGGGAGAAACTCTTTGGAGTATTTCTCAAAAATATGGAATCAAGCTTTCAGCTTTGAAGGCAAAAAACAGAATCAGAAGGGATGAAGATTTGAAGGCAGGAATGGTCTTGAGTCTGCAGGAACACAGAAAAAGAGGGGAAGAAATTCCTTTCGTATCTGTGCCTGCATCCACTCCGGTAAGAGTGGCTCAATCTCAGCCGGAACCTCAGTCTCAAAATCAGACTGCACCTGTCAATTATTCTTCTACCCAAGATTCTGAGCCCAGCTATAGCAATACGCCAAGTAAAATGACTCATACCGTATCTCCAGGAGAAACGCTATATGCAATAAGTAAAAAATACGGCGTTACAGTAGATCAGCTGAAAACTTGGAACCAAATCGGAAGCCAGAACATTATCAGCGTTGGACAGAAATTAACTATCTTCAAGCCCTGATTTCGACCTTTTTCATGCCCAGATTACTTCTCCTAGCAGGACTTTTGGTTTTCCTCCTGAGCGGAAAGATTTTAGCTCAAGATATACAGATCATTCCCGATACTGTTCTGATCAACGGGGATACACTGTTGATGCTTGGTGATTCCTTATTGATTGATGAGCCTGTCAAGGAAGTTTTCTGGAAAACAGGAGGTAACTACAACCTAAATATTGTCCAATCTACTTTGAGTAACTGGGCAGCAGGTGGTACCAGTTCATTCGCCCTCAATACAGGAGTTTCCCTTTATGCCAACTACAAGAAAGACAAAAAGGTCTGGGACACGCAGTTGAATATCAACCTAGGTTTTAACAGGCAGAATGATAGAGCTTTTCAAACCAGAAAGACTAATGACAACTTCATATTTGTCAGCAATTACGGACGGGAGATTTCAGAAAAACTCTACTTATCCACTCAGATTGATGCCCGAACTCAATTGCTCGAAGGTTTCAAGTATAGTAGGCCGGCAGGAAGTGAAAACGATTTGAGAACCAAAATATCGGACCTGCTTTCTCCAGGTTATGTTCAGTCCTCCACAGGTTTGAATTATAGAAAAACTTATCCAAACAAAGGTAAGCTATCGGTCATCCTTTCACCTTTCACGGGTCGATTTACTATTGTCATGAATGACTCTCTCAGTAATGTAGGAGCTTTTGGTGTTACGCCCGGAGAAAATGTAAGAGCGGAAGCGGGGATGTCTTTGGCCACCTCTGTCGCCGATATTTCATTGATGGAGAATGTCAATTGGAAGGCAGATCTCAACCTCTTTTCCAATTATGAAAGATTCGGAAACATGGTGGTCAACTTTAATTCGACCATCCGAATGAAAGTCAATAAATACATTTCCACAAGGATTGAAACGGTCCTAATCTACGATGAGGAAGTATTTATCAAGCAGGATGATGGTACATCCAAACAGGCTATACAGTTGCAAAACCTGATCAATTTTGGAATCTCTCTGGATTTTTAAAAATCAGTCTCCAGTCCAAACTTCTTTCTGAACTCATTTAAGGCTGGATGCTTTTCCAACAAATAATTGAATTTATCCGAACTCGTATAAAGTTTATTTTTGGCAGTTTCGATTTCTTCCTTGACTTCTAAGGATAGCTGGAATTTTCCTGCACCAGTTAAGTTTCTTATCAGGGTCATTAACTCCCGACGCATGGAATGAGCTCTTTCTTCCTGAACATGACCCATCACTTCCAAGATTATTTCATTCTCCTTGACCTTGATTGGTTGATTGAGAATGGCTAATTCCAGACTTTTCCCTTGCTTTTTGAAATGCTCTAAAACCTGAGGTAAATGCTGATCTAGGAGTTCCTGAGTCAAAGGCTTAGTAGTCTCCACGGTAGAAACAAACTCTACCAAATCCTCTGCCTGTTTTGCAGCCTGGGTATTTTTTTGTTCAAACTCTTTGACCAGTTTTTTGGTCTGGGAGAGACTTGTTGGAATCGAAATTGTTTTCTGAACAGGAGTAGTTTTCCCCTTAATAGAATCAGCACCTAATGGGATTTCGGAGGGTTTTTCCTCTACCGCTTTTCCGTTATTCAGGCTTTTTTTTTTGATTCCTCCACTGCCAATGCAGCTAGGTTCAATGCCTGAGGTAATTTGGCCATTTTCATCAAAGCCAACTCAACATGAAGGCGCTGATTTTTACTGGTTTTATAATGAATGTCACATTGGTTGGCAACATTCAAAGCAGAAAGTAAAAAAGACTGACTGGCTGCTTGGGTTTGTTGAAGGTATCGCTCCTTGACATTTTCGGAAACTTCAATCAAATCTATAGTCACTGGATCTTTCACTACCAACAAATCCCTGAAATGCTCGCAAAGTCCAACGATGAAATTATGCCCATCGAAGCCTTTTTTAAGAATTTCATCAAAAATCAACAAAGACTGGGAAATATCTCCTTCCAATAAAGCATCTACTACTTTGAAATAGTAGTCGTAATCCAGAATGTGAAGATTAGAAATGGTCTCTTTATAAGTGACTTTTTGACCTGCAGAATAGGTCACAATCAGGTCAAATATGGAAAGTGCATCTCTCAATGCCCCATCCGCTTTGGTGGCGATCAGGCGAAGCGCTTCATCCTCATAGCTCACACTTTCTTTGTCCGCGATATGCTTCAAATGATCCGCAATGTGCTTGATTTGAATTCTATTGAAATCAAAAATCTGACAGCGGGAAAGAATAGTAGGTATAATTTTATGCTTTTCTGTAGTTGCTAAAATGAAAATAGCATACTTAGGAGGTTCCTCCAAAGTCTTCAAAAATGCATTGAAGGCCTGATTGGAGAGCATGTGAACCTCATCAATGATATAGACTTTATACTGGCCCTTTTGAGGAGCATACCTAACCTGATCTACAAGATTTCGAATATCATCGACTGAGTTATTGGATGCTGCATCTAGCTCATAGATGTTGAAGGATGAGTTGTTTTGGAAAGAAACACAGGATTCGCAGGTTCCGCAAGCTTCTTGGTCTTCCCCTCTATTTTCGCAGTTGATTGTTTTGGCAAGTATTCGTGCACAGGTAGTTTTACCAACCCCTCTAGGTCCACAGAAAAGAAAAGCCTGAGCAAGGTGATTATTCTTGATCGCATTTTGTAGTGTAGTGGTGATATGCTGTTGCCCCACGACACTTTTAAAATTAGCCGGTCTATATTTTCTTGCCGAAACGACGAAATTTTCCATCACCGCAAGATATAAAAATCTCGGTATTCAGCCTTCTTCAAATTTGAGCAAAATTGAAGATTTTATATAAAGGACTGAGATTGAAGAATATCTTATTGAATGATTTTAAAATTAAAATTGGAAGATAAAGTAGCTAGGCCTCTCGCATCTCGTTTCCCTACCCTATAGTCTAACCTCTTGCTTCTTGACCTTGCCTGATTTTGGTTGTCACAATTCCGTCTTGTGAACTGTTAATTTGTTTATATTTTGAGGTACTCTTTTTCTTGGTTGTTCAGGATTTCTGGGCTTCAATTTCAAGGTATATGCCATTGAAGGTTGAGTTTGCAACATTGATTTATATTGGAGGGGAGAAAGTCCATTGAGTACTTTCTTTCTTCTTTTCTTGTTGTGGTCAGCGACTGCTTTTTTCTGACATTTTCTCAATTCTTCAAGTTTCTTTGGCTTCCAGTAATTCAAGTATCCACTATTTATCAGATCGTTTGTTTTCTCTGCATAGGGGTTCTCGTAAGAGTACATGCACATACTTTGAAGAATTCCGTGTCGATTACACAACTTCTTGTATACCTCGCTCTCATACTGCTTGCCTCCATCGCTATGATGAATCATCCCTTTGAGTTTTACTCCATTGCCCACGGCTCTGCTGATTGCTTTTCGCATCACTGCTCTATAATTAAGTGCATGATTGGAATCATAAGCTCCATAGCCTACGATTTCTTGGTTGTACACATCGGTGATATAGATCGTGTAAAGCTTAGTGTCTCCGTATAGATAATGGGCCATATCTGCCTGCCAGACTTGATTTACTCCATTCACATCTTTCTGAACCAGCAGGTTAGAAAACTCCCGGGTACCTGATTGTGTGGCTCTCCCATAACGTTTGGGATATTTGACACGGTAACCCAACTCCATAAATAACGCTATACTTTTGTCCCTTCCTATGGGCAATTGATCACCAAACTCTTCATACATACTCCGGCAGCCTTGGCTGGGACAAGTTTTACGGACTTTACGCAGGTTCAATTCTGCCAGCCGAATGACCTCATCTTCAATTTCTGGCTTACCAGCGGCAACTTTATAATAGGACTGACGGCTGTAACCCAATATCTTACAGGCTGAGCTGATCTCAAAAGAATACGGATGGATCATTTTTTCTGAGACTTTGATGCTGGATCGCCAAAACTTTTTTTTAAATCCACACGAAATTCATCTGATGCCTGCTCTACTATGATCCGGTACAGATCTGCCTCCAATGATTTACGTCCCAAAGCAGCTTCCAGCTCCTTGATCCTACCTTTTAATACCTGAACCCTGTTGTCCTGACTGTCTTTTTCCATAACCATTCTTGTCCCCTTCTTCAAGGTAGTCGAATATTTGTAAAGCCAAGTATATACAGTCTGTTTTCCGCCTATTCCGTACTCACGAACAGCCTGGAGAACTGTTAACTCTTTCCGTTCTATCTGACCTACAATCTGCCTACGCAAATCCTCACTGAAAATCCGCTGAGCTTTAAGTTGAAATCTTTTTGTCATCTTATTTGGTTTATCGTCCCAACAAAATGTGTCAACTTTTTTCAGGCATTGTCATCTCGTCTCTCGTCTCTCGCCTCTCGCCTCTCGCTTCTAATTTCTCATCTCTCGCTCCCCCCTTCTTACATAATACCTAGTTCCCGTTGAACGGAACCAAATTTAGATTACTTTTGTCTTCTCATTAGCAAATGGGGCTGACCGGTTTTGACAGTAAGTGTAAAGATCGGGCTTGCATGCAGGCTGGAGTATGTACGGCCTTGAAAGATTCATACGAACCATAAATGGCGAAAATACTTACGCCATGGCTGCCTAATCTAACCTTTTAGGATAGATCGCTTAAAGGGTTGAGTCACAAACAGTGATTCCCCGGCCACATCTCACCATCCGTTGTCTGGTCCGGGTGGAATTGAGGTGTCGACTTGACTGGACTGCGGCCTGCGATGCGATTAAGCAGGCTTAAGTTCTAATCGCTAAGCCAAACTCAGGTGTGTCACCCAGCATAGTTTGGTCGAAAACCCAATCGGTGACTAAGCATGTAGACGGTACGGT
>Ga0189280_10122_pt1 | contig 82769 bp, 81 predicted proteins | sample N26B71minimetaG_FD_130327 | JGI IMG/M metagenome (GOLD analysis project Ga0189280, IMG submission 130327) | Marine microbial communities from the Costa Rica Dome - N26 B7-1 mini metaG | ecosystem: Environmental > Aquatic > Marine > Oceanic > Photic zone | place: Costa Rica: the Eastern Pacific... | reverse complement strand
GCTAGGCGAGGGCAACAGTGCCGGTACATCCATTACCAATGTTACGGACCCGACCAATGCACAGGACGCTGCCACGAAGAACTATGTGGACAGCCAGATCACGGCCAATGCGGCCGACGGTTCGGAGACCATCGTGAACGCCGGCACGGACATCAGTGTCAGTGGAAGCGGCACCAGTGGCGACCCTTACATTGTGAACAGCACCTTCACCGAAGTGGACGGCAGTGTTACCAACGAGATACAGGATTTGGCGAACGTACTTTCAGAGGGCAACAGTGCGGGGACATCCATTACCAATGTGACGGACCCGACCAATGCACAGGACGCCGCCACGAAGAACTATGTGGACTCACAGATCACGGCCAATGCGGCCGATGGTTCGGAGACCATCGTGAACGCAGGTACGGACATCAGCGTGAGTGGGAGCGGCACCAGCGGTGACCCCTACATTGTGAACAGCACCTTCACCGAAGTGGACGGCAGCATCACCAATGAGGTGAACACCCGTTTCGAGGTGAGCGGAGCTAACCTTGAGATAGAGGATGGCAATGGTACCCTTCAGGTAGCTTTGGCGGATATCAATATAGATCAAACTGCTTCAGATGTTGATTTGGACACCTCGGTTGATTCAGATGGCGATGGTAGTTCAGAGACCACGGTTGAAGGAGCCATTCAGGCCATGTCGCCCATTGTATCCAAAGCGGCTCGGATTTTTTATCCACCTTCTATCGCAGTTGATGCTTCAACAAACGGAATCGGTAGAACAATAAACCTATATGATCAATATGTTGCACAGTTTGGTACTCCTGCAGTGGCAAGTTTAGGGGCTCCTGCGGCAATACCTACCTATGCTGCAACGGATCTATATTATTATGTGACCTATGCAGACCCTGCTGTGTTTGACAATATGAGTATTGATGCCAGTGGTGAACTTACCTATGATATTGTTGGTCAACCATCAGACTATAATGCATTGATCAACGTGGTGTTTGTTGTAAAATAAGAATGATAAAGACGCTAGAAGATTTGAAATCCATCACCTTACATAAGTCTTTATTTCTTGGGTTGTTCATCCTGTTTTTGGGGATGAACTTTGCAAACGCTCAGTTTTTGCTTCAGGCTCCAAATACGGGTGATGAAAATAACTACCAATGGTTTGAAGCTTCCGATTTGGGTACAGTTCTCGGAACAAATTCTTTTTATGAAGCAACCCAACCCGGTGTTTATTTTGCAACGTACGATGGTACCCTTTGCGGGTCCAATGCCACGGGATATTTTATTTTAACCGATTGTGAAGCACCGAACAACGAAGTTACGTTGGATATTTCTGCCAGTGTACCTTCGGGAGCCACAGTGAGTTGGAGTCCGTCTTTGAGTGGAGATCAAACTCGACCAACGGTCACAAGCACACAAAGTGTGGTGCGCTATACGGCCACTATCACTAAGGTGGGGAACAGTATTGAGTTGCCTCGGTTTACCGTGGTCTGTATGAGTCAGGCGGCCACATTGGTTGATGACCTGATTGTGGTCAATGAAGATGAATCTGTTGAGGTACCTATCTTTGACAATGATTCTGATTTGCCTTCAACAGGAACGCTCACTACCACGAACCCAGCCAATGGTTCTGTGACCATTGATGACAATGGAACACCCAATAACCCATCGGATGATAGGGTAACCTATATTCCAGCACCTGATTTTAATGGAACCGACTCGTTTGACTATACCGTCTGCAACACTTTTGGAGATTGCAGTACCGCTACGGTGACCGTTGATGTACTTCCAATCGTGGATACCAATGATGATTCAGTTTCCACAGATCAAGGAGTGGACATAGTTATTTTGTGGAAAGGCAATGATAATGACATCCCCAATATCGGAACCATTACAGCTACAAATCCATCCAATGGAACCATACTATTGAATGATAATGGTACCGTGAACAATCCTTCGGATGACAATATCACTTACATACCCAATGCAGGGTATACAGGAACAGATTCCTTTGAATATACAGTTTGTGATGACAATGGACATTGCGACACGGCTACAATTACTGTGATTGTAAACACTTCTGGAATTGACCTGGATAGTGATGGAGACGGTATTGTGGACAGTTTTGAGGACCTCAATGCGGATAATGACAATGATCCATCCACAAATCCAACGGATACGGATGGGGACGGCATTCCAGATTATTTGGATATAGATAGTGATAATGATGGAATTCCGGATAACATTGAAGCACAACCTGCTTTGGGATATATCCCTCCAAGTATGGTCGATGTCAATGGAAATGGACTGGATGATGCCTATGAGAATGATGGGAACATTGGTTTGATTCCTTTGGATTCAGATAATGACGGTATTCCGGATTATGTGGATACCGATAGCGATGATGATAATGTGCCGGACATCATTGAAGGCCATGATATGAACCAAGACGGTATTGCCGATATAGAGCTTATAGGTTCAGATAAGGACAATGATGGTCTTGACGATGCCTTTGAAGGCAGTACGGTCATCGATTTGGATGTCAATGATGAAATTGACGATCCCAGCACCGACCTTTTGGATACCGATTCTGATGGTATTCCGGACTTTAGGGACTCTGACGACGATGACGATGGTATCGAGACCATTGACGAAGACCTAAATATGGATGGCAACTATGCCAATGACGATTCCGATGAGGATGGTATACCCAACTACTTGGACCCTGATTTGGGTGAAACCACAGTAGAGGCCATAGATGTGATCAATGTTATCACACCCAATGGGGATGGAATACACGACGTATTGGCCATCAACGGTATTGAGGATTATCCAAACAACACGGTCAGGATCTATAACCGTTGGGGAGTAATGGTCTTCCAGACCAAAGCCTACAATACCACTGGAAATGTTTTTGATGGAACTTCCCAAGGTAGGGTAACAGTAGATCAAGACAACAAGCTTCCTGTGGGGACCTATTTCTACGTTATCGATTATCAAGATCAAGGTGGAAATATGAAGCAAATCTCAGGATACATATACATTAACAGATAAACATGGTTACTGTGGAGGTAAAACATCTATTGAAGAACATAAAAGGACTACTGGCCTTACTTTTCTTAGGGATTGTGGGAACTACCCATGCCCAACAAGATGCACAGTATACCCAGTATATGTACAATACAGTGAGTGTAAATCCGGCCTATGCAGGTTCGCGCGGACATTTGAGCATTGCGGCATTGTATAGGAACCAATGGTTGGGACTGGATGGAGCTCCTGAAACACAGACCTTGAATATCCATACACCCATGGGCTATAGAGGGGTTGGACTGGGAATTTCTGTGGTAAACGATAAGATAGGCCCTACTTCCGAAACCTATTTCGATGTGGACTTTTCGTATACCATACAAACCTCTTTTGACGCTAAACTGAGTTTTGGTCTGAAAGCCAGTGCCCATATGTTGGATATTCGTTATTCCGAATTGGATGAGTTTGAAATAGACCCGCAGCTGCAGTCCCAGCAGGACATACAAAACAAGTTTTCTCCCAATATCGGTGCAGGGGTATATTACCATACCGATAGATTCTATGCAGGCATTTCGGCCCCTAGGATTTTGGAGACCACCCATTTTGATACTTCTTCCGTATCCACGGCAAAGGAACAAATCAATTTATACGTCATTACCGGTTATGTTTGGGATTTGAACCCTTTCTTGAAATTCAAACCCACCCTTTTGACCAAAATGGTACAGGGAGCCCCTTTGCAGGTAGACGTTTCGGCCAATTTTATGCTGAATGAGCGGTTCATTGGAGGCGTGGCCTACCGATGGGATGCGGCCTTCAGCGGGTTGTTCGGTTTTATGGTTTCCGATCAGTTGATGCTTGGACTGGCCTATGACCGTGAAATAACCGAATTGGGTGCCGCTACCTTCAATGATGGTTCCTTTGAGGTAATCCTACGTTACGATTTCCTTAGAAATGTTGGTAACCTAAAGTCCCCACGCTTCTTTTAGGAACAATTTAAAACCCTTGGCTCCATAAATTCCTCCAAAGGTCATATTTTTACCTCATGGAAGAGGAAAAAGTGATATTGGTGAACGAGGCGGATGAGCCCATTGGTCTTATGCCCAAAATGGAAGCCCATGAAAAGGCATTGTTGCATAGGGCTTTTTCGGTTTTCGTGATGAACGATAAAGGAGAGACCATGCTCCAACAACGGGCCGAAGATAAATACCATTCCCCTTTGTTGTGGACCAATACCTGTTGCAGTCACCAGCGTGATGGCGAAAACAATATTGAGGCAGGAAAGCGCAGGCTTATGGAAGAGATGGGATTTCGAACGGAACTTACGGAACTGTTTTCTTTTATATACAAAGCCCCATTTGATAATGGCCTTACCGAACATGAATACGATCATGTAATGATCGGGTCGTATAACGATTCCCCCAATATCAACCCCGAGGAAGTAGCCGATTGGAAATGGATGTATCCGGCCGATATCAAAAAAGATATCGCCGCCAATCCCAATGAATATACGGAGTGGTTTAAAATCATATTTGAACGCTTCTATGATCATATCATGAAAAATACCCCGGCCAAATGAAAGTAAAAGTCAGCAGAAAGGCCAATTTTAATGCGGCCCACCGATTGCACAGACCAGATTGGGATGCAGAGAAAAACCAAGCCGTTTTTGGAAAATGCAACAACCCCCGTTACCATGGGCATAATTATGACCTTATTGTAAGTGTTACGGGTGAAATTGATCAAGAAACAGGTTTTGTGATGGATCTAAAAGTGCTCAAGGACTTGATCAAGGAGCATGTAGAAGAGGCTCTGGACCACAAAAACCTTAATGCAGATGTTCCCGAGTTCAAGGAACTCAACCCAACTGCAGAAAATATTGCCGTGGTCATTTGGAGCAAACTTAGGCCCCATATAGACCAGGCCAATGAATTGGAAGTGGTACTCTATGAGACACCGCGCAATTTTGTAACGTATTCAGGATAAAATGGATTTATACCCTTTAAAGTTCAAGCCCATTCTCAAAGAACGTCTTTGGGGAGGAACAAAACTAAAAGATGTACTCAATAAACCCATCGAAAGTGATATTACTGGCGAAAGCTGGGAACTTTCCGGAGTAAGTGGAGATATTTCCGAAGTGGCCAACGGGGCTCTGGAGGGAACCTCGCTTCAAGAACTGATATCCCTCCAAGGAGAAAGCCTTTTGGGAAAAAGTGTGGTGGAACGGTTTGGGAATGAATTTCCCATTTTGATAAAATTCATCGACGCCAAACAAGATCTGTCCATTCAATTGCATCCCAATGATGCCTTGGCCAAGAAAAGGCATAATTCCTTTGGAAAAACAGAGATGTGGTACATAATGGATGCCAATCCCGGTTCCCAGTTGATCGTGGGTTTCAACAAGGATGTTGAAAAAAGCGAATATATCGAAAGCTTGGAGTCTGGTACCCTTTTGGATTTGATGAATTATGAAGAGGTAAAGGAAGGAGATACTTATTTTATCAATACCGGAAAGATACACGCCATAGGTGCTGGGGTGTTGTTGGCCGAAATCCAGCAAACCTCAGATGTTACCTATAGGGTCTATGACTTTGACCGAAAGGACAAGGATGGCAACCTAAGGGAACTCCATACCAGTTTGGCCGTTGATGCCATTGATTACGAGCGTAAGAACGATTTCAAGGTAGACTACCCAAAGGGTAAGGATGAAACCAATACCATGGTGGACTGTGCTTATTTTAAAACCAACTTTTTGGAGTTGACCCAACCTCTAAAACTGGATGTATCCCAAAGGGATTCATTTACCATATACATGTGTGTGGGTGGAGCGGCACAGATTTCCAATGATTGGGGCACTGCATCCATTCAAAAAGGAGAGACGGTATTGGTCGCAGCCTCCAGTTCAACGATTGATATAGATACCCGTAACGCCAAACTTTTGGAAGTTACCATTTAATAGTACCTTTATAAAAAACACTGGTATGCCAAGTATACGTGATTTAAAAAAGGATGTCAACTTTGTCTTGGGAGACATCATAGAAGCGGTCTACATTTGGGAGGCAGGCTCTGATAACAAGGAATCCGAAGAGGGAACGGTCATTATTGACAAGGCCATTGAAGCTTTTGACGAGCTCATGGACAAAATCAACCAAAAAAATGTTGATGACCAAAAGGCTCATTTTAGGAGCGTTCGGGCCCAACTCGAGGAAAAGGCCACACAATTGGTCAATGACTTGAACAATCTTGCCGGGTAAGTTAGTCCTGCTTGCTTAGAAAGTCTTGGAATGCCATTCCGTATTTGGATGAGGCTACTTCCGGCGTAAGGGCGTTGTACACGGAATCCAAATATTTTGGATTGGCGTCGCTGGCCTCGGACATCATAATGTATGGGGTGGCGTAAGAATCTCCGTTGTTCAAACCAAAGTTAAGGGCATATCGGTAACGTCTTACCAGATTGATATCCGCCAAATTCTGTAGGGAATCCAAGGCGGTGGAATCTTCTTGAAACTCTGGCAATGTGGCCTGTTGCGCCAATGCAATGTCCCTGATGTTGAATTTGGATATCATTTCATTGAACTCCAGGTATTTTTCATGGGACTTGGAACCAGATATCTCCGGGGCCATATCAAAGGTCTTCCAAGTGGTGTTGATAATAATCTGTCCGGGCTCTCCAAAAAAGGTAATACGATCGTTAAGGTCGTTGTTGTCCTGTTTTTTCAGGTAGAGGTAAAAAATATCCGGGCTTTCCAATTCCTCTGAAAAACTGAATGTTCCATCTCCTTCAACTTCCAGGGAATCCAAGACCATAAGGGTAGAATCCTTGAACTGCTGTAGGTATAGGGTTCCTTTTTTCAATCCTTTTACGTTTCCGGAAACGGTCATGGTGTTTTCTGTACTTTTTTCACAAGACAGAACCAACATTCCCAATGACAATACAAACAATAACCTCTTCATCAATAAAAATTTTGCAGGGCAAATATCAAATAAACTTCTGAAATATTTAAACTTTGGCGGCGACTTCCATCAACAAAGCGCATAAATAAGCGCCAGCCGTACCCACAACATACCCGAAAACGGACAAAAGAATCCCCACAGAGGTCAACGAAGGATGGAATTCCGCAGCGACCACGGGAGCGGAGGCCGCACCTCCCACGTTGGCCTGACTGCCCACTGCGAGAAAAAAGTAGGGAGCTTTGATGAGTTTGGCCACCAAGATCAAAAGTCCGGCATGAATGGTGATCCATATCAAGCCTATCGCAATAAGTCCTGGATTTTCCAAAACTTTGCCCAAGTCCATTTTCATACCAATGGTGGCCACCAGAATATAGATGAACATACCGCCTATCTTGCTGGCCCCGGCACCTTCGTAGTTTTTGGCCTTGGTAAAAGAAAGCCCAATACCAATGGCGGTGGCAAATACTACCATCCATAAAAACTGGGAACCTAAGGAGGATAGAATTTTTTGTTTGTTTCGGATGACTTCAAAATTATCTTCCAGAAAACCGGCAAAATGGCTGCCCAAAAAATGGGCAATGCCCACTCCGGCAAACGCGTAGAACAGCATCATGATCAAATCGGGAAGCGAAGTGACCCTAGTAATCTTTTCGGTATAGGTGGATACTTTTTCCTTCAATTCCTCAATGGAAGAATTATCTGCCTTGAACCAGTGATCTATCTGTTTGGTCTTGCCAATGCCCAGTAGTAGCACTGCCATCCAAAGGTTGGCCACTACAATATCGATCAATACCATGCCCCCGTAGTTTTCCTGGTTGTACTGGAACACTTCCAGCATGGCCGCCTGGTTGGCACCACCCCCGATCCAGCTTCCAGCGATGGTGGCCAGACCACGCCAGACGGCATCAAAACCACTGCCACCAACCGTTTCAGGGGAAAATATGGAAACAATCAATATGGCCACGGGACCACCAATGATGATTCCGGCCGTACCGGTCAAGAACATAATAAGGGCCTTTGATCCCAGATTGGCAATGGCCTTGAGGTCTATGCTCAAAGTCATTAAGATCAAGGCTGCCGGCAGGAGGTATCTACTGGCGATATAATAGGTCTGCGATGAAGATTCATCCACAATGCCCAAACTTGCCAAGATGGCCGGGAGCAAATAACACATGAGTACCGTAGGTACAATGGAGTAGAATTTTCTCCAAAAACCGGTGTTGAGGGAGGAGGTGTAAAAAACAAAACCTAGGCAGAGACAGAGGAGTCCAAAAATGACCGTATCCTCCGTAAAGGGTAGTTGATCCATAGAATTTCAATAGTGATAGCCCCAAATATAGGAAAATCAAAAATGGTTGTGATAGGTCACTCCGCCTGATTCCAGATCAAATGTTCAGCCAATAAGTCAGCTTTAAATTAATGGACCGACTTCTGGGCATGAAGGAATTTACAAAGTAGTTGTCATTATAGACTAGAAAAAGGTCCGAAAGGGGTGCAAAGCGCCATTGCAGACGCGAATTGAAACCTAGATTGTCCCTTTGGTTGCTGTATTGGATCAAGGTAGACCAAAAAATGGATTTATTGAAGGTGATGTTGATTCGGGGGCTTACCAACCAGATATCCGCACTTTCATACGGATTGGGAAGTTTTATGCTATCGTAGTTCAGTCCAAGAGAAAGAAAGACCTTGGGTTGTAATCGTAGGCTCATGTCCCCTTCAAATGAGAATCGGGTGCCATTGAAAAAATTGCCATATCCGGGCTCAAGGGCATAGGAGAAAACTTTTCGGCGATCGCTCTGGAATTCAACTTCATAACTGGTGTAATAATAGCCTTGATTGGCCGGAAGCTCCACACCACCATCGGTCCCAGTGGGGTCAAAAGGCTCCGTGAGAAAGGTGAATCGGTTAAAAAGACGTGCTGATAGTTCTTCCTGGGTTTTGAACTGTGCTTGCCACCCCGAAAAGATAAAGTAGTCGGTATTCTGATAATCCAGTGTGGGCTTCCACTCCATATTGGGGTTGAAAGTAAAGCCATGGAAATTTAAGCGTCCTTTTTTGGGCCAAAAATTTACCTCCACAAAAGGTTTGGCTACCACCACATCTTGTCTTCGGATAAACCCAAGGTCGGAGCGGAAATCCTCACCAATGAAGTTGCCATTCAACCCAACATTGAGGTAACGGGAATTGTAGTTGAGGTTTATCCCACCAGCTGCATCCCGGGAACCTATTTCGTGTGCAAAGGATTTGTGGTAGAAGAACTTTCCGGTCCAGGTATTGTCCGCTGAGGCCAGATTATAGTCCAATCCCAAAACCCGGTTGTATCGGTCCGATTCCTCCAAAAAGTCATAGTCATCAAAAGTTTGCCGGTTCACAAAAATGAAACTAAGATTGGAACGGGAGAACATTCTTTGTTGCAGGGCCAATACGGTATTGTTGTTACTGGCAATATGGTTGGCCTCATCCTTTTCGGTCTGGATGGTCAAGAAACCCAATCGCAGGTTTTCGTTAAGCTTACCGCTGAGTCGAAGCCCACCAATGATTCCGTTCTCTATGGTCTCTTCTTCCAGGTTTTCGGCTATACCAATTCTTCTTGAAAAGAATGGGTTGGCATCCTCTTCACTACCAAAGGACCCAAAAAGGTCACTGTTGTCAATGAAGAACTGTCTTCTTTCTGGGAGCGAAATTTCAAAACGGGTAAGATTGGTCACAAAATTGTCCACCTCCACGTTGGAGAAGTCGGGGTTCACCGTAATGTCCAAATTCATTCCGTTGCCAATGGATACCTTCGCATCCCCACCAAAATTCAAGGCGCTGAGGTCATTATCGTTCTCGTAATCCTTGCCCACAATCCCATTGACATAAGGAATGATGGCCATAGGGGTACGGGATTTTCCCAAGGGCTTTTCAAAGACCATATCCCCCATAAAGGCCAAACTATAGATCAATTGATTTTGGGGGATTTCCATCCAGGTACTGGTTTCATTGGTCTGCATATCAAATCGGTAGCTGTTGAACCGCCATTTGGTCTCGCCTTGTTTAAACTTGAAAGAGGTAAGCGGAATGGCCAGTTCGCATACGTAGTACCCGTCATACAATCGGGTTTCACCCTGCCATTTCACATCCCAAGAAGTGGTGAATCCACTTGGGCCGGACCCTCCATTCGAAATTAAGGCCTCCCTCCGAACCCCATAGGGGTTCATCCCAAAAAGAAAGGCATTGGTGCCATCGTTGAAGGTGTCGAACAGTAAACTGATATTGTCATTCCCCCCGGCCCTATAATCCCTTTCCAAGGAGGGAATCACATAATTATCCCCTTCGGTGTTCAGCTTTATGCCAATAAAAAGGGTAGTGGCATTGTACAGCATTTTAATATCGGTCTGCTGGGCGGCCAAGGTGGAATCCGAGGGGAAATATTGTTGAAAATTGTGGGCGCTTTCCGCAATTTCCCAAACCGATTCATCCAAAACACCATCTACCTGTATGGGGTCACTAATGAATTTAACGGTAAAGCTTTTGGATCGGGATTGCGCAAAAAACAGCAAAGGAAGTAGTGTTGTAGCAAGTACAAGACGGAATTTTAGCATTGTTTTGAGTCTAGTCGGTGCCCCAAATTTAAGTGTTAGGTTCGTTAAAAAAATCCCAAAGTTTTGTTATAAGTGCACTCATTGATAGTAGGTTATAAAAATTGGTGTTTACTTGTCACGATTTTTAGTTTTAGAGTTCCCTACTTTTGGACAAACCTTGAATAATGCGAAAAGCCATACTTCTTTTTTTACTTATACCCCTATGCTCCTTTGGTAATTTTTGGGGCAAGACAGGCCACCGGGTTACGGGACATATTGCACAAAATCATTTGACAGCGAAGGCCAAGAGGGCCTTGAACGATCTTTTGGATGGACATAGTTTGGCCTTTGTTTCCAACTATGCCGATGAAATCAAGGCAGATCGTTCCTATTCCAAATTCTCGGCATGGCACTATGTAAACTATCCCTTGGGTATGAAATATGTAGATTCAGAAAAAAGCAAGTACGGGGATATTATCACTGCTATTGAAGAATGCACCAAGGTGGTCAAGAACAAGAACAATAGCAGGGCCGACCGGGTTTTTCATTTAAAAATGCTCGTTCACCTTATTGGAGACCTACATCAACCCATGCATGCCAGTAGGGCGGAGGACAAGGGAGGAAATGACATCCAAGTGCAGTGGTTTGGCCAAGGAAGTAATCTACACAGGGTATGGGACAAGGATTTGATTGTATCCTACGGAATGACCTATACCGAAATGGCCACCGAGCTGGACCGAGGGGTTTCCCGTAAAGAGCGCAAAACTATCCAAGAGGGAACCATTTACGATTGGGTGGATGAGTCCCATGAAATATGTGCCACGCTATACGAATCTGCCGAGGTTGGCGAAAAACTCGGCTATCGGTATACCTATGATCACAACGATCTGTTGTTCGAACAACTCCAAAAAGGAGGGCTAAGATTGGCCAAGGTTTTGAACGACCTCTTCAGCTAAGCAAGATGATTTATTGCAAAACGGTCTTGAGCTGGTTTCGATACTCGGATGGATTTTGTCCGGTAAAGGCCTTGAACGACTTGTTGAAGTGCGAAAAGTTGTTGAAGCCACTGTCATAACACACCTGCGTAATGCTGATGGGCTGTTCGGCCAGTAGTTTGGAGGCATGCACCAAACGGTATTCGTTCACGAACTGGGTAAAGGTTTTGTTGGTGATTTTTTTGAAATATCGGCAAAAAGAAGGGACCGTCATACTTACCAAGTCTGCAATTTCACCTAGGCTGATGTCCTCTTTAAAATTGGTCTTTACGTGATTGAAGACAATATTGATGCGGTCGTTGTCCTTTACCTCCGTTTCCATGGAAAAGCCTTCCCCGTTCAATACCTTGATTTCGTCCGAGGTGGCCAATACATTCAAAATGTTCAAAATGGAAAGCAAGCGTTGAAAATCGGTCTGGTATTCCAGAATTTCCATTTTTTCACCCACTTTGGTTTTGGTCTTGCCGGAAAAAGCGATACCGCCCTTGGCCACTTCGAACAATTTTTGGATGTTTTTCATTTCCGGGATGCTGAAAAAGTCGCTTCCCAAAAAATCGGCCTTCATCTGTATCAGCGTCTCACTTTTATTGCCGGTCAACTTATCAGTAAAACCACAATGGGGCAAATTAGATCCAATTAGGATAAGGTCCCCATTTCTAAAATAGGAAACATGGCTGCCTATTTGCCTTTTCCCAGAGCCTCCGTTAATATAGACCAGCTCCAGTTCGGGGTGGTAATGCCAGCCAATGTTCTTATTCTCATGCCGCTCACTGAATTTTTGATATAGGAATGAGTGTCCAAAACTGGGTGCAATTGCCTCAAAAGCAGGTTTTTGAATCATTTTGGCCGTATTCTTTTTCACAATGTAAAATTAAAGTGGTCCACAAAACGGTGTCTCTACAAAATTAACCAAAATATATGGTATTTTACCATTTAGTCAATTTTATACATAGTCATAGGTTAAAATTGTACATATACTGGAAAAGATGGTAGTGTTTCGGGGGGATATCCTGTGATAGCTTTGTAGTGTAATCCAAAAAAACAAAATGTTATGAAAACAGTAGAAAGATATATCGTAGCGGTGATGTTCCTTTTTGCAACTACCATTGGACTTGCCAATGCATCCAATATTACTTTGGATAAGAAAGGAAATGCCAAAAGTGAGGTGGAATTGAAGTTGGTCAATGTGAAGGTAGAGCCCGTTTTTGTGAAAAAGGGAGGGAAATTGATGATGAACCTTTTGAACCTATCACAGGAAAAAGTTACGGTTAAAGTATATGACAGTCAGAAAAGGTTGGTTTATAATGAAACCATAGATGGAAAAGTGGTTGTTGAAAAAGCATTCAACTTTGAAAAAGCCTTTGAAGACAAATACACCGTGGTTGTGGTCGATAAGTTGGGAACTTACACAGAGACCATGGTTGTAAAATAGTTTGTTTAGTTAATTTTTATGTGCATGGGGGCCGTTTGGCCCCTTTTTTTATAGAAATTTTTTAAGCCGTTCCCTTTTGTGCAAGGGGAGGGAATCATTGGAGATGGCCAATTTTAGAATAGATTGGTCTTTTTCTTTGTCATATAAAAGTCTATAGAATTGTTGGGTGGTCAATGGGTTGTTAGACTCCTCCACTAAATCCATGGTGTCACCGGAACTTACTTTTCCCACTTCCAAAATCCGAACATAGGTCCCTGGCCATCCATGGTCTATAAATTGTTTCAGGATTTGTTGGGTGCCAAACTTCAAACCGAGCTTAAAACAAGGCTCCCTAGGTTGTGTTATCTGGACCAGCGCAGTCCCCAATCTGTAAATGTTGCCCACTCTTATTTGGGATTCATCCAGTCCTTTAACGGTAAGGTTTTCACCGAACATGCCCCAATTCCATTCCAAATGGGGGTACTTTTCCTTCCAATACGGATATTGTTCGGCCGAAAATAAATAACAGGCCTTGTAGATGCCCCCATGTACCTTGGGGTCTCCAATGGTATCCCCCGATACATTTTCGGTCTCCAAAAGTAAGGGTGTATCCAAAGGAGATTTATAAATCCCTGTGGTGATCAACTTGCCGTTCCAAGAAATTTCAGTGGGTTTTCCTAAGTTGGTAGAGATGATTTGCATGCCTCCAAGGTAAAAAAAAACCATCGCAATCTGCGATGGTTTTTCATCATGTTTTAGCTTGGATCTATACTATTTTTCCAACCGCTTGGCGACAGCAAATCCTGCCAATAATCCTATTCCGGCCATTAGAAAAATGGTCCCCGGATAGGCTACATCCTCATTTACTCCCAAGTTGTACACCAGAAAGGCAGCTAGAAAAATGGCTATGCCAATACCGATAAAGAGTAGGGCCACATTGATTAGGATGATTTTCCAAAAAGGAACTTTGCCCTCCCGTTTTCCCTGAAAAAAGATGCTGGCATCGGCTCCCTTTTCTATCAAAGCCATTCGCTCTTTGTTCCGGGTTGAATAATACAGATAGGCAATCGCAAAGACTGCTCCAAAAATTACGGGTAAGATGATTACTTCAGATCCCATGATTGTTCGTTTTTAATGATTATACTTTTTTGGTTTTTAGCATATGACGGGATTTATATGACGTAGGTTACAGGGTTCTATAAAAAAAGTGCAAATGATGTAACCAAAACCATGGGTTGAACGTCCAATCTTCAATGTTGACCGCCAAAGAAAGAAAATTGATCCGCAGCATCCACAAGGGCAATACCCATGCGTTTTCTGAATTGGTCAATAGATACAAGGATTTGGTCTATACCTTGGCCCTTCGTATGTTGGGCAACCGGGAAGAGGCCGAAGAGGTGTCACAGGATACCTTTATTAAGGTATTTCATTCGTTGGAGCGGTTTAAAGGTGATTCCAAGATATCGACATGGATCTATAGGATTGCCTACAACGCCTGTTTGGACCGGATACGGTTGCGGAAGAGCAGAACGTTTTTGGATGTTGGCGAAATGGAAGATTTTATCTTTACGGAAATGGATACGGCCTTGGACAAAATGGTCAGGGAAGAACGGGGAAGGCTTGTGGGGCAATGTCTGGCAAAGTTGCCCAGCGAGGATGCAGGGCTTTTGACCTTGTTTTATTTTGAGGAAAAAAGTCTTTTGGAAATTGAGAATATATTGAATGTTCCGGTAAATTCGTTAAAGGTGCGATTGTTCCGGGCAAGGAAGAAGTTGGCAGCGGTATTGGAGGGCCACTTAAAACCAGAAATACTTCAAAACAATGGATGAGCAACAAAAAAAGGAACTGGAAACATTTGTAGACAAGGTTATGGGGGAAACTTCCTTGGAGTCGCCCTCACCGGATTTTACCGAAAAGCTCATGGCAAAGATTGAGGCGCAATCCCAACAGCAGGTGTTTGTAGCCCAACCCCTTTTGCCCAGAAAACTCCTCACAGTTCTGTTTTTGGGTTTTGTGGCTGGGTTTGTTTATCTGCTGATGACCTATGGTCTTGATCCCAGTCAAGGGTGGTTCAAAAACATAGAGTGGAATTTGGATTTCTCCAATACATGGCGTTGGATGGAGGGATATAGCGCTTCCAAAGTGACCCTATATGCCGTCTTGCTCTTCGGAGTGTTGTTTTTTGTCCAGATACCTTGGCTAAAACGCTATTTGGACCAACACGGGACCTTAAGCTGATATATAAACATAGGCCCAGTACATCAATACAAATTGTAGTGGAATCCTGAGAACTAAAATCCATTTGGGAATTCCCGCAGCCTCCTTTTTTCCGGAAAGCATGTAAAAGTGTACCGTTAGAAATACGATCAGCATGGCAATGATTCCGTAGGCACTCAGGCTTCTGGTCACCTTAAAACATAGACCTAGACCCAAAATCATCTCGGCCATACCACTCAAGAACACCAAAAATTTGGGATAGGGAAGATAGCGGGGCATAATGCGCAAATATATCCTGGGAAATATAAAATGGGCCAACCCTGCAACCAAGTACAGTGCGGCCATTGCATAAAGGTGCCAAGGGTTTTCCATATCCTAAAAATAAGAAAACGGACACTAAAAGGGAAGTTGTCAGTTCGAGCGCAGTCGAGAACTCTTTTTTGGATGTACAAGAATTACATCTCGACTGCGCTCGATGTGACAGTATTTTTGTAGATAAGTGTTTACTTGATCATATCATAACTACGGCTAATGAACTTGGTGAGCTCTTCGCCTTTTAGCAGTCCTTTGCTCAACCGGGCCAAATCCAGGGATTGGTTGATCAAACGCTCCCTCTTTTTGTCGGTTTTGGTATTCAATATCTCACTTACCAACTCATGGTTGGTGTTCACGATGAGGTTGTACATATCGGGCATGTTCCCCATACCAAAAATTCCACCACCTCCGGTTCGCTGCATTTCCTTCATACGGCGCATAAATTCCGGTTCAGTGATGATGAAGGGGGAAGCATTGCTGTCCATGGCCTCCAATTGAATGGTATACCCTTTATCGGCACTGATGACTTTCTCCAGATTTTCCTTTAAGCGGTCTTTTTCTTCATCGGACAATTTGGAAATGGCCGTATCCTCTTTTTTGACCAGGTTGTCAATATGGTCAGAATCCACACGGACAAAGGATAGATTTTCCTTGGAGCTCTCCAGTTTCTGCATCAAATGCGAAACAATGGGGGAGTCCATCAACAAAATTTCATAGCCTTTTGCCTTAGCGGCTTCAACGTAGCTGTGCTGTGCTTCCATATCCGAAGCATAAAGTATCACCAATTTACCATCTTTATCGGTCTGGTTGTCCTTGATCTTGGCCTCCAGTTCCTCGAAAGTGTAAAACTTGCCATCCACGGTAGGATATAGGGCAAACTTATCGGCTTTCTCAAAGAATTTGTCTTCGGAAAGCATCCCGTATTCAATCACGATTTTGATGTCGTTCCACTTTTGTTCAAAATCCTCCCGGTTGTTTTTGAAGAGGGAACTCAACTTATCGGCCACCTTTCTGGTGATGTAGGAAGAGATTTTCTTTACGGCACCATCGGCCTGCAGATAAGATCGTGATACATTCAAAGGAATGTCCGGAGAATCAATGACCCCGCGCAACATGGTCAGGAATTCAGGAACGATACCTTCCACATTATCCGTAACGAACACTTGGTTCTGGTACAATTGTATCCGGTCTTTCTGGATGTTGAGGTCATTCGTCAATTTGGGAAAATACAGGATTCCGGTCAGGTTAAAGGGATAGTCCACATTCAGGTGGATGTGAAACAAAGGCTCCTCGAACTGCATGGGATAAAGCTCCCTGTAAAAATTCTTGTAATCCTCGTCCTTAAGGTCGGTAGGTTGCTTGGTCCACGCCGGAGTGGGATTGTTGATGATATCGTCCACCTCTTTTGTTGGAGCTGGCTCGTCCTCTTTGGCGCCTTCCGGTTTGGGGAGTGTTTCGGTACGGGTGCCAAATTTAATCGGAATGGGCATGAACTTGTTGTACTTGGTCAGCAGTTCACGGATTTTGGCATCTTCCAAAAATTCGGTGGAATCCTCCGCAATATGAAGGATGATTTCCGTGCCCCTTTCTTTTTTCTTGGCTTCTTTTAGGGTGAATTCGGGGGAACCATCGCAGACCCAATGTACTGCCGGTTCGTCCTTAAAACTCTTGGTGATGATCTCTACCTTTTCCGCAACCATAAAGGCCGAATAGAAACCAAGTCCAAAATGACCTATGATTCCCGTATCCTTTCCGGCATCTTTATATTTGTCCAAAAACTCCTCCGCACCGGAAAAGGCCACTTCGTTGATGTATTTTTTAACTTCATCCTCGGTCATCCCGACCCCTTGGTCCAAAATGTGGATACGTTTTTTGTCCTTGTCCACCTTGACCTCAATGATGGGATTTCCATATTCCACCTTGGCCTCGCCTATAGAGGTCAAGTGCTTTAGCTTTAGGGTTGCATCCGTTGCATTTGAAATAAGCTCCCTCAAAAAGATTTCATGATCACTGTACAGAAACTTCTTGATCAAGGGAAAGATGTTCTCTACTGAAACATTGATTTTACCTGTTGCCATTGTTTTTACATTTTCTTTACGCCATCAGGACAAAAAAAATACCATACTGATAAAGGTGACAAACTGACATTGATGCTTGACATAGGAGCGGGATGAAAATTTAACATAATTTTGTTTATCTTTTTTATTTATAAGTTAAACAAAATATGTATCTTTAAATTGTTATAGAAAAAATTGCTATGAAATAGGATTATCTATAACGCACTTTTATTTATTGGTTAGGTTGTTGGAAATGCACTTTCGCTAGGGAGTGCATTTCTTTTTTCCATGGGCAGTTCCATAGGGCTTGAAAGTTTTATTTTGTTGATAAATGTGCAGTTCTAAGGATATATTTTTTACTTTTCGGTTAAATAGCCCCTAATTTTTGATAATTTATTTATAAAGATAGGATAATGTACAATTCAAGAATATCAGGACTGGGATTCTATGTGCCTGAAAACGTGGTCACCAACGATGATTTGTCCAAAATAATGGACACCAATGACGAATGGATTCAGGAGCGAACCGGTATCAAGGAACGTAGACATGTGATCAAGGGTACCGATACCACCACATCCATGGGGGTAAAAGCGGCTCAACAGGCCATTGAAAGGGCGGGGATTGATAAGAACGACATCGATTTTATCGTCTTTGCCACCTTAAGCCCCGACTATTACTTTCCAGGCCCGGGGGTTCTGGTACAACGTGATTTGGATATCAAGACCGTGGGTGCTTTGGATATACGCAACCAATGTTCTGGATTTGTGTATGGCATATCCGTGGCGGACCAATATATTAAAAGTGGCATGTACAAAAACGTGTTGGTCATTGGTTCCGAGCTGCATTCGCATGGGTTGGACATGACCACACGAGGTAGGGGAGTGTCGGTAATATTTGGTGATGGGGCCGGAGCTGCGGTACTCACCCGTGAAGAGGACACGTCTAAAGGAATTTTATCGTCCCATTTGCATTCCGAAGGGCAACATGCCGAGGAACTTTCACTGATTGCCCCGGGGATGGGAAAACGTTGGGTGAACGATATTTTGGCCGATGTGGATAGCGGTGAAGAGGATACTTCCTATTTCCCTTATATGAATGGACAATTTGTCTTTAAGAATGCCGTGGTCCGTTTCAGTGAGGTGATCATGGAAGGGTTGGCGGCCAATAATTTGACCCCACAGGATATTGATATGCTGATTCCCCATCAGGCCAATTTGCGTATTTCACAGTTTATTCAAAAGAAGTTTGGACTTTCCGATGATCAAGTATTCAACAACATCATGAGCTATGGGAATACCACGGCGGCTTCCATTCCCATTGCCCTTACAGAGGCATGGGAACAAGGGAAGATCAAAGAAGGCGACTTGGTGGTCTTGGCTGCATTTGGTAGTGGTTTTACTTGGGGAAGTGTAATCATTAGATGGTGATATGGGAAGACAGATCCCAGAGTTGACCCTGCCGCTTATTGAATTCATCAAAAACCAAAAAATGTTCTTTGTGGCCACGGCCATGGATGAGGGTTCAGTGAATCTGTCCCCAAAGGGATTGGATTCACTTAGGGTGATCAATTCCCAACGGGTCATTTGGCTCAACCTTACCGGAAGTGGTAATGAGACGGCTATCCATCTGGAGCACAAAAACCGAATTACCCTTATGTTCTGTGCCTTTGAGGGCGACCCCTTGATTTTACGATTGTACGGAACAGCAAAGGTCTATTCCCATAAAAGTCCTGAGTGGGAAGAGCATATTGGGTTGTTCCCTGAGATTGCTGGGGGTAGGCAGTTAATAGATGTACATATTGAAAAAGTACAGACCTCATGCGGTATGGGGATTCCCATTATGGAATACCAACACCAACGGCAAGAATTGGTAGATTGGGCTCAAAAACAAGGAGAAAGTGGTCTGAAAAAATATTGGGAGAAGAAAAACACCGTCAGTTTGGACGGCCTCCCGCATAAGTTTGACTAAATAAAAACCCCGATCTTTCCAGACCGGGGTTTTTTATTGATATCTCTTGCAATATTAACCAACCAACACTTTTTTGCAGAGGATACCAATATGTGGTTATAGGATGCCCCCACCCGTATCTTTGGTGCGGTTGTCCCTTCTTTTTCGTTGCTTGGCGCGGTTTTTACCACTTCCAAACTGATAGGACAATCCTACGTATACATTGTTGCTCTCCCAGTTGAATCCTCCTTCTTGTAAATAGGGGCGGTCTCCTTCAAAGGCAAAACGCATGGTATTAAAGATGTCGTTGTAATTGAAACTGAGCGTTCCCTTGCCTTCGGCAAAGCTGTATCGGGCTCCCAAGTTTACAAAGTACATGGGCTTCACATTAAATTGGATGTTACGGTTTTTCCCCCGATAAAATCCAAAAGCCTGTAGCGTCAGTTTTTTGGTTACGGTAAAACTGTTGTTCATCCGTAGGTTCCAGGCCGTGTTGTCCACCTTAACGCTTTCCACGGTAATATCATCTTCTGTGGGATCGGGAATGTTCCCGGGAATACTCTCCGTGATACCTCTATTGGTTTGTGAGAAAATATCGAAACTTCCATTGATGTTCCACCATTTTGCCGGCCTGTAGTTGGATGAAAGTTCAAATCCATAGGCAGAGGTTTCATTAAAGTTGTCGAAAGTGAGTATGATTTTGTTGAAATCCAATCGGTCTACAAAAACAGCCCTGTTGATCTCATCCTTGATGCTTCGGTAAAATACCCCTCCGGTAATACTACCATTTTTAATGCGACGTGTATAATTGGCCTCATAGGAACTGGTGAACTGGGGCACCAAATTTGGGTTTCCAAATGAAGAGATTAACGGAGTGGCAAACTCCCTGATGGGATTTACCTGTTGTAATCCAGGACGGTCCACACGTCTACTATAACTCACTTGTAGCTGGTTCTTTTCATCGGGGCTATAGGTTACAAAAGCCGAAGGATATATTTCGGTATACTTATCGGTAAAGGCCCGTACTTGGTTGGTATCCGCTTGAACCTCCACATCTTCAATACGTACCCCCATTTGATAGGACCACTTCTCGTAGTTTTGACCAAAAGTGGCATAGGCCGAGTAGATATCCATACCGTAAACAAAGTTTGTGTCGGGGGTGGGTACCAAAACACCGTTCGAGTTGAATGAAGAACCGGTTGAGGCATAGTCCACATCGGTTTCAAAGTTTCTGGATTCCAATCCAACTTCCAATTTGGAGATGCTGTCCAAGGGATTCACGTAGTCCAAGTTGGCAATGGTCTGGGTTCTTTCCGTATCCACAAAATCCATGTAGTTGGGATATAGTGAGGCGCCCACAGACCTGAAATTGGCATCTTGGTTGTTCTCAAAGCGGTTATGGTCCACCTCCAATTCAATATTGTGGCCTTCCTTGCCAAAATCCAGCTTATAGTTAAAGTTGTACTGTTCGCTTCGGTTGTCCGAAACATCGTTGAAAAACTGGGTCACGTTGCGGGAGGCATCCGTATTATAGGTTACATCAGTGATACCGCTTCCATCTCCCTCAAAAATGTTCTGGTTGGTGAAGACAGAAATGGTATTCTTGTCATTAAGATAGAAATCAACCCCCAATTTGTACAAGTGGGACTTGTTGTTGTTGAAGAAATCAAATTCTTGAAGGGAGTTCTCCTCCAATCTATAAATACTTCCATCATTGACATATTTGCCAATGTTGTTGCCGTAGTTTCCATAAAAGTTGAACTTTCCACTTCTGTAATTCAGGTCAATGGAACTGTTGAACTTGGCTTCAATCCCTTTGGTAAGTCCTAGGTTAACGTTTCCGTTGAACCCAATATTGGCATTTTTGTGCAGTACAATATTGATGATGCCACTCATCCCTTCCGGATTGTACTTGGCGGATGGGTTGGTGATCAATTCAATGGATTTAATGGAGGTCGATGGAATTTGACGCAACAATTGCGCTACGGGTACATTGGATAGTTTTCCGTCCACCATGACCCGTACATTGGAGTTGCCCCTAAGGGTGATGTCCCCGGTCTGGGCGTCCACGTTCACCGATGGAATGTTGTTCATAATATCTGACGCAGTGGCACCGGCTGTGGTCAAGTCCTTGCCCACATTGATGACCTTTCTGTCTACCCGCTGTTCTATGGTAGTGCGTTCGGCAACCACTTCCACCTCGGCCAGTTCCTCGGTGTTCTCCATCAAAGTGATGGTGCCTACCTTCAGATTTCGGTTATTTTTTGAGATGACCAAGGGTTGAGAGTGGGTCTTATACCCAATAAATTGTACTTCCAGTACAAAGGAACCATCAGGGAGTTTATTGATTTCAAAGGTGCCGTCTTCAGAAGTGATACCTCCGGTAATGGTTTCTGTGCCATCCTCGGATTTTATCACCACGGCTGCATAGGCAATGGGTTCTTGGAGAGTGTTGTCAATAACGGTGCCGGATATGGAGCCAAAAGCTTCGTTTTCCGGGTTGTTTCCAAAAAGTTTGGTTGAGGGTACACTACATAAGAGCAGTGCAAAAAGTAAGACTACTTTTTTCATGAGCTGTTCGTTTTTTGATTAGATTGACGATGATACCTACAAGACGGTATGAGGGTTGGAATGTTACACTTTAAACTGATTTTAACATTCTTTAACAAATGTGGTGCGGCAAAGGTGTAAGTTGAGGGTAAACCTGCGGACCAACATAGGGTTGAAAAAAAGAAACCCTGACATATTCAACCGAAGTTGACTGCCAGGGTTTTACATTGATAAGCTATACTAAACACTAACCATTAACTATAAAAAATACAGTCTTACCAATGAATGATTTCTTATATACAATAGACGTTATTTTTTATAAAAAGTTGCAATCTTTAACCCAGTTTAACACATAAATTAACAAATGGGCCAAACACTTGTCATTGGGGCTTCAACAAACCCTGGAAGATACAGCAATATAGCAATTCGTAGATTGGTTGAAAACCATGTGGAAACAACCGCATTTGGGATAAGTCGGGGAACTGTATCAGGAATACAAATTACGGACAACTTGGACAATTTTCAAAATATTGATACCGTAACCTTGTATTTAAATCCAAAAAGGCAAAAGGAATACTATCAAAAGATAGTGGATTTAAAACCGCGGAGGGTCATTTTTAACCCTGGTACGGAAAACCCGGAATTCCAAGAAATCCTTTCAAAAGAAGGTGTTGAGGTACAGGAAGCCTGTACCTTGGTTCTTCTTGCTACTGGGCAGTACTGACGTTGGCTCCTTTATTCCGAATCAGCCAAAGTCCGAAAAAGGTCAACAATCCATTTAGTGGCAGTAGTTCATATCCTACTGAATATCCACCCAAATATGATGCAGGGATGCTGGCTACCGATGCTATGATGACCACCGAAAGTATCGCAACAATCCAAACATACTTGTCTTTAATGGTGTGTTTGGTGAAAATGCCAAAGGCAAAAAGTCCCAATAGTGGTCCATAGGTATATCCTGCCACGGTCAAAAGACTATCGATCACATTGCTGCTCAGAATATATTTAAAGGCAATGATGACCACCACCAATATAAAGCTCATGGCGATATGGGTTCGTTTTCGTATTTTCTTTTGTTCGGATTCACTCTTTTTCTCAACATTTAAAAAATCCACACAGAAAGATGTGGTCAATGAGGTAAGGGCACTATCGGCACTACTATAGGCTGCGGCAATAAGGCCCAACATGAAGGTGACCGCAAGGGCAAGCCCCAACCCTCCGTTCAATGCAATTTCAGGGAATAGCAAATCGGTCTTTGGGGTACCATCCATTAGGGGCATGGCAATGGACTCTCTCTTGGCGTAGATAAAAAGTAGGGCTCCTAGTAGTAAGAATAAAATCTTGGCCCCAACCAAAACAAAGGTGAAGGATACCATGTTCTTTTGGGCATCTTTCAAGGATTTACAGGTAAGGTTCTTCTGCATCATGTCTTGATCCAACCCCGTCATACAGATGGTCACGAACATACCGCCCAAAAATGATTTGATGAAATAATTACGGTCCAGAATGTCCGTTTGTAAAATGGAACTGTAGTCCTTAAGCTCATCGGATGCCAAAAATTCACCAAAGCTCCAGCCCAGGGCATCGTTAATGAGTATAATGGATAGGACAACGGCAGTTAACATGAAAAGTGTCTGTAATGTATCCGTCCACACAATGGTTTTTATACCACCACGGTTGGTATAGAGCCATATCAATAAGATTGAAATGGTAACGGTGAACTCAAACCGAACCCCAAGGTCATCAAAAACAAACTGTTGTAATACTATCGCCACTAGGAACAGCCGGAAAGAGGCCCCCAAAACCCTGGAAATAAAAAAGAAAAAAGCCCCGGTTTTATGGCTCACGGTACCAAAGCGTTCCAATAAATACTCGTAAATGGAAGTCAGGTTGAGTTTGTAATAAAGCGGTAACAAGACAAAAGCCACAACCAAATACCCAAAAATGTATCCGATCACCACCTGAAAATAGTTGAACTGGATATCCGCTACCCATCCCGGAACCGAAATAAACGTTACTCCAGAGAGGGAGGCACCCACCATGCCAAAGGCAACCACGTACCAAGGGGATTGCTTTCCCGCCTTGAAGAAATCTACGTTGGAGTCGTTTTTACCGGTAAAATAGGAGATTAGGATCAGCACCAAGAAATAGGCGCCGATGAGTAGGAGAATTTGTGTGGCTGTCATAAATGTATTTTGATTTGCAAAGTACAAAAGTTAATTGGTAACGCTAAAATCGTAATTTTGTTGGAACAATCAAGGCTATGGAATTTTCATCAAAGCTATTGCAGAATGCCGTTCACGAAATGTCCCAGTTGCCAGGAATAGGCAAGCGGACCGCCTTGCGGTTGGTACTGCATCTCTTGAAACAGCCCGAAGAACGCACGGAACATCTGTCCAATGCCCTTGTGAAACTCAAGAGCGAGGTCAATTTTTGTAAAAAGTGCCACAATATCTCGGATACAGAGCTGTGCGAAATTTGCGCCAGTACCAAAAGGGATGGAACCGTGGTCTGTGTGGTAGAGGATATCAGGGATGTTATGGCCATAGAGAACACCTCGCAGTACAATGGTCTGTACCATGTGCTGGGCGGAAAGATATCCCCCATGGAAGGTGTGGGGCCGCAGGACTTGAACATTACCTCTTTGGTGCAAAGGGTGAAGGAAGGAACCATAAAAGAGCTCATTTTTGCATTGAGTTCCACCATGGAGGGAGATACCACCAATTTCTATATCTATCGGCAATTGGAAGGCACGGAAGTGGCCACCTCCACCATTGCCCGTGGAATTTCGGTGGGCGACGAGTTGGAATATGCCGATGAGGTTACTTTGGGAAGAAGTATTTTGAACCGCGTTCCCTTTGAAAGTTCCATTAAGGCCACTTGATTGTTGTTAATTTATGCGCATAAATCAATGAAGAGTCAATTTCTTTAGTATTTTTGCAAAAAGTAAGTCAATATCACTTCGATAAATAAGAATATGTCAAAATTTGAATTGAAATTACCGCAGATGGGAGAGAGTGTTGCCGAAGCAACATTGACCACTTGGCTCAAAGAAGTGGGGGACACCATTGAAATGGACGAGGCCGTATTTGAAATCGCCACCGACAAGGTAGATTCCGAAGTGCCCAGCGAGGTAGAGGGTGTGCTGTTGGAAAAACGATTCAATGTGGACGATGTCATTAAAGTAGGCGAAGTGGTTGCCGTGATTCAGATTGAAGGAGCGGTTGATAGTGAAGAATCCAATGTGGATGTATCCGATGTTGCGGAAGAAGTGGTGATGGAAGAATCTGCCATGGCCTTGGAAAACCAAATGGCCCATGTAAAGGAGTCCGTATCGGCACCTGCTTCCGCTCCTGATTTTTCAGGGACAGAACGATTTTATTCCCCCTTGGTGAAGAACATTGCCAAGGAAGAAGGGGTTTCCATGGAAGAATTGGAATCCATCATAGGCACCGGAAAAGAAGGAAGAGTCACCAAGAATGATATCAAGGCCTTTTTGGAAAATCGCTCTACCAATGGGAGTCATAAACCAGCGGATACACCCGTTAGTGCACCAATAAAAACCGTTGAGGCAGCTCCACAAGAGCAAAAGGAAACGGTCGAGAAACCCAAACCGGCCCCCGTTCAAGTAGGGGCAGGGGACGAGATCATACCGTTGACCCGAATGGGCAAGCTCATTGCCCAACATATGGTGGATAGTCTGGCCACATCGGCCCATGTCCAGAGTTTTGTGGAGGTGGATGTTACCAACGTGGTCAATTGGAGGAACAAGGTAAAGAAGAGCTTTGAGGAACGTGAAGGTGAAAAGCTCACCTTTACCCCGATTTTTATGGAAGCTGTGGCCGTAGCCTTGAAAAAATACCCGCTGATGAACATTTCGTTGGATGGGGACAAGGTCATCAAAAAGAAAAACATCAACCTTGGGATGGCCGCTGCGCTTCCCGATGGAAACCTTATCGTGCCCGTGATCAAGAATGCGGACCAACTCAATTTGGTGGGTATGGCAAAAACCGTGAACGATTTGGCCAATAGGTCGCGCACCAATCAACTGAAACCGGACGAGATCAAAGACGGTACCTATACCGTTACCAATGTGGGTTCTTTTGGCAGTGTCTTTGGAACTCCCATTATCAACCAGCCGCAAGTTGGTATTTTGGCCTTGGGGGCCATTCGTAAGATTCCATCCGTCATTGAAACCGACCAAGGGGAATATATTGGTATCCGAAGTAAAATGTTCCTGTCCCACAGTTACGATCACCGGGTGGTGAACGGGGCGTTGGGAGGAATGTTTGTCAAGACTGTAGCCGATTATCTCGAAGCTTGGGACATGAATAGGGAAATCTAATCCTAAAAAGTAAGGTTTTCTATCAACTATTAGTATTTTAGGGATTCTAATCATTTTACCTACATGAGAATTAAAATCCTACTAACCTGTGCTCTGGCGATTTATTTATGCAGTAATTTTTCATTTGCGCAAAATAATGACGCATATAAAAAAGAATACTTCGTAAAGAAAGGAGATACTCTTCCATACAGGATATTGTTACCCAAAAATTTCGACCCTACAAAGAAGTATCCGTTACTGTTGTTTCTGCATGGTTCCGGGGAACGTGGTAATGACAATACCTCGCAATTGATGCATGGGGCAAGTCTTTTTGCACAGGATGAAAACAGAAATGCACATCCGGCCATAGTGGTGTTTCCCCAATGTAGGGCCAATAGCTCATGGGCAAGGATAGGTGTTGAAGGGGGAGGGGCCGATCGGGAGTTCGTATTCTACGAAAAATCCAAACCTACCCAAGACATGCTCTTACTCGAAGGACTTTTAAAATACCTGAAAAGGAATTATAAATTGGAGCGGGATCAACTATATGTTGGAGGGCTTTCCATGGGCGGTATGGGCACCTTTGAACTGGTGCGCCGCAACCCACGGATGTTTGCCGCCGCTTTTCCCATCTGTGGCGGGGCAAATCCAAAAATTGGAAAACGACTTAGGAAGTCCAGCTGGTGGGTCTTTCATGGGACAGACGACAAGAGTGTGCCCGAAAAATATTCGGCCCAAATGGTGGAAGCCATGGAAAAAGAGGGCATCAATATAAAATATTCCGTTTATCCAGGTGTGGGGCACAACAGCTGGGACAATGCCTTTGCAGAACCCGAGTTGTTGACATGGATATTTTCTAAATCAAGATAAAAAAGTTACATGCAGTTACAATTGACCAAGCCCATTTGTTTTTTTGATCTCGAGACCACGGGAACCAATGTGGCCAAAGACCGAATCGTGGAAATTTCCATCCTTAAAATTTTTCCCAATGGAAATAAGGAAAGTAAGACCTGGTTGGTGAACCCGGAAATGCCCATTCCTCCAGAATCAACGGAAATTCACGGTATATCCGATGAAAAGGTGGCCAACGAGCCCACCTTTAAACAGCTTTCCAAGGAAATTTACAAAATGATTAAGGACAGTGATCTGGGCGGTTTCAATTCCGATCGTTTTGATATTCCCCTGTTGGCCGAGGAAATGTTGCGTTCCGATGTGGACTTTGATATGAAGAGCACGGTTTCGGTGGATGTGCAGACCATTTTCCATAAAATGGAAAAGCGTACTCTGGAAGCGGCTTATAAATTCTATTGTGATAAAAATTTGGACGATGCCCACAGTGCCGAGGCTGATACCATGGCTACCTACGAAGTGTTATTGGCCCAATTGGAACGCTATCCGGATTTGGAGAACAACATTAAAAAACTATCGGAATTCACAACCCGAAAGCAATCCATGGATTTTGCCGGATTTATAGGCATCAATGAAGAGGATCAACCTATTTTTGCCTTTGGAAAACACAAAGGAAAAACGGTCCATGAAATCATGGAATCGGAACCCGGATACTTTGGATGGATTCTGAATGCCGACTTTCCGTTGTATACCAAAAAAGTGCTTACTCAGATCAAGTTGAGCAAACTCAACAACAAACTCTCCTAAGAGTCAACCTTAAAAAGAACACGCTATGAAATTGATATGTATAGGTAGGAACTATGCTGCGCATATTGATGAACTCAAGAACGAACGCCCAGATGAACCCGTGGTTTTCATTAAACCGGATTCTGCCATCCTGCCCAAGGAGCAAGATTTTTATATTCCTGAATTTTCCGATGATGTGCACCATGAGGTGGAGGTCTTGGTGAAAATCAAAAAGGTGGGAAAACATATTGATCCAAAGTTTGCCGGCAATTACTATGATGAGGTAGGTTTGGGAATCGACTTTACCGCGAGAGACCTCCAGGCGAAATTGAAGGCAAAGGGGCTGCCATGGGAAAAGGCCAAGGGGTTTGATGGCGCGGCAGTGATTGGAAAATGGTTGCCCAAATCCCAATTCAAGAATGTGGACGATTTAAACTTTTCTTTAAGCAAGAACGGTGAAAAAGTGCAAGAAGGAAACACTTCCTTGATGTTGTGGAAGATAGATGAGCTCATTGCCCATGTATCCACATATTTTATGCTCAAAAAGGGAGATATTTTGTTTACGGGTACTCCGGCGGGTGTTGGTAAAGTAAGTCCAAATGACTACCTTTCAGGGATGCTTGAAGGAGAGCAACTATTTGAAATTAACGTAAGATAATGATTTACAGCCTCGATAAGATTAATGAAATGGCGGAAGGAGACCAAGATTTCATCAACTCCGTTATTGCCGTTTTTTTGGAAGAAGTCCCGGAAGATTTGGAAGGCTTGGAAAAAGCCATCAGTCAAAAGGACTACGAAAATGTATATAAGTTGGCACATAAGATAAAGCCCAACGTGGATATTTTGGGGATGGAGCAGACCAGGGATAGAGCATTGGAAATTGAAACCTTGGGAAAGAACACCGGTAATTTTGACGAGATTGAGCAAAAATTCCCTCTTTTGAAGAAGGATGTTCTCCAAGTGGTATCCGAACTCAAGAACGATTTTAATCTATAGATGCAAGCAGAGATCATCACCATTGGGGATGAAATCCTTATTGGGCAGATTATTGATTCCAATTCCACTTTTATTGCCAAGGAACTGAATAAAATAGGCGTTTCCGTCTATCAGATTACCTCTATTCAGGATGATAAAGAGCATATCCTGAATGCTATGGAGGAAGCGGGCAATAGATCTTCGGTGGTCATCATAACAGGAGGTTTGGGCCCTACCAAGGATGATGTTACCAAACATACCCTTTGTGATTATTTTGGGGATGAACTCATTATGGACCAGAACGTGCTGGCACACATTGAGGTGTTGTTCAAAAAGTACATCTCCACACCCATTTCAGAATTGAACCGGAAGCAGGCCTTGGTCCCTTCAAGGGCCACGGTGTTGCGCAATGCTTATGGTACCGCACCCGGGCTATGGATGGAAAAAGGCCAGACAGTTTATGTGTCACTTCCTGGCGTTCCCATGGAAATGAAAAATCTGATGAGCGCTTCCGTTTTGCCCATGATCATGGAAAAATTTGATCGCCCCTTCATTTTGCATCGAACCATATTGACCTATGGTTTGGGGGAAAGTGCACTTGCCGAGAAGATAGAGGACTGGGAAGATAACCTTCCTTCGTTCGTTAAGTTGGCGTATCTGCCCAATTTGGGCAAGGTACGACTCCGACTTTCCGCTAGGGGGCTGGATAAGGAGGAGGTTGTTTCTGCCGTGAATGAGGAGGTGGGGAAATTATATGCCCTTATTGGTGATATTATCTATGGTGAAGAGGAAGAGGCGTCCGTGGAAGCCCAGATAGCCACTTTGCTTACCGAAAAACATTTGACTTTGGCCACCGCCGAAAGTTTTACGGGAGGAAGGATTGCGGAGGAGATTACCTCCATACCCGGGGCATCCCAGTATTTTAAAGGCAGCGTGGTGAGCTATGCCACCGAGACCAAGATAAAGTTGTTGGAGATTCCCGAAGCGTTGATCCAGGAACATTCCGTGGTAAGCGCGGAAGTGGCCCTGGCCATGGCCCAAAATGTCAGGAATATTCTGGATACGGACTTTGCCATAGCCACTACGGGCAATGCAGGCCCCACCAAAGGGGATTCCGACGCGGATGTAGGAACAGTTTATATTGCCATTAGTACGCCCAAACGTACTTTTGCGGAGAAATTCAATATGGGAAACCATCGGGAACGTGTTGTAGAGAAGTCTGTGAACAAGGCTTTTGAGCTCCTTTTAAAAGAAATTTTAAATTTCTGAAAAAGAATTTTGTACGTCCCATTAAAATGGTATAAATTTGCAGCCTCAATAAAATCACTCAAATAGTTAGGGAGATGTCTAAAGTTTGTGAAGTTACAGGAAAGAAAGTGATGTTCGGGAACAACGTTTCTTTCTCTATCAATAAAACGAAGAGAAGATTCGATGTAAATATTTCCAAGAAGAAATTTTACATTCCGGAAGAAGACCGCTGGGTAACCTTGAACGTGTCGTCCAGAGGGTTGAAGATCATCAACAAAAGAGGAATCTCTGCTGTGTTGAAGGAAATCAATTCCAAAAAGTAAGTAGTCTAAGATCTTAAGTACGATACAATGGCAAAGAAAGGAAATAGGATTCAGGTAATTTTGGAATGTACAGAGCATAAAGAGTCTGGCATGCCAGGTACTTCTAGGTACATTACCACCAAGAACAAGAAGAATACGCCAGACAGGATGGAAATCAAAAAATTCAATCCTATCCTTAAGCGTATGACCGTTCACAAAGAAATTAAATAATAGGTTTTTAATAGTAGACCTAAAAAATATAAGCCATGGCAAAGAAAACAGTAGCAACCCTTCAGTCATCATCCAAAAGATTGACCAAGGCCATTAAAATGGTAAAATCACCTAAATCAGGAGCATACACATTTGTAGAATCTGTTATGGCCCCTGAAATGGTCAACGATTGGTTGAACAAGAATTAAGGAGTAGTATCCTTTTATTTTCTTGATCATACAAAATAATGAAACCGCCTTTTAGGCGGTTTTTTTATGCTTTAGGGTCACGTTTATTAAAAAAGCCTGACCTGTGTTAGTTTTTATTTACCCGATAGGTGATTCTGCGATTGGTGACCACGGTATTCACTTGAAGTGTCAATGTAGCTGTATTGGATGAGGTATTTCCGCAGATATAGCCATCATTGGTTACGATTACCCGGTATTGGTTATTGTGCTCCGAGGGTGTTGGATTGGTGATGGATAGCGTACTGGTGGTGGTTCCGGAATAAATCCCCGCATCTGTGAGATTGCTCCATGATCCGCCGCTGAACACCTGCCATTGAAATTGATCTCCAGCTGAAGTTACCGATATACTGGTGGAACAGCCAGGGCATGTGGTTACATTGGCCGGTTGGGAGGAAATACTTGGCGCCGTACCAGCTTCCCTGTAATCGTATGTGGTGTTGGAATCATTGTCTGCTGGGGTGGTATATCCATCCGAACCACTGGTGACCACACCGTTCACATCTACGGTTATGGGCAATGGCCCCAAATACCCATCATCATTGTTATCGGTAAAACCAGATTCCACTACATCATTGCAGCTATCCCCATCCGCATCGGTGCTGTAGGGGTCATAGGTACCGTCAGCATCAGAATCCAATACGGAGTAGGTTGGAATGGCATAAACGGTATCATTGTCTTCAATGCCATTATATAGTCCATTGTTCCCGGAACCGGATGTGGCCCCGTCAATGACCCCGTCATTATTGCTGTCGGAAACCCCTCCCAAGTTCAATACTCCAGACTCGACAATATCGAATATTCCATCATTGTCGGAATCCAAATCCAATTCGTTGCTGATACCATCCCCGTCGGTATCGCAAATGGCACTGGCAAATAGATCGCCTGTAAACCCTTCTGGACCGGGTCCGGCCTGATTGGTCACGGTAAAGGTGTTATTGTTGCCCGGCACCCATGTTATGGTGTTGAATGGTGTGCCTCCTTGGGCCTGCATTAATTCCAATGAAGTGGAGGAAGTGGTCTTGGTGCCATATAGGTTGGCTTGACCAAACTCGTCTATAATCAATCGTAGTCTGGGTAAACCGTTGGAGTTTGCGGTCCATGGAGAGCTGATAAAGCTACCATCTGATTGAAATACAAAGTATTCTTCACCACCGCCAAGGGCACCATTTTCAAATTCTAAAATAGAGGGGTGCACGGTGGTTCCGTTGATATCCAATTGAAAGGAGTTGTCCATGGACGAAAAATCGAGTCGTAAGTATCCCGTGTCGGTATGATTGATGACCACTGATCGTTCACCAACATCGGCCGACGTTAAAAATGAAGCGCTGATCGAGGTACAATATTCCTCCTCATCCGTGATACCATCATTGTCATCGTCCAGGTCTACGGCATCACTGATACCGTCATTGTCCGTATCTATGACCGGAATGGAGGTGGCCGAGATTTCAACATTGTCAATATAAGCACGGTCGTTGCTTTGGCTCCAGTCCGCACCTCCTTTCATAAATCGTATGGTGGTATTGCTAGAGATATAACTGGTTATATCTTGGCTAAAAGAACCGCTGGTTGAGCCGGCAAATGTATCTAAAGTGGTATAGGAAGACCCGTCACTGGAAATTTGAATCGCCAAGGTCTCCCCGGATTCAAGACTGGAGGTCTGCCAATCAAAAGTAAGAGTGGCGGCAGTATATCCGCTCAAGTCAGCTCTCCTTCTAATATTTTCGGTCCACAGATAACTAAATCGTAATTCGTTTCCGGTTATCCGTATATAGCCACTGGAAGCCGAGCTGTCGTCACCGGATTCTATCCAATTCGTTGCCCAATTTTGGGAGCCATTGTTATTGGAGTAGGATACTGAACTAAAGGTATCAGAAAAGGTGTCTTGTGCGGAAACTGTTATGGAAAACAGGATCGCAGCTATTAAATATAGTTTGTTGTGAGGTTTTTTCATGGTATAGGTTGAGAAACTAAACCAATATAAAAGTAAGCGGGTTGCCAAAAGTGTTATAATATTTGTTGTGTAGCCGTGCATTTCATCGGTAAAACCTTGGGTATATGAGGTTTGTAGGCGTGTGTGGTAGGCTGCTTTGGAAGATGTGGGAATGCGGTAAAAGCCATTTTGTTTTAACAAAACTGCCCGTACTTTCCTATCTTTGAGGCTTGGAATGATGTATATCTGATGAGTTTATTCAAAAAAATTTTTTCGAAAGAAAAGAAGGAAACCCTGGATAAGGGTCTTGAAAAGTCCAAAACCAGTTTCTTTGGTAAGTTGGGCAAGGCGGTGGCCGGAAAATCCAAGGTGGATGATGAAGTATTGGACAGTCTGGAGGAAATCTTGGTCACCTCGGACGTTGGGGTGAACACCACTTTAAAGATTATAGACCGTATTGAAGAGCGGGTGTCCAAAGATAAATATATGGGGACCGATGAGCTCAATACCATCCTCAGGGAAGAAATAGCAGGGCTTTTGTCTGAAACCCATGTGGGTGAGGAAACCGAATTTTCCGTTCCCACGGATAAAAAACCCCATGTGATCATGGTGGTGGGCGTCAATGGGGTGGGTAAGACCACTACCATTGGTAAACTGGCCCATCAGTTTAAAAACCAAGGTCTGAAAGTTGTTTTGGGTGCGGCGGATACCTTTAGGGCTGCTGCCATTGATCAATTGGAAGTATGGGCCAAACGCGTGGACGTCCCCATCGTTAAGCAAAAGATGGGCAGTGATCCCGCCTCCGTGGCATTTGACACCTTGAATTCAGCCGTGGCAGAGAATGCCGATGTGGTTCTGGTAGACACTGCGGGCCGACTTCATAACAAGGTCAACCTCATGAACGAACTTTCCAAGGTAAAGCGGGTCATGCAAAAGGTGGTACCCGATGCACCGCACGAAGTTCTTTTGGTGTTGGATGGTTCCACAGGCCAAAATGCCTTTGAGCAAGCCAAACAATTTACCAAGGCCACCGAAGTGACCAGTTTGGCGGTGACCAAGTTGGACGGTACGGCAAAAGGAGGGGTGGTTATTGGCATTTCGGACCAGTTCCAGATTCCCGTAAAATATATTGGAGTAGGTGAAGGTATTGACGATCTTCAAGTATTCAATAAATTCGAATTTGTGGATTCCTTTTTTAAGATGTAGAAAACAGTTATGGGCAAATACGCGGTATATTGTTTTTTGATTCTCGGATTTTTTTCCTGTAAACTGGAAAAGGCAGAATCTTCCAAAGACAAGGTGCTGTGGGTCCCTTACAATGATTCTACGGAAGTGGCCGCCAACGCGGAGCACGAAAACACGAGGATGCGCTACAAGTTCATCCAAAGCAAGGTGTTGGATAAGAATGAGGTGTTTTCGACCCTCTACCAAGAGGTTTCCCAATTTGCGGAGGAACGCTATGAAGTGATGAAACCTTTGGTTTTGGAGCAAGATATTCCCACCATTCAAAACCATATCGACCAAGGAAAATTCACCTATGAGGATTTGGTGTTGTTTTATCTCCACAGGATCTACAAGTACGAACTGCCCAACCATACGACTTTAAATACCATCATTGCCTTAAATCCAAATGTGTTGGAAGAGGCACGTGGATTGGATGAAAATCTTGAGATTCATCACCCCATTTATGGAATGCCCATCCTACTGAAGGACAACATTGGGACTTTGGGAATGAAGACCACCGCTGGCGCTGTGGCCCTCAAGGAGAACCAGACCGATGATGCCTTCATTGTGGAACACCTCAAGGCCAATGGGGCCCTGATATTGGGCAAGGTGAACCTTAGTGAATGGGCCAATTATATATGCGAAGGCTGCCCTAATGGCCAAAGTGCGGTGGGAGGGCAGACCCTTAATCCCTACGGAAGAAGGATTTTTGATACCGGAGGGTCCAGTGCCGGTAGTGGAACATCCACAGCGGCCAATTATGCGGTGGGTGCCGTGGGTACCGAAACTTCGGGATCTATTCTTTCTCCGTCTACCAATAATTCCGTGGTGGGGCTGAAACCTACCATTGGTTTATTGAGTAGAACAGGCATTGTACCCATATCCAGTACCTTGGATACGCCGGGTCCCATGACGAAAAATGTTGCGGATAATGCCATTTTATTGGATGCCATGTTGGGAAAGGATGAAAAGGATTCCAAATCGGTGGTTCCCGAACCTGGAATTTTATCCGCTTGGTTAAACCCTGAACCACTCCAGAATGTTCGCTTAGGGGTGATGAAGGATGTGTTGGAAAAGGACTCTCTTTATGCCGTTTCGGTAAACCGTTTGAAGGAAGCGGGTGCGCAGATAGTGGAATATGAGCCCAATGATGTAGCTTTGGATGGTTTTTTGTCCTTGTTGAACATTGATATGCGGAACGATTTAGTGGCTTATTTGGACAGTCAGGTCAAGGATAGTCTGGTGAAGGTGAAATCGGTTCAAGATATTGTGAACTTCAATAAAAAGGATTCCTTGGTCAGGATTCCCTACGGTCAGGGTCGTTTTGATGGGATACTTCAAGATTCCATATCAGAAGAGGACTTTCAGGTCTTGAAGGAAACTTTAAAGACATCAGGAAAAGAATATTTCAGCATTATGGACAGGGAAAATCTGGATGCTGTGCTTAGTGTGGGAAGTAGTCATTCCAGCTTGGCGGCAGTGGCGGAATATCCAGCATTGACCATCCCCATGGGCTATGGCCCGGAAGGCAGACCAACCAACCTGACCTTTATTGGAAAACCTTGGACGGAGGCCCATTTGCTGAGAATTGGCAAAGCTTTTGAGGATTTGACCAAATCAAGAAAAATTCCTGAGGCCTACCGAGATTGATTCTTAGAAGTGATACTGGTTCTTCCCGTACCAAAAATCTCCTTATAAATAGATGTAATGCCTTGTGTTGTTGTATTTTTGCACTCCATTTATAGCAACTATGCGCACAAAATCGCTTAAAAAGAACAAAATCAATGTAGTGACACTGGGATGTAGCAAAAATGTCTACGACTCCGAAGTGTTGATGGGTCAATTAAGGGCCAACAACAAAGAAGTGGTTCATGAAGAGGAAGGCAATGTGGTGGTGATCAATACCTGCGGATTTATTGCCAATGCCAAGGAAGAGAGCGTGAACACTATTTTGGAATATGTGCAAAAGAAGGAGGCCGGAGCTGTGGATAAGGTTTTTGTTACAGGCTGCCTAAGTGAGCGCTATAAACCCGATTTGGAAAAGGAAATCCCCAATGTGGACGAATATTTCGGGACCAGCGACCTGCCCAATTTGCTAAAGGCTTTGGGTGCGGATTACAAGCATGAGTTGTTGGGGGAACGTTTGACTACCACGCCCAAGAACTACGCCTATCTAAAAATTGCCGAAGGTTGCGATCGTCCCTGTTCCTTTTGTGCCATTCCCTTGATGCGGGGCAAACATAAAAGTACACCCATTGAAGCGCTGGTGATTGAAGCCGAAAAACTGGCGGCCAAAGGAGTCAAAGAACTTATCCTGATAGCCCAGGACCTTACCTATTACGGGTTGGATCTATACAAAAAACGGAATTTGGCAGAGCTGTTACAGGCACTGGTACAGGTGGAAGGTATTGAGTGGATACGTTTGCACTATGCATTTCCCACAGGGTTTCCCATGGATGTATTGGAAGTAATGCGCAATGAACCCAAAGTCTGTAACTATATAGATATTCCACTTCAACATATATCCGATGCCATTCTAAAAAGCATGCGAAGGGGGACCACCCAAGCCAAGACCACCAAATTGTTGCAGGATTTTAGGGAGGCCGTACCTGGAATGACCATTAGGACCACACTGATTGTAGGCTATCCCGGAGAGACCGAGGCAGATTTTGAAATCTTGAAAAACTGGGTCAAGGAAATGCGATTTGAACGTTTGGGATGTTTTACCTACAGTCATGAGGAGAACACCCATGCCTATACTTTGGAGGATGATGTTCCTGAAGAAACCAAACAACAACGGGCCAACGAGATCATGGAAATCCAATCCCAGATTTCTTGGGAACTCAATCAAGGGAAGATTGGGAAAACCTTCCGTTGTATCATTGATCGAAAGGAAGGCAATTATTTCGTGGGGCGTACAGAGCACGATTCCCCGGATGTGGACAATGAGGTCCTCATTGATGCGGCCCAACACTATGTGAAAGTAGGGGAGTTTGTGGATATTGAAATTACAGACGCTTCCGATTTTGATCTATACGGGGTTCCCGCAACATCCAAGTAATTACATATTCACAAATTCAAAACCGGACAGAGGAATATCCCTTAGGTCAAACTCAGTTTCATTGAGCAGGATGCCATGTTCCAAATAGGCCTTTAGGTTGGCCAGCCAGAAGGTCCAGCCATTACTGCAGCCGTGGTGTATGTTGAGCTTGTTTTCCTCATCGGTGGGGATTTCAAACTGCCGTAAAGTTAAAAGAACCGCTTTGCCATGGTCTTCCAAGTTTATGGAAACCTTGCAGCCGGTAAAGGTGAACTCCAAAAAATCCCTTCCATTCGCCTGCAATACTTTTCCGGTTTCCTGTCCGTCCCAATTGTGCCATTTCCAGACATAATCATCTCCAGGTTGAATAAAATCTTCTGGTAAGCGTTGTTTCCCATCAGAAGTGTAGATGGCTTCCCTCAAAAACCAAGAAGTGATTCCTTCGGAAGTCCCCCAACACCAATACAGCTTTTCCAAGGAAGCCTTGATGAAGATTTTTTTGTTGAAACAGTCAAAAGTAAGCTTGCTCATCGCTTTCGATTTAGTTCATATTGGTAGAGCTCCCTGCCCAATTGGGCCAAAAATGGAATGCCCACTTCATCATATTCGTAGGCATTGTCATTAAAAATACCATCACTATTGACCAAGATGGTGGCCGTGATCATAAAGTCGATGTTGTTTTTGGTATCCTGAATATACGCGCAGTCCGTTAACGTGCCATAGGCATAGCCCACCTTATTGTAGATTTTGATGTAATCCGGTATGGGGTCCAACTCGTCCCCGTACATAAAGAACTTTACATAGCTGTCGTAATATTGTTCCAGGTCATACCCTAGTTTGGCCGGCAGGGTATGCATGGCTTCCAAAAGAAATGTACGTTGGTCTTCACTTAGGTTGAATTGCTGGTCTTTGGAAAAGGCTTCCGGAAAGATGACCCGTTTCAGCAAAGCATGCTGCGCTTGGATGGGATAGTAGTTTTTCAAGGAAAAGTCAAAAGCTTCCAGTTGCAAGGAATCATCCGCATAAAACCCTCTTCCTTTTTTTATCCGGTTCAACGCCATGGGTTGGACTACGGAATTGATGATGGGGCGGCTCACTGCCGTTGTGGAGTCGTTCAGATAAATGACCAAGGGTTTGGTGGTCACGTCATCTGCATTGCTGGTGGACAGTCTATGGGCAATACGAATGGGGGCTACACCGCGGTTCCGCATTCGGTTGTTAACACCATCCTGTCCCAAAAACTCAATCAATCGGTTGTTGGCGGCATTGTCGGAAACTGCAAAAATTTCTGAAATGGCCTTGGCGAAGGTGGTTTCAATGGAATCCCCTTCAATATAGAATCGGGTGTCCCGGGAAAGGGAGTCCACTTCATTAAGTTTTTCAAGGGTGGCCACTGCGGCCGGAAACTTGACCGTACTGGCCGGATAAAAGTAGTTGTTCGTATCCACCTGAAAATCATGATCGGTAAAAAGAATGCTATCGTTACTTCGGTCTATCTGGGTATACCGTATTTGGATTTCATGGGCATCCAATTGTTCCATGACCCTTTTGATAAGGGGATTTTCGGATGCTAGGGCGGTTTTGAGGGGATCGGCGACATTTTTAGTGGTACAACCCATAAAAATCAGCAACAATAGGAGGGTTCCCATGCACTTTTTGGGTAAGGCAAAAAATATGCTTTTCATCTCATACGCTTTTACGGGTTCTCCGTGTAGATCTCGCCGCGATTGGGTCTTAGAAGACTTCGAACCTTTTTTACGTTGGGTTCGGTTATGACCATGTATACAATACTGTGCGATGGGCTGTAGTGTTCAATACCAATTTGCTCAAAGGGAACCTTTTCCACCTCGGCGAATTCTTTTAAATGTATTTGGTAATGTTCGGCGGTATGTGCTGCACTGGGACCTCTAAAATCCCAAATGGCCTTAATTTTTCTGTCCAATGTTTTTTCCATGGTTATGTGTCAAGAACGGATATTCCTTTTTCGGCAAAAGCCTTAAAATCCTGCATATAGGTCAAGGATTGTTTCTTAAAAGCTCCGGGCATTAAAAACCCCATGACTTTCATGCCCAATCCAGAGAATTGAAATTCGCACTCGGAAACCCACTTGGTTTGTCCATCCACTTCGTGAAAATAGTTTTTTTGGATATTGTGCACGCCTTTCGCGTCGTAAATGGTATGGAGTTCTTCCGGTAAATTGCGCTTTATGATGGTTTCCACCATTTGAAGGTCACGTTTTCCCATTTTATAGGTGAGGCTCATTTGAGCCCCTTCCAATCCTGGTTTTACAGAGAGTTGTTCGTAACCTACAAGGCCTTTTTGCCAATGCTTCATGTTCTCGGGGTCATCCAATTTTTTAATGAATTCATCACGCGGTAGGTCCACGGTAACTTCTGTGGTGTACTTCATTCCATCTGGTTTGTGCCAAGATACTAAATTATCCTTGTCTTTGCCCGCATACTAAAAATCTGTTAATGAGAAAGGAACCTACTTGTGCGGGATGTTGTATTTGTTATTTTTGCGCAATGCATATGCTCCAAAAAAACATTCTGTACCTACTTTGCTGTACTTCAGCAGTGTTGATTTCCTCTTGTAGCTCCTTTTTTAAGGAGCAGGAAGAAAGGGAACCTCTGGCCCGGGTAGGAGACACCTATTTATATAGGGAAGATGTTGCCGCTTTGGTTCAAGACGATATGTCTGCCGAGGACAGTACCCTGTTTGTGACCAATTATATCAACAATTGGGCTTCAAAGCAATTGTTGTTGTCCAAATCAAAAATCAACCTTCCAGAGGAAAAATTGGCCGAGTTTGACCGATTGGTCTCCGATTATCGTGCAGACCTGTATACCAGGGCCTATATAGAGGCTTTGGTGCTTCAGGCCAAGGACACTGCGGTGACCCGTTCACAACTGGAACAGTATTACGAGCGGGAAAAGGAAAATTTTAAGCTCAATGAAAAACTGGTGCAGCTCCGCTTCGTGGGCATGCCCAACCAGTTTTTGGATTTGGACGGGGTAAAGACCCGCATTCGGAATTGGAAGGATTCGGACAAACGTTACTTGGATTCCATTGCGGTGCAGTTCAAGAAAATGCATTTCAACGATTCCGTTTGGGTAAGTGCCTCGAGGGTGGTGGAGGAAATACCGCCCCTAACCCCATCAAATGAGACCTCGTACTTAAAAAAATCACAATTTTTTGAGCTGCAAGATTCGTTAGAGGTATATTTGGGCATCGTGACCAACGTTCTGGAAGTCAATGATACAGCCCCTTTTGAGTATATTGAGCCCGATATACGGCAGTTGATATTGAACCGAAGACGGTTGAACTACATCAAAAAACTGGAAACCGAAATTATAGATGAAGCTATTAAGAAGAAAGAATTTGAGGTTTATGAAGACAAAAAATAAAATAGTATGGGCTTTGGCCTGTGTTGCATCATTGGGACTTGTACAGGCCCAAGAAATGGACGAGGCTTTGGGAACCGTTCGCGATACTACAAATTCTTCCAACAAAGTAAAATTGGATGGAATTGCAGCGGTAATCGGGGATTATGTGATTTTGGAATCCGATATCGATAAAACCTTGATAGACCTAAAAAGTCAAGGAGCTTCAGTACAGGACATTACCCGCTGTGGCCTTTTGGGAAAACTCATGGAAGACCGTTTGTATGCCCACCAGGCCGTGCAGGACAGTTTATTGGTTTCCGATGATCAGGTAAATGCGCAGAGTGATAGACAGATCCAACAGTTGATTGCGCAAGTGGGTTCCATGGAAAAAGTATTGAAGTTCTATAAGAAAACCGATATTGAGAGTTTTAGACAGGAACTTTTTGAAATCAATAAATTGAACATGCTGTCTGAAAAAATGCAGAGCAGCATTGTTGAGGAGATTGAAGTGACACCGGAAGAAGTACGTCAGTTCTTCAATAAGATACCCGAGGACGAAAGACCTGTTTTTGGAGCAGAGTTGGAAATCGCACAAATTGTGAAACAACCTACCGCACCGGAGGAAGAGAAGCAAAAAGTGGTCGACAGATTGAAGCAGATCAAACAGGATATAGTGGAAAACGATGCCAGTTTCAATGTAAAGGCCATATTGTATTCACAAGATCCGGGATCAAAATCAAATGGCGGTTTTTACAGCATGACGCGTGAAACTCCATTTGTCAAAGAATTCAAGGATGTGGCATTCAGCCTCCGGGAAGGGGAAATATCTGACCCTTTTGAGACCGATTTTGGATATCACATCATTTATGTTGAAAAAATCAGGGGACAGGAATTGGACTTGAGGCATATTCTTTTGATTCCTGAAGTGCCAAAAAGTGCCGTTGAAAAAGCGGTAAAGGAGTTGGATAGCATTCGACAACATATTTTGGATGGAAAATACACCTTTGCAGAAGCTGCTTTGAACTTTTCGGATGAAAAAGAGACCAAGTTTGATGGAGGCCTTCTTCGAAACCCCATCAACTTCGATTCCCGTTTTGAATTGACCAAGATGGATCCTGCCCTATACAACCAAGTAAGGGATATTAAGGATGGTGAAATTTCACGACCATTACGGGAAGATGATCCAAGGGGAGGAGCTCCTAAGTTCAAGATCATGAAGATTTCCAACCGTTATGATGAACATAAGGCCGATTTCGCAAAAGATTACTTGAAAATACAGGAACTGGCCCTACGTGAAAAGCAGTTCAAGGCCATTAAAAAATGGATGGACGAGCACATAGAGGACACTTATATCCATGTGAACACAGAAAACAAGGATTGCGATTTTGCAAACAACTGGGTAAAGGAATAAGTGCATGTCTGACGTAACTGCTGTTGAAAATCTAGTAAAAAAACACCAAGAACTTAAGAAGGAAATCGCCAAGGTCATTGTGGGCCAAGAGCAGGTAGTTGAACAAATACTTTTGTCCATTTACACGGGAGGACATTCCCTTTTGATTGGTGTTCCCGGTTTGGCAAAGACCTTAATGGTCAATACCATTGCACAGACCTTGGGGCTGGATTTTAAACGCATTCAGTTTACGCCCGACTTAATGCCCAGCGATATTCTGGGGAGTGAGGTTTTGGACAAGGACCGTAACTTCAAATTTATCATGGGTCCTGTTTTCGGTAACATCATTCTCGCGGATGAAATCAACCGTACACCACCCAAAACGCAGGCGGCTTTGTTGGAGGCCATGCAGGAACGGGCGGTGACCATTGCAGGAAAACAGCACAAACTCAACAAGCCTTACTTTGTATTGGCCACCCAAAACCCAATTGAACAGGAGGGAACCTATCCACTTCCTGAAGCGCAATTGGACCGGTTTATGTTTGCCATTGAGTTAAAATATCCATCCATAGCGGAAGAAATCCAAGTGGTAAAATCCACCACAACCGATGATGAGGTGGAAATAAAAACCTTGTTCAACGCCGAAGAGATCATTGAAGTGCAGCATTTGGTGCGTAGAATTCCCGTGGCGGACAATGTGGTCGACTACACGGTTCGATTGGTGCACAGCACTAGACCGGGCATGGAGGGTTCTTCGGACTACGTGAACAACTATGTGGATTGGGGAGCAGGACCAAGGGCTTCACAGAATTTGGTATTGGCCGCCAAGGCCCATGCAGCCATTCATGGCAAGTTTTCTCCGGACATTGAGGATGTAAAAGCGGTGGCAGTTGGCATACTTCGCCATAGAATCCTTAAAAACTACAAGGCGGAAGCCGAAGGTATTACCGAAGAGAAAATAATATCAGAATTGTTATAAATAACAAATCTTCTAACATTATTTAGATCAATTCTAATTCCAAAATACTTAGCATTTTAGTAAATTTACCGAATTACTAAAATCTTAAAATTCATTTAATAGAATGGCATTTGATATAGACATGATTAAGGGTGTCTACGCTTCCATGGGGGAGCGTGTGGACAAGGCCCGGGAATTGGTTGGTAAACCGTTGACTTTAGCTGAAAAAATATTGTATTCCCACCTTTGGGATGGTACGCCCACCACAAAATTTACCCGTGGTAAAGATTATGTTGATTTTGCTCCAGATAGAATCGCTTGCCAAGATGCAACCGCCCAGATGGCATTGCTTCAGTTTATGCAAGCAGGAAAAGATAAAGTAGCGGTTCCAACTACAGTTCACTGTGACCACTTGATTCAGGCCAAGGAAGGTGCTGCAACCGACTTAAGGCATGCCAACGAGACCAGTAAGGAAGTTTTTGATTTCTTGGGTTCTGTTTCCAATAAATACGGAATCGGATTCTGGGAACCAGGAGCTGGTATCATTCACCAAGTTGTATTGGAAAACTATGCCTTCCCTGGAGGTATGATGATCGGTACCGATTCCCACACGGTTAATGCTGGTGGATTGGGAATGGTAGCCATCGGTGTTGGTGGTGCTGATGCCGTGGATGTAATGGCCGGTATGGCTTGGGAGTTGAAATTCCCAAAATTGATCGGTGTAAAATTGACCGGTAAACTATCCGGTTGGACCGCACCAAAAGATGTTATCCTTAAAGTTGCTGAAATCCTTACCGTAAAAGGAGGAACAGGAGCTATTGTAGAATACTTTGGCCCAGGTGCCACTTCCATGTCTTGTACAGGAAAAGGTACCATTTGTAACATGGGTGCTGAAATTGGCGCTACCACTTCCACATTCGGATACGATGAGTCTATGGAGCGCTATTTGAGAGCTACCGATAGGGAAGATGTTGCCGATGCAGCCAACGAAGTAAAGGAATATTTGACCGCAGACCCAGAGGTGTATGCCAATCCAGAGCAGTATTTTGATCAGGTTATTGAAATCAACTTGACAGAATTAAAGCCGTTGCTAAACGGACCTTTTACTCCAGATTTGGCTACCGAAGTGGGTACAATGACGGAAAAGGCACAAGCAAACGATTGGCCTTTGGCGGTTGAGTGGGGATTGATAGGTTCTTGTACCAACTCTTCTTATGAGGATTTGTCTAGGGCTTCATCCATTGCGCAACAAGCCTTGGATAAAAAATTGAAGACCAAAGCCGAATTCGGAATCAATCCTGGTTCTGAGCAGGTACGATATACTACCGAGCGTGATGGAATTTTGGAAATCTTTGAAAAATTGGATGCCAAGATTTTCACCAATGCCTGTGGACCATGTATTGGTCAGTGGGCGCGTTACAAAGATCCAAAGAATGCACCAAAGAACAGTATTGTGCATTCCTTCAACCGTAACTTCGCCAAGCGTGCTGATGGTAACCCTAACACGCACGCTTTCGTGGCTTCTCCAGAAATGACCGCTGCGATTGCCATTGCGGGTCGTTTGGACTTCAACCCATTAACAGATACCTTGATCAATGAAGATGGTGAAGAAGTAATGTTGGATGAACCAACAGGATGGGAATTGCCACCAAAAGGATTTGAAGTAAAGGAAAACGGTTATGTGGATCCTTTGGAAGATGGTAGCGGTGTGAATGTAATCGTTGCTCCAGATTCTGAGCGTTTGCAATTGTTGACTCCATTTGAGCCCATCACTCCTGCAAGCCTTCAAGGTATGAAGTTGTTGATCAAAGCATTTGGAAAATGTACTACGGATCACATTTCCATGGCCGGACCATGGTTGCGTTACAGAGGACATTTGGACAATATCGCCAATAACACTTTGATTGGGGCTGTGAATGCCTTCAACCAAAAGACCAACTTTGTTAAAAATCAGTTGACAGGGGAGTACGGTGGTGTTCCAGATACCCAACGTGAATACAAAAAAGCAGGAATCAAGACTTTGGTTGTGGGTGACCACAACTACGGAGAAGGTTCTTCAAGGGAGCATGCTGCGATGCAGCCTCGCCACTTGGGTGTAGCCGCTGTTTTGGTGAAATCTTTCGCAAGGATTCACGAAACCAACTTGAAAAAGCAAGGAATGTTGGCCTTGACCTTCGCCAATGAAAGCGATTACGATTTGATTCAAGAAGATGACACCTTCAACTTCTTGGACATAGACCAATTTGCTCCAGACAAACCATTGACCATTGAGGTGGTACATGCCGATGGAAGCAAGGATACCATCATTGCCAACCATTCATACAACAATGCTCAGATTGCATGGTTTAATGAAGGCTCCGCATTGAACTTGATCAAAAAGGAGAATGCCTAAATTATTTTTTAGATAATTCAAGAAAACTCCTGATATTGTTAAAATGTCAGGAGTTTTTAATTTTAACCAAATCCCCCAGAATGAAGATCAGTAAAAAGACTGCCCTCAATATTGTACTGATTTTGTTCATACTTTCCTTTTTTGTGACCCCATTGGGGCACTATGGAAAGATTTTTCTCAATCGGATACTTGCGTTTTCCCCTCCGGTGATAGAACAATCCCAAAGGCAGGCCATTGCGGATTATGACTGGAAACTAAAGGATGGGGAGTGGAACATTTTCAATTTTGAAAAGTCCAAGGGAAATGTGGTGTTCATCAATCTTTGGGCCTCGTGGCGCTTACCCAGCGAAGCTGAATTGGGAAGTGTCCAGGAGCTGTATGACCGATATAAGGGTAAAATGGACTTCTATATCATTACCAATGAGAATAGGCCACCCGTGGAAGCTTTTATGGAGGAGCACGGGTTTACGTTTCCGGTAACCTATTTGATTATTGGGGAGAAAATGCCCATAGACGCCCAAAAGGTTCCTTCGTCGTATTTGATTGATAGATCCGGGCATATTGTTATTCATCAAAAAGGCATTGCGGATTGGAGCAACCGGAAATTATACAAAGTGTTGGATACACTGATAGAAGAGTAGATGCAGTATGAAATTTTCCAAAGAACAGATCAGTAACGGAATATGGTTGTTGGCCATTGTCTTGATCCTTTTTACCCCAGTGGGGTTTCACCTTAAGGTTTTGGTAAGCAAGCTTATTTCCACCAGTGCCGATGTGGTGGCCACTGAAGAGCAAGAGACCTTGACCAACTATCAATGGGGACTTGCGGATGTAAAAGGCCAACGGATCAATTTTGAATCTTTTGAAGACCAAGTGGTGGTGGTGAATATTTGGGCCACCTGGTGCCCACCATGTGTGGCGGAATTGCCCAGCTTTGTTGAACTCTATGGGGATTACAAAGATAAGGTGGTATTCGCCTTTGTGGCCAATGACGATAGAGATAAGGTGCTTCAGTTCCTAGAAAAGAAGGGATATCAGCTGCCGGTCTATTTTCAAACTACGTCCACACCAAAGGAATTGGTTTCCAAAAGTATCCCGGCTACCTATGTTATCAGCAAATCAGGGAAAATTGTGGTTGATGAAAAGGGAGCAGCCGATTGGAACTCTCAAAAAACAAGGGAATTATTGGATCGCCTTATTTTGGAGTAGTCTGTTGACTTTTAAAATATTTAAAGGGCACCAACAACATTCCAAAACATTCCCCATCTTCCTTACCCAAGTGTTTGTGATGCATTTTATGGGCCCTTCGAACTCCCTTGGCGTACCAATTGTTGGCGTTTCGGAATAATTTGAACCGCTGGTGGATAAAAATATCGTGCACCAAAAAATAAGCTATACCATAAGCCAAAATCCCGAAGCCCAACGGCCAACCATACCAAAATGAAGTATAGTTGCCCAGAAAGAACAACGTCATACTCACCACCGCATAAAAAATAAAAAAGGCATCATTCCGCTCAAACCAAGAGTCATGGTCCTTTTTATGATGGTCTTTGTGAAGGCTCCACAAAAAGCCGTGCATCACATATTTATGGGTAAACCAAGCCATGAACTCCATAAACCCAAAAGTGGCGAAAAAAAGGAATATCCAGAGTGCTATTTTCATTTAGACCAGTTGAAGTTTATAGTTGAGGTAGGAATGGGCCAAAAGCCCGAATTTTTGATAATTGGGCACTCTAATCCGAGTGTTCTTGATTTCAAGGGAAGGGGTTCCCTGTAATTTTTGCAACAATTTTTTATAGTACCGATATGCGGTATAGACCCCAAATTTGGCCTGCTCCGGTAATTTTATGATGCCCGAGTATCCCACCGCCAAATCGGCCTTGATTTCGTTGACGATTCTTTTCTTGGAAACTTCATCCAGTTCCAACAAATTGGTGTTGGGGAAATAGGTCCGGTCCAAATCTTCAAAATCTGCTTTCAAGTCTCGTAAAAAGTTGATTTTCTGAAAAGCGGAGCCCAGCGCCATGGCCGATTCCTTGAGTTCCTCATATTTTTCCTTATCGCCGTGTACAAAAACACAGAGGCACATCAGTCCTACAACATCCGCTGAACCATAGATGTATTCGCGATATTCATCAAAGGAACCATAGGTTTTCTTGGTCAGGTCCATTCGCATACTGTTCATGAACGATTCCACCAAATGATGCGGGATTTCATATTTATGATAGGTATGTTGAAAGGCATTGAGGATAGGGTTCATGCTTATCTTATGGGCAATGGCATGTTCCATGTCCTTTTCAAAATTCGCAAAAAGCTCTTCCTTGTCATAATCATGAAAGGTGTCCACAATTTCATCTGCAAAACGCACAAACCCATAAATATTATAGATATCCGTACGAATGGATGGCGCCAACATTTTGGTGGCCAAGGAAAATGAAGTGCTGTAGGATTGGGTCACAATCTTGCTACAGTGGTAAGAGACATCGTCAAAAATAGTTTTCATTTTTCTAAGTTTTTAATGATTAGATCAGATACCAACTTTCCTGAGATCAGGGAAGGGGGCACTCCTGGTCCCGGCACGGTAAGCTGACCGGTAAAAAATAAATTTTTTACCCTGCTACTTTTGAGGTTAGGTCTTAAAAATGCGGTTTGCCGTAGGGTATTGGCCAAACCATATGCATTTCCTTTATAGGAATTGTACTGCTCCAAAAAATCGTTTACACAGAAACTTTCCTTAAATATAATCGAATTTTTTACATTTTGTTGGGTTCGCTTTTCGAACCTATCCATCACAACATCAAAATATTGCTCCCTTAGTTCAGGGGTATCTTCCAATCCTGGGGCAATGGGGACCAGAAAGAATCCCGTCTCACAGTCATTTGGGGCCATGGAGGCATCTGTTACCGAAGGGAAGTTGGCATAGAACAAAGGTTCACTGGGCCACTGCGGGGTATCATAAATTTCTTGGGCATGTTTATCAAAATCGGTATCAAAAAAGAGATTGTGGTGCTCTACATGCTCCAACTTTTTCCGAAAACCAATATAGAAGAGTAGGGAAGAGGGGGCATAGGTCTTCGTTTCCCAATACTCCTCTGAATATTGTCGATGCTTCTGATCCAACAAAGTTTCGGAATGATGGTAGTCCGCCCCACTGATCACATAATCAGCAAGATGGTTATTGCCCTTGCAACGTATACCAATGACCTCTTTGTCCGACACCAAAATTTTGGATACGGGGCTATCGGTATGTATGGTGACCCCCAATTCCTCGGCCAGACTTTTCATGGCCTTTATAATTTCGTACATGCCGCCCTTGGGATGCCATGTACCCAAGCCAAAGTCTGCAAAATTCATGAAATTGTAGAAGGAAGGGGTCTTGCTTGGCTTGGCTCCCAAAAAGAGCACGGGAAATTCCAAAGTGGAAACCAATTTGGGATTTTTAAACCGTTTGCGAACTTCTTGACTAATGCTTTTAAAAAATTGATCTACCCGAAGTACGGTTTCCTTGGTCACCAACTCCAATGGGGACAGCCCGGGCCGAAGCACTACTTTATTGATGGCAATGTTATAGTTCTCCTGGGCCTGTTCTATAAAGTTTCTTAGGTGTTCACTGCTACCTTGTTCTATTCGTTCAAACTCCTGACATATTTTCTCCATGGTGTCCCCAATCGTCATGATGTCGTCTTCAAAAAAAACCTTGTAGGCGGGATCCAACCGATCCAACTGATAGTAATCCGAGGTTTTCTTGCCAAAATTGGCAAAGAACTTTTCAAAAATATCCGGCATCCAATACCAACTGGGGCCAATGTCAAAAGTAAAACCCTCCTTTATCATTTGTCTTGCCCTACCACCCACAGTATCGTTTTTTTCAAAGACTTCCACGTCCAGACCCGCTTTGGCCAAATAGCAAGCAGCGGAAAGGGACGAAAAACCGGAACCTATGACAATGGCTTTTTTCATGGGCTGCTTTAAATGGATTCCAATAGGTCTTGTATGGAACCAAAGGGTTTTATGTAATCGGGGATGTCGTTCTCCGTTAATTCCTGTACCTGATGTCCCAAAACGTAGAGTTTGGAGTCTTGCGGTAAATCCATGACTTCGGAAAATTTGGTGAAATAAGCATCCAAATCGCTTTTGGTAGGGGACACGGTAAAGTAGGAGATGAAATCGATTTTATGATAATATTTGGCGAGGTCCACCAAGCTCTCCACGGGCATGCTCTGTCCCAAATAAATGGATTTGAACCCTCTATTGACAATTTCATAGTTGATGTACAACAGACCAAGTTCATGGATTTCATTTTCTGGAAGAAAAAGCGCAAATACCTGGTCGTCCCTTGATGGTTTCTGAATCTGGAGGGTCTCGGTGTTGCTGTATATCTTTTGTTTTATGAGGTTGCTGATAAAATGTTCGTGGGCCGGACTAATGGTGTCTGTCTGCCATAGAAGTCCCAATTCATTGAGGAATGGGATAAAGACCTCATTAAATATTTCACTGAACGTTTTGGTGGACAATAGAGTATCATAAGTCTTTAAAAAGAGGGTTTGATCAAAATTGAGCATGGCCATTTTAAGATGGTTGATCACATGGTCTTTGTCCCGATCCTTCAGTGTGATGTCCCTCACCAAATCCGGAATCTGTGATTCATCCAGTTTGGCAATCTTGGAGATTTTGTATCCGTGGTTGTAGAGCAAGGTTACATTAAGCAACTTCTGCAAGTTTACAATATCATAGGTCCTGATATTGGTATCGGTACGCTCAGGAGAGAACAGTTTATATCTTTTTTCCCAAATGCGGATGGTGTGTGCCTTTATTCCTGAAAGGTTTTCCATGTCGCGGATGCTGAAAGACTTCTTTATGTTGTTCATCTTTTATCAAAAAACATTAAACAAATTTACAATTTTGACCGAGATAGCCTATTTTTTTATCGTAAAATTTAGAAAAGAAGTTTAAATAATGGATGGATTTAGGACGAAAAACCTATTGAGGACATGCAGAAAATAAAAAACCGCAACTAAGTTGCGGTTTTGTGCCCACGACTGGAGTCGAACCAGCACGTCCTTACGAACACTACCCCCTCAAGGTAGCGTGTCTACCAATTCCACCACGTGGGCAGGCTTTTATGATCAACGATTGTAATGGGGAATCGTTGAGGGGCACAAATATAATTCTTTTGTAAAAACCTCACTGCACCAAATTGCATTATCGAAGGAAAATATGCCGAATGTTACAGGTCCAGATTTCCGGCGAGTTGTTTTAGGATGATTTCGGATACTTTGGCCTGGAACTTGGCATTGCTGTGCCGTACTCGGGCATTGATGTAGTTCAATTGTGCGGTTCTGAATTCGATGGTGGGAATAATCCCTATTCGGTATTTTTCTACCGTGATATCCAAGTTTTCCTTGGCAATACTCTCATTTTTTTCCTCCAACTCAATAAGGCTGATGTTGGTCAGATACGTCTGATAGGTAGTGCCGACCATCGCAATAAGGGATTGTTTTTGTTGGGCGATGGCAATCTCCGCATTTTCCACGGCCATTTTGCCCAATTTTTCATTGCGGTTTTGGTTGAAGCCATCAAAAAGGTTCAAGGTGGCCCCAAATCCATAGTTAAAGCCTCTGGAATCTGAGCTGGTGGTAAAGCCTAAGCTGGATTCGGTATGACCAAAATTGTACCCGGTGGACACAAAAACCGAAGGATACCGTGATGCTTTTATCTGTTTCAGTTGTAGCTCACTGATTCTCTTGTTGATGATTTCGGCTTGCAATTGAGGGTTTTCGGCGGCCACCCTGTTTTCCAATTCTTCCAAGATCAAGGCTTGGTCCACGAAAATTTCAGGAGCAACCTGAAAATCATTTTTTAAATCCCGTGCCAATTGCTCGTTCAATTGAATCTTGGTGTTCTTGTACAATTCTTGCTGACGTTGCATTTGGGTCTGGTCGGTATTCAGGTCCACTTGTGCATTGAGTACCTCCAATTTTGAAGCTTTTCCAATGGTAAAGCGGTTTTGGGCCAGTTCCACCCGTTGTTCGGATATGATCAAAGTGCTGTCCAAAGCGGACAATTGCTGCTGCTGCTGTACCAAATCGTAATAGGTGACCAGTACTTCACCAACTTTGGTGAGGATGACTTGTTTTAACTCGGCTTCCCCCAATTTTTGGGTTTCTTTGAGCTGTTCGTGGTTGGCAAACATACGGAAGCCATCAAAGATGGTCCATTCCAAGGCCACCCCATAGTTCAGGTTTCTGTTTTTGGCATTGTCCAGTTCCACCTCCGAACCATCGGAGCGGACCTGAGACAAATTTTGTCTGCTATTGTTATCCGTGATATTGGCATCTACTTGGGGAAGCATTCCCGCTTGTCCAGGACTGACCGAAAGTTCATCCATCTTAAGGTCGTTACGGGCCATTTTAACCTGATAGTTGTTTTCCAAAGCGATTTTAACCGCTTCGTCAACAGTAAGAAACTCTTGTGCCGTTCCTACAAAACAAACCCCCAATCCAAATAAAAGGACATAAAATTTTAGACGAATCCCCATACTACGATGCTTCAAGAATTTTGAATTCTGGTCGAACGACCTTTTTCTTGGACCACATAAGATACAAGGCAGGAATAACAAATAGGGTGAGCACCAAGGAGAATAGGGTTCCACCAATGATCACAACTCCCATACCTGTTCTACTGGCCGATGCGGCACCCAATGAAAGGGCAATGGGCAAAGCTCCCAACGCAATGGTAAGACTCGTCATAAGGATGGGACGCAAACGCGATTCCGAAGCTTTCATGATGGCCTGCATTTTGGACAGTTCCTCTTCTTCCTGCAACTGATTGGCGAATTCCACGATAAGAATTCCGTTTTTAGTTACCAGCCCAATGAGCATAATGGTTCCAATCTGGCTGAAAATATTCCATGTTTCTCCAAATAGCCAGAGAGAGAACATGGCTCCCGCCACGGCCATGGGTACGGTTAGAATGATAATGAATGGGTCGATAAAGCTTTCGAATTGTGCTGCCAAAATCAAGAAAATCAATAAAAAGGCCAAACCAAAGGCAAAAATGGTATTGGAACTACTTTCCACAAAATCACGGGACTCTCCTCCAAGGTCGGTGGTGAAGGTCTCATCCAACACACGGTCCTTAATGGCATTCATGGCATCAATACCGTCGCCAATACTCATACCTGGGGCCAAACTGGCCGAAACCGTGGCGGACATATATCGGTTGTTGTGAAACAGTTGAGGTGGACTACTGTGCTCTTCCGTGGTAACCAGGTTGTCCAGTTGGATCAAAAGACCATCCTTGCTTTTTACAAAAATGGAGGTAAGGTCCATGGGTTCATCACGGTCCGATTTATCAAACTGACCTATGACCTGATATTGTTTCCCGTTCATGAGGAAGTATCCGAACCGTTGTCCACTCAAGGACAATTGAAGGGTTTGGGCCACATCGCGCACAGATACCCCCAAGCTTTCCGCTTTTTCACGATCTATGGATACGTAGAGCTCCGGTTTGTTAAATTTTAGGTTGACATCCGAAAAGGAAAATGTTGGGTCTTTTTCAACCTCGGCCATGAACTCAGGGATTTTCTCTTCCAGTTTTTCAAAGTTTTTTGCCTGGATGATAAACTGAATGGGCGGTCCGCCGCGCCGGTTCACCGAAATGGTGGGGCGCTCGGAAACATTGGTCTTGCCTCCAACAAAGACTTTGGCCCATTGGCCAAGATCATCCGCAATTTCTTTTTGGGAACGCTCCCGTTCACTGGGGTCCACAAGGGCAACGTTGGCCCGGCCACTATTTACAGAAGATGTGCCAAAACCAGGGGAGGTCAGTACCAAACTTACTTTCTTTTCCGGTATGGAATCGTTGATGAGTTCGGTAATGCCGGTCATCAATTGATCCATATATTCGTAGGACGACCCTTCAGGGGCGCTTACACTGAGTCGAACAAAATTACGATCGTCATAAGGTGCGGTTTCCTTCTGCAAAAGTGAATAGAATAGGACAATGAGTCCAATACAGCCAAACAATATGGGGAAACTGAGCCATTTTCGTTTCATGAATTGACCCAATAGGTCCGCATAGGATTTGTTCATGGCCACAAAATATTTTTCCGTGACCTGATAGAACCTTGACCGACTTTGCTTTCCTGGCTTGGTCAAATAAGCGTTCAGCATAGGGGTAAGGGTCAAGGACACAAAGGCCGATACCAATACCGCAGCACCAAGGACCACTCCAAATTCCCGGAAGAGTCGTCCCACAAAACCTTCCAAAAAGATTACGGGTAAAAACACCGCGGCAAGCGTGATGGATATGGAGATGACCGCAAAAAAGATTTCTTGGGAACCCTTTATCGCTGCCTCAATGGGATTCATCCCTTCCTCTACTTTTTTATAGATATTTTCGGTGACCACAATACCGTCATCCACCACAAGTCCGGTGGCAAGCACAATGGCCAAAAGCGTTAAAACGTTTACGGAAAAACCGAACAGCCACATGAAAAAGAACGTGGCGATCAAGGAAACGGGAATGTCCAACAAAGGACGAAGTGCCATGGACCAGTTCCTAAAGAATAGGTATATGACCAAGATAACCAAAACAATGGATATCAAAATCGTCTCGGCCACTTCGGTTACCGCTCTTTTAACAAATACGGTATCGTCAATAACCACATTCAGCTTAAAATCCTTGGGGAGGTCCTTTTTGAGTCTTTCGTACTCTTCGTAAAAAGCATCGGCGATTTCAAGATAGTTGGTGCCGGGTTGCGGAACCACGGCAATGGCCACCATAGGTTGCCCTGAATCGCTCATTTTGGTCTCCATGTTCTCTCCCTCAAGACTTGCTTTTCCAATGTCTTTCAGCTGTACCAGTTTTTCGCCATCGGCCAAGATGATGATATTGTTGAATTCCTCTTCGGTATTGAGGTTTCCCAAGGTCTTAACGGTCAACTCGGTGTTTTTTCCGGTAAGTTTTCCCGAAGGGAGTTCCAAGTTTTGGGCTAATAGGGCGCTTCTTACATCGGCCACGGTAAGGCCGTATGAAGCCAATTTCAAGGGGTCTATCCATAGCCGCATAGCATAGCGGCGTTGCCCCCAAATCTGTACACTACTGACCCCTGGAATGGTCTCTATACGCTGTGAGAGCACATTTTCGGCATAATCGGACAGTTCCAGAATATTCTTGTTGTCGCTTTGGACCGTCATGGATATAATCCGTTCGGCATCCGCATCGGCTTTGGATACCACGGGGGGCGCGTCCAAATCCTCGGGAAGGCTCCTGACTGCTTGGGAAACTTTGTCTCTCACATCGTTGGCGGCATCTTCCAGGTTTTTGTCCAAATCAAACTCAATACTGATGGAACTGGAACCTTGCACACTGGATGAGGTGATGTTCCGTATCCCATCAATGGAGTTAATGGCCTTTTCCAAAGGCTCGGTAATCTGTGATTCAATGATATCAGCATTGGCCCCAGAGTAACTGGTCCGCACTGAAACCACGGCAGGGTCTATGGATGGGAATTCCCGAACTCCCAAAAACGTATAGCCAATAATCCCGAACAGGATGATGGAAATGTTCATCACAATGGTCAGGATGGGCCGTTTGATGCTTATCGTGGAAAGGTTCATTGTGCCGCGGTCAAGGGTTCAAATTCTTCTAAAACAACCTCTACGGGCGCTCCATCCTTCAAGGCCATTACCCCATAGGTCAAAACGGTATCCCCGGGATGAAGATTGGAAAGCACTTGTACCGCTTTTCCGGTACGCGAACCGGTCTCCACATCAATTTCCTTGGCTTTTCCGTCTTTAAGCACAAAGATTTTCTTTCCGTTCTGTACAGGAATCAAGGATTCTGATGGTACCAACAAGGCATCATCCAAAGTTTCCAAAGGAAGGCTTACATTGGCATAGGCTCCTGGATAAAGCTTTTTGTCCCTGTTGTCCATTTTGGCCCGCATTCTAAGGGTTCTGGTGGCAATGTCCACCTCTGGGTCAATGGCGTATATGGTGGCGTTGTATACTTCCCTCGAATCTGATGTGGTAAAGGAAAGTACCGTACCTACGCTTACCTGGGAGGCATATTTTTCAGGAATGGCAAATGTGATCTTTAATTCATCGGTGTTCACCAATTTGGCTATGGTGGTCGAAGGGGTTACATAGGTTCCTTTTGAAATGGACCGCAGTCCTATAGTTCCAGAAAAAGGAGCTCTTACCGTGGTTTTGGATAACTGGGCTGCAATGAGTTCCGATTCGGCATTGGCCGATTGAAAATCTGCACTGGCAATGTCGTATTCCTCTTGGCTTATGGCTTGTTTCTCTAAAAGTAACTTGGCTCTTCTCTCGTTTTCGGAGGCCAGTTTTTTGGCGGTTTGTGCTTTGGAAAGCTGGGCTTGAAGTTCAATGTCGTTGACCTTGAACAGCACTTGTCCTTGGGATACCTTACTTCCTTCCTTAAAGTTGATGCTTTCCACCACGCCGGAGATTTCACTACGCAGATCTATCTGTTCATTGGCTTCCAAGGTACCGGAAAGTGATATGTTGTCTTTAAAGGTTTTGGGTTGCAAAACCATTCCTTTTACCGTGGTGGTCCCGGGACCACTTGGAGCTGATTTTTGGACACTGTTGTTGGACTTGATTCTGTAGGCAATAAGGGCGCCCAATCCAACAACAAATAGGGCATATACAATATGTTTCGTCTTCATGAATATCGATGAATGGCAAATACCACAAAAGCCCATGATCGGGCTTGCCCAAAGATAACCCTAATGGCCTAATCTGTAGAAGGGTAAAAAGTTAAATGTCGTACTTTTCTGTAAACGTCCCAATACTACGGTCCAACGACGGAAACCTTCCCCTTAACTGTCAAAATCCCCAATTTGAGAGTGGGTTTTGGAAACGCTTCAGAGGCCTTTGATTTCCCTTTAAATCCGCATGGAACGGGCGTTCTGGACCCTCCTAATCAAAAAATGGGGAAAATGTTATTTTTTTTCCAAAAGAAATAAATGCCCTGAAAAGTTCATAATTTTGCACATCTTATTTTATAATGTAACGGTAAAACCGAAATGAAGACCTCCCTCGCTCTCGCTTTTTATGCAATTTCCCTAACCTTTGTTTTTGCTCAAGATATTCCACAAGACTCTGTAAATGCCTTACAGGAGGTGGTGCTTATAGAGCAAGGCATTGAGAAAAGGGCTGTGGGCATAACCCCATCCAGTTCCATTGGGATAAAAGAAATAGAAAAGTTTGGTCCGTTGGACATTGCTTCGTCAATCAACCAAGTTTCCGGAGTGTATCTACTCTCGGGAGCATTGAATACCAACAGGATTACCATACGGGGGGTAGGCGCGCGTACGCCTTATGGCACGGATAAGCTTCGATTATACTTTAATAATATCCCTGTTACCAACGGAACGGGTTTTTCAACCATTGAGGCTTATGATTTGGAAAATGTAGGGGCGGTTGAAATCATAAAAGGACCCAAGGGATCAACTTTTGGAACCAATTTGGGAGGAGCGATCATTCTCAACACCAAAGCTCCGGAAGTGGGCCAGACGTTTTTGACCAATTCCCTAACCGTAGGTTCCTATGAGATGTTCAAGAACAATTTGGCGTTTCGGCATTCCGAAAAGAACTTCAACTTGAGTCTTAGCTATAATCATTTGAAAACGGAAGGATATCGACAGAACAACCAGTTTGAAAGGGATGGCATTTTACTTACTTCATCCGTAGTGTTGGGGGGTAAGAGCAAGTTGGATTTTATGCTCAATTATATAGATTACACGGCTGGAATCCCCAGTTCCATCAACCAAACCGATTTTGAGGAAAACCCTACCAATGCAGATGCCAACTGGTTGGCGGCACAAGGTTTCGAAGCCAACAAATATACCTTGACCGGGATTACGCATACGTATGAATTCAATCCGGGTCTAAGGAACCGGACAAGCCTTTTTTACACCTATTTGGATCATTATGAACCCCGCCCATTCAATATTTTGGATGAATTTACCAACGGATTTGGCCTAAGGTCGGTCTTTGATGGGAAGTTGCTTTCCGGGCATTTTACCTTGGGAACCGAAATTTATAATGATGAATACCACTGGGGTACTTTTGAGAATCTGTTCCGGGACAATGAAGGCGTTGGAAGTGTGCAGGGGGATAGGCTGAGCAACAATACGGAGTTTAGAAGGCAGTTGAATCTTTTTGGGACGTTTGAACTTCCCTTGGACAAGAATTTGACCGCGCAAGTTGGATTGAACCTCAATAAGACCAAATACGATTTTAGGGATTTGTTCAACAGTGGGGATGCCAACACATCGGCCAATCGTGATTTTGATGCCATTCTTTTACCAAGTTTGGAGCTCCAATACAAATTGGACCAAGGATTTTTATATGCCAATGTGAGCAGGGGATTTTCAAATCCTGGATTGGAGGAAACCTTGACGCCTGATGGAATTATCAACCCTGATATTGCCCAAGAAAAAGGAATAAGCTATGAATTGGGAGGTCAGTTTGGATTGTTGAATGATGCCCTTCAGCTTTCGGCCAACCTGTATACCATGCAGATTAAGGACCTTTTGGTGGCCCAAAGGGTAGGAGAGGACCAATATATCGGGAAGAATGCCGGCAAGACCCGTCACCAAGGCTTGGAGTTGGACGCCAGATATGCCATTTCGGTCACCAATACGTTTTTACTTACGCCTTATTTGAGCTATACACTGAACGACCACAGTTTTATTGATTTTGTGGATGGCGATAACGACTACAGTGGAAATCCATTGACCGGCGTGCCAAAGCACAGGCTTAGCTCCGGGTTGGATATGGTTCATGATAGTGGGGTTTCCCTTAACATATCCCACCAGTATGTGGATGATATTCCACTGACAGATGCCAATACCCTGTCCAGTGAGTCTTATAATGTGTTCAGCCTTTCTTCCAAATATGCTGTTCCCATGGGCAAGAATTTCAAATTGGGCTTAAATGCCGGAGTAAACAATGTATTCGATACTAATTATGCCGGGTCTGTATTGATCAATGCAGTGGGCTTTGGTGGAAACCTGCCCCGCTATTACTACCCTGCCAATGGTAGGAATTACTACGGTAAAATAGGGGTTACCTATCTATTTTAACCCTAGAGGGTATAAAAGGTGTAGGTAATGGTCCATGTGTATACCTCACCGGGGTTCGCTTTTACATTAATGTAAGGTTGGGGGCAAATGGTTTGCGGTGCCGACCAAACTGCCAAGGACGATATGGGTTGGTCACAGGTAATCCGCACCCCGATTCCAGCTTGCTTGTTTTCTAGTCTGATGTCATAATCCTTTGGGTCATTGGGGTCAAAACCAAAAGCCGGACGAATCTGTGCAAAGTCATCAACAAGTGCTTTGGTGAACACTACTTTGTTGCCCTCTATTTTGGCATAGTCCTTTAGGCCGGTTTCTTCGGGTGAAGAAGCATAAGGCACGCCATCCTTGTCGGTTAGGGTAAACGGAAAAGTTACGGAATAGCCCGGGCCAATGGATAGATTGTCCATCACAAAAAAGTTATGGTTGTTCACCAAACTCTCAATGGGCAGTTTTCCCGTGTTTTTAAATCGATGTTGCAATACTAGTTGTGGCTTTCCCTTGGTCAGTTTCACCTTTTTTTCATAGCTATACGAATACTTGTCAGAGGTTATCTCATGAAGGAAGGTGACAGCATTGGTTCGCACCTTCACTTTTCTTTTGCCATGATCGATAATATCATAGGTCTTGGAAAATGAGTGCTTGTCCCCGTCATCCTTTTTGAGCAGACCCACCCCGATTTTTAAAAAGCTTTCGCCTGCTTTGGCCTTTTCAAAACCTACGGCCTTAAAATCTTCCACAGGACCCATAATGGCATCGTGCGATAATGGGTCATAACCCTGGAACCATTTGCCAAAATAGGTATGGCCCTTGTATTCCAATTTGGGAATGATTCCAGCCCAGTCAAACCGGGAAGCACGGTAATATCCCATATCCTTGTCCGGGAGATACAGGGTCGCGGAGATATCACCATTGCGTATGTCCACTTGTGGCACTTGTTGTTGGGCCCATCCGAAGGTGGTGAGCAATCCAAAGAATAATACAATACGTTCTCGATTTTTCATTTTGTGGAATGTGGGTTTGAACTCTAAAATAAGGAAATGGAAAACAATTTTCATGTGTGGGCATTGGGTTGTTACGGATGATTCATTTTTGAAGCCGGATGTTCTAAAAATCAACCAAATCTTTTTAAGTGTTTATGGTCAAAGGAGAAATGCCTTTTTCTCGATTTATAACAAAAAAGCAATGGATTTTACCGTGTACATGTTGTATTTTTCAGTTTTAACCGGTGTTTGCCTCAATGGCAAGTCCAATTATATTCTTAAAACAGCATGAACCCAAAAAGTAAAGTCCTTTCAAAAAATCTGTACAGGTTTCCCATGATCATCCTTGTAACCACCTTTTGCTTATTGGGATGTCGGCAAAATACATCCGCAGGGGATAAGACTGAAGTAACCGCCTTTGTTGGGGCCAATATCATTGATGGGACAGGGGCAGAACCCATCAAGGACGGTGTTCTCTTGGTAGAGCAGGGCAAGATTGTTGCTGTAGGGACAAAGGATAATATCACTATTCCGGAAGGGGCTTCCATTCTGGGGGTGAGCGGCAAGACCATTATGCCCGGAATCATTGACGCCCATTGCCATGTGGGTGTGTCCAATGGACTGAAGGGAGGATATAGTGAAGAGAATGTGATCAATCACCTAAATATCAATGCACGATATGGAATCACCACCTTGGTTTCTTTAGGGGACGGAACAGAGATTTCGGCAGAATTCCGGAACACACAAAGCGTGCCGACCTTGAATAGGTCCAGACTTTTTATGGCAGGGACAGTCATCTCCGGGGACACCGAGGAAGAGGTGACGAAAATCATTGATCATAACGATTCGCTCAAAGTGGATTTTATGAAGATACGAGTGGATGATGTTCTGGGTACTTCACCAAAAATGGCCGAGGACATTTATAAAACGGTAATAGATCGGTCCCATGAGTTGGGGTATCGGGTGGCCTCGCATATTTTTTATCTGGAGGATGCCAAAAAGGTATTGCGGGCAGGAACCGATTACATAGCGCATAGCGTTCGGGATACGCTGGTGGATGATGAATTTATTACATTGATGAAAGAAAACAAGGTGTATTATTCCCCAACCTTGATGCGTGAAGTGTCCACCTTTGTCTTTGGAAGCGAACCCGATTATTTTACAGACCCCTTTTTTACCAAGGAAGTGGATGAAGCCACCATTGCGGAACTACGCAATCCGGAACGTATGGAAAGTATTGCCAATAGTGCTAGTGCGCAGGCATACAAGGCGGCGCTGCCCACGGCCATGAAGAACCTGAAGCAACTATCGGATGCGGGAGTCACTATTGTCATGGGAACGGATAGTGGGCCTGCAGGACGATTTCCGGGGTATTTTGAGCATCTGGAAATGGAAATGATGGTAGATGCTGGCATGTCACCCATGGAAGTGATTATGGCTTCCACGTCCAATACGGCCAAGGCGATGAAATTGGAAGGCGTTGGTTCCTTGGAAGAGGGCAAATGGGCAGATTTTATAGTGCTGGACAAAAATCCGTTGGAAGACATAGCCAACACCAGGACTATTTCCTCCGTTTGGATTGCCGGAAACAAGGTGCTGGATAAGCAGTAACCTATTTTAAGCCTAGGGAGTTTATAAAGGATGCTGCTCCACCAGCTCCAGTCTTTTTACAATGGTGTTTTTTTTCAGGAGGGTACCTGGGGACAAAACTGCATTGGCACCAATACGGCTATTGTCGCCTACCAATGCCCCAAATTTTTTCACTCCGGTTGCAATAAGCTTACCGTCATAATTCAATACAATTTCCTTATCCGTTCTTTCATTGTAGTGGTTGGCCGCAATGGAACCCGCTTCAAAATTCACATTAGAACCAATGATGCTGTTCCCAACATAATTTAAATGGGCAATGGCGGTGTTTGAAAATATGAGACTGCCCTTGATTTCAGTGGAAGGCCCAATTTTTACCGACCGATCCAAAAAGACTCCTTCCCTAAAATAGGCATGGGCCCCTATATGGCAATGTTCCATAACAATGGTGGGATGTTTAAAAGTGACCCCTTGTTCCACTATGGACGATTTGTGGATGGCCACTTGGTTTTCAACATGAAAATCACTCCCAAGATGGGGAAGTATCCCCATAATGAAGGTTTGGACTTCAGTGGTGATTTCCCAAGGTAACCCCAAACGTTTTAAATCATCATAAAAAGGAATGTCGGAAATAAAGTCCTGAAGATCTATCATCGTAATGGAAATTTGTGGGAGTCTGTGAGGCTGCCTTGGGTATACCAGAAACAGATGCACAGCGCATTGTTGCTAATTTAGGGTATAAATTACAATTGGTCCAAGTAGGTTTTCATACCTTTGAAGTCTACATGGGGTGTCCTGGATAACAGGGCTGAGATTATACCCGGAAGTTGACCACTTCGCACCTGATCCAGATCATGCTGGCGTAGGGATTTTGGCAAACGTGTTTTGCACGTGTTCCATTAGGGGTTCCCATGGTTTATTTGTATAATGGATAACCCGATTGAATGGAATTACTTTCACAACTTACTTTATTACAATGGGTGGGAACCGGCTTTGGCGTGGTCCAAGTTCTTTTGGCCCGCCAGAACAATATCCATAACTATCTGTTTGGCATTGTTGCCATTTTGATTAGTATGTGGGTGCTGTACCAATCCAAATTGTATGCAGATATCCTGTTGAACCTCTACTATCTGGTCATGAGTATCTACGGATGGTTCTATTGGAAAATGGGAAAGCAAAAGCAGGAAACCCCAATTTCATATTCCACCAAAAATGAGCATGGGATTGCCATGGGAATCGTTGTGGGTTGTTTTGCGTTGATGGCCTATTGGTTGGGACAACATACAGATTCGGATGTTCCGTATTGGGATGCCGTGGTCTGTGCCTTTGCCTGGGCCGGGATGTGGCTCATGGCCAAACGAAAGATTGAAAACTGGATATACTTGAACATCAGCAACCTGATATCCATTCCACTATTGATGTATAAAGGATTGTACATCTATGCTGGTTTAACGGCTTTTTTGTTCATAGTGGCCGTATCGGGTTATATCAAATGGAGAAAAATACTTGCAGATGAAACTGAAGGACAACATGCAAAGGTATAGGGAGCTCTGCTTCGGAAAGGAAGAACTGCCCAAAGCCGTTTTGGAAGGCATTGCCAAGGAAAACTTGTGGAACTTATGGGTGCCCAAGTTGTATGGCGGATTGGAACTGAGCTTGACGGAGGGATTGAAAATGTTGAGACATCTGGCGCAAGTGGATGGCAGTTTGGGGTGGACCGTTACCCTGTGCTCCGGAGCGAATTTCTTTATTGGGAACTTGCCCAAGGAAACGGCCAATGGAATTTTCAATGACCCAAAAGAACCCGTTTGTTTTGGGGGGAGTGGAGGAGTGTTTGGTACCGCCGAGAGAAAAGGAGAGGGATATATCATAAACGGAATCTGGAAGTATGCCACGGGTGCCCCCTATCTTACCCATTTTACCTTGAGTGCAAAAATCCAAGAAGAGGGAAGGGATGTACTTGATGACGAGGGAGAGCCCTTGGTGCGTTGTTTTGTTTTGGATGGTAAGGATGTAAAAGTCATTAAGGATTGGAATACCATGGGATTGAAGGCCACGGCCACCCATTCCTTTGAAGTATCTTCCAAATGGGTAGATGAAAAGTATGGCTTTTTCTATAACCAATGGTACCATTCGCAGAATATCTTTAAAATTCCTTTTGGGGTGTTTGCCGATTTGACCCTTTGGGTCAATTATGTAGGTATGGCAGCCCATTATATAGCAGAAGCCGAAATGGTATTGGGGCAGAATGAAATGTTGGAAAAATTGAAAAAAGCCGTGTCCCGATCAGATGAAAAAATAGACAGCTGGGCAAAACGGACCGAGGTTAACATCAATTTGGAGGACGGTTTCCCGGAAGATTGGATTCGTGAAGTTCATTCTGAGGCCTCAGCTTCGGTGAAGACCATTTCGGAAGGTATGATCAGTGTCTACCCTTTTTTGGGGATTAGAGGGTGCAGTAATGAGCACCAATTGAATCAGGTGTTCAAGGATTACTTTACGGCCACCCAACACCATATTTTCAGTACAAAAGAGGTGTAGAGGTGAAAATGACTTAATTTTTTAGGGGATAAGAGGTCTCTTTGGCTAAAATTTAAAATAGAAATGAGCTAAAAAAACAAAATCCTGTAAGTCTTTCAACGTACAGGATTTTTTGGAAGTGACCTGACTGGGGCTCGAACCCAGGACCCTCTCCTTAAAAGGGAGATGCTCTACCAACTGAGCTATCAGGTCAAAATTTCAATGCTTGGCTGTCTGGCTAAGCGGGTGCAAATATAACATCAATAATCTATTTTCCAAAAGTGAATTAATGATAAATTTGTGTTTTTTTGAAATCGTATTTAAATCGGATGTATGAGAATAGTTTTGATGGGGTATATGGCAAGTGGTAAGTCCTCCGTTGGAAGGTTGTTGGCCAGGGATTTACAGATGGAATTTGTAGATCTGGACGACTATATTGAAGAGGAGCAACAAAAATCCGTGAAATCCATTTTTTCGGAGCAAGGAGAGATCTTTTTTCGAAAGTTGGAACACAAAATGCTTTCAAAAGTGTTGGATGGGAAAGAGAATATGGTCTTGTCCACTGGAGGGGGAACACCTTGCTATTCCGGAAACATGGACACCATTTTGGAAAAATCGGACCATTCCATTTATCTACAGCTGTCCATACCCGCCTTGGTGGAACGGCTCAAAAAGGAAAAAGAGCAGAGACCCTTGGTGAGGAACATAGAAGATACTGATTTGCCCGAGTTTGTTGGAAAACACCTTTTTGAAAGGAGGACGTACTATGCGCAGGCCAAGCATATTGTGGAATGCGATGGGAAGAATCTGGATGAGGTGGTTGCCGAAATCAAAGGACTACTCTAAGTAGACGATATCGTTTTTGGGTTTAAACTCCACTTTGATGTGTTCATTCAAGGAGGTAGAAAGTGAAATTCCCTTAAAATCGGCCTTGATAGGATATTTTTTATGGTTCCTATTGACCAGCACCGCGGTTTTTAACTGTTTAATGGGAGTTTTCAAAAAATGGTGCACCCCATAGATCAAAGTGGTGCCGGAGTTGAGTACATCATCAACCAAAACAATGGATTTATTCTTATAGTCATCTTCCGGGATTGAGGTCTCCACGCCACTCTTCAAGGGATTTTTCTTGTCCATGCTCACCTTGCAGAGTACAATCTGCGCCTCGGTGATTTTTTTCAGGATAGCGACTATCTTTTTGGCAAAATCGTTTCCCCCTCCATTGACACCGGCCACTACAATTTCCTTTTCATCCACATTGGTCTCATAGATTTGGTAAGCAATCCGTTTAGCAATATGCTGAATCTGATCGTGGGTAAGAATGTGGTTTTTCATGAAATGGATTAATTCATTCAAAGATATGAAAACAGACTATTCGGACTCATCCAAATACTCATCAATATCCCTTCTGTCCTTTTTGGTAGGGCGCCCCAATCCCTTTTTTCGGTAGTGGGTTTTGGCAAAGTTGAGCAGTTCGTTGTGCTCAAAAGCTTCCTTGGGGGTGGTATCCTTCCGGTAAATGTCCACCAATTTGGCCCCGACCCTGCTTTCTGGGATGTCCAAAACGGTAAGCTGATAGTCTATTTGATTTTTCCGAAGCACAATTTTGTCCATGGGGAATACCTCCCTAGAAGGTTTCACTGCACTGCCATTTACCTTGACCTGGCCTTTTTTGACAGCCGTGGAGGCAACGTTCCGTGTTTTGTAGTATCTAATGCACCAAAGGTACTTGTCTATCCGCATGATCTCTGCAAATCTTTGTTAACGCACTGAGCAAAAATAGCGGAAAATTGTATCTTGCGCAGCTAAATGACACACTTGATGAGATACGGGATTTTGGTTTCTTTATTTTTAACATTTGCTTTTTTCTCATGTAAAAAGGATGATGATGGGGTTGAGACGGTTCCGCCAAGGGACTTGTCGGAAGTAGCCTTGGAGGATGACGATGAGATAAAAGCATATTTACAGACCCATTTCTATAATTATGAAGAGTTTGAAAACCCACCAGCTGGTTTTGACTATAAAGTCAAGGTAGACACCATTGCCGGGGATAATGCAGATAAGACCCCAATTTCAGAATCCCCGCTCTTAAAATCCGCAACCGCGACCGTATCGGCTTCAGAGTTTGGAATTTCTGATGGTGCGGAAGACATTGCACATACCTATTACTATTTGGTGGCCAGGGAAGGTGAGGGGGAACATCCCACTGTGGCCGATTCCACCTATGTGTTATATGAAGGCTATAGATTGGATGGTACTTTGTTTGATAGTGCGATCAGCAGCGGAGTTTGGTTTGATTTGCAAGGGACCATAAGCTCTGCCGGTGCCATTAAAGGTTTTCAGTTTGGGTTGACCCACTTTAAATCCGGAGACGGTATAATTGATAACCCTGATGGAACTTTTGAAGTACAGGGGTTCGGTTCGGGAATGATCATCATGCCCTCTGGATTGGCGTATTTTAATAGCGCCCAAGTAGGGGAAAGCTATGCGCCTATCATATTCAATATTAATTTATTGGTAGTGAATACGGCCGATCATGATGGGGATGGCATACCAAGTATTGAAGAAGATAGGAATGGAAACAAGAACTTATTTGATGATGATACGGATGAGGATAATGCCCCCAACTATTTGGATGGTGATGATGATGGAGATGGGGTCTCCACAAGAAGTGAGATAACCGATGAAAATGGAGAAATCATTATCCCTTACCCAGATGCTGATAATGATGGTATCCCAGATTATTTAGACCCCGATAATTAGGAAAAAGAAGATAAAATAAAAAGGGCCCGTCATTGACGGGCCCTTTTTTTGTGGGTTAAAAAACTGCCACTATAATTTTAAGGATAGCGCAAAGATGATTTGAGAAGGTCTCGAATCTACCCTACCGGATATGTCCGTAATGTTATCACCGATAAACTCGGCCTCGTTCTTGGAGAAACCACGCTCATAGCGTACGTCCAGACCAACTTTTCCCAAATTTACCCCTACGCCGGTGTTCAGGCCAACGGTAAAGTCGTTCTTGACATCTTCCACCTCAAGGTCCCCCAAATCATTTTTAAGGGTATATTGGAATGCTGGTCCCGCAAAAATATGCAAGGGGCCAATGATTTTGTACCCCAATAATACAGGGAGATCTAATTTGGAGATGTCATAGTCCTGGGAATCACCATCTACCTCATAGCTACTTTTGGTCTTGGAATATACCAATTCGGGTCTAAGGTAAATCTTTGGAAAATCCAATTTTCCCCAGAAACCAACATGATAACCGGTCTTGCCTTTGCCGCCATCAACGATGTCCTGTCCGGAGTCGCCAACAGAACTGATCAAGTCCCCGTTCTTGTTGTAGCTTAAACCTGCTTTGATACCAAATCCTGAACCGCTTTGGGCAATTGCGGCAGACCCCAATAGGGCCATTACTGCCACTAGAAGTGCTTTTTTCATAAGTATTTCGTTTTAATGGATTGAAGAATATCACACAAAAGTGATACCGAAAATTATTTTCGCTTCAATACCCTTAAAACGGCAGCCTCGATGGCTTTATTGTTCAACCCATATTTCTCCATGAGTTGGTCAGGTGTCCCACTTTCGCCAAAAGTGTCTTGGGTGGCCACAAATTCTTGAGGTGTGGGAAGGTGTGTGCCCAACACCCTGGAAACACTTTCGCCAAGACCTCCCAAAAAGTTGTGCTCCTCCGCAGTGACTACACATCCCGTTTTCTTGGCCGAAGCCAAAATAGCGGCGTCATCCAAAGGTTTAATGGTGTGTATATTGATCACTTCGGCAGAAATACCTTGCTTTTCCAAACTTTCCGCAGCCAAAAGGGATTCCCAAACCAAATGTCCTGTGGCAATGATGGTCACATCGGTACCTTCATTGAGCATGAGCGCTTTACCAATTTCAAATTTTTGGTCCACAGGGGTGAAGTTGGCTACTTTGGGTCTTCCAAAACGAAGGTATACGGGACCATCATGCTCGGCAATGGCAATGGTGGCGGCTTTGGTCTGGTTAAAGTCGCATGGGTTGATGACCGTCATACCCGGCAACATTTTCATAAGACCTATATCTTCCAAAATCTGGTGGGTGGCACCATCCTCACCCAAGGTAAGACCTGCGTGCGATGCACAGATTTTCACATTTTTACCCGAATAGGCTATGGATTGACGAATTTGGTCATACACCCTACCTGTGGCAAAATTGGCAAAAGTGGAGGCAAATGGAATCTTTCCACCAATGGTCAAACCGGCGGCCATACCCATCATGTTGGCCTCTGCAATCCCTACTTGGAAGAAACGCTCGGGATTCTCTTCAATAAAGGTTTCAATTTTCAATGAGCCTATCAAATCGGCACAAAGGGCCACTACATTGGGATTGGTTCTTCCCAACTCTGTCATTCCGGCTCCGTATCCGCTACGTGTATCTTGTTTTCCTTGATCTGTATATTTTGTCATCTTGTGAGGTCTTCAGAATTAATAATCGCCTAAGGTTTCAGGGTTTTGCGCCAATGCGGTGGCCAATTGCTCATCATTGGGAGCTTTTCCGTGCCATGCATGGGTATGCATCATGAAATCTACGCCATTACCCATCTCGGTGGTCATGACAATACATACCGGCTTCCCTTTTCCGGTTCTGGTCTTGGCTTCTTTCAGTCCGGCAATGACTTGTTCCAAATCGTTACCGTTTTCAATCTCCATCACATCCCATCCAAATACTTTGAATTTTTCAGCAACATCGCCCAAGGGCAGTACATCTTCGGTAGATCCATCGATTTGTTGTCCATTTCGGTCCACGGTGGCAATCAGGTTGTCCACTTTGTTGCCAGCGGCATACATAATGGCTTCCCAGTTTTGACCTTCCTGAAGTTCACCATCTCCATGTAGGCTATACACCAAATGGTCATCGCCATTAAGCTTTTTCGCTAATGCAGCGCCAATGGCAACGGACATCCCTTGCCCCAATGAACCTGAAGCTACACGTACACCGGGCAGCCCCTCATGGGTAGTGGGGTGTCCTTGTAGGCGTGAATCCAGTAATCGGAACGTGTTTAATTCATCAATGGGAAAATAGCCCCGACGTGCCAATACACTATAAAATACAGGAGAAATGTGTCCGTTGGACAAAAAGAAGAGATCTTCCCCGATTCCATCCATATCAAATCCTTCCTTGAGGTCCATAATTTCGTTGTACAGAGCAACAAAAAACTCGGTACAGCCCAAAGAGCCTCCGGGGTGTCCGGAATTTACCTTGTGGACCATTCGTAAAATGTCCCTTCGTACTTGGGTCACTAAATCCTGTAATTCTTGTGTATTTGGCATTAGTATAAATTTAAAGCCCAAAAGTAACCGCATTCAGTGGGCTAAACAAGTGGAAATGGAAGATTTAATCAAAGACTTTGCACACAAACTTTATTTTTTTGTTAAGGAACGGGGAAAATGAGTTGGCTATATTTGCGGTCTTAAACAAATGCATTGAAATTTACCTTAGTACAAAAGGATACCAAAAGTAAGGCCAGGGCCGGGGAAATGACCACGGACCACGGTACCATCCAGACCCCTATTTTTATGCCGGTGGGCACAGTGGCCTCCGTAAAAGGGGTGCACCAACGGGAATTGACGGATGAGATCAATCCCGATATTATTTTGGGAAACACCTATCATCTATACTTGAGACCGGGAACCAGTATCTTGCAACAAGCTGGCGGACTGCACAAATTTATGGGGTGGGAACGCCCTATTTTAACGGATAGTGGGGGGTATCAGGTCTATTCCCTTTCGGATAATCGAAAGATCAAGGAAGAAGGGGTCAAGTTCAAGTCGCATATTGATGGGTCCCACCATGTCTTTACTCCTGAAAATGTGATGGAGATACAACGAACCATAGGGGCGGATATCATCATGGCCTTTGACGAGTGTACCCCGTACCCCTGCGATTACAATTATGCCAAACGGTCCATGCATATGACCCATAGATGGTTGGACCGTTGTATGGCACATTTGGAAAAGCTTCCGTATACCTATGATTATACCCAGACCTTTTTTCCTATTGTCCAAGGTTCCACCTATAAAGATTTGAGAAAGCAATCCGCAGAGTATATTGCTTCCGTAGGAGCAGAGGGAAATGCCATTGGAGGTCTCTCGGTAGGTGAACCTGCAGAGGAAATGTACGAAATGGCCGAACTGGTTTGTGATATCCTTCCGGAAGACAAACCGCGATATCTCATGGGAGTGGGAACACCTATCAATATTTTGGAAAATATTGCCTTGGGTGTGGATATGTTCGACTGTGTAATGCCTACCCGAAATGCCCGAAATGGCATGTTGTTCACGGCGCACGGTACCATCAACATCAAGAATAAAAAGTGGGAAAATGATTTTTCACCCATAGATGAGATGGGCATTACTTTTGTAGATACCGAATATTCCAAGGCGTATTTACGGCATTTGTTTGCCGCCAACGAATATTTGGGCAAGCAGATAGCCACCATTCATAACCTTGGTTTTTATTTGTGGTTGGTGCGAACCGCAAGAGAACGTATTTTAGCAGGGGATTTTCTGGAGTGGAAAAACCAGATGGTACAACAAATGGATAAAAGATTGTAATGCTCACCATACTTGACAGGTACATCTTAAAGCGTTATTTGGTCACCTTTTTGGGGATGTTGATGCTTTTTGTTCCCATTGGTATCATGGCCAACCTCGCGGAAAAGATCGGGAAGATCATAGACAATGAAGCCCCTTTGTCCGAGGTAATCGTATTCTATGGCAACTTTACCCTGGTGATCGGGAATTTGCTGCTACCTGTGTTTTTGTTCCTCTCCATCATATTTTTTACCTCAAAACTGGCCAGTAATACGGAAATTGTGGCCATTTTGAGCTCAGGGGTGTCCTATGGCCGTTTTTTGAGGCCGTATTTGATTGGCGCCACCTTGGTGGCCATCCTTATATTTATGATGGGAATGTTCATTGTGCCCCATGCCAGTATCGGCTTCAATGAGTTTGAATACAAATATTTTAAAAAGGGTAGGCAAGACCGGGTTACGGACAATATCTACAATCAGCTCAATGAAAACGATTACATCTATGTGAGTAGTTTTGATCCCAACCGTAAAATCGGGTACAACTTTACCTATGAACATTTTGATTCCATCAAACAACTGGACTATAAAATTTCGGCAAGCAATATCAGATGGGTGGAAAACGATAGTCTTTATCGGTTGACCAATTATACCAAGCGCAAATTGCGCGATGGTGTGGAGCTCTTGGAGACCAAAAGGAGGTTGGATACTCTGTTCACCTTTAAGCTGGACGACCTTACCCCGGTTTCCTACGTGGCGGAGACCAAGAACCTATTTGAGCTCAATGACTTTATCGAAGATCAGAAAAGTAAAGGAGCGTCCAACGTAAATGCCTACGTCTTGGTAAAATATAAAAGATGGGCCTTGCCCATTGCGGCCTTTATCCTAACGATAATAGCGGTAGCGGTTTCCTCGGTAAAACGGAGAGGGGGAATGGGATTAAACCTGGCTTTTGGTATTGGAGTGGCCTTTGTATATATTTTCTTTGACAAGGTTTTTGGAACCTTGGCGGAGCAATCTGGTTTTTCTCCTTTGTTGGCGGTGATCATCCCCAATCTCATTTTTGGGATTTTTGCATTTTATATGCTGATGAAGGCCAAGCGCTAATGAAGGAAATGAATGTATTCGTCTAACGTTAAATGAGTTGGATGATTTCGGCAAGTAATACATAAAGTTTTATATTTGTCCCCACTATTTTTAAGAATCGAACTTCCATGGAGTATTTAGATTTTGAACTTCCTATCAAAGAACTTGAAGACCAACTTCAAAAATGTATGGTGATTGGGGAAGAAAGTGACGTTGATGTAACGGAAACCTGCTCACAGATTGAAAAGAAATTACAAGAAACCCGAAAGGACATCTACAAAAATTTAACCGCATGGCAGCGGGTGCAACTATCCAGACATCCCAATAGGCCCTATACCATGGACTATATCAATGCCATTTGCGGTGATACGTTCTTGGAGCTTCATGGCGATAGAAATGTAAAGGACGACAAGGCCATGGTTGGAGGATTGGGCAAAATAGGTGACCAATCCTATATGTTCATCGGCCAGCAAAAGGGATATAACACCAAGACCCGACAATACCGAAATTTTGGTATGGCCAACCCGGAAGGGTACCGTAAAGCCTTGCGATTGATGAAATCCGCAGAGAAGTTTGGTATTCCTGTGGTCACTTTTATTGATACTCCCGGTGCCTATCCAGGTTTGGAAGCAGAAGAAAGAGGGCAAGGTGAAGCCATCGCAAGGAATATTCTTGAAATGACACGGCTTCAAGTGCCCATCATCTGTATCATCATCGGGGAAGGAGCATCAGGTGGCGCCTTGGGTATTGGAGTAGGCGACAAGGTATTGATGCTGGAGAACGCTTGGTACTCCGTGATATCTCCTGAAAACTGCTCTTCCATTCTGTGGAGAAGCTGGGAATACAAGGAAAAGGCAGCGGAAGCCCTGAAACTTACCGCTTCGGACAGTAAAAAAATCAAGGTCATTGACGAAATCATCAAGGAACCTCTAGGTGGAGCACATGTCAACAGGGAAAAGACCTTTGAAACGGTCAAGAACAAAATTTCCTCCCATTACGAAGAACTCAAAAAGTTATCACCAAAACAGCTTATAAAAACCCGAATGGACAAATACGCCGAAATGGGGGTTTTCAATGGCTAATTCTTGTTTTTCAAAGGCTAACTTTTTTTATTAGGTTTTTTCCTCCGTTTTTTTTGCGTTATCAACAGGCAACGCGAGTTATTAACATTAACTTTGTTCATTACCTGTGGAAATCGCATTACGTAAAATTAAAGTTAACTTAAGACCAATTAGCTACTTTCGCATTCATGGACAAACCTAGCCCAGTCATCGGTCATAGAGTGGACAAGTCAACTCTCATCAATCTAGAAAAAGGCAAAATACCGCCTCAAGCTGTTGATTTAGAGGAAGTTGTACTTGGAGCTATGATGATTGACAAAAAAGGGGTGGATGAGGTAATCGATATTCTACATCCCGATGTCTTCTATAAGGACGCGCATAGGTTTATCTACGAGGCCATCTTCAAATTATTTGAATCTTCAGAGCCGGTGGATTTATTAACCGTTTCCTCTGAACTCAAGAAGGAAGGGAAGCTGGAAGCTGTTGGAGGGGACTTTTATTTGATAAAACTCACCCAAAAAGTGGCTTCTTCAGCGCATATTGAATTCCATGCAAGGATCATCCTTCAAAAATATATTCAACGGAGTCTTATCAAGATTTCCAGTGAGATCATCGAAAACGCTTACAGTGATTCCACGGACGTTTTTGACCTTTTGGATGATGCGGAGGCCAAATTGTACGAGGTTACCCAGGGCAACCTAAAGCGTTCAGCGGAAACAGCCCAAAACCTGGTCATCCAGGCAAAGAAAAAAATCGAGGAAATCTCGAACAAAGAGGGACTCAGTGGAATCCCTTCCGGATTTGATAAACTGGATAAACTTACCTCGGGTTGGCAGCCCAGTGACCTTATCATTGTGGCCGCACGTCCCGGTATGGGTAAAACGGCCTTGACGCTTTCCATGGCCAGAAATATTGCCGTGAACTCTGGTAATGCCGTGGCCTTCTTTTCCTTGGAAATGTCCTCCGTACAGTTGATCACCCGTTTGATTTCTTCTGAAACCGGACTTTCATCCGAAAAATTGAGGACCGGAAAATTGGAAAAGCACGAATGGGAACAATTGAACGTAAAGGTAAAGGCCTTGGAAAAAGCCCCTTTGTTCATTGACGATACCCCATCGCTTTCCATTTTTGACCTAAGGGCCAAGGCAAGACGATTGGCTTCGCAGCATAAAATAAAACTGATCATCATTGACTATTTGCAGTTGATGACCGCTGGCGGAAGTCAGAAAGGCGGGAATCGGGAACAGGAGATATCCACCATTTCCCGAAACCTAAAAGCATTGGCCAAGGAACTCAACGTGCCCGTTATTGCGCTATCGCAGCTATCAAGGGCGGTAGAGACCCGTGGAGGCAGTAAGCGTCCCATACTTTCCGATTTGAGGGAATCCGGGGCCATTGAGCAGGATGCCGATATTGTATCGTTTATCTATCGACCTGAATACTATAAAATTGATGAGTGGGATGATGAAGAGCGCACCCCCACTCAAGGTCAGGCCGAGTTCATTGTAGCCAAACACCGTAACGGAGGTTTGGAAAATATTAGGTTAAAATTTGTGGGCGCTCTGGGTAAATTTGATAACTTGGATGACTTTGACTCCCCATTCGAATTCCAATCGAAGATGAATGCGGACGAGGAGAATCCCTTTGCAACCCCAAATCTTCCCAGTGCGGATGAAGCTTTTGGGAGCGCAATGAACAGTGATGATGACCCAGATGACAATGACGTCCCATTCTAATAAAACTACTTTTCTGTCATCTCGAGCGCAGTCGAGAGGTGTCTTGCTTCTTTTTTCTCTGCTGTTTTCTCTTTCCTCTTTTGCATCGGTAATTCTCATTCCCATGGATGCAGAGAGCCAAGAAAATCATTTGAAAGCTTACGGAATCACCTATTGGGTACTTTCCAAACAACAGAAGGTGCAATGGCTCTTGAATTATCGTGGAGGTTCTTTTATGATGCCCGATGGTGAGGCCATTCGAAAGGAATGTCAGATTCGCGGCGTCTCCTTCGAGGTACTATCTGATGGGCAAGCAGAACAGATTTTGGATGAAATCAGCAGTCCATCCCAAAACCAAGATGCCGTTATTTTGGAAAAAGCTCCCAAGATAGCCGTGTATTCCCCGAAGGAGAATCAACCTTGGGACGATGCGGTGACCATGGTGCTTACCTATGCGGAGATTCCCTATGTCACGGTGTATGACGAAGAGGTGTTGGGGGACAAGTTGGCGCTTTACGATTGGTTGCACTTGCACCACGAAGACTTTACAGGCCAATATGGACGGTTTTATGGAGCATACCGAGCTGCTCCTTGGTATATTGAAGGGAAAGAACAGGCGGAGGCGTTGGCACAACGATTGGGGTATGCAAAAGTATCCGACGAAAAATTGGCGGTTGCACAAAAAATCAGGAATTATGTGATCGGTGGTGGGTTTATGTTTGCCATGTGCTCCGCCACGGATAGTTTTGATATTGCCCTGGCCGCAGAAAATGTGGATATCTGTGAGCCCATGTTCGATGGTGACCCTTCGGATGCCAACTATCAAGGAAAGTTGGAGTATGGAAACACCCTGGCCTTCACCAATTTTATCTTGGAGCGCAATCCACTTCGATACGAGTTTTCATCCATAGATATGACCAACAAAAGAGGTAATGTGCCCAAGGAATCCGATTACTTTTCGTTAATGGAGTTTTCGGCCAAATGGGATCCCGTGCCTACCATGTTGACCCAAAACCATACGTCTTTGGTGAAAGGATTTATGGGACAGACCACCGCCTTTACTAGAAAAGAGATAAAACCTACGGTCATGATTTTGGGGGAGAACAAGATCAATGGGGAGGCCCGTTACATTCACGGAATCAAAGGGAAGGGATTTTTCACATTCTATGGCGGCCATGACCCCGAAGACTACCAACATAGGGTAGGGGACCCCAAGACAGAGTTGGAGTTGCACCCCACTTCACCGGGGTATCGTCTTATTTTGAACAATGTACTTTTTCCCGCAGCTCGGAAGAAAAAGCAAAAAACCTAGGTCAATTTTTCCTTGAAAAACGCAATGGTGCGTTCCCAGGCCAAATCCGCGGCAGCTTGGTCAAACCGGGGAGTAGTGTTGTTATGGAAACCGTGGTTCACTTCCGGATAAAAATGGGTTTCATAGTCTTTTCCCAATTCCTTGAGCTTGGCTTCATAAGCCGGCCACCCTTCATTGACCCTTTGGTCCAATTCGGCATAATGGATCAGTAAGGGAGCATTAATTTTTTCAACATCCGTATCATCGGGCTGTCCACCATAAAACGGAACTGCAGCAGCCAAATCGGGAACTTTTACGGCCATCATATTGGAAATCCATCCACCAAAACAAAAACCGACCACCCCTACCTTGCCATTGCAATCTTCATGGTTTTTAAGATAGTTGAAAGCAGCGATAAAGTCTTCTAGCATTTCATTGCGATCTCGTTGGCGTTGCAAGGTCCGGCCTTCATCATCATTGCCGGGATATCCGCCCAAAGGGGTAAGGGCATCAGGGGCCAAGGAAATGAACCCCTCCAAAGCGGCCCTTCGGCCTACATCCTCAATATAGGGGTTTAGTCCCCTGTTTTCATGAACCACCACAATGCCGCCCAATTTGCCAGAAGCGTTCTTCGGCTTGGAAAGCAAACCACGGATATCGCCTCCGCCCTTGGGCGAATTATAGGTGATGAATTGGGAATCCAATGAAGGGTCATTGGGTTGTACCAAAAGCGTATCCGTATAATTGGGCATGATAAAACTCAAAAGGGAGGGCAGGGTGATGCCCCCCACAGCATAAAGCGATAGTTTTTTCATGAACTCCTTGCGATCTATTTTGTTGTGGGCATAGTCGTCGTAGAGATCAAAAACCTCTTGTTTGATGTCTTCTTTTTTTAAAGCTGCCATGGGATATATGGGTTGATGAATTCCTATGAAGTTACAAATAATAGTACACTATTGGCCGCATTGGCATCAATCCGTGTTTGGTACGGTGTCTCTGGGTTGCCGCTTGGGCCAAGCTTGACTTATCATATGGTTGATGATAAGCCATTCCCCGTCCATGTTTTTATAAACCCTAAGGTGATTGATGTGCCGGTCATCCATTTGGGAGCCATCGGGCCATTTTTGGTTCTTTCGAATGTTCAATGATCGAGCCGTTGCAATGGAATCACTAAGGAATGTAACTTCGTTTTCACCATAATCGTTCTTGCCGGCCATGACAAAATCCAACCCAAAGATGGTTTCCAAAAGTTGGCGTAATTCTGCTTTGCTTTGCACCCGATCTCCAAAAGCATTGGTCCAATCGGTATCATCGGCATAATATTTCAGGGAGAGTTCCAAATCTTTGGTTTCCCAACCTTTGTCCCAGGCCTCAATACTTTTATTGATCAGCATTTTGGCTTGGTCATGATCAACGGGTGTTTCTGGTTTCTGAGTATTACAGCCAATCAAAAGACTGAGTACTGCAAAGGAGAGTCCTACACATTTCATAAGATGGAACTTTATTGGATTGACAATATTGGGGGAAGAAGCATTCCTTTTGTAAGGAACTGCCAATCATAAAGATAGGTAAAAAATCAATCTGAAAAATAAAAGTGTCTTAGATAAGCTTCTCCAGTATCCGTTCCACACCAAACTCGTTATTGCTTGAAGTCTTGTATTGAGCCACTTTGAGCACATTGGGATGGGCATTGGCCATGGCAAAGCTATAGTTGGAAAGCTGAAGCATTTCCAAGTCGTTGTTATAGTCCCCAAAAACCATGACCTCGTTGGAGGTGATTTGGTGTTGGTCCATGACTTTTTGAAGGGCATAGCCCTTATGGGCATTTTGATGTGAAATATCTACCCAATTGGCTCCGGATACTTTCACTTTCAAGGAATCTTCCAAAGATCGTACGGCAGGATAAATGTGTCTTTCGGAACTTTCAAAATGATAAATAGCAATTTTGAGTATTTCCGTATCCACTTTGGTTTGGTCTTCAACCACCTCAAACTCGGAATAGTATTCCCTGAGCAAGTTCAAAAAATCATCAGAATCTGGGTTGGCAAAGGCGCCATGTTGACTGCAAAGCACGGGATGCGCATTGCTCAAGGGCTGTACAACATCCAAAATACGGTCCACTTCAGATTTGGTAATGGGCGTGGTAAGCAATACATCACCTTTCTGTTTCACCAAAGCGCCATTTTCTGCAATGACAATGATATCGTCCTTTATGGAATGCAATTTGTCCACCATGCTGTTGTATTGGCGACCACTGGCGGCTACAAAAAGGATGTCCTTTTTTCTGAGCTCGTCAAAAATTTCAAAAAAACGGGGGCTCACTTCGTGATTGGAGTTTAACAAAGTGCCATCCATGTCGGTCACCACCATTTTGATCTGCGATAAATCCATTGTCCAGAAATTAAGCTGCAAAGGTATTTGTTATTGGGGGAATGGAAGAATCCCTTTTGGTAAACTTTATATTAATTTAGTACCGCACTTTATATATCCATGGATTTTTACCAAAAAGAATTACAATTACGACCGTATCCCCGAGGATTCCATTTGATTACCGATACCATATTGGATGCTATTCCTGAATTGAAAAAGGTAAGGGTAGGGATGTTGCAAGTGTTCATTAAACATACTTCGGCCAGTTTGACCATTAATGAAAATGCCGACCCCACTGTCCGAACCGATTTTGAAAGTCACATGAACCAAATGGTGCCCGAAAATGCACCCTATTATGTGCATACCTATGAAGGTCCGGATGATATGCCGGCGCATATTAAAGCTTCACTGATGGGCACCTCTGTACAGATTCCCATTACCCAAGGAAAACTGAACTTGGGGATATGGCAAGGCATCTATCTTTGCGAACACCGTGACCATGCCTCGGGAAGAAGGCTGGTAATTACGGCTTTTGGGGACTAATATCTTTTTTTGACGATTTTTTTGGCCCAGGTCTTATACATTTTCCCAGAAGGATGAAGGCTATCGGATACAATCAAGGAACGATTGAAAGCTGCTTTTTTGGAAAGTTCAGTGATTTCTATAAACTGTACCTGATATTGATTGGCCACATCCTCAATAATGGAATTGTAGGTCTCTAATTCTTGGGCAATCTTTTTTTTATCCTTGAAGCGGGCAAAAGGAGTTACGCTATAATCAGGTATGGAAAGCACAAAAACATTATCGGGATTGTTGTTGGCCAATCGGATGGCTGTTTCCAATAAGGCAGGGAACTCAGTTTTAAAGGTATCAAGGGGTAGACCTTGATATTGGTTGTTGACCCCAATCAAGAGGGAAACCAAATCATAGGGTGGTTGTAAGTCTTCAGCATTGATATGGGTAATAAGGTCGGTGGTGGTCCAACCTACTTTGGCCACTATTTTGGGTGATGCGACCGGGATTTTCTTTTTGTTCAAAAGACTGACCAATTGCGCGGGCCAACCGTTTCGTTGCACCTCACCTGTACCTTCGGTATAACTGTCTCCCAAGGCTAGGAACGTAATGCTGTCATTCTGTGAAAAAATCGGAACGAAACTCAACAGGAAGAGTAGGGTAACTAATATGATTTTGTACATGGCCTCAATGTTTATCGAGACCTTAAAATACAAAAATCCCGCTCCATGGAGCGGGATTTTAATAAGCGGGGTAAGTTTATATTGATTTTTATTTTACTCTATCCACGATGGCTTTGAAAGCATCGGGATGGTTCATGGCCAAATCCGCAAGAACTTTTCTGTTAAGTTCAATACCATTGGATTTTACTTTGCCCATGAACTGGGAGTAAGACATTCCGTGCATACGGGCACCAGCGTTGATACGGGTAATCCATAGTGAGCGGAAGTTACGTTTTTTGTTTCTTCTATCACGGTAAGCATATAGCATTGCTTTTTCTACCGCATTTTTGGCTACTGTCCAAACGTTTTTACGTCTTCCGAAGTAACCTTTGGCTTGCTTCATCACTTTTTTTCTTCTAGCTCTTGAAGCAACTGAATTTACTGATCTTGGCATAATGATTCATTTTTTTGTAGCAGGCGCCCCATTTGGGAACTTTTTTGGCCTGACTCCATGGTTATTAAATAATGTACCGGTTGAACAATTATTTTAAACGTAATTGTTCTTTGATGCTATTCACATCGGATTCGTGAACCAATGTGGAATGCGTCAACTTAAGCTTACGCTTTTTGGATTTCTTGGTCAAAATGTGACTCTTGAAAGCGTGCTTTCTTTTGATTTTACCAGAACCTGTAAGCTTAAAACGCTTTTTGGCACTGGATTTTGTTTTCATCTTAGGCATTTTCCTAGTATTTAACTCCGCTTATTATATGCTGAACTTAGTTCAGTATTTTTTATTTCTTATTGGTTTTTGGCGCAATGAACATGGTCATACGCTTACCTTCCAATTTCGGCATTTGCTCCACTTTTCCTAGTTCTTCCAGTTCTTGGGCCAGCTTCAGCAATAATATTTCACCTTGGTCCTTATATACTATGGACCGTCCTTTGAAAAAGACATAGGCTTTTAGTTTGGCACCATCCTTCAAGAATTTTTCCGCATGTCGCTTCTTAAAGTCATAATCATGGTCATCTGTCTGTGGACCAAACCGTATTTCCTTGATGACTACCTTGGTGGCTTTAGCCTTTAGGGCCTTGTCCCGTTTCTTCTGTTCGTAAAGAAACTTCTTGTAGTCTATGATTTTGCAAACCGGAGGATTGGCATTCGGTGATATCTCCACCAAATCCAATTCCTGCTCTTTTGCTATATCCCTTGCTTTGGAAATGGGATAAACACCCATTTCAACATTGTCCCCAACCAGCCTTACCTCTGGGGCTTTGATCTTTTCATTGATATTGTGAGGGTTTTTGTTTTCCCTCCTGGGTTGGGGCTTAAATCTTCTTCGTATTGCTATGACGTATACTTTTTAATTAAACTCAATTTTTTAGAACGACTTTAAGGTACTATTTATTTCAGTAGATACCAAGTCGGAAAATGCATCGGTGCTCAAACTTCCCAAATCTTCGCCGCCGTGTTTCCGTACCGATACGGTTCCGGATGCTTCTTCCTGCTCTCCAACAATGAGCATAAACGGGATTTTTTGAAGTTCTGCCTCACGGATTTTTTTCCCTACCGTTTCATTCCTCTTATCAATGAGCGCGCGAATTTCGTGATTTTCCAGTGAATTCAAAACTTTTTCCGCATATTTTTCATGTTTCTCACTGACGGGCAGAACAATAGCTTGGGTTGGGATAAGCCATAATGGGAAATTTCCCCCGGTATGTTCCAGTAGCAAAGCTACAAAACGTTCCATACTTCCAAAAGGAGCGCGGTGGATCATTACCGGTCTGTGCAATTCATTATCACTCCCTTTGTAGGTAAGGTCAAAACGTTTGGGAAGGTTGTAATCTACCTGTATGGTACCCAATTGCCAGTTTCGACCCAAGGCATCCTTCACCATGAAATCCAACTTGGGTCCATAAAAAGCAGCTTCACCACTTTCAATCACATAGTTCAATCCTTTTTCTTCTGCAGCATCAATAATGGCTTGTTCGGCTTTTTCCCAATCGCTTACATCACCAATGTATTTTTCAGGATTGTCCAAATCCCGCACGGATACTTGGGCCGTGAAATTGTCGAAACCCAAAGAGTTCAATACATATAAGGATAGGTCGATCACATTTTTGAACTCTTCGTTCAATTGCTCCGTAGTACAAAAAATGTGGGCATCGTCCTGGGTAAAACCTCTTACACGCGTAAGTCCATGGAGTTCTCCGCTTTGCTCATATCTATATACGGTACCAAATTCAGCATAACGCTTGGGTAAATCCTTATAACTAAAAGGGGTGCTATTGTAGATTTCGCAGTGGTGCGGGCAGTTCATGGGTTTCAATAGAAACTCCTCATCCTCCTTTGGTGTATGGATAGGCTGAAAACTATCCTCACCATATTTGGCATAGTGTCCGGAAGTCACATAAAGTTCCTTTTGGCCAATGTGTGGGGTGACCACCATTTCATACCCGGCCTTTTTCTGTGCTTTCTTTAAAAATTGTTCCAATCGTTCACGAAGGGCAGCTCCTTTAGGTAACCATAAGGGCAGACCTTGTCCTACCTTTTTGGAGAAAGTGAACAGTTCCAGTTCCTTGCCCAGTTTTCTATGGTCTCGTTTTTTGGCCTCTTCCAATAGTTCCAAATACTCGGTGAGCTCTTTTTGCTTTGGAAAAGAAATACCATATACTCGGGTCAATTGGGGATTGTTTTCATCACCTCTCCAATATGCTCCGGCCACACTCAATATTTTAATGGCCTTGATGATGCCCGTATTGGGGATATGTCCACCGCGACACAAATCGGTAAATGTGCTATGGTCACAGAAGGTTATGGTGCCATCTTCCAAATTTTCAATAAGCTCAACTTTGAACTCATTGTCTTGGTCCTTATAATATTGAAGGGCATCCGCCTTGGAAACACTGCGCATCTTATAATCATGTTTACCTCGGGCAATTTCCAATGCCTTCTTTTCAATGGTTGGGAAATCCTTTTCAGAAACCGTGTGCTCCCCAAAATCCACATCATAGTAGAACCCGTTTTCAATGGCAGGTCCAATGGTCAGTTTTATTCCTGGGTACAATTCCTCCAAGGCTTGGGCCACAACGTGTGAAGTAGAGTGCCAAAAAGCCTTTTTGCCCTCACTGTCGTTCCATGTATATAAAGTAAGGGTGCCATCTTTGGTAAGTGGGGTCACGGTTTCCACAACGGTGTCATTGAATTTGGCCGAAATGACATTCCGGGCCAAACCTTCACTGATACTTTTGGCAACCTCCATAGGTGTGGTGCCTTTTGAAACTTTCTTTACCGCGCCATCGGGCAATGTGATTTCTATCATTCGTCTCCTTATTTTGAGATGGTGCGCAAAGATACTATCTTGAGTTGATGCTACAATGCTTACCTTATATATATGTATTAATTTTCTACGTATGATAAGATGGTTTTGAAGTTTAAAAAAAGTTGTATTTTTATCTGCTTTGTTTTCAATGAGTTGAAAGTTAATGTGTCTGGAAGGCAAAAAAAACCTTGTTTATTTAGGAAACGGTGTTACATTTGCAGCCCGAAAAACAACAAAGGGTTTGTTTTTTAGGCAAGTTCAGAAGCTCATTGATATACTGTTTTGATAAGTCGGAAAGGCTGGGATAATTATTTAAAAAAGCATTGTGTAATCAAAAAAAGCATTTTACATTTGCAGCCCGAAAAACATAAAGGTGTTTCAGGGAAAAGTTCATGTAAAAAGATTGTTTTTGAGGTCAAGAAAATGTTTTGAAATTTTTCTCAAAAAAAGCTTGCCGGTTTAAAAAACAGTTGTACATTTGCACCCGCTTAACCAAAGAGGTGGAGCGGTTGAAGCCGAAAGAAGATTGATTTTAATGAAATTGAGGTTCGGTTTTTTGAATAAAGAAGTTCATATACATATTGTAACGACAGCGTAAAGAGAATTAAGAACCATTTTGATGCGGGGACTCAGGTTTCCGGGTGTCGGACAGACATTCAAGGAAATACAATGAAGAGTTTGATCCT
>Ga0189280_10105_pt1 | contig 91423 bp, 79 predicted proteins | sample N26B71minimetaG_FD_130327 | JGI IMG/M metagenome (GOLD analysis project Ga0189280, IMG submission 130327) | Marine microbial communities from the Costa Rica Dome - N26 B7-1 mini metaG | ecosystem: Environmental > Aquatic > Marine > Oceanic > Photic zone | place: Costa Rica: the Eastern Pacific... | reverse complement strand
TTGATCAACTCAAAGAATTTGCTCCTAAAATTTTATACCTAGAAAAGAAAAAAGGAAAACTAGCCTTAAATGAGATACTTAAAACCTTAACCTGACGGCTATGGCCTTTGCCGGTAGGCAGGTGCAACCCGTGGAACGAAAAAAATATACCGCTAGCTCTTCATGACCCTGAAGGGGTCAAACTTTTTCTAAAGGCTGTTATGAAGATTTTTTCATAATTTTTAAAAAAAGATGAGTTCAACTGTGATTTTTTCCAACTCTTTCAGACTAATAAGTCAAAAGCCATTCAATGAATAAGGATCAAGAATTTGTTCAGCTCATTCAGGAAAACCAGGGACTGATCTATAAGATCACCACTATATATACCCGGGATCGAGAGGAGCAAAATGATCTCTATCAGGAAATTGTCTATCAGACTTGGAAATCTTTTGATCAGTTTAAAAAAGCGTCCAAACCCAGTACCTGGCTTTACAGGGTGGGTATGAATACGGCAATTACGCATCTTAATCAATCCAAGAAAAAGGTGACTGCAGTGCCTTTGGAGGGCTTGAGAGTAGAGATTGCGGATGAAAAAGATCCCATAAAGGAAGAAAAAATAACTCAGCTCTATGCAGAGATCAGAAAACTGAATCTGCTGGACAGAGGGATTGTCTTTCTCTATCTAGAAGGAAAAAACCATGAAGAAATTTCTGAAATCGTGGGAATCAGCATCAGTAATGTAGGTACGCGTATGTCGCGGATAAAGCAGAAATTAAAGCAAGGCGTTCACTCCAATAAAGCATACTAACATGGAATTAGAAGAAATGAAATCGCTTTGGGAGGACCTTAGCGTCAAAGTAGAACAACAGGAAAAAATTCAAAAGGAGATACTCATGGAAATGACTCAAAAAAAATATAGACAAAAAATAGGGCAAGTCGCATTCTCGGAAATATTGGGAAGTGTAATCTGTTTTGCCTGTGCAGGATACTTTATTTATAAGTTTCCTCAGTTACAAAATCCGGTTAATCAGGTATTGATGATCTTAAATATTTTGATTGTCACTATTATACCGGTATTCAGTCTCAAATCAATCTGGAGCTTGAATCAACTGGATCTGGGAGAGAGTGCACCGGTTCGGGTATTGGAAAAGTTTCAAAGAGATAAAAAGCGATTTTGGAAGGTTCAAAAATATGGACTTTACCTATCAGTGATTTTTCTGATCACTATCCTTCCTCCTTTGATGGAGTTGGCAGGAGATCCAAGTATGGTTGAGAGGTCTTGGTATTGGTTGGGATATGTACCAATAGGATTTATATTCTTATTCTTTTTTACTCGTTTTGTGATGAAGAAGTATCAGGCTTCGCTTAAGGATTCAGAGGAAGTTTTGAAAAATTTGGATTGATTGAGGACTCAAAAAACTAGAGTTTTTTTCAATTAGAGTTAGACTAATTAGGGTTTCGACTTTGTGTCAAATGATAGTTATATCTGCTGTCAGGTTGATCTGAGCCGAAGCCCTTTTTTGTACGTTCTATAAATACCGTAGCTTCTGACTTTATTATCCTATTTTCTCCCAAATTCTCAATACCTGTAAATCACCTAAACCATAGTGAGGAGCTATTTGACAAAAGTATCGAAAGGCTTCCTGAAAAGTGGAGTCGGGATTTTGTTGCTTGAATTGGATTAAAAGTTCAGCTGGTAAATTACGATTTTTGATCTCCTCTATTCCTTGGATTGCTTTGGATAAAAAGGGGAATCTACTTTCATAGCCGGAAATTTCGTTTGTAAGCATTTCGAAATTCCCTCCTTTGTAATGATCCCAAAGCTTTCTAAAAAGTAATAAATCCGAATCTGTAAGCAACTGGGCATTTTGAAATTGATCCTGTAAATCCTTTTGAGAAAGATTTGCAAAACTGTAAGGAGACTTCTCATCGGGAAGTACTAGATAGGATTTATGATTTTTTGCAACTAATAAACTGACGGCCTTCCAGAAATTTACTTGACAGAAGCAATCTTCCTCAAACCAAAAATAAACCTCTGACTTATCCGGGATTTTGGAGATTTTCTCGATTTCGGCCTTGGAATAGGTGTCGTAGTTTAGATCGTGATAATCCTCTGAAATGAATTTTTTTCTTGTTTTCCAAAATGATTCCTCTAAATCAGATTCAATCGGACCGTCAATTAAGCATTCTCTGAATATGATCTTTTCACCTATAATGTCCTTCGGAAACTGATCCTTCAATGCATCTCCATTGAGTATGTGGTAAATCATCTGGAAGGATATTTTTCCTTCATAAAATCGTAAGATTTTTTAATCAATTCCCGTAGAACGGATTCATTTATATCTGTCAACTTATTGATATATAAGCAGGAAACACTCATTTTATGTTTTCCTAGTTTGGATAATAACTCATCAAAGTTATTCTCCATGCATCCGAGTAAATAAACTGAAATTGAAGCTTTTCTGGGAGAAAACCCTACAATCAGAAAGTCTCCCTCTCTTCCTGAATCATACTTATAATGATATTGGCCAAAGCCTACTATAGATGGACCCCACATAACCGCTTTTTCACCTGTTACTTCTTCCATCATCTTCTTTAAGGCATAGGCGTCTTCCCTCTTTTTAGGAGATTCTACTGCCTCGATAAACTTGTCCACAGAGGCATCGGTAGCTTGGGTTTTATTTTCAGCCATAATCAGTTCATTAAGTGTTTTTTCAAGAAATCTGCGGTTGCTTGATCTACCCGGATCATGTTTCTCCATTTCATCCAATGATGTGTGTCTCCGGGAATCAATATAGATTCATAGGGCTTATTCAATTCTTCAAATCTTCGAATTAGATCTGTGGTTTGGCTCACATTGACATTTCTGTCATCATCGGAATGAATAAAGAGCACAGGTGAAGTCCAAGTTTCTAAATCTGCGATTGGGGAGGATTTCCATGCAACTTCCAAAGCTTTTTCATAGTCTGGAGCCACTTCATAACCATCCGGTAAATCATACCTTCCGTCCAAGTCATGAACTCCATGGATGTCCACCCCAACCTTAAATAAATCCGAGTCTCTAGCTAAAGCCAAAGCAGTCAAAAATCCGCCATAACTGCCCCCGTAAATCCCTATTTTATCAGGGTCAACTTGCGGTAAAGCTGCCAAAAATTCTCCTCCAGCCTTTACATCCTGATACTCTACAGCTCCCTGATAGTATCCATAAGCAGGCCGATGAAATTCATAGCCATAACCAATTCCTAATCTGAAATTGACTGAAAGGACAACAAAACCTAATTCTGCCAGATATTGGTTGAGTGCATAAGTATTAGAATAATAATCCATGTAGCTCCAGCCTAGAAGCATTTGCCTTTGTGGACCTCCGTGAACAAATACTACTCCTGGCTTTTGAGCAGGTCCCCCGGCTTTTTCAAAAAGCTGTCCATAGACTATCGTGCCATCTGGAGCAGTAAAACTGACCTGTTTGGGTGTAACCAAGCTTGTTTGAGGAAAATCAGAAGGAATCAAATTTTCCTGTAAAACGCGTATTTCCGCTCCCTTTTTTAAGGTGACTAAATGAGGCCTTTGAGCGGTTGCAGAAAAATATGCCAGCGTATTCCCTTGGCCAATGGTAACCGGATAGGCCTCAATTCCAGTTCCTGAAGTTTCCCAATTGAGTTTTTTGCTGAAAAGGTCAACGGAGCCAATATGCCTTCTATCCATATCTTCTTTTTCAGGACCGGTATTAGCCGAAAAGACTAATTTCTTGTTGTCTGGGCTCAGTTTGATTTGTTCCACCATATAATCTCCCGGAGTCAGTAAGGTAGTGGTCCCCGAGTTGATGTCTAATGAGTATAAGTGTTGCCACCCATCTTGGTAAGACTCGAAAATCAGCTCGTTAGCGTTGGGAAAAGCAAAAAAAGGATAGCGGTAGGATCCTCTCAATGTTTCGGGAGCTTTCCAAAGCATTTTGCCTTCTCCTGAGCTCACATCTGCTATCCAAATTTCCCATGGGACATGTCTTGGTTCCAAAAGAGAAAAGGCTCCTCCTTCACCGCCCAATGTTTTAATAAAAGCTATCTTATTTCCATCCGAAGACCATTTAGGCTGAGAATAGCGATGAAAAGAAGGGGCTATCCAATGTATGGGTGTTTGAGTGTTTTCGAATATGCCTAAAAGCTGATGCCCGCCCCGATTTACGGTAAAGGCTATCTTTTTTCCATCAGGTGAAAATTCCAATGAATTAACAGAACCTTTGACTTCAAATAATTGGGTGGGTTTATCCTTCCCTGAAATATCTGCTTTCCATACTTGGCCATTTTTCAAAAAAACCAATTGTTGCCCTGCTCCTAAAAAGAAATCATCTCCCTCTGTAACGACTGCAGTGGCCTTTGTTTGAAGATTGATTTTCCAGATTTCAACCTTGGGAAGCTTGGGCAAATTTTGTGCATTGACAGTTGAGGAAGCATTGCCACCACCATGGTCGCCTCCTCTTACAAAAACCAACCAATTTCCATCAGGAGTAAATCGAAGACTGCTGATTTCTTGCCCATCATCTTCATTGAAAGAAGTGAGTTTGGTGGGTTTAAAATCTGGGCCTTCAGCGAAATACACATTGCGTTTTCCTTGTTCGTTCATGGCCCAGGCGATCTTTTCACCTGAAGGGGAGGAGGTCAGTTCGGAGGGAAAGCTGAATTTCCCCACTTGTTCCATGCTAAAGTTTTGGGCTTTTGCTAGAAAACAAAAAGTCAGGAATAGAATGAAAGTAAGCGATGTGGTCTTCTTCATGTTAGTATTGGTCGTGGAGGCGATAAAGTATCTTTTGAAGTTCGGTTTTTAATTCGTTGGATGAAATGGTGTAATTGTTAAAAAGACAGGAAAAGTGAAGGATTTTCCCGCTTTTTGTGATCAAATACCCACTGAGGGCATTACTCATGCTGAGAGTTCCTGTTTTAGCATAGATGTAGGGCTCCTGCCCAGGATCGGAAGGATACCAGTTGCGGATTGTGCCTGACTCTCCTCCGGCAGGGAAATAGGCTTTGATTTTTTCCAAAGGAACTTCAGCTCTGATTTTAGCCAAGAGTGCAATAATGGAACGCGGAGTAAACATATTTCGAGCTGAAAGCCCGGAGCCATCGTACCATACCGGTTCATCCGGTAAGTCACCTAATAAATTTTCCTTTGCGTAAGCAATGGCATCCCGAGTGCTTAGTTTATTGCTGAGTTGATCAGAAACCAACAGCAATAATTGCTCTGCTAGAAAATTATCCGAGATTTTCATCATCTGAGCATAAATGCTGTCAGCCGGCGTACTGAGTAATTTTTTTGGCTCTTCGGAAAAGTAGGCTTGGTCTTTTATCAGAGTGATCTTTTTATCTAAAATAGCTGAAAGCATCAAGGCCGTGAGCTCGGCAGAAGTCACAAAAGGGATGTCTCTTTCGAAACTTTTTTGTTCGGGCTTATCAGTAAATTGGTAGGAAAATAAGTTTTGATATCTATCTCTCTTGAAATTGTATCCAGTCCAATTTTCTGTTTTTTGAGCGGAAAGAAAGGGCTTAAACCAGGTTGGATTGATGGTGAAATTAGGATCTCCGATATCATACTTGAAGCGGAGGACATTTCCATAAATTGGAAAGGCTGAGCGCTCTGTGGCATAGTAAGCATTGTACCAATCCCAAGACCATCCTGGGCCAAAAGCATCTACTTGTTCAAAATTGTCCAGGAGATACAGCTCCTTTTTGCTGTTTTTTAAAAAATTAATCGCTTTCTCGTTTTTCAGATCGGGATGCAAAAGACTGGGATCACCGGTTCCCCAAAAAATCAAGGAGTCTCCTTTTTCCAGATAATTGAGGCCATTAATCAAGCTGTCACCCAAAACCGTGTAAGAGGTGTAAAAGGTGAAAAGTTTGGTATTGGAGGCAGGAATGAAATATTTGCCAGAATTGATATCTATCAAGGTTTTGTCCTTGATAGGGTCAACTACCATCATTCCCATATGCCCCTGATTGAAAACCTCAGATTTTTTAATGGAGCAGTTGATCTTCTGAACGGTACATGAACTACCGAGTAGCAGGATTGCGAAAAGAATTTTTTTCATTCTCTTAAAATAAAAAAAAGTCTCCTGCATTTTGGCAGGAGACTTAAAGGTTTACTGTTTAATTATTGATTCCACCAGATTCTATCCAGCAAAGTAACGGAAGGGACATTGTCGCCATTTCTACTGACCTCACTATCTGGATAGGCAAGTCTTCGGATATACTGCCCATTCAAATCTGGGTTTAAATTTTCCGGAAGTGTCATATTCTTATAGCTATAATCAAATCTCCTTGCATCATTCCATGTTTCAGGATGTAGGAATAGAGCTACCCATTTTTCTTTCATGATATCAGCCAAGGTTAAATTGGCGGCACCCATGCTTACACTAGGATCAGCCAAATAAGATGCTTTTTCTGCATCAGAAACACCCAGCATATCCATATGCGCCTCGATTCCTGCTAAATAGGCCGAATAGGCTCTGGCTCTATCATTCTGTAAAGCAGCCTCCGCTTCAATGAATTTGAGTTCGGCAAAGGTCGCAATCAAAATAGGAGATTGAGTGGAGGTGTAAAACTGACCTGGGATCAAAGTGGATCTAGCACCTTGCTCTGGTGCATTTCCTCTTCCTGCTCCGTTTACTGTACCTACAAATTCCCCTTCGTCAGTGGTTCCGATCATCAATGGCAATCTTGGATCAACCGTAGGATAGGAAGTGCCATCCAGTGCTTCTACAAATTGCTCTGAGATCCATCCACCTAAAAGAAGGTTAGAGTTGTTGATGGCAACCTGAGCCCAAGGATTAAACCTTTGCTCGAAAAAGCTTACGCTTGCATCATCATTTGAAGAGGTAAAGCCAGCATTGACTGCTGCTAACAATTCAGATTCACTGTAGGCAGAAGTGCCTTTGGTATGCAATAAGAATCTTGCTTTTAAAGTATTGCCAAATTTTATCCAATTGGCAACATTGCCTTGATAAATGAAGTCATCATTCCCCATGGAAATGGAAGTTTGGCCTTGGAGGTTTGCAATACCTTCATCCAAGAGTTCCAAGACTCTTCCATAAAGTTCTTGATCATCATCATAAGCCGGAGTCACGGTCTCAAAATTGAAACTTTGGGAAAATGGTACATCTCCAAAGAAGTCAACGGTCATTCCCAGATTGAGAGCCATGAGGATTTGAGCAGCTCCTTTATAATGATTTGCTCCATTTTCCTCACTTTTTTTAATGATTACATCCAAATCAGTCATCACATTATAAAGACTGAACCAAGTGCCACTGAAGTCCGAAGGATCCATTATGTCGGATGAACTGCCGGGATTTGGAGATGCTAAGTATTGTACGTAATTACTTGTAGCACTACCGCCCCTGAAAATATTGAGTGCGGTTTCATAAGTACTGTTAGTCATCAAACCTGAGATAGGTGCATCTTCAGGGTTATTAGGATTTTCATTGACATCCAAGAAGGAATCGCAGGCTGAAGCCATCAATACCACGGATGCTAAAATCGCTGATAGTTTATTTTTAAATTTCATCTTTTTCGTGGTTAAAGGTTTACAATCCCAAATTCAAAGTGAAGAATAGGCTTTGAACCCCCGGGAATCCCAATCCGGTGAATCCGACAGCATTGCCACCAGCTCCTGCAGAGAAAGACTCAGGGTCAAACCCATCCCAAGGAGTGTAAAGAATGATGTTGTTTGCTGCAACGGAGATTCTGGCTGTTCTGAAAGGAGTTCTTTCCAGAAGGTTTGGCTGTAAATTATAAGCCAAAGTCACATTTCTCAGTTTGATGAAGCTGGCATCTTTAACAAAGTTTTCAGAAGTGGTTCTGTAATAATTTCTCCAATATCCAGCTCCATAATTAACTCCGTCAGGTCCAACTCCCTGGCCCAGCCATACTTCTTTCGTGTTTTGAGATCCATCAGCCAAAACGCCTGGGAAAACCACGAAATCATTTCTTCTTTCTGAATCCTTTTGTTTACCAAAAGCAGAAAGGAAGTTGCCAAACTGATCATATTGCTCCAGTCCTGCTCTGAAATCAATTAAGAAGGAAAACTCTAGTCCTTTGTAAGAAAAGTTGTTTCTCAAGCCTCCAAAGAATTTTGGAACAGCATTTCCCAAGATTAGCTGATTACCTGTTCTCACTGGGAATCCATTTGCCCCAATAAGTACCGGTAAATCTCTGTTTAATTCTTCAGTTCCTTCTGGAGCCCCAGGGCGGATATAGCTACTTCCATAAATATTTCCATAAGCCTGCCCTTCTTTCAAGATCATCGTAACTCTACTTCCGGCATATCCGAATTGAGAGCCTACAACGATCTGATCAATACCTTCTCTGATTGCCTTGATTTCATTTTGGTTGGTAGTTAAGTTAGCTGTAACGTCCCAGCGGAAATCCCCTCTTTCAATTGGAGTACCTCCCAAAACGATTTCAAATCCTCGGTTCTCAATTTCTCCTGCATTGGTAATATAGGAAGAGAAGCCAGTTGCGTCGGAGATCGGAACTGGAATAATCTGATCTGCAGCATTGGATTTGTAATAGGTTACATCCAAACTTGCGCGGTTATTGAAAAATGCGAACTGTGTACCAAACTCAACAGAAGTAGTCGTTTCAGGTCTTAGATTAGGATCGCCAAATGTTGAATTTCTCGAGAAACCAACTTGCCCATTCAGAGGGAATACTCCCGGAGAAACAAAAGTTGCTCCCAAAATATGAGGGTTGGTGTCCTTACCTACCTGAGCCCATGATGCTCTCAGTTTACCGAAGGTGACCCATGATGGTAGATCAAAATTCTCGCTGAATACATACCCTAAATTAACTGAAGGATAGAAGAAGGAATTGTTATTCTTAGGTAGGGTAGAGGAGATATCATTTCTTCCTGTAATATTCAGGAAAAGGAAATTTTTGTAATCAACCATCAAATCCCCGTAGAAACCAACCAATCTTCGGATGCTTTTACCCTGAGAGGCAAAAATTTGAGTCGTATTATTCAAATTGTAGAATCCTGGAATCACGAAGTTGGTACCAGTAGCGGTTACCCTGTCAAACTTTCTTTCAAACACATCATTTCCTAATCTTAGACTGGTATTCCAATCAGAATTCCATTGTTTCTTCAAGGTGATGTAAAAGTTGGAAGTGATATCCCTGCTGTTAATTCTGGTTTCTTCTAAAAATCCTGTAGAACTTAACGGAACCTCGCCATCGATGCCCATAGGACCAGGAGTGATTTCAGTTCTGGAATCCGAATAATTGTCCATACCTAACCTATATGAAAAGGTCAGCCATTCTGTTGGGCTGTAGTTTAAGTTGATATTTCCTATGATACGATTGACATTGTCTTCGTAAGTAGCAAATCGGGCATCATAGATCGGATTGGTGTTTCCGTAGGTTTTCATGGTACCATCTGGATTGATGTAATCCCGCACATCGGTGGTTTCTGACCAGTACATCATCCGCTCCAAAAATCTATCATGAGGCACTCTGTTTCCTCCGGAGTTGGTGTAGTTAAATGAGCCGGAAAAGTTAAATTTCTCACTGGCCTTTACTGTACCGGATAATTTTGCACTGGTTCTATCCCAGGTAGAGAATGGTATAATTCCTTCTTGATCCAGTCTGCCAAAGGATCCGTAAAAAGTTGCTACTTCATTACCTCCTGATACACTTAAACTATTATCGAACTGCATTCCTGTATTGAATGCTCTGTTCCAGTTATCCTGATAAACATAATTCGGATCATTTTCCTCAGCAATATTGGCACCCCAGGAAGGCCAGAAGCTGGAATCATTTCTAACCCCGCTAAAACCTTGACCAAATTGATCCTGTAGCTCAGGTAGCTTTGCCAAATTATCGAAGCCTAAAGAAGAATTAAAATCTACACGAATCTGTCCTGACTTCCCTTTTTTGGTGGTTATGATTACTGCACCGTTGGCAGCACGAACACCATAAAGCGCTGTAGCAGCCGCACCTTTTAATACGGACATGGACTCAATGTCATTTGGGTTGATGTCAGCGATACGGTTGGACATACCGCGAGGCGTTCCATTGGATTCAATAGTCGAGTTGTCTACAGGAACTCCATCTACCACAAATAATGGTTGATTGTCTGCGGAAGGGTCCAAGGAGTTGATACCTCGAATAATGATTCTGGCCGACTGCCCTGGTGCTCCACCTGAATTGGTTACCTGAACACCAGCTACCTGACCTTGAAGGGCATTGACCACATTCGGCTGTCTTGTTTTAGTAATCTCGTCGGCATTAATACTTTGAGCTGCATAGCCTAAAGCCTTTTTCTCCTGCGAAATACCAAATGCGGTGACTATAAACTCATCGAGGTTGGACGTTTCTGTTGCAAGACTTACGTCAAGTGTGCTCCTGTTTCCTACAGGAACTCGCTGCGTTTCGAAGCCAATAAAGGAGAACACCAAGACCGCTTGGGTATTGGGAACTGAAATGCTGTATTTCCCGTCGATATCAGATACCACTCCCGTGGAGGTTCCCTGAATGACGATGCTGACACCCGGTAAGGGCGCTCCATCTTCTTTAGCGGTGACAATTCCCGAAACAGTCTGTTGGGCATACAATGGAATGCAAGCCAAAAAACCAATCAGAAAAAGCAACGCTGATTTGTAGCTGTTTTTCATGTGATTTTATGTTATGAGTTTAAAATTGGTTCTACAAAAACTAGAATTTTGCATTTTTTTACCGTTTTAAAGTCTGTGATTGTCAGTATTTACTTTAAAAACTGCATAAAAATGCCTGATTCTAATACCTTTCTTTGGGTTGATTGCTTAATTAGAACTCTTGTAAAAAGATCTTTTTTGAAATATTAAGAGAAAATTTTATCCTCTAATTTGGTTGAAGGCTTAATTTAAAAATTTATAGAGTGTAAAATCAACATTATTTGATAATTTATTTTAGCGGTTGCCAAGAAATGATGAATTCAATATTGCAAGTTTTATTGCAAAATTTTGCATTTATAGATATTTAAAAAATGCAATAAACTGATTTCAAGGATAAAAAAAAGGCTGCTCGGTAATCGAACAGCCTGTTTGTAGTGAATGAAATTCTTTATTTCACAATGGTTTTTGTCTCTGTGACGATCTTCTTTCCGTCTTCGTATTTTATTTCTTTTTTCACTTCCACACGCTCAGCCATTGGCTCTCCGTGTGGACGCTCACTAATATGAGGAGCAATAACCAAAGCCACAATTGACATCAGCTTGATCAGAATGTTCATGGAAGGACCAGAAGTATCCTTAAAAGGATCACCTACTGTATCACCTGTTACTGAAGCTTTATGAGGTTCTGATTTTTTGTAGAAGGTCTCTCCGTTGATTTCTACTCCTTTTTCAAAGGATTTTTTCGCATTATCCCATGCACCGCCTGCATTGGATTGGAACATACCCATTAATACACCGGAAACAGTTACACCTGCTAATAAGCCACCCAAAACTTCCGGGCCAAAGGAAAATCCTACAATAATTGGAGTAATCAATGCAATAGCTCCTGGAGCAATCATTTCTCGGATAGAAGCTTTGGTAGAGATTTCCACACACTTATCATATTCAGGTTTGGACTTGTATTCCATGATTCCAGGAATTTCTCTAAACTGTCTTCTTACCTCATTTACCATGTCCATGGCAGCTCTACCTACCGCAGCAATAGCCAATGAGGAGAAGATGAATGGAATCATTCCTCCCACAAACAAGCCCGCCAATACTGGTGCTTTATAGATATCAATTGCATCAATGCCGGCAATTCCAACGAATGCGGCGAATAAGGCTAAAGAAGTCAAAGCTGCAGATGCAATTGCAAAGCCTTTTCCTGTGGCAGCAGTTGTATTACCTACAGCATCCAAAATATCTGTTCTTCCTCTCACTTCTTCCGGAAGCTGGCTCATCTCAGCTATACCACCTGCATTATCAGCAATAGGCCCAAAAGCGTCAATTGCTAATTGCATGGCAGTGGTAGCCATCATACCTGCTGCCGCGATTGCCACGCCATAAAGACCCGCAAATTCGTAAGCACCATATATACCACCAGCTAAAACCAAAATTGGTAAAACTGTTGACTCCATACCCACAGATAGTCCACCAATAATATTGGTTGCGTGACCGGTTGCTGATTGCCTCACAATCGACATCACTGGGCGCTTGCCCATAGCAGTATAATATTCGGTAATGATGGACATCAATGTACCCACTACCAAACCAAGAATGATTGCATAGAATACGTCCATATTGGTAAATACATATCCTCTGATTTCCAAGGTCTCAGGAAGCATGTGTTTAACAACGAAAAAGGATGCAATACCCGTGAATATGATAGAAGACCAGTTGCCCATATTGAGCGCTTTTTGCACATCTCCTTTGTCATCTTTTACGGTTACAAAAGCCATCCCCATTATAGAGAATACGATCCCCAAACCTGCAAGTACCATTGGTAAGAGAATTGGAGCAATTCCTCCAAACTGATCATCGGAAACAATTTCTCTTCCCAAAACCATGGTTGCCAAGATAGTCGCTACATAGGATCCGAATAAGTCAGCACCCATACCGGCCACGTCGCCCACGTTATCACCTACGTTATCAGCAATAGTTGCAGGGTTTCTTACGTCATCTTCCGGGATTCCAGCTTCAACTTTTCCTACCAAGTCAGCACCTACGTCAGCGGCCTTAGTATAAATACCACCGCCAACTCTTGCAAAAAGAGCAATGGACTCTGCACCCAAAGAGAAACCAGCCAATACTTCCAGGGCTTTTTCCATTTCTACTCCGTTGACTCCAGCACCTGCGCTGACCACATACATTTGGTAGAAAAGAATAAACAAAGAGCCTAATCCTAGCACGGCTAATCCTGCCACGCCTAGACCCATCACTGAACCTCCAGTAAAGGATACTTTCAGTGCCTGCTTTAAACTAGTTCTTGCAGCTTGAGTGGTTCGAACGTTCGCTTTGGTAGCGATATTCATTCCTATGTATCCTGCAAAAGCAGAGAATACTGCTCCGATTAAAAAAGAACCTGCAATAAGTGGGCTGGAGGTTTCAACTGTTGTTCCTGAATAGGCCAGTAGAATTCCTGCGATGATAGCAAAATAGGATAAAACTTTCCATTCTGCTTTGAGAAAGGCCATGGCTCCATCAGCAATATATCCTGCCAATTCCACCATGTTTTTGTCACCTGTTTCCTGTTTGTTTACCCAGGCTGACTTGATTGCCATGACGATCAAGCCTAGTATCCCCAGTGCCGGGACCAAATAAATCACCGCTTGTTCCATAAAGTTTGTTTACGCTGTTGTGTTTGGTTAATAAATAATTGGGCAAATATAGAATTTCTCTCTTACCTGCCAACTCCAAAGAAATTTTGGGTAAAGCCCTTTATTTCCAATGTTTGTTGAAAATATCTCAAAGATTTTAAATATCTACTGTTAATTCTTTACAGAAACTCTGAATTTACTGAGGATAAGTCTAAGTGCTTTGATTTGATGGATTTGTGATTTTCGGTAAAATAATTCCTTTGAATACTAAAATGAAGTATCTCAAGAGATCACATATTTAGGAATTCTGGATTTTTCAAAGGCGAAAATCAGCAATCGCCATTTTGTGAAAGTTTAAGATTTACACAACTTTAGGCCATGGATTTAGAATCATTTAAAAAATCTACAGCACCAGATTCCAGTTTTTCACCTGAGTTGAAAGCGCTTTGGTACGATCTCCATGGGGATTGGGATAAAGCTCATGATCAGGTAGATCAATTGGATGGGAAATCCGCGGCCAGAGTCCATGCTTACTTGCATAGAAAAGAGGGGGATTTATGGAATGCTGATTATTGGTATAGAAGGGCAGGAGAGCGGAGGCCTGAGTTAAGTTTGGATGAAGAATGGGAATACTTATATCAAAAATATTCTCAGTAATTAAATACTGATTTCTGAAAAATCGGTTCTAAAATATTCTTTGGAAGATAGGGGAACTCTCAGGTTAAAATTCCCTTGTTGTTAATAAGTTAGTTTAAAAGTGAAGGTTTTACCCCTAAAAATACCCTGTATAGGGTATTTTTTCGTGTTTTTTTGGGGTGTATTTTTGATGTTCAACTTTCAGCCAAACACATGAAATTCTTTTATTTATCTTCCGTGGCAAATTCAGAGGGGAGTCATGAGGTGCACCACAGAGATTGTGAGTTAATTCCAGATTCTTTAAACAGAAATTACTTAGGCCCTTTTAACAATGGGTTAGAAGCCATTCGTAAAGCGGAAAAAATCAATCCAAAAGTAAGTTTGTGCGAGGTTTGTTGCAAAATCATCAGCCAACCAATTTTCTTTAAAGAAAAAAACGGATAGTCGATATTTTTTAAATTCGTTTCGACTGGCAAAAAAATCAGAATCATGTAAATTCGCTCTTCAATTCGGGGTGTGGCGCAGTCCGGTTAGCGTATCCTGACGGGAGTCAGGAAGGTCGCAGTCCACAAGTCTAACTATGGTTTGTGAAAAGAAATATTATACTTAATGAAAAATTATCGGGGTGTGGCGCAGTCCGGTTAGCGTATCCTGACGGGAGTCAGGAAGGTCGCAGTCTACAAGTCTAGGTATGGTTTGTGACAAAAAGTATTATACTTAATGAAAAATTATCGGGGTGTGGCGCAGTCCGGTTAGCGTATCCTGACGGGAGTCAGGAAGGTCGCAGTCTACAAGTCTAACTATGGTTTGTGAAAAGAAGTATTATACTTAATGAAAAATTATCGGGGTGTGGCGCAGTCCGGTTAGCGTATCCTGACGGGAGTCAGGAAGGTCGCAGTCTACAAGTCTAGGTATGGTTTGTGAAAAGAAGTATTATACTTAATGAAAAATTATCGGGGTGTGGCGCAGTCCGGTTAGCGTGCACGTCTGGGGGGCGTGAGGTCGCAGGTTCAAATCCTGTCACCCCGACACTAAAAGTTCAATGAAAAGTCGATGATTAGCATGTCCTGATTCTGGTCAGAGAGTTCGTCCTGACAAAGTCAGGATCACCCCGACATAATAATTAGAAAGTCGATGATTAGCATGTCCTGATTCTGGTCAGAGAGGTCGTCCTGACAAAGTCAGGATCGCCCCGACATAATGATTAGAAAGGCGGCGGTTAGCATGTCCTGATTCTTGTCAGAGAGGTCGTCCTGACAAAGTCAGGATCACCCCGACATTATAATTAGAAAGGCGGCGGTTAGCATGTCACGATTCTGTTCAGAGAGGTCGTCCTGACAAAGTCAGGATCACCCCGACATTATAATTAGAAAGGCGGCTGTTAGCGTATCCTGACAATGGTCGGGATGGTCCTAGTCTCAAATCCTGTTACCCCGACACTAAAAGTTCAATGAAAAGTCGATGATTAGCATGCCCTGACTGTGGTCAGGATGGTCGTCTTAACAAAGTCAGGTTCACCTTGGCAATTTCAAAAGTCTCTCTTTAAAGTATTTTTTGTTTATGGAGTTTGTAGTCTACATACTTTTTTCAGAAAGGCTCGGTAAATATTATGTTGGGCAGACATCTGATCTGGATAAACGATTAAAAAGGCATAATTCTGGAAGAGAGCGATTTACTCGGTTAGGTACTCCTTGGGTTTTGGTTCACTCTGAATTGACTAATTCAAGAGCTGAAGCAATGAAATTAGAAAAGAAAATCAAAAATTTGGGTGCGAAGAGATATTTGGAATTGTTGAAAAGGGACGGTTAGCGTATCCTGACTATGGTCAGGATGGTCCTAGATTCAAATCCTGTCACCCCGACAACAAAGGTTCATCAGAACCCAAAAGCCTGCAAATCTTACGATTTGCGGGCTTTTTTATTTTTTATGTATCAGTTCGATTTAGACAATTTCAGCAAAAATGAGACCTATCCGGTGAACCAAATGAATAGTTTATTTTAGTTCACCAGATTGATGCAAATAGCTGTAAAACAGATAGTTGCATTGAGTATTTTGAACTGCTTTAGGTCTGTTTGAGTGACCTTGTGGAAGCAGTTCACCACGAGAGGAATCATTTTAACACAAACACTCAAAAGCTGAATTGTCATGAGAACTACAAACACCTTCGGAGTTCAGTTCATCACAAGAACGAACAAGGCCAAAGATGGCCTACTCCCAATCTATGCCAGGGTCACCGTTGATGGCCGCAGAGTTGAAATATCATTGAAGCGCTGGATCAAACCAAGCGACTGGAATGGCAGCAAAGGCATGGCCAAGGGCAGCCGGGAAGAAATCAAATCGCTGAATCATTATTTGGATGAAGTCCAGGCCCGTATCATGGAATGCTATCAGGAGATGCAGGTACAAAAGCGGCTGATTACTGCAGATGCCATCAAAAGCATGTTCCTGGGTACAGATCAAAAAGACTTCACCTTATGTAAGCTGGTGGATTATCACAACCAGGCTATGCGAGATACACTGGCTTGGGGCACGATGAAAAACTACTTCACCACTCAGAAGTACATCCACAGATTTTTGAAAGAGCGGTTCGGTACAACTGACATGTTCCTTTCGGAATTGTCGTACAAGTTCATCACAGACTTTGAATTCTACCTCCGTAACTACAAACCCAAAGACCACCAGAAGCCGCTTGGCAATAATGGAGTGATGAAGCACTTGGAACGTTTCCGGAAGATGGTGACCATGGCCGTAAAAATGGAATGGGTAAGTCGGGATCCATTTGATAAGTACCAACTCAAATTTCACCGAGTGGATAGAGGATTCTTAGATGCTGAAGAATTGGAAACATTGGAAAGCAAGGACTTCAAAATTGTACGTTTGCAGTGGGTAAGGGATCTGTTTGTATTCAGCTGCTATACCGGACTGGCCTACATCGATGCTATGAACCTGACGCCTTCCAACATCACCATAGGCATAGACGGAGAATACTGGCTCTCCACCTGTAGGCAAAAGACTGACCAGCCAGTAAGGGTTCCTATCCTTCCCAAAGCCTGGGAAATAATAGAGAAGTATAAGACCCATCCAAGGGCATTGCAGAAAGGATCGGTATTTCCAATGATCTCTAACCAAAAGTTGAACTCTTACTTGAAAGAAATTGCCGACCTGTGCGGGATTGAAAAGAACCTCACCTTTCATCTGGCCAGGCATACATTTGCTACCACTGTTACCCTTTGCAATGGTGTGCCTTTGGAAACTGTGAGCAAGATGCTGGGTCATTCAAAAATCACCACTACTCAGGTTTATGCCAAGGTGGTGGAGAAGAAAGTGAGTGAAGATATGCAGGCTCTCCGTGAAAGGCTGGCAGCACCAAAACTGATGAGAAGGGCAAAGTAGCCCTTTTCCGTATTTAAGTACTTGCTTAAATACTCGGCATTCCCTAACTTTGTTAAGCAAATACTTAAATACAAGTTATGAATACATGTATCCGTGTCTTTGCCGATAGCGACCAGATCAATAGGTGCAGGGAAGACTTGAAAAGCAAGGAGGAAGGTTTTTTAGAACTGGCAGATGTACTGAATCTTGCCGGTAATCCGGTCCGCCTCAAAATCCTGTACCTCTTGAAGCAGGAAAATGAACTTTGTCCGTGCGACTTGTCAGACATCCTGGGCATGACCGTGCCGGCCGTCTCCCAGCATTTGAAAAAGCTGAAGGATGCAGGAATCGTGACGACTAAAAAATCGGGACAAACGATCTTTTATTCAGTAGAAGCGCAAAGTCAGCGAATCATTTCATCTGTGCTCGATTTGTTTAATCTCCCAAATTCAATTCCAGCCCTATGATACCCCATGTTCTCACCCAAAGCATAAAAGTTTCCTTAAAAACAGCAACTGGTCAACTGGGATACATCCTTAGCAAATTAGATGATGCGGACCAGGTTGAAAATATCCTTTTGCAGCTAAAAGCTGTGCAATCCATGCTTGCTAAGACTACTTACGAGTTATTGGATGATGCCTACAGGAAAGCACTAGCAGAAAGGATCTCGTCAGCTTACCAGAGCTGCCCTGGTAACTGTGGTAATGAAGAAACAATAGAAAAGCTGAGAAAACTATTTCCAGAGCTTAGACTCGAAGAAGTGCCTGAAAAACTACGAGAAGCCCGCATGGTGGAAGAAGAATTGAAGAAATTTTTATCCGAACGTTTGGACACCCCCTCCCCCCGTGACTGACCTTTGGAGAGATGTTTCATTAAAATAGATTGATATGAAAAGTAAACTCATGATTTTCGCCACAGCGGGTATTCTCGCAATTGGTGGCCTTGCTTACGGGATCAACTCATCTCCAAAAGCTTGTCCTTTGGAAGGTACTCCAGATTGTCCAAAAGTTACCTGCCCTTTGGCAGGCACTCCTGAATGTCCTTATGACATGAAAGTGGCGGAAGTACCCGCCTGCTGTAAGAAAAAGTAACTGGGAGGGCGCAGAGCCCTTCTTTTTTTGAAAATTAAGTATATGAAAAATTCCCTTTTAACCAGCGGCCTTTTAGCCGCTTTAGTAAGCTCCCTTTGCTGCATCAGCCCGGTGCTTGCATTAGTGGCCGGTGCAAGCGGGATTGCGTCCACTTTCTCATGGCTCGATCCGGCAAGGCCTTTTTTTGTCGGCATCACAGTGGTTGTATTAGGCTTTGCCTGGTATCAGAAACTCAAACCAAAGGCCAAAAAGGAAAAAGAATGTGCCTGTGAGGAGGACCTTCAGCCCTCCTTTTGGCAAACAAGAAAGTTCCTTTCAATAATCACGGTCTTTGCTGCCCTGATGTTGGCGTTCCCGCTTTATGCTCACATTTTCTACCCTAAATCTGAAAAGCAAGTGATCATCGTTGATAAGTCAGACATTCAGACCGTAAATTTTCAAATCAAAGGCATGACTTGTCAGGGGTGCGCAGCGCATGTAGTGCATGAAGTAAATAAGCTCAGCGGCATCCTGAATGTAACTGCCTCCTCCGACCAGGGGAATGCCATCGTGGAGTTTGACAAGTCCAAAACAAGTATCCCGAAAATTGAACAAGCCATCAACTCAACCGGATATTCAGTGACCAATAAAACAGAGAAATAAATGGAAATCATCTTAGAATCTACCATCACTTGCCCCAACTGCGGACATCAGAAAGAAGAAACTATGCCGACTGACGCCTGTCAGTATTTCTATGAATGTGAAAACTGCCACCAGGTGCTAAAACCAAAGGAAGGGGATTGCTGCGTGTATTGCAGCTATGGTTCAGCACCTTGTCCACCAGTACAATTGGATTCTGATCAAGCATGTTGCTAGGGTAGACAATGCTTTATGTGACATACATCATGTTTTGACATGTGCAATGTCATAGCCCTCTCAATAACCGTTGCGTACTTTTGAGTCATATTGAAGTGGATACTAAATAGATTCCCTTTCAATGAATGGCATTTTACATTAAAAGGCTCATGAAGCGCAACTTATATATCGTCCTGCTCATTGTAATGCTTCTCCCTGGCAAAGGGATGGCAGTGTTTCAACACTTTTGCGGGGGCGAACTGATCAGATTCGAGATTTTTCTAAAACACCACGAACCATGCTGTGACGATCACAGCAACCCTTGTGATGGTTGTGAGGATCAGGAAACCATCTTCTCTCTCGATGATTTCAGGACACCTCATTCTGACATTCCGGTCATTGCTTCTTCACCAGCGGCATTGGCTCAGCCATCGTTCCATTTGCCTTCTACACAATTTTTCGAGTCAAGAAACTACACAACTCCTAAAAAGGCTCCCCCCGGCTGGTCAGGGCGGTATCGCTCTATCCTGTTCCAGTCATTTCTTCTTTAGCTAACATCTGATTATCAGTTAGTTGCCCGGTACAAAACCTTCGGGCAATGTCGGAAATGGTTCTGTGAAAAACGGATATACAGACTATAATTTCCTGAACGAACGCTATTCAAAATGTGAGATAGCTTGAATTTATCACAATTAAATAGTTGATATTCAATAATGTAGATGATTTTAAATTTTAAACTTCAAAATGGAACACCAAGAAAATTACGTAAAAGATCAGGCTTGTTGAGCCAATAAATTTGCAGGCGTTTGGCGCTATTTGGATTCGTTCGGTTGGCGGTCTACAACCAAACGCAGGATGCGAAAGGAACAGACTAAATGTCAATTTGACTGATGTGTCAATGTTAGAAAGTATTCATTTAAATAAATAACCATGTTACCAAAAACCATGAAAGCGGCTGTGGTCACAGAGTTTGGCCAACCGCTTAAAATTGAAGAGATACCTGTAAAGGCCCCAAATGAAAACCAAATCCTGGTGCAGGTAATGGCATCAGGAGTATGCCATACGGATTTGCATGCAGCTGATGGCGACTGGCCTGTCAAGCCCAGGTTGCCGCTCATTCCTGGCCATGAAGGCATTGGCTATGTGGCGGCTGTGGGCTCCAATGTAAAAAACACCAAAGAAGGTGATATAGTGGGTGTTCCCTGGCTCTACAGTGCCTGCGGTCATTGCGAGCATTGCATTACAGGTTGGGAAACACTGTGCGAGTCGCAGGTAAACGGAGGCTACAGCGTAGATGGCGGCTATGCGGAATACGTATTGGCAGATCCCAATTATGTAGGGCGGTTCAGCGGAGCCATAGACTTTGTGCAAATGGCCCCTATTTTATGTGCGGGTGTAACGGTGTATAAAGGCCTAAAAGAAACCGAAGTGCGACCAGGACAGTGGGTGGCCATTTCAGGCATAGGTGGCCTGGGTCATGTGGCAGTGCAATACGCAAAAGCCATGGGTTTGCATGTGCTTGCAGTGGATGTGTCAGATGACAAATTGAACCTGGCCAAAAAGCTTGGAGCTGATAGAGTGGTCAACGGTAAAAATCCCGATGAAGTGATGAATGCCCGGAAAGAAACGGGTGGTGTTCATGGCGTGTTGGTCACGGCTGTGTCACCGGTGGCTTTCCGGCAGGCGCTGGACCTGCTACGCAGAAAAGGAACGCTGGTAATGAATGGACTTCCTCCCGGTAGCTTTGATCTGCCCATTTTTGAAACCGTATTGAATCGCTATACGGTACGGGGCTCCATTGTTGGCACCAGGAAAGACCTGCAGGAAGCTATCGACTTTGCAATGGAAGGAAAGGTAACCACCACGGTAAAATCCGCTCCGCTGGAAGATATCAACCTAATCTTTGATCAAATGAAAAAGGGACAGATAGAAGGCCGTATGGTACTGGATATTGGTCATTAACCCACCTAACAATGAAACGATTCATAAAAATAGAAACATATTTCCTGCTTTTGGCAGTCGTAGCGCTTTCCCTACCGGCAACTGCACAACAGCACTATGAGCTGATGGGCAGTCAATCTTTGAAGGTAGCAGGAACCTCCACCCTACACGATTGGGAGATGGTTTCTGAAAAACCGGAGGGTTCGGCAAGTATTACCCTGAGCTGTGAGCGGATCAAGGAAATAGTGTCCTTGTCGGTAAGCATACCGGTAAATACGTTGAAAAGCGGCAAAAGTGGGATGGACGAAAATGCCTATAAGGCGCTGAGAGCGAAGCAACATCCCAACATCCACTTTGAACTGACCAGGGCACAGGTGGATGACCTCACCATCTTTGCCGGTGGCAGGCTCACCATTGCCGGTACTACCAGGCCAGTTGAGTTCAAGGTAGACTATCGGGTTTCTGGAAAAAACATTCGCTTCAAAGGAAGCCTGCCCGTGACTTTCAGTCAGTTCAATATGGATCCGCCAACAGCAGTATTTGGTACCATAAAGACAGGAAATGACCTGAAGATTTCTTTCGAAACCTTTTTTAAACAATCAAACAATTAAAAATTCAAACAAAATGAAAACGAGAAATAAAATAATTCAATCCTTGCTTGTTGCCATTCTAATATTGGCATCTGGCGTAGTGTATGCCCAGCAACCGGCCTTGCAGTATTTCAGGCCAAACGATAAAAACGGCCTGAATGTATTCGAGCCCTCAAAAGAGGATACAGTTATCTTTGATGGATTAAAAGTGAGGGTTGGTGGCGATTTCGCCATGCAGTTTCAAGGTATTAGGCAAAGCAATACGGCAGGTAACCTGACCAAACTGGGATCAGACTTCAATTTGCCGTCTGCCAACCTCAACCTGGACGTCCAGGTATTGGACGGAGTTCGCATGCATCTTAGGACCTATCTTTCTTCCAGAGCACACAACGAAGCATGGGTTAAGGGTGGATACATGAGAGTGGATAATCTTGACTTTGTTAAACCTGGGTTTCTGGAGGGAGTGATGAAATATGCAAGTATTACCATAGGGTTAGATGAGTTCAATTATGGTGATGCCCATTTCAGACGTTCTGACAATGCCCGGGCGATCTTCAATCCCTTTGTTGGCAACTACATTATGGATGCTTTTTCAACTGAAGCATTTGGTGAAATTACTGTTCAAAAAAATGGTCTTTTGGCTGTAGTTGGGCTCACAAACGGTAAGCTAAATCAAAATGTAACGGTGAACGACAATACAGACAATAAGCCATCATTTTATGGCAAACTTGGATTTGACAAGCAACTTAATGAAGACTTCAGAGTGCGGTTAACAGGTTCCTGGTATATCAATAATGGTACATCAACTGGAACCTGGTTATATGGTGGTGACAGGGCAGGGACCAGGTATTATAATGTATTGTACACATTACCTGATGCCAATGGAGTTGCTGAAGGAGGTCCAAGAGATGGAAGGTTCAATGCCAGATTCACAAAACTTACCGCCTTACAGATCAATCCATTCATCAAATTCAAGGGACTGGAATTCTTCGGGATATATGAGTTGGCCAATGGTAATAATGAATTTACCCAACCTGGGCCTGATACTGAAGGAGGTTTTACACAGCTTGCCGCTGAACTTCTTTATCGGTTTGGTACAAATGAAAAGTTCTACATAGGTGGAAGGTACAATACAGTAAATGGCAAGATGAGAGAAAGTGCCACTGAAAACCTGGATATCAGCAGACTCAATCTTGGTGGCGGTTGGTTTATTTCCAAAAATGTCCTGACCAAATTGGAATATGTGAAGCAAAGCTATAATGGCGAGGCATGGACTGGCAGATTTGCCGGAGCTGAATTTAGCGGAGTGATGGTGGAAGCTGTTATCAGCTTTTGATTGTCCAATGATCATGGAGTCGGACATGTAGTCCGGCTCCATAGATTTTTAACCAGGTCAATAATGAATTGGTTACAGTACAGTAAGGAGATACTCAGGAAAGTAAGCTTTGACAGCCAACTTCTAAAGAAAGAATTCAAAAAAGCACTAAGGATGCTTAACCGGAAGGATGGCATTTCTCTGAAACGATGGTTTAAAGAGAAATTTGGAAAAACACACGATGCATCAATTGACAGAAAAAATCAATTACCATGATCATTACTAAATCAACGGGATTACAGGAGCCTTTCAATAAAGGAAAGTTAAAACAATCTCTTTTACGGTCAGGGGCAAATGCTGAACAAGCTGATGAAATTGTTGCAAAAGTAACCGGCATTCTGGTGGATGGAATGTCTACCCGGAAGATTTATAAGAAAGCGTTTCAACTGCTGAAGAATGTGCCAGGCCCGGTTGCGGCAAGGTATAAGCTCAAACATGCCATTATGGAATTGGGGCCTTCGGGTTTCCCCTTCGAGCAATTTGTAGCTGAGCTTCTCAATTACAGTGGTTATACTACCCGTGTCGGTATCATTGTTCAAGGGCATTGCGTAAAGCACGAGATAGATGTGATTGCCGAAAAAGACGAACATCACTTTATGATTGAATGTAAATTCCACAACCGTCAGGGCTATTCCTCCGATGTTAAAATTCCACTTTACATTCAGTCAAGATTTTTGGATGTGGAAAAACAATGGAAAAAGTTGGATGGTCATGCTGAAAAATTTCATCAAGGCTGGGTGGTAACCAATACCCGTTTTTCAGAAGATGCTACTCAGTTCGGACGATGTATGGGGATGAACCTTATTGGTTGGGATCATCCGAAAAATGGGGGATTGAAAGATTGGGTTGACCGTTCCGGTCTTCACCCAGTAACCTGTCTTACCACACTTACCCAAAAAGAGAAACAACAATTATTAGATAGAAAAATAGTGCTATGTAAAACCATTCACCACAATCACACTGTATTGAAAAGTATAGGCATCGGTTCACCAAGATTAGAAAAGGTAATGGATGAATGTTCAGCATTATGTGAGACTTTTTCGGAAAAAATAATCATTAAAAACAACAGAAATGAGTAACAATACAATCAACATCCAGTTTCTCGGAGCAGCCGGAACAGTAACCGGCTCAAAGTATCTTATTACCGCATTCGGGAAAAATATTCTGATTGACTGCGGCTTATTTCAGGGTCTAAAAGAGCTACGGCTTTTAAATTGGAAACCTTTAAGTTTTCCCCCTTTGAAAATAGACTTTGTTTTACTTACCCACGCTCACCTTGACCATACAGGCTACCTTCCACGCTTGGTTAAAGAAGGTTTTGCCGGACATATCATTGGCACATCGCCCACATTGCAGGTTGCCGAAATTATTTTAAAGGATAGTGCTAAAATTCAGGAAGAAGATGCAATAAGGGCTAACAAGCATAAATATTCAAGACATAAACCTGCCCTGCCTTTATATGGTCTTGATGATGTAGAGGCAACATTGCCTTTAATGAAATCAAAGCCATTAAATGAATGGTTTCACATCAATGAAAACATACGTTATCGTTTTCGGTATAACGGTCATATTATTGGCGCAACTTTTATAGAGCTTCAGATAGGCGATAAGTTATTGGTTTTTTCAGGTGATATAGGTAGAGAAACTGACCCCTTGTTATTTCCACCCGAAAAACCGGAACATGCAGATATGCTCTTCATTGAAGCAACTTACGGCAATCGTCTTCACCCAAATCGTCCGGCTATTGATGCTTTACAGGAATTAATCAACCGATGCACCGCCAGAAACGGAACCATTATTATCCCAAGTTTTTCTGTAGAGCGCACCCAATTGCTTATGTATCTTTTTTGGCAGTTAAGAAAGTCTGGAAAGATGGCGAACATTCCCATTTACATGGACAGTCCGATGGGAAGAAATGTGCTGGAAGTGTTTCATAAAAACACTTCATGGCATAAACTTTCAATTGAGGAGTGTTCCGAAATGTGCAGCGAGATTAGAAGAATTAAAACAATGGATGAAACCCATGCGCTTGCTGCCGATAGTTCACCGAAAATAATTATTGCGGGAAGCGGAATGGCAGCAGGTGGCAGGGTGCTTACTTATTTTACAAAATATCTTGGCGATGAAAATGCAACTATACTGTTGGTTGGATTTCAGGCGGAAGGCACAAGAGGGCGTGCATTATTGGAAGGAGCAAAGGAAGTCAAACTCTACGGCAAATATTATCAGGTAAAAGCAACGATCGAAAACATTGAGGGCTTATCAGGTCATGCAGACCAAAACGGATTGATTGACTGGATGAGTAAATTAAAATCCATGCCCGATAACATATTCATCGTTCACAGCGAAGCAGATGGTGCAAAAGGATTAGAAAAGAAGATGCAGGAAACTTTGGGATGGTCATCATATATTCCCCGATTGAACGAAACTTTGTACATATAAAACAGATTGGGATATGCACAACAATAAAACTCTTACGATAAAAAATCTCGGGATAGATACCTACCGCGAGAACATAATTTATATGCGTTCTGATTGCCATGTGTGCCGCTCCGAAGGATTTACTGCGCTTACTCGCGTGGTGGTCCATTGCATGGATAGAAGCATTGTAGCTACGCTGAATGTTGTACAATCAGAACTGTTGCGACACGGAGAGGCAGGTCTTTCCACGGTGGCCATCAAAAGGCTGGAGGCAAAAAAGGACAACAAGATTACAGTCTCCCACCTACAACCCATTCCATCGGTTGGATTGGTCAGGGCAAAGATGTATGGAAAGGAGTTGACGGAAACTGAACTGGAACAAATTGTCGGAGACATTTCAAAAGGCCACTACTCCAACATTGAACTTGCCGCATTCATTACCGCCACTTCCGGCAATCACCTTTCCACCAGTGAAATAATTGGCCTAACCCGTGCTATGGTACGCTCCGGTGAAAAATTAACATGGGATGGAAACCTTGTATATGATAAACACTGTATAGGAGGCTTACCGGGGAACAGAACAACTCCTATTGTCATCAGCATAGCCGCTTCTGCAGGTTTAACTATTCCCAAAACATCCTCCCGTGCAATCACATCCCCCGCAGGAACAGCCGATACAATGGAAGTGATGACCAATGTGGAACTGACAATGAGTCAAATGAAAGAGGTTGTCACTATGGAAAACGGTTGTTTGGTCTGGGGAGGATCGGTGAGTTTAAGCCCGGCCGATGACATTCTTATCTCCGTTGAAAAAGCGCTTGATATAGACAGCGAAGGTCAGATGATCGCTTCCGTGCTTTCCAAAAAAGCAGCGGCAGGTGCAACGCACGTGATAATTGATATACCTGTCGGAGAAACTGCTAAAATCAGGTCAGAAAGTAAAGCGAAAGAACTAAAAGAACTATTCGAAATAGTTGGGAAAAATATTGGTTTAGTTGTGAAAGTGATTATTACCGATGGCAGCCAGCCAATTGGAAGAGGGATTGGTCCTGCCCTGGAAGCAATGGACGTTTTGAGCGTGCTGAGAAATGAGCATGACGCTCCCGAAGACCTGAAGCAAAGAGCAATACTAATTGCCGGTGAATTATTGGAACTTTCGGGAAAATCAGAGAGAGGAAAAGGTGTAAAAATGGCTGCCGAAATACTTACTTCAGGTTTAGCCCACAAAAAATTAATGTCAATATGCGAAGCACAGGGGCGTTTCACAGAGCCATCCTATGCGGATTTTTGTATGGAGGTGTTGTCCGAGGTTGATGGAATTGTTGAAAGAATAGATACCAGGAAGATTGCCAAACTCGCCAAGCTTGCCGGAGCACCAAAATCCCCCAAAGCAGGGGTATTGTTTAATGCCCCTTTGAATAAACAAGTAAAAAAAGGAGATGTACTCCTTGCCATTTACGCAGAAGCAAAGGGCGAATTGGATTATGCCCTTGAATATTATAGAAGTCAAACCCAAATAATTGTAATCAAATGAACAATAAGAATATCATTCTATTTGCATTGCCAGATAATGAAGCTTTAGCTACTGCGCTTGCAAATCAATACCAAGTGCAAACGGGCAAATTTACCATAAGGAATTTTCCTGATGGTGAAACCTATGTACGTATCCACTCGGATGTAAAAGACAAAAAAGTCGTAATGCTGTGTTCATTAGACCGCCCGGATGCCAAACTGTTGCCGTTATACTTTTTGTCGCGAACCGCGATGGAATTAGGAGCAAAATGCACCTGCCTGATTGCGCCTTATCTGGCTTATATGCGACAAGACAAGCAGTTCCATCCCGGCGAAGGTATTACTTCAAGATATTTTGCATCCTTGGTCTCTGTTTTTGCTGAGACCATAACCACCGTTGATCCTCATCTGCACAGGTTTGGTTCCTTATCGGAAATTTATTCAGTCCCAGCTTTAGTGGTCAGGGCTGCTAATCTTATATCTGACTGGATAAAAAACAACATCTCAAGACCAATTTTGATAGGACCTGACAGTGAAAGTGAACAATGGGTTTCCGAAGTGGCCATTAATGCCAACGCCCCCTTTATTGTATTGGAAAAAATAAGGCGTGGAGATAAAGATGTGGAAGTTTCTGTACCTCAGGTTGAAAAATATAATCATTATACACCGGTTCTTGTGGATGACATTATTTCGACCGCTCGGACAATGATAGAAACTGTCGGACACTTGAAAAGGGCAGGAATGAAACCCCCTGTATGCATTGGTGTCCATGCAGTGTTTGCAGGAAATGCTTATCAGGACTTACTGAATGCAGGGGTAGCTAAGGTGATAACCTGTAATACCGTTCCTCACGAAAGTAATGCGATTGATATTTCAGATTTAATGAAAGATGTTTTCAAATAACAATGGTTCAAAATGAAAACGAAAGACACAAAAAACAAAAAATCTTCAAATTCTACAGGTCAGGTACACTGGCACAGCTTGCCTGTGGATGAAATTTACAGGAGATTGGATACCTCTCCAGAAGGACTGACAGATAAGTCCGCAGAAGAAAGAAGCTTGAAATACGGATGGAATAAACTACCTGAAAAATCTGGTGTCAATCCGGTAATGAAATTCCTGAAGCACTTTGATAATTTGCTGATTTACATATTGCTGATTGCTGCTGTCATTACAGCCTTAATGGGCAACTGGCTAGTCACAGGAGTCATTTTTGGCGTTGAGCTAATCAATGCTGTGATCGGATATATTCAGGAAAACAAAGCCGAACGTGCTATTCGGGGAATAAGTAATATGTTGCCGGGACACGCAAAAGTAATCCGTTCTAGTCAAACGAAATCTATACTTGCAGAAAGCCTTGTGCCGGGCGACATTGTGCTGCTTAAAGCGGGTGACAAAATTCCGGCAGACATAAGGCTTACAGAAGCAACCAACATGAAGATTGAAGAAGCTGTCTTAACCGGTGAGTCTCTACCTGTGAATAAAACCACAGAGGTATTTCCCGAAGAATCGCTTCCTGCTGACAGGAAATGTATGGCCTATTCGGGAACGCTGGTTACAAACGGAATAGGTACAGGTATTGTGGTCTGCACTGGGGTTCATACTCAAATCGGGCAGATCAGCAAAATGATGGAGGATGTGCAAACCCTTAGCACCCCTTTAATGAGAAAATTTGACCGCTTCGGTAAAATGCTCGCTATCGCAATTATTTTCCTTTCCGCAATATTTTTTATGTTGGGCTATTTTATTCAGGGTTATGCACTGAATGAACTGTTTCTGATAGTGGTTGGTATAGCTGTTTCACTCATACCGGAAGGATTGCCTGTACTAATGACGATAACCCTGGCAAAAGGCGTACTAAAAATGGCCAAGCAAAATGCCATCATCCGAAAACTTCCTTCAGTGGAGACGCTTGGAGAAGTTACGGTGATATGCTCTGATAAAACAGGTACCCTTACCAAGAATGAAATGACAGTTACCGATGTTTTATTGGCCAATAAACAATACACGGTCACGGGAGTGGGATATTCCCCTGTAGGAGAGATTTTCGACAATGGGAAAAAAGTAGCAATGGGTGAATCTGATGGATTCGATGAACTCCTTCAGGGTGTTGCCCTTTGTAGTAATTCGGAAGCCAACAAATCCGGGGATGAGTGGTCAATAATCGGAGATCCAACTGAATCAGCCCTTTTGTCACTTGCTCTCAAGGGTGGCTACTATGGATTTAAAAACAACAAACGGTTGGATATAATACCGTTTGACTCGTCCCAAAAGTTTATGGCGGTTTTAATTCCGGGTGAGCATTTCAATACCATTTATTTAAAGGGTGCCCCTGAAAAGGTTCTGGAAATGTCTGTATTCCACGGCAGTATCGGTCAAAGCGATACCAACTCTCCTGAATGGTGGAAGGAGCAACTTTCATCCTTGGCTTCGGAAGGAAAAAGAATCATAGCAACAGCAAGTAAAAAAGTACCTTTAGATTATAAGAATATTCTATTGAGCGATGTTTTTAATATGGATTTTTTGGGGATAGTGGCTATGATTGACCCTCCTCGACAGGAAGCCATCAAGGCAATTGAACAATGTCATCAGGCAGGGGTAGAAGTCAAAATGATAACCGGAGACCACACCCTTACCGCCAAAGCTATTGGGGAAAGCCTGAACATTGTTAAAGAAGATAATGTAATAAGTGGACCGGAACTTGAAAAACTAAGCGATATAGAATTAGAGGCTGTGGCAAAAAAATACCAGGTATTTGCCCGCACAACGCCTGAACACAAGCTCAGACTTGTAAAGGCACTCCAAAGTAACGGACAAATAGTAGCTATGACGGGTGATGGTGTCAATGATGCCCCCGCACTTAAAAGAGCCGATGTTGGAATTGCTATGGGGATCAAAGGAACAGATGTAACCAAGGATTCCGCAGAAATGATCTTAGCGGATGATAATTTTGCAACTATAGCCAAAGCAGTATTTGAAGGACGTTCCATCTACGACAATCTTAAAAAATCCATCTTGTTTGTCCTGCCAACTAACGGTGCAGAGGGTTTTGTTATGATGGCATCTGTCCTTATAGGAGGACATATGCCCATTACCCCACTCCAAATTTTATGGATTAATTTAGTTACTGCCGTTACACTTGGGTTTGCACTGGCATTTGAACCCGGGGAGCCCAATGTGACAACCCGTCCTCCCCGTAAACCCAATGAACCGATTTTGGACGGATTCCTTATCTGGCGTATAGGGTTTGTTTCAGTTTTATTGGGATCGATCACTCTAATGGTTCACCATTTTTTGATTCAGTTTGGTGCCGATTATGGCCACGCAAGGTCAGCTGCAGTAAACACCCTTGTAGCAGGAGAAGTATTTTATCTCCTTAACTGTCGCTATTTGAGAGAACCAGTGCTGGGTAAAGGTTTCTTCAGTAACCCTAAAGTATTTTATGCAATTAGCTCTGTGGTGCTGATTCAGCTATTCTTTACTTACACTCCATTTATGAACATTTTATTCGATACCACGCCATTGCATACAAGAGAATTAACCTGGATACTGGCGGCAGGTCTTTTGTTTTTCATAATCGTTGAAATTGAAAAGATGATAACAAAAAAGATATTTGACAATGATTCGGAAAAAGGAGGATATTTTAATCCTTTTAAAAAAATTGTTCCTATAAGGAAATCCGAAAACGGAACAATGAAATCTTTGTGGTCTAACCCCTCAAGGAGCAACTTCATGTAAAAAACCTTCAGCCAATACAAATATTTGAGTAAAAATTTCTATCCTTTTCAAATATAATTTGTAATTTTGACCATTGCAACGTTTTAGAAAAATATCGGCCATTATGCTTTCAGCCTTGGTGCTGCTCAGTTCCATGAGCTTCACCTTTGGCATGCATTTCTGTATGGGCCAGCTAGAGAGCATTGCACTTTTTTCTGGGGTTGAGCCCTGCGAAATGGCCACACAGAAATCACCTTGTGCCACGAATAAGCATGATCCGGATTGTGAACACCAGCAAGTAACTAAGAAAGGGTGCTGTGAAGACCAGACTGTTGTAATTGAGGGTCATGAAGATCTTACGCAAGTGACCAAAGTTGCAGTTCCTGATTTTCAAATGATCGCAGTGCTCTACGCTGTGGTATCGTTTCTTTTCAGCGCTCCTGCAGTTGATTATTATTCGTATAACGATTATTCCCCCCCTCTGATTGAGCGTGACATACCTGTGCTCGTTCAATCCTTCCTTATTTAAGCTTTTCATTCAATTCTTTCACTAGGCATAGCATTATGCTGCGCCACAAGTGCATGCATTTGTATGCGCTCAAGTCAATCCAGTTTTAAAGAAAATTGAATGAAAAATGCTCAATTCCATAATCAAATTCTTTCTCGAGAATAAGCTCGTTACTGTTCTCGTATTGCTACTCATTGTAGCCTGGGGCATTGTTACAGCCCCGTTCAACTGGGAGGTGGGCTTCCTCCCTCGTGATCCCGTACCCGTGGATGCTATCCCGGATATTGGGGAAAACCAGCAAATCGTTTTCACCGAATGGATGGGGCGGTCTCCGCAGGATGTGGAAGACCAGATCACCTATCCGCTCACCACGGCTTTGCTGGGCCTTCCCGGTGTAAAAAGTGTGCGGAGTAGTTCTGCCTTCGGCTTTTCCAGCATCTATATTATTTTTAATGAAGACATTGAGTTCTACTGGAGCCGGTCACGGGTGCTGGAAAAACTCAACTCTTTACCGGCAGGTTTGCTTCCACCGGATGTGCAGCCAAAACTTGGCCCTGATGCTACCGCCCTGGGGCAGGTGTATTGGTACACGCTGGAAGGCCGGGACAAAGACGGAAACCCTACCGGAGGTTGGGATCTCCACGAACTGCGTACCATCCAGGACTATTACATCCGTTATGCGCTTACTGCTGTAGAGGGTGTGGCCGAAGTAGCTTCCGTAGGTGGCTATGTCAAAGAATACCAGGTAGATGTCGATCCGGCAGCTTTAAAAGCGCATGGGGTTAGCCTCATGGATGTGATGCAGGCCGTAAGAAACAGCAATATCGATGTAGGGGCCAACACCATTGAAGTAAACCGGGTGGATTATTTCGTAAGAGGCCTGGGTTATGTAGAAGAGCTGGCTGATCTGGACAAGGCTGTAGTAAAAGTAACGGACAATGTCCCGATCCGGGTAAAAGATGTTGCCAAGGTAAACATTGGCCCCCAACCAAGAAACATGAGCGGCATCCTGGACAAATCAGGTGCCGAAGCGGTGGGCGGTGTGGTAATTGCCCGCTACGGTGACAACCCCTTGAAAATCATCAATGCGACAAAAGCGGAAATTGAAAAAATAGCCGATGGACTTCCGTCCAAAACACTGGCAGACGGCACGGTTTCTAAAGTGACCATTGTCCCTTTTTACGACCGCACCGGATTGATCTACGAGACACTCGGTACCCTGTATGAAGCCATCAGCCTCCAGATTCTGATCACCATCATTGTAATTATTGTGATGGTGTACAACCTGAGGGCATCTATCCTCATTTCAGCGCTTTTGCCACTGGCGGTACTCATGTGCTTCATATTCATGAAGTACTTTGGAGTGGATGCTAACATCGTAGCGCTTTCCGGTATCGCTATTGCCATCGGCACCATGGTCGATCTGGGGATTATCCTGAATGAAAACATTCTCCGGCACCTGGAAATTGCCCCCGAAGGCCAGTCAAAATTAAAAACCGTGTATGAGGCTACTACCGAAGTAGCCACTGCCATTATCACGGCTGTAAGTACTACCATTGTCAGTTTCCTGCCGGTATTTACACTTCAAGCGGCCGAAGGCAAACTTTTCGGGCCATTGGCTTACACCAAAACTTTTGCCTTGGTGTCGGCCGTGATTTTTACCCTCGTCATCATGCCGGCATTCTCGCATTGGATATTTTCAATGAAAAAGGCAAAAGGGAAAACAGGGCTGTACCTGAATTACCTGTTACTCATTGCCGGGCCGGTGATTGCCTTTACCGTATGGTCATGGGCAGGCTGGGTGCTGTTTGGTTTTGGGCTGGTGAACGTGCTGCTGCACCACTACCCTGACAGACTGGGAAAATACCGCGATCTGATGATGGTGGGCGTAACAGTGGTGGCTGTAGCCTGGCTACTGACCACCGAATGGGTACCCTTGGGGGTATCCAATAGCCTGCTTGTCAATTTTCTGTTTATTGCTGTAATCCTCGGCCTGGTGCTTGGCACCTTCGCTCTATTCCTCAGGGTTTATCCGAAAATACTCATGTGGTGCCTGGACAATAAAGGCTTGTTCTTGGTTACACCTGTTGTCATTATTTTATTGGGGGCCAATATCTGGCTGGGTTTCGACCGGGTCTTTGGCTTTTTGCCAAATGCAACTGAGAAGCTGGGGTGGAAATTGAGGAAAACTTCAGGATGGTCGGCTGTATCGGAAGCTTTTCCCGGTTTGGGGGAAGAATTCATGCCTTCGCTCAATGAAGGTTCATTCTTGTTGATGCCTACATCCATGCCACACTCCGGCATTGAAGTGAACCGGGAAGTATTACAAAAACTGGACATGATGGTCACCGCCATTCCTGAGGTGGAAATGGTGGTGGGTAAGGCAGGCAGGGCAGAAACGGCTATCGATCCTGCACCCATTTCGATGTTCGAAAACACCATTAACTACAAAAGCGAATACGTATCCGATATCAATGGAAACAAGCTGCGGTTTAAAGTAAATGATGACGGTCACTTTGAACTGAAAGATGGAACCACCTATGACCCGGAAACCATGTCCCCTGAGCAAATTGACGTCAAGCAACTCATTGAAGACCGCAGTGGCGAGTATTTCCGCCAATGGCGGAACCATATTAAAACGCCTGATGATATCTGGGATGAAATTGTTTCTGTGGTCAATATTCCGGGTGTCACATCCTCTCCCAAACTTCAACCGATCGAAACCCGGCTGGTAATGCTCCAAACGGGTATGCGGGCCCCTATGGGTATTAAGGTGTATGGACCTGATTTGGAGACCATTGAAGAATTCGGCCTTCAACTCGAGAAATACCTGAAAGAAGTGCCATCGGTAAAAAGTGAAGCTGTCTTTGCTGACCGGATTGTGGGAAAACCTTATTTGGAGATTGACATAGACCGGGATCAGATTTCCCGCTACGGATTGAACGTACGGGACGTGCAAGACTATATAGAAATAGCCATCGGTGGCATGAAGCTGAGCACCACGGTGGAAGGAAGGGAGCGCTTTCCGATAAGGGTACGCTATGCCCGTGAATACCGTGATGATCCTTCATCCATTGAAAACATGCAGGTGCCCACGCCCTTAGGCAACTACATTCCGTTGGGTCAATTAGCGAAAATCACCTATCGCCCCGGGCCCGAAATGATCCGTGGGGAGAACAGCTTCCTTGTAGGCTATGTGCTATTGGACAGGAAAAAGGAGTTTGCAGAGGTTACCGTAGTAGAGGATGCGCAACGCTACCTGAGATCAAAGATAGATGCAGGTGAACTGACCATTCCTGCTGGTGTCCGCTATGAATTTTCGGGAAGCTACGAAAACCAAATCCGCGCAGAGAAACGACTCGCAATTGTAGTCCCGCTATGCCTTATGGCCATTTTCCTGATCCTGTATTTTCAGTTTCGAGCCATCTCTACCACCTTATTTGTATTCTCAGGCATTGCTATGGCTTTTTCAGGTGGGTTCTTGATGCTCTGGCTGTATAGTCAGGGTTGGTTCATGGATTTTTCGGTCTTTGACACCAATATGAGAGAACTCTTCCAGATGAAGACCTACAACCTGAGTGTGGCCGTCTGGGTAGGCTTCATAGCACTGTTTGGAATCGCTACCGATGATGGCGTAGTGGTGGCTACTTACCTCAAGCAAAGCTTTGAGAAACGGGAACCTGAAAACGTGAAGGAGGTTCGCAAAGCTGTATTGGAGGCTGGTCAAAAGCGGGTACTCCCGGCCATGATGACCACCGCCACCACTTTACTGGCCCTCTTACCTGTACTCACATCTTCCGGGCGAGGATCCGACATTATGATACCCATGGCCATTCCTTCATTCGGGGGCATGATCATCGAAATTATGACGGTTCTGCTGGTGCCAGTCCTATACTGTTGGTGGGCAGAGCGCAAGATTAAACGCAATCCCAAAGTATTTACTGAATCATAAATAGAGGAAGATGAAAAAAATAGCAATCATATTCCTGTTGTTTTTAGGAGTTCAGTCCACAAGCTTTTCACAAAGCCTGGATGAATACCTGAAAGTAGCAGCAGAAAACAACCCGGAGTTAAAAGCCTACTTCAATGAATATCTGGCCTCTTTGGAAAAAGTACCTCAGGTGGGAGCACTTCCTGATCCTGAACTGACCATGGGTTTCTTCTTTCAACCAATGGAGCGGTTCATGGGCAACCAGCAAGCCGACATCCAGTTGATGCAGATGTTTCCCTGGTTCGGCATGCTGAAAACCCAAAAGGATGAAGCCAGCAAAATGGCACTGGCGCAGTACGAAGTGTTTCAGGATGCCAAATACCGCTTGTTTTATCAGGTAAAAAACACCTGGTATCAACTGTATCGGCTAGAAGAGGAAATCCGCATTACGGAGGAAAACCTTGAGATTCTTAAACAGTATGAGCGGCTGGCGCTCATTCGTTTTCAGAGTGCAGATATAGGAACCGGTTCCGGCCCTAGCAATATGCAGCAAGCTACAAGCATGAACAGCGGTTCCTCCACCTCATCAGCATCGTCAATGGGTGGAATGAGCGGTGGAATGACCAGTGGCACTTCCGGTAAAAGCAGTTCAAAAGGTGGTTCTTCAATGGGTACTTCCTCATCAATGAACGGGGGCGGGTCAGGCATGAGTGATGTGCTCAGGGTAAGGATTCAGATCAAGGAACTGGAAAACACACTTGCCTTGCTTGAAGACTCCCGACTGCCCATTAAAGCCGAATTCAATCAGTTGCTTAACCGGGATATCAATGAAGTGGTAAGCATAGCCGATTCATTGAGCGGATCAGTAGTCTCTTGGGAGCGCCAGGCTTTGCTGGACAGCATTACGCAGAACAATCCCATGTTGAAAATGCTGGATGCCGAGGAAGAAGCCTATGAGGCACAGAAAAAGATGGCTCGGCTGGAAGGCAGGCCTATGTTGGGGGCAGGCGTCAACTATATACCCTTTAGTCCAAGGACAGAAAATGGAATGCCGATGGGCGGCAATGACATGGTGATGCCCATGTTGAGGCTGACTATACCCATCTATCGGAAAAAGTACAATGCTTTACAGAAAGAGGCGGAATTGAAACAATTGGCCGTTCAGCAGCGCAGGGAAAACACCGTCAATCAGTTGACCACCCGATGGTCAACCGCCTTGCGGGATTTGGACGATGCAACCAGAAGGACAAAGCTGTACCGGGAGCAAACCGACCTGGCCAGGCAAACTCTGAACCTGCTGATGACCAGCTACGCTACTGACGGACGGGATTTCGAGGAAGTGCTGCGGGTACAACAGCAATTGCTCGATTATCAACTCAAGCTGATCACTTCAATAGTAGATCAGCACGTCACCATTGCCATGCTGGAAAACCTGGCAGCAACAGAACTGAATTAATTGATCTAAAAAGTTAAAACGATGAAAGAAATATTTAAAAATAAAAAACTCCTACTGATCGTGCTCGTAGCGCTGACATTGGGAGGCGTACTCGGCTGGATGGTAAAACCATCTTCAGGTCATCAGGAGACGGAAGCAGCCGTGCATAACCATGATGAAGGTAATGAGGTTTGGACCTGTTCTATGCACCCGCAGATCAGGCAATCGGAACCCGGCCAATGTCCCATTTGCGGAATGGACCTGATACCAGCTTCCACTAAACGGTCATCAGCCAGTTCGAATCCATTGATTCATGAGATGACCCCTGAAGCGGTGGCCATGGCCAATATCCATACCTCCAGAGTTACAGGAGTGTCACCTGAAGGTGAGCTTTTCCTTACCGGTAAAGTGAAGGCCGATGAACGCCAGTTGGCTTCCGTTACGGCAAAATTTCCCGGGCGAATAGAGCAGCTATTTGTAAACTTCACAGGGCAGGTGGTAAGAACCGGGGAACGATTGGCCACCATTTATTCGCCTGAGTTGGTTACAGCCCAAAAGGAATTATTGGAAGCTGCCTCCACGAAAGAGACCTACCCTGAGCTTTATACTGCTGCACGTGAGAAGCTCAGGCTTTGGAAACTCAACGAAAACCAAATCGATGAAATAGAAAAAACAGGAAAAGTAAGGGATCAATTTGATGTTCTCGCAGACAAAGGAGGTATAGTGACCCAGCGAAACATTGCCGTGGGCGACTATGTGGGTACCGGATCAGTATTGTTTGATGTGGTCGATCTGAGCCGAGTCTGGATCATGATCGATGCGTACGAATCCGATCTGCCATTTGTGAAAATTGGTGATGAAGTAAGCTTTACGGCTGCCGGGATCCCCGGACAAACATTCACAGCAAAGGTCACTTACATAGACCCGGTGATTAATCCAAATACACGGGCAGCTTCTGTTCGTGCAGAAGCTAATAACAGAAGTGGAGAACTGCGGCCTGAAATGTTTGTCAACGCACAGGTAAAAACCACTCTCCGGAAAGGTCAATCATCCCTGGCCATACCCCGTACCGCTTTGCTCTGGTCTGGAAAACGCTCCATTGTTTACATTAAAGTGCAGAACTCTGAATTCCCAGCCTACGAAATGCGGGAAATCACCATAGGTCCCCGCATGGGTGAAATGTACTTGGTGGAGGCAGGACTGGAAGCTGGCGAAGAGATAGTGACCAATGGAGTATTTGCCATTGATGCGGCTGCACAACTTTCCGGGAACTATAGCATGCTCATGCGCCCGGATGTTAAAACCATGGACGTGCCACAGGCTTTCCAGAAACAAATTACAGCGCTGGCCGATGCATATTTCAAAGTAAAGAATGGTTTGGTCGCTGATGATGCTAAGGCGACAAAATCCGCATTGGAACAGTTACGGGAAGCCTTGAACCAAATTGCCATGGACGAACTGAAAGGCCAGGCACATGATCATTGGATGGCGCTGAAGCAGCAGCTGGCTGAGGCAGCCAAAATGATGCAGGGTGAAGAAACCCTTGTCGGCCTAAGGCAGCATTTCTCAATGCTCTCTGAAAACATGCTGGAAGTCACCGAATCCTTCGGACTGGAAAAAGACAAAGTGTTCAAAGATTTCTGCCCGATGGCTTTCGACAACAAAGGGGCTTTTTGGCTAAGTGAAACTGAAGAAATCCGAAACCCATATTTTGGTGAGTCCATGCTCTCCTGTGGTGAGGTAAAAAAGACTTATCTCAAAGGCCAAAAAGTTTTTGAGGAAGGAGGCCCTGCCAAGCAAGCAGCTGGTGGTCATAATCACTAAAAATTACGGATAAATCCAAGTTAAAATTTGAAGCAATGAAATTATTGAAGTTCATCGGGCAATTGGTAAATAAATCAAGCATAACCATTCTGTTTATTAGTATAGTCTTCCTGGTTTATGTGTTATTAATGAAGTACATCGACCACAGCACCCGATCGATTATTATACTTATTCCGGTACTGGCTCTTTGCAAGGTCATTTTCTTCACCTTCTTCACCTTCCGAAAGATGCAGGCTTTGATGAACCGCCTTGCTGGAATCAGTGAGGTGCTTTTGATTTTTGCATTACTGGTAGTCTTAATGAGCTTCTCATTTGCAACAGATTTCTCCTGTTTGGCAGAGTTTGACAGGCAATCATTTAAAGGGATAAGTGATAATACCAACATGTCTTCTTGGAAAAGGCTCTTTGATTACTTCTATCTGAGTGTTGTCACTTTCACTTCCCTAGGATATGGGGACATTGTGCCTCTTTCTATTCCTGCCAAGTTGCTAGTCATGATGGAAGTAGGTCTAAGTTTCCTGCTCGTGATTTTTGGCCTTTCAAATATCAAGTTGATTCAACATAAAATATCAAATACAATTCAATGAAAACTTGCTGTAAAACAGGAGATGAAAAAGCTCCTTCAACAATAAAAAAATGGGGCAGCCGGATTGCCTGAGGAATAGTCATTCTTCTGGTCACTGGTTTAGCCCTGATTCAAGTATTTAACCTTTAAACAAATAGAAAAATGAAAAAAACAATGATCATGCTATGCCTGGCTTTAGTAAGCTGGGGAGCAAACGCACAACACGACCATGCAGCGCATGGTGCACAAACAAGCAGTCAAACGATGGAACCAATGTTTAAAGACAAGGCATTGGGTTCTTCCTACACGCACTACATTCATTTGAAGAATGCTTTGGTGGCCTCTGATTTTCAGCAAGCAAAATCTGCTTCTGAATCTTTGGTGAAAGCTCTTCACAATGTAAAAGGAAGTGATAAAGTCCATATAGAGGCGGCCAAAGTTGCGCAGGCAGGTTCACTGGAAAACCAGCGAAAGGCTTTCACCGCCTTAAGCAATGAGATGGCCACTTTGGTGAAGGGTGCTGATATCAGCATGGGAGAACTCTATCTGGAATACTGCCCCATGGCCAACGGCAACACAGGAGGCTATTGGCTTTCCAATGAAAAGGATATCCGCAACCCCTACTTCGGTGACAAGATGCTGAAGTGCGGAAGCGTAAAAGAGACAATTAACTGACACAAGTCCTGGCATAAGGGATTGGGTTCACGATAAGCTGAGCCCGATCCTTACACCAGGCACAAATCAATGAGAAATGAAAAAGAACATCATTTTCAGCATCGTATTCCTTGGAGGAATGCTGCTGGTAGCACATGGGGGTCTTGGCACAGCCAAGTAGCAAGACAGAGCAACGCCTTATACATATCAATGGAAAAGGCGAGGTATCGGATGACCGGGGCACCAAACTCGGGTACATCAGTAAAGAAGACATAGTCTTTAACAATCAGGGTCAAAAACTGGGCTTTATCAAAAATGGTAAAGTGTATGATGCTGAAGGAAATTCCCTGGGCAAAGCCAAAAAAGATGGCCGCTATTACAACAATGATGGAGTTTTCATTTTGAGTACCAAAACGATGGGTGATAAATGTGAAATCCTGGATCTGGAAGGTCACAAGAAAGGCACGGTACACAAAAACTATAAACTACATGCGTGTGCTGCTCACTGTTTCTTCTTGGAACAGGAAATGAAAAAAGAGGAAGATAAGTAAAAAGTAAAGCCCTGTTGGAGAGTGGCTCTTGTGTAGGTTGTCATGCATACAATCCTGCCGCCACTCTTCCATCAGGCACCAAACAGAAAAGTCATGAAGAAGAAAAGCAACAAGGACAACCCTAAGACATCTACCCGGAATCTGGTCTATGCCTACCTGACCATTGCGGCATTAGTAGTGACAGCCACAGCATTGGTGTACTGGATTAACCATCAGCAGCTAAAGCCTTCTGTCAGCTATATCCAGGATGAAATTGAGCGACCAGTTGAACCAAGCCTGGTATGTATGGTCAATGACGCCTATATGGGTGTAGCCCAAATCCCGGTACCGGTCAATGGCAAAACCTATTATGGTTGCTGTGAAATGTGCGTGGATAAGCTTAACAACCTGGAAAGCGCAAGGATCGCGATTGACCCCTATAGTGGTAATCCTGTAGATAAATCAGAAGCATTTATTGTAGTGACTAACACGCAAGGCGCAGTAGCCTATTTTGAATCGGAATCTAATTACAGCGCATTTAAGAAAGAATAATTGACAATCATTTAACCCCAAAAAATCCATGAAATTGAAACTGCTTTTTTTAAGTCTTGCTGCCATAGTGGCCGTGAAGACTCAAGCGCAACAGTCGGATGAAATTAACCAGGTAAAACAAGTACTGGAATCATACAAACAGGCCATTGAAAGCCTCGACACAACGGGCACAGGTAATTTATTTGTATCACAATCAATTGTTGTTGAATCAGGCAAAGTTGAAGGCCGATATCAGGACTATCTGGCCAACCACCTGGGCCCGGAGCTCCATCATTTCGAATCTTTCAAGTTTAGTGACTATGAAGTAGCCATTGAAGTCGCTTTGCCATTTGCCTTTGCCACTGAAACCTACATATACACAATTGTGCTAAGCAATGACAAATCAGTTATTGAGCGAAAAGGAGTTGCCACCAGCATTTTGAAAAAAGAAAACGGTCAATGGAAAATATGGCAAACTCATTCGTCAGCAAGAAGACCACAGACCAATCATTAATCACCTAAATAATTTAACAATGAAAAATATTCTAAAAGCAGTCGTATTGCTACTATTCACTACGGCAACCGTATCGGCTCATGACGGCCACAAAAGCAAACAAGACAGCACCGCCCAACAAGCGGATACTGTGATGACCACCCCCACCAGCGAGGCAGATCAAAGTGAACATGAACATACCAGTGAGGCAGTGAGCCACGATGCGCATGAGAAAGATGCACACCACGAAAAAAAGGTCACCGCAGACCTGGCCGATTTCCCCACAATCCATCCGCTAATTGTCCATTTCGCCATCGTATTGCTGATTGTGGGAGCCATTCTGGCGGTCGTCAACATCTTTTTCATCAAAAGGGAATTGGCGTGGACAGCATTCGCTTTGGTGCTGGTAGGTTTTGTAGCTGCTTACTTAGCTGGCAGAAACTTCCATCCGCATACTCACGGACTAACAGAACATGCCAAGCTCGTATTGGAACAACACGACTTCTGGGCTGACTGGACGATCAATCTTGGGTTTATCGGCCTGCTATTGCAAGGAATCAACCTATTCATTTTCAAATCGAAAAGGTGGGCAATGGCTATTGTGGCAGTGGTGTTATTGGGTGCAGCTTATGCTGTGGCACAGGCAGGACATTACGGAGCACAATTGGTACACATAGAAGGTGTAGGTCCGCAAGGTGATTTTTTGGAACTGGAGCATGAACATTAAACATCAGATAATGAAAAAATTCCCTAATATAATTGTTGCAATTTTCGCATTTGCCTTGTCTTTTTTATTATCAGGGCTAACTAATGCGCAAAACCTCACTGAAAAATCAGTCGAAGGCAACACTGATAATCTTCCTGTAAGAGAATATGCCATTTCCATAAATGAGCTGGCAGTGAACAAGGCAGGCAAAGAAGTAATGGGAATGGCCATTAATGGTAGTGTCCCGGGACCCACACTTACTTTTACTGAAGGTGAATATGCCGTAATATATGTAAAAAACGAGATGGATGAAGAAACTTCCATTCACTGGCACGGTTTGTTGTTGCCAAATTTTTATGACGGGGTTCCTTACCTCACCACTCCGCCCATCGCGCCTGGGGAAACACAGAAGTACGAATTTCCCCTGAAACAAGCCGGTACCTATTGGTATCATTCACATACCATGCTGCAAGAGCAGAGTGGTGTTTTTGGCTCTATCGTCATCCATCCTAGAAAAGAAAACCTGGCCTATGACAAAGAGCTCGTTATAATACTTTCGGACTGGACGAATGAAAAGCCTATGAACGTACTCCGTTTTCTGAAACGAGGAACCGAATGGTACAACTGGCGAAAAGGTACGGCCACACCCCTCAACCGCGTTATTGCCAGAGGTGCAATGGGAGCCCAGTTAAATTTCTGGAGGCAGAGAATGGAAAGTGCAGACATTGCCGATATATATTACCCGGCCTTTTTAGTTAATGGTGAACAAGTTCAGGAATATTCCAATTTCAAACCCGGAGAAAAGGTTAGGCTTAGAATTATTAACGGGGCAGCTTCTACCTCGTTTTGGATAACGTTTGGTGGTGAAATGCCGACCTTAGTTGCGGCCGATGGACTAAATGTTGAGCCGGTCAAGCGCAATAAAACATTTATTGCCATTGCGGAGACCTACGATTTTATTGTAAGTATTCCGGAAAGTGGAAAGATGGAATTTCGGGCCACCGCTCAGGATGGTTCGGGAACAGCCTCTGCTTTTTTGGGCCAAGGTGAAGTTTTAGCAGCCGAAGATGTTCCCCGCCCTGATAAAATAGGGATGATGATGCAAATGGCAAAAATGGACATGCGCATGGGGGCTCCTGCCCTAAAATTTAATCCTAAAAAGGACAATCCCCAAAAAATGATGGAGAACTGGGGAATGCAAATGAAAGGCGACAAAAACCCGGATAATGATATGCCGGGTATGAATATGGCCGGAAATAAGGAAGAGGTCTCCCAAATGGATCATTCCTCAATGGATATGTCTGATGATAAAAACTCCAAAATGGATCCGCCAAGTGCTCCCATGGCTGAAATGCCCGGGATGGAAAACATGGACATGTTTTCAGAATTCAATTACAATTATCTGAAATCACCTGAAAAAACGGTTTATGGTAAGGATGTTCCAGTCAATGAAATCCTCCTCAATCTTACTGGGAATATGAACCGCTACATCTGGAGCATGAATGGTATTCCCCTATCTGAAACCGATAAAATAAAAATCAAAGAGGGGCAAATTACCCGAATCACACTTAACAACCTGACGATGATGCACCATCCCATGCACCTGCATGGTCATTTTTTCCGTGTCATCAACGAAAGCGGTGATTACTCGCCCCTGAAGCATACGGTGAATGTGCCACCCATGCAAAAAGTAACCATTGAGTTTTACGGGAACGAATATGGAGATTGGTTCTTTCATTGCCATATTCTCTATCATATGATGGGAGGTATGGCACGGGTAGTCAGCTATGATACACCGGAAGACCCTAGAATGAAACCCTTTCCAATTTCCAAACTGATTCACGAAACCAACCGCTTCTATAGTTGGGGAATGGCAGATGTTGCCTCACATAATACAACAGTCAATCTGACCACTTCAAACATTCGCAATCAATTCAATTTATCAATGGAATACGGATGGAATCAGAACCTGGAAGCTGAATTTTCTTATGAGTATTATCTGTACGATTATTTGAGGGTTTTTGGAGGTATTAATGTTGAGAATACCACCAGGAATAGTTTGGATGATATGAAGACAATTGCCGTGGCTGGTATCCGGTGGTTTACACCTTATATGTTCAATGTTGACCTAAGGATAGATAATGAGCTTCGGCCTAGAATTGGAATCGGTCGATCGCTGATGATATTTCCGAAGTTATCAATTTTTGGCTATTACGAATATCAAATTGATGCAGGATTGGTAAACGGTCTGGAGGCCGGCCAAAATTACAAAGAAGAAATTGTATGGAGTGCCGGTGCACAATACATGCTTTCTAAGAATTTTTCACTGATGACAAGCTATGACAACCGCTTCGGAGCAGGGGGCGGATTATCTGTCATGTTTTAATTAGGAAGTTATGGAAGAAAGTTATAAAAAAGGAAGTTTAAGTTTATTAGGATCAATTGCTTTAGGCACTGGTGTAATGATCGGTGCAGGAATCTTTGCATTATTGGGCCAGGTGGCTGAACTGTCAGGGACCTGGTTTCCTTACATTTTCGTTTTGGGAGCTCTCATTTCAGCATTTAGTGCTTACTCCTACATCAAAGTTTCAAATACGTATCCTTCGGCTGGGGGGATAGCCATGATTTTGAAAAAAGCTTATGGTAAATCAACCATAACAGCTTCTGCATCATTATTAATGGCACTATCCATGGTAATCAACGAAAGCCTGGTTGCCAGAACTTTTGGCTCTTATTGTTTCTGCATCTGTGATGCTAATAGTTTTTGCAGGTGAAAAATGGTTCTTAAGTCGAGCAGATAAATCTACCCAAAAATGAAACGAAACAGAAACTACTACATCCGCAAAACGCACCGGTATCTGGGGCTTTTTATAGGCATTCAGTTTATTGGGTGGACGATCAGTGGCCTCTATTTTAGTTGGACGGATATTGACAAAATCCATGGAGACCAGTTCCATCGTGAACATGTAATGACGCATTCACCCCCGGACTTAATCAGTCCGGCTCAGTTAGATTCAACGCTTGGTATTTCATCCCTTGAGCTTCGCTACATCAATCACCAACCGCATTATTGGGTCAACGATAGTCTGCTCTACAATGCCCAGACCGGGCAAATCAAAAAGGGCATAACCGAAACGGAGGCGGTCGAAATCGCACAGAACCATCTCGTGAAAAACCTGGAAATCCTGAAAACCGAATGGATTACTGAAACCGACAACCATCATGAATACCGTGGCAGGCCGCTACCAGCCTGGGCTGTCCACTTTGATCATCCCGAAAAACTGGTAGCGTATATTGATGCCTCCAATGGCCGCTTTGAGCGGGTAAGGCACAACAGTTGGCGTTGGTTCGATTTTCTTTGGATGTTCCACACCATGGATTATGCCGGGCGGGACAACTTTAACAATTGGCTGCTCAGGGCATTTTCAGTCTTTGGCCTTTTTACAGTGCTTTCAGGCTTTACACTTTACGCAGTATCCTCTAAAACTTTCTTAAAAACCACTTCAAAACTTAAAAAGAATAAATGATGAACAAACTGATTTACACACTTGCACTGGGATTGCTGATCGTATCCTGCCAAAACAAAAAAGGTGAAAATGGTGGTCACGAACACCATCAGCCGGAAGCCGCAACCTCTACGGTCGACCAATCGGATAATTCGAAAAAGAGCATCCCTCAGGAAGCGCATGGCAATGTGGGTGATGCCCACGTTTCTGTGTACTACCACTCACCTGCGGTTCGAAGTAGGGTCATTTGGGGCGGCCTGGTACCTTTTGACGAAGTTTGGGTTGCGGGTGCCCACAGTGCCACCAGCATAGAATTTTCCAAAGCAATCGAGATAGAAGGTACGACCATACCCAAAGGGAAATATGCATTCTTTACTATCCCCGGACAGGAACGCTGGACGTTGATCCTAAACAAAAACTGGGAGCAGCACCTTGCTGAAGATTACGATCAGGCAGAGGATATTATCAGGATCGAGGTAACACCTGAAACAGAAATGCCGCTATCAGAACGGCTTACTTATACCATTGAAGACAAAAGAGAGGGTTCGGGCGCTATCCGCATGTCTTGGGAAGAGCTAAGTGTTTCCCTTCCATTTAAAACAGATTAACCACTAAAATTTTTACTCATGGAAAAGCATAATCACGAACATCACAAGCACCATCACCACGATGATGACCACCAAAAGAGCCAATCATCAGATGATCAAACCGTCAACAAATCAGACCATCAGCATGGACACCACGACCATCATGCCATGATGATCGATGATTTCAAGAAGCGTTTTTGGATTTCTCTGGTGCTCACGGTACCGATCCTGGCATTATCTCACATGATCCAGCAATTACTGGGATTTGAGCTGACCTTTTTTGGTGATCAGTACGTCCTTTTTGGGCTTTCCACTATTGTCTTCTTTTATGGGGGCTGGCCTTTTCTTAAAGGACTTTGGGACGAGCTAAAAGACAAAAACCCGGGTATGATGACCCTGATCGCAGTGGCCATTACCGTGGCTTACGTATACAGCTCGGCAGTGGTTTTTGGTTTGGAGGGAATGGACTTCTTCTGGGAGTTGGCGACACTGATTGTCATCATGCTGCTAGGGCACTGGATCGAGATGAAATCAGTAATGGGAGCATCGAAGGCTCTCGAATTATTAGTACAGATGATGCCGTCCGAGGCGCATTTGGTACAGGGTGACGATATCAAGGACATCAAAGTGGATGAACTGAAAAAGGAGGATATCATCCTGATAAAAGCCAATGAAAAAATACCTGCGGACGGTACAGTGGTGGATGGGGAAAGCCACCTGGACGAAAGCATGCTCACCGGTGAGAGCAAGCCGGTGAAAAAATCCAAGGGCGACCCGGTCATTGGCGGATCAGTAAATGGCAGCCAATCCATCAAGGTGAAAGTGTCCAAAACCGGGAAAGAAAGCTACCTCAATAAAGTGATCACGCTGGTGGAAGAGGCTCAGAAAGCCAAATCGAAAACCCAAAACCTGGCCAACATTGCCGCCAGATGGCTCACGTTCATCGCCATTGGTGCCGGTACAGCTACGCTGGTGACCTGGATCAGCTTGGGTAAGCCTTTAGATTTTGCATTGGAACGAATGGTGACCGTCATGGTTATATCCTGTCCACATGCGTTGGGTTTGGCCATACCACTAGTTGTAGCCATTTCCACTGCTGTTTCAGCAGGAAAAGGCTTGCTGATCCGCAACCGTACTGCTTTTGAAAATGCTCGGAAGATTACCGCAATGGTGTTTGACAAAACAGGCACGTTGACCGAAGGCAAATTTGGTGTCTCACGATATGAGAGCCTTTCTGATGATATGAACAAAAATGAACTGCTGTCCTTTGCCGCTTCGCTGGAGCAGCAATCGGAGCACCCAATTGCACAAGGCATTGTGAAAGCAGCGAAAGAGGCAGGCCTGGCATTGAAAAAGGTTGAAAATTTTGAATCGCTGACGGCCAAGGGCATTCAGGGCAAGATCGATGGACAAAACTGGAAAGTGGTCAGCCCCGGCTATCTGAAAGAAAACAACATAAACATCCCTGAACAGGCAGGATCTGATGCCGCAGAAACCATAGTTTTTGTGCTTTTGGAAGAAAAGTTGATTGGCTTCATAGCCTTGTCCGATCAAATCAGGGAAGAAAGCCCTAAGGCCATCGAAACGCTTCGGGAAAAAGGCATGAAACTATACATGGCTACCGGTGACAATGAGAAAACGGCCAAAGCAGTAAGCGACAAACTTGGGCTGGATGGCTACTACAGTGAAGTACTGCCCCATCAAAAAGTGGAAATCATCAAGAAACTTCAGAAAGAAGGCCACTTTGTGGCTATGACGGGTGATGGGGTAAATGATGCCCCTGCACTGGCACAAGCCAATGTGGGTATTGCTGTAGGTTCAGGTACCGATGTGGCAGCCGAAACAGCCGATATCATATTGGTTAACAGCAACCCAAAGGACATTGCCAACCTGGTACTGTTTGGCAGAGCCACCTACAACAAGATGATCCAGAACCTCGCCTGGGCTACCGGCTACAACGCAATTGCATTGCCTTTGGCCACAGGATTTATTCCGGGTCTGGTGATTAGTCCTGCTATAGGCGCAGTATTCATGAGCCTGAGTACGGTCATAGTGGCCATTAATGCGCAATTGCTGAAAAGGAAGATGAAAAGCTGAACTATTTAGGAATCTCCCAAGGGTACTTGCCGACTTTTGCAATACCCTTGCACCTTAATTTTGCCTATATTTGTAGGCAAATGAATTCCATTCTATCCATATCGTTCAGCTTTCTGTTCCTGATGCAGGCAATGGGACCTACTTTGGATTTATGTTGTGAATTAGCAAAGCTTCCGGTGCTTTTTGAACACTACGAGGAATATGCAGAACATAATGGAACTTCATTCGCAGAGTTTATTGACTTTCATTATGGTGACGGGCAAAATGCAAAAGGCCACCATGATGACGAGCATGACAAAAACTTACCTTTTCACGGTCAGCACCAGTGCTGTCACGGATACACTTACATAGCTCAACTATGGGGGTATACAGAAATGACTCCCATTCACATTACAACAGAAATAAGAGCAACACGCTATAGTTTTTCTCTTTGTTCTGAGTACTCAGAATCCCCTTTCCAGCCTCCCAAGGCCTGATTTACCGGACACATTTAAATGACTTTTACTTCGTTGCACTGCGTAATGAAGTAAAGTGTAGTTTTTCTATTGCCGTCCGGCATTCCTCTGATGGGCATTTTCGCCCCAAGTCAATTCATTAAATCAGGATTCAAAATGCAAAATAAATGCTGGATAAAATCATTCAATTTTCAGTCAAAAACAAACTGATCATTGGCCTGCTCACGCTGGCCCTCATCGGAGTAGGTATCTACTCCATGTATACGGTCAATTTGGGTTCAGTACCTGATATCACCAACAATCAGGTGCAGGTAATGACTGTATCTCAAAACCTGGCCACAGAAGATATAGAACAATTCGTCACTTACCCGGTGGAATTAGCCATGGGGAATCTGCCGGGCGTTACAGAAATCCGTTCAGTATCCCGTTTCGGCCTTTCCGTGGTTACTATCATATTTGAAGACGATATGGGGATATACAAACCCCGGCAACTGGTGCAGGAAAAGCTTAATGAGGTAAGGGATAAAATCCCTGAGAAATTTGGCAGCCCGTCTATGGGGCCTATAACCACGGGACTCGGTGAAATCTACCAATATACCATCAGGCCTAAGCCAGGATATGATACAGTCTATACCCCTACAGAGTTGCGAACCATTCAAGACTGGATAGTAAAACGGCAAATGACATTAGTAGATGGTGTGGTGGATGTCAATGCCTTTGGTGGAAAGATCAAGCAATATGAAATCGCAATCAATCCGGAAAAACTCAATGCACTTAATGTATCCATCTCAGAAGTTTTTGATGCCCTTCAGCGCAATAATGTAAATACTGGAGGGGCTTATATAGAGAAAAACAACATGGCCAACTTCATTCGTGGAGAAGGCCTTGTGCGTTCGCTTGACGACATTCGGGATATTCTGGTACGGAATGAAAACAACATTCCTATCACTATTGGCGATGTAGCTGAAAAGGTGCATTTTGGAAATCAGGTCCGCTATGGAGCATTCACCCAGGATGGCCAGGAAGCTGTAGGTGGAATGGTGTTAATGTTGAAAGGATCAAACCCTAACTCGGTGATCCAGAATGTGCAGGAGCGCATGGAAAAAGTGCAGAAGTCTTTGCCTGAAGGCTTGGAAATAACTCCATTTCTTGATCGTAGTTCCCTGATTGAAAGAACTACCAGTACAGTAAAAACAAATCTTTTGGAAGGAGCCCTCATTGTGATATTCGCCCTTGTAATCTTACTGGGGAGTGTGCGAGGGGGTATCATCACAGCAACCACCATTCCTCTTTCTCTGCTATTTGCCTTTATTCTAATGAAGCAGTTTAATGTCTGGGCCAACCTCATGAGCCTGGGGGCTATTGACTTTGGGATTATCATTGATGGAGCAGTGATCATTATTGAAGGTACGGTATACGAAATCCAGAAGCGGATTCGCTCTGGTAAAATCAAATTCAATCAGGGCGTAATGGATGAAGTGGCTTATGATGCCGGAAGTACCATGATGGGATCAGCATTTTTTGGACAGATAATCATTCTGATTGTTTTCGCTCCTATTCTTTTCCTCACCGGGGTTGAGGGTAAAATGTTCCAGCCTATGGCCTATACCTTCGGTTTTGCCATGATAGGTGCCATTATCCTTTGCCTCACTTACGTTCCTATGATGTCAGCTTTATTTATGAAGCCCATCCAGAACAAAAAGAACTGGTTTGGGAAGTTTGAACGCTGGCTGGAAAAAGTCAGTGATAAAATTATTGGGGGAATCCAATGGGCTTATTTGCCATTGCTTAAAGGTGCTTTAAGGTTCAAGACCATTGTCATCATTGTGGCTATTGTGTTACTAGGGCTTTCAGGATTCATTTTTTCACGTATGGGCGGAGAATTTGTACCCCAGCTGGATGAAGGGGATATCGCCATGCAGGCTTTGATACGTCCTGGAAGCGGATTGAGTGAAGCCATTGATGTTTCTACTAAAATTGAAACGCTTCTTCTGGACAACTTTCCTGAAATAAAAACTGCTGTAGCCAGAATCGGTGTGGCCGATATTCCTACCGACCCCATGCCGATGGACATAGCCGATATGTTTATCATCCTGGAAAAGGATATGGACAAATGGACAACAGTAGAAACAAAAGAAGAACTCATTGCAGAGATAAAGGAAATGCTGGATGAAAAACTGACGGGTGTCAACCTTGTTTTCAGCCAGCCTGTAGAGCTTCGTTTTAATGAGTTGTTGACTGGCGTGCGTGAAGATGTGGCTGTCAAACTCTATGGTGAAGATTTAGATGTACTTGCCCAAAAAGCTGAGCAAATGGCGGAAATAATCCAGACTATTCCAGGTGTGGGTGATGTAAATCCGGAACGAACTTCTGGTTTACCTCAAATGACCGTTCGTTACAACCGTAAAAAGATTGCCCAGTATGGACTGGACATTCAAAAGCTGAACGAATACGTGAGTGCCGCCTTTGCCGGAGGAGTAGCCGGGGTGATTTTTGAAGGAGAAAAGCGATTTGATATGGTCATCCGCTTTGATGAAAAACACCGAAGGAGCATTGATGACTTACGTACCTTATATATTGACCTGCCCGATGGTACACAAGTACCTATTAAAGAAGTAGCTGACATTAATTATGTGCCAGGCCCCATGCAGATTTCCCGTGATAATACTTTCCGCAGGACCTATGTGGGTGTCAATACCAGAGGGCGTGATGTAGAGTCGGTAGTAACGGATATACAAGAAAAATTAGATGCAGAGCTTGATCTCGCACCCGGTTACTATATCACTTATGGAGGTGAATTTGAAAATCTTCAACGGGCCAAAAGCAGGCTGCAGATCGTTGTGCCTATCGCACTCTTCCTAATCTTTGTGCTGCTATATTTTGCCTTACAGTCATTTTCACAATCTATTATGATTTATATGGCCATTCCCCTGGCTGCCATTGGAGGTGTTTTTGCGCTATGGTTGCGCGGGATGCCATTTAGTATTTCGGCAGGTGTAGGCTTTATCGTTTTATTTGGGGTAGCAGTGTTAAATGGGCTGGTACTGATCAACCGATTCAATTCCCTGAAAGAAGAAGGGGTCACCAGCATCAGAGACCGCATTCTTACCGGTACCAAAGAACGGATCAGGCCGATCATGCTTACAGCTACTACAGATATATTCGGCTTCTTGCCGATGGCATTTTCTGCTTCAGCAGGTGCCGAAGTACAAAGACCTTTAGCCACAGTGGTAATTGGCGGAATGCTTACAGCTACACTGCTCACTTTGGTGGTGCTTCCGGTACTTTACACTTTTGTGGAAAGCAGAAGTGACAAAAGAAAAAGTCTGAAAGGGCCAAATGCCAACATGATTATTGTACTGCTGGTTTGTGGAGGTCTATTCGGGCTGCCTGCCTTGGCCAATGCCCAAAAGCAACAACAGCCACAAGACAGTTTGCCAACGATCACACTGGATCAGGCGAGAAAACGTGCGGTAGAAAGCTATCCGAAAATCCAATCGGCAAGACTAGAGATAGAAAACCAGGAAGTGCTTAAGAAAACAGCCTGGGACTTTGGGAATACGCAGGTATTTACCGGAAAGGAAGAAGTGGGCAATGGCTCTGATGGAGTTTACACACAATTTGGAATTCAACAACAACAGATAGATGTGTTTGGAATAGCCCCAAGGCTGAAATTGCAAAAAGAACGGGTAGCACTTGCCGAGAAGGCACTGGACCTATCCGTCATTGAACTGGAGCGGGAAGTAAGCCAGGCTTGGGCCATGGTATATGCTACCAAAAACAACTACCAGGTTTATGAACAGTTGGATTCGGTATTTGCAGATATTGAAAGAGCGGCCAGGATTCGCTTGGAAACGGAAGCCACATCTAAACTGGAATACCTGGCTACTTCCAACCAGGCCAATCAGGTACAGATACAAAAAGAGCAGGCATATCGGGATTATCTGAGTGCTTTACAGCGCCTGAACCTTTGGTTTGCCAATGACACGCTGTATACCGTACCGGATGTCCCAACCAGTCAATTGGACGAACCGCTCAATTATGTAGCTGATTCATTGATGAACCATCCTTTGCTGAATGTATCAAAGCAACAGGTAGATGTAGCGGATGCCACCATAAAAGAGAGGCGTTCGCAGTTCTTGCCTCAATTACAGGGGCAGTATGGGCGACAGCAGATTGCCGGGCAATCTGGATTTTATCAGTACCAGGTAGGTGTCAGAATCCCTTTGTTTTTCGGACCTGAGCTGGGCAGGACACAGTCGGCCAAAATCCAACGGGATATTGCGGGTCAAAACCTGCGCCAAAACCAGTTGGAACTGAATGCCGCCTATCAGGACATGAGAGAACAATACCTGAAGTGGCTCAATTCATGGAACTACTACCGGGATGAGGCACTTCCGCTGGCCCAGGAGCAACGGGACGGAGCTATTTTGGCTTACCGGGAAGGGGCTATTGATTATGTGACCTTCCTGCAAAATATCCGGGATGCCATTCGCATAGAAGTTGATTCCTGGAATGCCTTTGGCAATTATCTGAATAGCCGCTACCAATTGGAATACTACTTAAGAACATCAAACTAAAAGTAAACTGATCATCAGATATAAAAATAGAAGCACAATGAAAAAGCAAATCATATATATAGTGGCACTGGTACTTATGGTATCGGTATTTACGGGCTGCGGCAGCAAGTCGGCTGAGAACTCCGGTGAAGCATCTCACGAAGAACACAATGAGGGCGAGGCTGGACACGCAGGTGAAGAAGGCGGACATGAAGGCGAAGAAGGAGAACATAGTGAAGAAGGAATGGCCGAACTTCACCTTTCTGATATGAAATTTGAAAGTTTGGGTATTAAGGTAGATACCCTGCCAACCCGGGCTCTCTCGGGCGTGGTGGAAGCCAACGGCCAGTTGGAGGTACCACCACAGCATGAAGCAACTGTTACGGCCATATTGGGCGCGAATGTTACCTCAATCAAGGTGATTGAGGGCGATCAGGTAAACAAAGGTAAGGTGTTGGCGTATCTCTCACATCCAAACCTAAGCAAACTTCAGACGGATTATGTGCGGGCATACAGTCAACTACAGTTTCTGGAGAAGGAAAACCAACGGCAGAAAAGGTTGTACGAAGAGGAAGTGGGTTCCGGAAAAACCTATCAGCAAATTCAGGCGGACTATCAGGCCATGAAAGGAGAAGTGAAGGGCTACGAAGCACAGTTAAGGCAGCTTAGCCTCAACGTGGAGAAAGTCCAAAGTGGTGATATTTATCAGTATGTGCCTGTAGTAAGCCCTATTGATGGTTACATTGAAAAAGTGGAAGTCCAAGTTGGGCAATATGTAGACCCGCAAACCGAGATGTTTATGATTGTCAATACTGACCACATCCATGCTGACCTTATGGTGTTTGAAAAGGATGTATATAAGGTAAAGAAAGGACAAAAAGTATCCTTTACTGTCGAGTCAGTTCCAGGAAATACCCTAACTGCCAAAATTTATTCTGTCGGCAAGCAGTTTGAGCAAAACCCTAAAGCAGTGCATGTGCATGCGGAAATAAAGAATAAAGAAGACTTCCTGATTCCGGGGATGTATATCAATGGTAAAATAAGAACAGGTGATAATAACACTGTAAGGGCATTACCCGAAAGTGCGATAATTGAGGAAGAGGGTAAGCCGTACATTTTCATGGCAGAAGCGCATGAAGAAGACGGAAAGACCGAATGGGCGTTTAAAGCCATAGAAGTGCGCACAGGTATCACCGAAGATGGTTGGGTAGAGATCAAATTATTGGAGCCACTTCCTGACGGTGCTCAGGTGGCATGGAATAACGCCTACTATCTGATCTCTGAAATGAAGAAAAGCCAGACTTCTCATAGTCATTGATTTAGTTGATTAGGCAAGGGCAGTTGGTAAATGTCATTTGCTAACTGCCAACTCTCAAATATTAAATTATAAAAAACAAACACATGAAATGAGCATAAACTTAGAGTCCTTAACATACCAACCAAGTATGAATAAGTTTATCGCGAATTCCATGTGACCGTTGGAATTAAACACATACACATGAAAGAAATAAAAGCATTTATAAAACCTAAAAAAGTACAGATAGTAGTTAAATCGCTGCGAGATGCAGGATTTGAAAGTGTAACCCTATCCAAAGGAGAAGGTACCGGAGCTCATAAAGATCCTGATGCATCTCCATCATTGGATTTTCATTTTACCGATAGCCCGATTGTTAAGCTGGAACTGGTCTGCCAAAATGAGGAAACGGATAAAGCCATTCAACTGATCTGTGGCAAGGCTCAAACACCTGAACCGGGCGATGGCATTATTTACGTTTCAGAAATAGATGATGCTTATCGGATCAAGACTGGAAAATCTATTAAAAGATTTGATATGAAGTAGATATGTCAAGTCCAATTGAAGAAATGCAATATCTGGCCCGAAAAAGAGGAGGGCTTTGTCTATCCGATTTGTACATAAACAGCAAATCAAAACTGTGGTGGCAATGTGCTGAAGGCCATCGCTGGCAGGCTACTCCCTTCAGTGTAAGAATAAGAAAAAGCTGGTGCCCATTCTGTGCTAACAATAGGCCTCACGGGATAGAAAGGGTGAAAGCACTGGCTGCTACAAAGGGCGGTACTTGTCTTTCTGAAGAATATATAAATTCCAAAACGCCACTCAGGTGGCAATGTAAAAACGGCCATCGTTTTCTGGCTACTGCAGACAGTGTGGTACAGGGGAAGTGGTGTAAAAAGTGTAAATAAATGTTAAACCTTAAACCCTCATAGTTATGATGCATGATTGGTATTTCGGAGGAATGCACTGGATTTGGTGGATCCTATGGCTGATCCTCATATTTTGGATATTTCTGATTCCATACCCTACACCCGGGCAAAGAAGAAGCAAGGATAAAGCCATGGAGGCGCTAAGAGAGCGCTATGCCCGAGGGGAGCTCAGCGATGAAGAATTTGAGCAAAAGAAGAAAGTTCTTCAAAACAGGATGAAATAGGTATAGGGTCGCAGGTGTCTTCACATTAAATGTGGCACCTGTGGCTCCAAAACTGACAAGAAGATGAAAAGCAAGTTACTTCTATACATCGCTATTGGCTTTACCTTTGGTATTTTTTTACTACAGCCTTTGCTTATTTCACTGCACATGTACGATATGCAGGGAGACCAGGGAAATTGGTGGGCCTGGCTACTTACTTCCTACCAGCAGGTTGTTGGGTCGTGGGATGTGGATCAGGCGGTTACCAAATTGCTCTTTGGATTGTTAGGTGTTACCCTCGCACTTCTTTTTATGGTCAGACAAAAAATATTTCAGCTTACCGGGAAAAGAGATAAACTGGAGGAGATCAAGGAGCTTATAGCTGCGGGAGAAAACCAGCAGGTAGAATTTAAATCTACTTTGAGGTGGGACTTACACCAATTTAAGCCGAATAAGGCACTGGAAACAGTAGTAGCTAAGACAATAGCCGGATTTATGAATACAAGTGGAGGACATCTGTTCATCGGTATTGATGATGATGGGCAACCATGTGGCTTACAGGAAGATTATGCCACGCTAAAAAAACCTGGCAGAGATGGTTTTGAGCAATACATTATGGAACTAATATCCAATAAGCTGGGAACAAATTTATGTACGTTGGTAGCCGTTTCTTTTTACAAGATCGAGGCATATGATTTCTGCCATCTCGCTATCAAAAGAGCTGGTTCCCCGGTTTATCTTCATGATAACGACCGTTCTCATTTTTTTGTTCGCACGGGCAACGGTACACGTGAGTTGGATATACCTGAGGCACTCAATTATATAGAAGAAAATTTAAATGGTCGTTAATGATGAAAATCAAGTGGTTTATACTTCTGCTAATTGCCTTCAACTCCTCTGTGGTTAAAGGTCAAACGCTTTACAGGACTACTGAAGGGCATATTGTAATGGTTGCTGAAATATATGATGAGCAGGTGATTGCTGAAAGTCATCAACTGTTGATTCAACTGGACTATGACACAAAAGAAATTTCAGGTAAGCTTAACCTGAAAAGCCTGGATGTTGGTAACGGTTTTTTAAGCGAACAGATAAGCCAGCTTGCAAACGATGAATCAATAATCACTTTTTCCGGGAGGATTCCGGTGGATGATTTTATTAGCCAGCCTCATTCGCCTATATCGTTTAACTGGCCTATTAAAATTATAACAGATGAACGGGAATCTCAGGTAGTAATGAATGCCACACTCAAGCATTTTAATGGTGGAGAATCCATTGCATGTTTGCTAAGTGCTACGGGAGATTTATCTACAAAAGAGGTTGGTTTGGCGTCCTTCATTCCGGGGGTTAGTGAGGTATTAAAAGTGCAGTTTACACAAGTGATACTTAGAAAAAACACATTATGAGCGCAATAAAAGAATTAGAAGAAACTCTTGTAATGCATAAGATAAAACCAACAGCCATGCGGCTGCTGGTGCTGGAGTATCTGCTGGATCGGGAGATAGCAGTAAGCCTTACTGATTTATACAGAGACTTTGTGAAATCAGACAGAACAACCATTTACAGAACCTTAAAGGCTTTTCAGGATAATGGTTTGGTGCATAGCATTGATGATGGTACCGGTGTGCCCAAGTATGCTTTATGTGAAGATGGTTGTAAATGTGAAATAGAAAGAGACCTGCATCTGCATTTTCATTGCAGAATTTGTGAGAAAACTAAATGCCTTACCAGTTACAAAATTCCTGAAATTGTCCTTCCGCCTAATCATGAGGCCGAAGAAGCCAATTTGGTTGTAAAGGGCATTTGTTCCCAATGTAAAATTGAAAGCTAATATTATGAGCCAGCAAATTCATTATCAATCTCTATTGGTTTGCCCACACTGTCATCACCAACGTCAGGTAGAAATGCCCCAAGATAGTTGCTTGATTTCGTTTGATTGTGAGCGATGTGATAACATATTACAGCCAAATTCAGGTGATTGCTGTGTTTTCTGTTCTCATGGTTCAGTGCCTTGTCCATCCGTTCAACGGACATTAGAAGGGCATATTAATCTTCAAAAAGGACTTAGAACTGCTTTCATCCTCAGCCTGATAACCATTGGATACAATACTATTGAAGGCCTTGTCTCTACCTTCTTTGGCGCAACAGATGAAACACTGGCCTTATTTGGGTTTGGAGTAGATAGTTTTGCAGAAGTACTCTCTGGAGTAGGAGTTGCCCATATGGTTTGGAGAATGCAGCATCATGAAATAAAGCAACGTGATGATTTTGAGATAACAGCATTGAAAATAACTGGTACAGCTCTGTATCTATTGGTGGCAGGGCTTATTGCAGGTGCTATACTTTCAATTGTTAGCCAGTCCGAGCCACAGACTACCACAGCCGGTGTTATCATTTCAGTGCTTTCTATTGCTACAATGTATTTTCTTTTTAGGGCAAAAATAAAAGTGGGTAAGGAGTTGGAGAGCGAGCCAATCATTTCTGATGCGCAATGCACCAAGACCTGTTTTTACCTGTCTTTTATTCTTCTGGCTTCTAGTCTAATTTATGCTATTTGGCAGATCCCTTATGTGGATGCTGTTGGTAGTCTAGGTATAGCCTGGTATGCATGGAAGGAAGGTAAAGAAGCCTTTGAAAAAGCTAAAACAAAGCGCTTATCATGTGAGAATAGTTGTTGTTAATAAATAAATGAGAAGAATGAAAAAACTACAGATAAAAATACCACTCATCCTGCCCGAAGTGCCGGACGAAAAAGATCAGTGTGTACACAAACTGATCAGCCGTCTTCAGGATACCGAAGGTTTGGAAAAAGTACATGTGGCTGATGAAACCGACAATGGTGTGCCACAACTCTGCTTCCATTATGATCCTGAGGTAATATCAATTAACCGAATCCAAAAACTGGCGGAGCAAACCGGGGCTGAGATCACCAAGAAGTTTGGCCATAAACTCATAGAAGTTGAGGGGATACGGCACACGCGGCATGCCCGTAACGTTGAGCGAAATCTTCGGAGCAAAGAGGGGATTTTGGAAGCTTCTGTCTCAGGTTCCGGCATGGTAAGACTGGAATTTGATACCACCAAAATAGATGAAGCGGAGATACTTAAATCATTAAGGAAAGAAGGTCTTGATATACCCGATACGCAGGTAAGTGCTGAGCGATTTCTTCAGCAAGCCAAGAAATCTGAACAACAGGAAACCCAAGAAAAAGAAGATGAGCATTCACATGAGGAAGGTGAAGATCATGACCACTCACACGGTGGTATTTTCGGCAAAAATACAGAGCTGATCTTTTCCATCATCTGCGGGGCATTGCTTGGAATAGGTTTTGGGCTTTCATATGTAGAAGCTATTCCTTCATGGGTAAGCTTGACGCTCTACATCGCAGCGTATTTCTTTGGAGGCTTTTTTACGGCCAAAGAAGCTATTCAAACAGTTGCCAAAGGTGGCTTTGAGATAGATTTCCTAATGCTGGTTGCTGCTATTGGAGCAGCTATTCTGGGTGAATGGGCAGAAGGTGCCCTGTTGCTGTTCCTGTTCAGCATGGGCCATGCTCTGGAGCATTATGCCATGAACAAGGCCCGTAAATCCATTGCCGCTTTGGCAGAACTGGCTCCTAAAACCGCCTTGCTCAAGAGAAATGGAAAAACAGAAGAAGTAGGTATAGAAGAACTGAGCATTGGAGACATCATCATAGTGAAGCCTAATAGTAAAATTTCTGCTGATGGTGTGGTAGTAGATGGTCGGAGTAGCGTAAATCAAGCACCTATTACCGGGGAAAGTGTGCCCGTAGATAAAGAACCTGTAGATGATCCCGATAAAGACTGGTCACAGGAAAAAGACATTAAGGACGAGAACCGTGCCTTTTCCGGTACGATCAATGGCAATAATACACTGGAAATCAAAGTGATCAAAGTAGCGAAGGACTCTACGCTCTCCCGCCTGGTGAAACTGGTGAATGAAGCCCAGACCCAGAAATCGCCTACCCAGCAACTTACAGACAAATTTGAGAAATACTTTGTGCCTGCTGTATTGGTACTGGTAGTATTGCTCCATTTTGCTTTTCTGGTCATTGACGAGACCTTTAGCGAAAGCTTCTACCGCGCCATGGCCGTACTGGTAGCTGCGAGCCCTTGTGCTTTGGCTATCGCCACCCCGAGTGCGGTGCTCAGTGGAGTAGCCCGGGCAGCCAAAAGTGGGGTACTTATCAAAGGTGGCCGCCCATTGGAAGATTTAGGCGTACTTACTGCCCTGGCTTTTGATAAGACCGGCACACTAACAGAAGGTAAGCCTAAGTTAACGGAGGTGGTAGCCTTGGAGGATGTGAAAGAAGAAGAACTACTGAGAATAGCAGTTGCGGTAGAGGGTCTTAGTGATCACCCACTGGCAAAGGCCGTAGTGCGTGACGGGAAGGAGCGACTGAAGGGTGCTGACATACCTGAGGCGAAAGACCTGGAGGCAGTGCTTGGGAAAGGGATCAAAGCCACATTGGGAAGTGACAAAGTCTACATTGGCAACCTGGACCTGTTTGAGTCGCTGGATGAAAAGAAGCCATCAAAGGAAATAGAAGAAAAAGTAAAATCCTTAGAGTCTGATGGCAATACTACCATGCTCATCCGGCAGAATGACGATTACATAGGCATCATCGCCCTGATGGATACGCCAAGAGAAGAAGCGAAAAATACCTTAGCGCAACTGAAAAAGATCGGCATCAAACGCATGATCATGCTCACCGGTGACAATCAGAAAGTGGCCGATGCGGTAGCCAAAGAAATCGGTCTCACGGATGCCTGGGGCAGTTTGCTGCCGGAAGAAAAAGTAGAAGCCATTAAAGAGCTTAGACAAAAAGAAGACAAAGTAGCCATGGTTGGCGATGGTGTGAATGATGCCCCGGCCATGGCCAACAGTACCGTAGGAATAGCCATGGGAGCAGCAGGAAGTGATGTGGCTCTGGAAACAGCCGACATTGCCCTGATGGCCGACAAGCTGGAAACCTTGCCTTTTGCTATCGGTTTAAGCAGAAAGGCCAAAGGCATTATCAAGCAAAATCTTTGGGTTAGTCTGGGAATAGTGGCTTTGCTCATTCCTTCAACCATTTTTGGTCTGGCCAATATCGGTATTGCAGTGCTTATTCATGAAGGTTCAACCTTGGTGGTAGTCTTTAATGCGTTGAGGTTGTTGGCTTATAAGAAGTAGAGTTGGTTAAAGTTGGCAAAGGGAGAAGTTGGCAGTTGGCAAGGGATATTTGGCGAAGTGAGGACAACTTTTGCCAACTCGTCAACTGCCTGTTACCAACTTAAAATGATGGAAAGAAACAGAACAACTAACAATATGAAAGAGATCAAGACAAAGAAAGTAAAGGCAGGTACTTATGGCAGGTAGTTTTCGTGATTTGACTGTTTTCAAGAAAGCATTTTCGCTGGCGATGGGGGTGTTTGAGCTTACTAAGAAATTTCCATGCGAAGAGAAGTATGCGCTGACTGATCAATTAAGAAGATCTTCACGATCAGTATGTCGGGCTATTGGCGAAGGATATAGAAAACGGCAATATCCAAAGCACTTCTCAAGTAAAATGAGTGATGCAGATATGGAAAACTCTGAAACTCAGATTTCTCTTGATTTTGCTTTAGCCTGCCAATATATATCGGAAGGAAAGCGAAATGAACTTGTTGTTAAATCAGAAGAGGTAGGCCGAATGCTCAACCATATGATTGAAAACCCTGAAAAATATAAACCAAGAAATAAATGACGGTATTGTCAACTGCTATTTGCCTATTGCCAACTTTTTTTGGCCAATTAAACTAACAGGTAAACAAAAAAAATACATGAAGAAAAGCACATTCATAATAACAAAAATGGACTGCCCCTCAGAGGAGCAAATGATCCGCATGAAGCTGGAACCTCTCAGCCAGGTAAAGCACCTGGAGTTTGACATTCCGGCACGTAAGCTGGAAGTATTTCATCAGGATGAAGTACTGCCTATACAAAATACCATCAGTGAACTAAACCTCAGTGATCAACTCCAAGGTACTTCTGAGGCAGAAATGCCCCTTGCCGAGCGGCTTACTTATACCATTGAAGACAAGGGAGAGGGCTCAGGCGCTATACGCATGTCATGGGAGAAGCTAAGTGTTTCCCTTCCATTTAAAACAGATTAACCACTATAATTTTTTCTCATGGAAAAGCATAATCACGAACATCACAAGCATCATACACACGAGGATCACCAAAGGAACCAATCATCAGATCATCAAACCACCAGCAAATCAGATCATCAGCATGGACACCACGACCATCATGCCATGATGATCGAAGATTTCAAAAAGCGTTTTTGGATATCTCTGGTGCTCACTGTGCCAATCCTTGCATTGTCTCACATGATCCAACAATTACTGGGATTTGAGCTGACCTTTTTTGGTGATCAGTACGTCCTTTTTGGGCTTTCCACTATTGTCTTCTTTTATGGGGGCTGGCCTTTTCTCAAAGGACTTTGGGACGAGCTGAAAGACAAAAACCCCGGCATGATGACCCTGATTGCAGTGGCCATAACCGTGGCTTACGTGTACAGCTCGGCCGTGGTGTTTGGTTTGGAAGGGATGGACTTCTTCTGGGAGCTGGTCACACTGATTGTCATCATGCTGCTGGGGCACTGGATCGAAATGAAATCGGTAATGGGAGCATCAAGGGCACTTGAATTGCTGGTGCAAATGATGCCTTCCGAAGCGCACCTGGTACATGGAGACCAAATCAAGGACATCAAAGTGGATGAACTAAAAAAAGAAGACATCATCCTGATAAAAGCCAATGAGAAAATACCTGCGGACGGCACAGTGGTGGATGGGGAAAGCCACCTGGACGAAAGCATGCTCACCGGTGAGAGCAAGCCGGTGAAAAAATCCAAAGGAGACCAGGTAATTGGCGGATCGGTGAATGGCAGTCAATCCATCAAGGTAAAGGTGTCCAAAACCGGCAAAGAGAGCTACCTCAACAAAGTGATCACGCTGGTTGAAGAAGCTCAGAAAGCCAAATCGAAAACTCAAAACCTGGCCAATGTTGCCGCAAGATGGCTCACTTTCATCGCCATTGGTGCGGGTACTATTACGTTGTTTACCTGGATCAGCTTGGGTAAACCACTTGATTTTGCCCTTGAACGAATGGTGACCGTCATGGTTATTTCCTGTCCACACGCATTGGGTTTGGCCATTCCATTGGTCGTAGCAATTTCCACAGCTGTTTCCGCAAGCAAAGGCTTGCTAATCCGTAACCGTACCGCTTTTGAAAATGCCCGGAAAATTACTGCAATGGTATTTGACAAGACCGGGACTCTGACCGAAGGGAAGTTTGGGGTTTCACGATATGAGAGTCTGACGGATGATATAGACAAAGAAGAGCTATTGGCCTTTGCCGCTTCGTTGGAGCAGCAGTCCGAGCATCCAATTGCTCAAGGCATTGTGAAAGTAGCGAAAGAGGCAGGTCTGACATTGAAAAAGGTTGAAAATTTTGAATCGCTGACGGCCAAGGGCATTCAGGGCAAGATCGATGGACAAAACTGGAAAGTGGTCAGCCCAAGGTACCTGAAGGAAAACAAAATAGAGATACCAGAAAAAGCTGGCTCTGATGCAGCTGAAACCATAGTGTTTGCCCTCAGGGAAGAAAAACTTATTGGGTTCATTGCCCTGTCGGATAAGATCAGGGAAGAAAGCTCCAAGGCCATCGAAACGCTTCGGGAAAAAGGTATGAAACTGTATATGGCCACTGGTGACAATGAGAAAACGGCCAAAGCAGTAAGCGATAAACTTGGGCTGGATGGCTACTATAGCGAGGTGCTTCCACACCAAAAAGTAGAGATTATCAAGAAGCTTCAGAAGGAAGGCCACTTTGTGGCTATGACGGGTGATGGGGTAAATGATGCCCCTGCATTGGCACAAGCCAATGTGGGCATTGCTGTAGGTTCCGGTACCGATGTGGCTGCCGAGACAGCCGATATCATATTGGTCAACAGCAACCCAAAAGACATTGCCAACCTGGTACTGTTTGGCAGGGCCACTTACAACAAAATGATCCAGAACCTCGCTTGGGCTACCGGCTACAACGCGATTGCATTGCCGCTGGCCACAGGCTTTATTCCAGGTCTGGTGATCAGTCCTGCAATAGGTGCAGTATTCATGAGCCTGAGTACGGTCATTGTGGCCATTAATGCGCAATTGCTGAAAAGGAAGATGTTGTTATAACGCTGCTATTTTTTTGAAATAAGGATAGTGCAATGGTAGTGAAAAAAAATGCACTACCCTTGCACCTTAATTTTGCGTATATTTGCGGGCAAATGAATTCCATCTTATCCATATTGTTTAGTTTTCTGTTCCTGATGGGACCTACTATGGATTTATGCTGTGAACTGCAAAAACTTCCCAACCTTTTTGATCACTACGAAGAACATCAGGAATTTGATGGGGATTCATTTTTGGATTTTTTGGCTGAAGATTATTTCAATGATACGGGTGATGCTCAAGGGCACCACGATGATTCTGATCACGATGATCTACCCTTTCATGGCCAGCACCAGTGCTGTCACGTCCACATTTTCATGACCCCTTTACTGGGGCAGCCAGAAATAGCCACTTTACACTTTTCTACCCAAACCAAGGGTAGTCATTATAATTTTTCTCTTTGTTCTGAGTACTCAGAATCTTCTTTCCAGCCCCCCAAGGCCTGATTTACCGGACACTTTAATATGAGCCTTTTACTTCATTGCACTGCGCAATGAAGTAAAGATTTAGTCTTTTTATTGCCGTCCGGCATCCCTCCGATGGGCATTTTCGCCCCATTCAATTCATTAAAATCAGGATTCAAAATGCAAAATAAATGCTGGATAAAATCATTCAATTTTCGGTCAAGAACAAACTGATCATTGGCCTGCTTACGCTAGGCCTGGTCATTTGGGGAGGCTACTCACTGACGAGGCTTCCCATTGATGCCGTACCGGATATTACCAATAACCAGGTACAGGTCATAACCACTTCCCCTTCGCTGGCCGCTGAGGAGGTAGAACGTTTAATCACTTTCCCAATAGAGATCACCATGGCCACCATCCCGGAGCTGGACGAAATCCGTTCTTTCTCCCGCTTTGGGCTGTCGGTGGTGACCATTGTGTTTAAAGAAGATGTGGACGTGTATTGGGCACGTCAGCAGGTAAACGAACGCCTGGCCGATGTGCAAGCCCAAATCCCACCGGGAGTCGGTCAACCGGGCATGGCTCCCATTACCACTGGGTTGGGCGAAATCTACCAATATGTGGTAGGTACCGAACCCGGCTATGAAGATCAATATGATGCCCGTGAACTACGAACCATTCAGGACTGGATAGTTCGCAGGCAGTTGCTGGGTACGCCCGGTGTTGCCGATGTAAGTAGCTTTGGTGGCTATCTCAAGCAGTACGAAATCGCCATAGACCCGGACAGGCTCAAGGCCATGAACGTCTCCATTGCAGATATTTTTCAGGCTTTGGAAGAAAACAATGAAAACACCGGAGGTGCTTATATCGAGAAAAACCTCAATGCCTACTTTATCCGAAGTGAAGGCTTGGTGGGCGACTTGGACGACATCCGAAACATGCTTGTTAAAAGCAATGAAGATGGTATCCCTGTCCTCATAAAAGATGTGGCCAAAGTACAGCTTGGTAGTGCCGTTCGATATGGAGCTACTACCCGCAATGGTGAAGGCGAGGTAGTTAGTGCCATTGTGATGATGTTGAAAGGAGAAAACTCAGCTGAAGTTATCGAGAACGTAAAAAGCCGGATTGCGGAAATCCGCAAAACATTGCCGGAAGGCGTTACAATAGAACCATTTCTCGACCGCACCAAACTGGTCGATACCGCCATAGGGACGGTAACCAAAAACCTGACTGAAGGGGCTTTAATTGTGATTTTCGTACTGCTCTTGTTGTTGGGCAACCTCCGGGCAGGTCTCATAGTTGCTTCGGTCATTCCCCTTGCGCTCATCTTCGCCTTTGGCATGATGAACCTCTTTGGCGTGTCGGGTAATCTGATGAGCCTCGGGGCAATTGACTTTGGCCTCATTGTGGACGGAGCGGTGATCATTGTTGAAGCCACACTGCACCACTTAGGTTTGCTAAAGCTGGGCAGGAAACTCACCCAGCAGGAAATGGACATGGAAGTGTATCAATCTGCCAGCAAGATCCGAAATTCAGCCGCATTCGGGGAAATCATCATTTTAATCGTTTATCTCCCCATTTTGGCTTTAGTGGGTGTAGAAGGCAAGATGTTCGGCCCAATGGCGCAAACCGTAAGCTTTGCCATTCTTGGGGCTTTTATTCTTTCACTCACTTATGTGCCCATGATGTCAGCACTTGTACTAAGCAAAAAAACTAAATACAAGCCCAATATTTCCGATAAGATCATGGCCTTTTTTCACCGCCTCTACGATCCTGCCATCCGATGGGCCATGCACAAACGACCACTGATGTTAGGTGTTGCACTTGGATTGTTTGGGGTATCGCTTTGGGTATTTTCCAATATGGGCGGTGAGTTTGTACCTACCCTGGAGGAGGGCGACTTTGCCGTTGAGACCAGGGTAATTACCGGAAGCTCTCTTCAAAATACCATACAGGCTACTACCCAGGCAGAGAAGATTTTATTGGAACAGTTTCCCGAAGTGAAGCAGGTGGTCTCAAAGGTTGGCGCTGGTGAAATCCCTACCGATCCTATGCCCGTGGAAGCTGCTGACATGATGGTGATTCTGAAAAACAAAGATGAATGGGTTTCAGCCTCTAACCGGGAAGAATTGGCCAACAAAATGGCCGAAGCATTGGAGGTCATTCCGGGAGTTACTTTTGGATTTCAACAACCCATCCAGATGCGTTTTAACGAACTCATGACAGGGGTTCGTCAGGATGTAGCGGTTAAGATATATGGAGAGGATCTCAATGAGCTTTCGGAGTATGCCGAACAGATAGGACGGCTGGCTTCTGGTGTGGAAGGAGCTGAGGATTTGTACATAGAAGAGGTAACTGGTGTACCGCAAATTGTCATTAATTACAAACGAGACCAACTGGCCAAGTATGGCCTGAGCATTCGGGATGTAAACCGTTCGGTACAGGCAGCCTTTGCCGGGGCTTCAGCCGGACTGGTATATGAAAATGAAAAGCGTTTTGACCTGGTGGTCAGATTGGATAAGACCAACAGGGAGGATGTAGAGTCCGTTCGGAACCTTTACATCGCCCGCAAAGATGGGCACCAAATACCGCTCTACCAGGTGGCCGAAGTGGAAATCCAGGAAGGCCCTTACCAAATCCAGCGAGACGACACCCGCAGACGGATCATTGTAGCTTTCAATGTACGTAACCGGGATGTAGAAAGCATAGTAACCGAGCTTCAGCAGAAAATTGATGAATCGGTGGTATTTGCTCCTGGCTATACCGTTTCTTACGGTGGCCAGTTTGAAAACCTCGTGGAAGCCCGTGAACGACTCTCCTTTGCCGTGCCGTTGGCCCTTCTATTGATTTTTGTATTGCTCTATTTCACCTTCGGTTCTATTAAACAGGGTATCCTCATTTTTACAGCCATCCCACTTTCTGCTATTGGTGGCATCTTCGCTTTATGGCTCAGGGATATGCCTTTCAGTATTTCGGCAGGCGTTGGTTTCATCGCTTTGTTTGGGGTAGCGGTGTTGAATGGGATAGTGCTCATCAGCGAGTTCAATCACCTGAAAAAAGAGGGCATCTCCGATATTTTCGAGCGGATTTACAAAGGGACAAGTGTACGTCTGCGCCCGGTAATCATGACGGCTGCCGTGGCTTCCCTGGGCTTTCTGCCTATGGCGCTTTCCCAATCGGGCGGTGCGGAAGTACAACGTCCACTGGCCACTGTGGTAATTGGCGGCTTAATTACGGCTACCTTCTTAACGCTTGTGGTGCTGCCCATCCTTTACTACTATTTTGAAAGAGGAATAAAAGTAAAACCGGGAGCAGTAGCACCTTTGTTGATCATCGGCCTGCTTTTCTTCCAGTTTACGGAAGTAAAGGCGCAGGAATCACCGGCCAACTACCAATCGCTGGATGAGGCGATTCAAATAGCTATACAGAACAATCCTAACCTGAAAGCAGCAGACCTGCAAACCCAGCAGGAACGGGCGCTAAAAGGGGCAAGTTGGAATCTGTCTAAGACCAGTTTCAGCCTCACGCACGGGCAGTACAACAGTATTTACAATAATGACAACCAGTTCAATATTTCACAATCCATAGCCTTTCCAACGGTTTATACCAACCAAAGCAAGTTGGCCAAAGCGAGAATGGAAGCAAGCGAATGGCGAAAAAGTGCTACGCAAAATGAACTGGTGCAGCAGGTAAAGGCAACCTGGTATTTCCTCTGGCTGGAGAAAAGCAAAAGACAACTGTTACTGGAGCAGGACAGCATTTACCAACGCTTCGTAAGGGCTGCCGCCCTTCGCTACGAAACAGGGGAAAGCAACCTGTTGGAAAAGGCCACAGCCGAATCGCAGGTAGCTGAAATCAAGGCTATGTTACAGCAAAACCAGTCAGATATTGAAATTTACCAGACACAGCTGCAAACCCTGCTTAACCTGGAAAATCCAGTGGACATCACAGTTGGCAAGCTCGAAGTACGGGAAAGCACTGTCCTTCTTGATACCACAAGTATTGCCAACAACCCTACCCTGGCATGGTTCCGGCAACAAATAGAAGTAGCCGAAAGGGAAAAGTCGGTGGAAAAGTCAAGGCTGCTACCCGACCTGACAATGGGGTACTTCAATCAGTCGCTGAACGGCCCTAATCAAGATCTGGATGGCAATCCGGTCACTTTCTCTTCCAGCGACCGCTTCACAGGTTTTCAGGTGGGTATAGCCATTCCCCTTTTTGGAGCAAAGGCACAAGGCTCGGTCATCAAAGCTGCTGAACTCAGAAAACAGGAAAGTGAGGCAAGGCTGCAAGCTATAACCAATGAACTGCAAGGCAGATTCAGGTCGCTCTTTCAGCAGTACCAAAAGTTTCAAACCAGTCTGGATTATTACGAGCAAAACGCCCTGCCTCAGGCAGAGCTAATTCTTAAACAAGCGCAAAAGGGGTTTGAAAGCGGGGAAATTGGCTATGTGGAATACATCCAGGGACTCAATCGTGCTTTAACTGTCCGGTTCAACTACCTGGACATCCTCAACCAACACAACCAGACCATTATCGAGATCGAGTTCATTTCAGGCGTTCAATAAAAAAGAAATCAAAAATGAAAAATACATTCAAATACATCAGCAAAATTTCAATGGCTCTCTTTTTAGGATTGGCCATAGTATCCTGTGGATCACAAACTGAGGAGACCGCAGAGGAGCATCACGAAGAAGGTGAAAATACAGTGGAACTTTCGCAGGCGCAATTTGAGCAGGCAGGTATTAAAATAGGAAAGGTAGAACAGCGGATTATTGGCTCAGAACTTCGGGTCAACGGAGTGATTGAAGTACCTCCGCAAAGCAATGTCTCCATCAACATGCCCTATGGCGGGTTTGTGAAATACACCGAAATGCTACCGGGCAGCAAAGTGAAGAAGGGCCAGCTACTGGTAGTGATTCAAAACCCGGAGTTCATCCAGTTTCAGCAGGATTACCTGGAAAGCCTCGCCAACCGGGACTTTCTGAAAGCGGAGTTCGAACGTCAAGAGGAATTGTACAAGGAGAAAGTGGCTTCCGGCAAGAACTATCAGCAGGCGAAAAGCGACTATCTGGCCAATGAAGCCCGTATCAAAAGCATGGAGGAAAGGCTGAAATTAATCGGCTTCAGCATCCCCAAGATCAAAGAAGGTACCGTTTCTGCGTCCGTCAACATCTATTCTCCGCTAACAGGCGCTGTTCGTGAGGTGTTCACCAATGTGGGCAAATACATCAACCCACAGGACGTGATCATGGACATTACCAACTCGGAAGACCTGCACGTGGAACTCACCGTTTATGAGAATGATGTACCACGGGTCAAAGAAGGTCAGCGCATCCGTTTTGCCCTGGCGAATGCTCCCGATGAGTGGCGGGAGGCCGAAGTATTCCTGGTGGGCAGTGGAGTTAGGGAAGACCGTTCGGTAACTGTGCACGGACATTTGAAACAAATGTATGAAGATTTGAAACCAGGTATGTATGTGGCGGCCAAAGTGGAAACTGATAGCAATGAAGTCTGGGCTGTTCCGGAGGAATCCATTGTGCGGTTCGGGGGCAAGCACTATGTTTTTGCATACGCAGGCGAAAAATCAGAAAACGATGAAACCGTGCACGATTTTGAAATGCTGGAAGTCATCAAGGGATATACCGAAGACGGTTATACACAGATTTCGTTGGCCGATACAGCGGAGGACTTGAGCAACATTCAACTGGTCACCAAAGGTGCCTTCACCTTGTTGGCTAAAGCCAAAAATACCGAAGAAGAAGGAGGAGGACACGGGCATTAAAATGAAGGACACGTATGATCAAGGAACTCGAAAATAAACTCAAAGAAAAGGACATCCGACCAACAGCCATGCGGCTGTTGGTGCTGGAAGCCCTGACCAGTCAGGAGGCGGCCATCAGCCTTTCTGACCTGGAAAAAGCTTTTGAAAAGTCAGACAGGGTGACACTATTCCGCACCCTGAAGACCTTTCAGGAAAATGGACTGGTACACAGTATAGATGACGGTACCGGAGCACCTAAATACGCCTTATGCGAAGAAGGCTGTGAATGCAATATTGAACGGGATTTGCACGTACATTTCCATTGCCGGGTATGCAGTGAAACCTTCTGTTTGCCCAAGTACAAAATCCCTGAAATTGACCTGCCCGGTAAGTTCATAGGTGAAGAAGCCAACCTGGTGGTAAAGGGTATTTGTTCACAATGTAAAAAAAGCAATTAAAAAAATGAGATGTTATTCTATACTTATACTCACAGTATCTCTATGTCTGGTGAATTTGACGGGTTTTTCTCAGAGTGAAAATAAAAACTTCCAGACCACCATTCATTTGCTGGACTATATTTCAAGGGATTATACCGCAGCAGTGCAAAATGGCGAAGTAATAGACGAAGCAGAGTTTGCTGAAATGCAGGAATTCAGCGATAAAGTGTATTTACTCATTGAAGAAAGTAATCTGCCGCAGAATAACAAGCTGCTTATTCTGTCACAGTTAAAAGAATTAGGTAAGCAGATAGAAAAAAAAGCTCCGCATAAAAGTATTAACGCCTTAGCCCAACAGGCCAGACGAGACATTATCAAAACTACCGATCTTAAAACAGCTCCCCTTGTTTGGCCGAACCTGGAAAATGGGAAGAGCTTGTATGTACAACATTGCACACCATGTCATGGAGAGAATGGAGGCGGAGACGGTAAGTTGGCGGCAGGCTTAAAACCGGCTCCTACCAATTTTCTCAATGCCAACCTGATGCAGGAAATATCGCCCTTTCAGGCATATAACACGATAAAACTGGGTGTGGAAGGCACTGCCATGCAAAGTTTTGCCACCTTATCCGATAAAGAGATCTGGGACCTGGCATTTTATATAAAAGCTCTCCGCTTTACACCTCAAGCTGACCAAAATAGCGAGCTGCAACAGAAGTTTGATCAGGCAAACAATACAGTGAATTTAGAGGAGGTGGCTACCCTTTCCGATGTGGAATTGATCAAACGTCTGAGCAATGATGATAGCGCTGACAATGAGCTGTTGTTAACCGCACTGAGAACACAATCTCCCGGGGATAATGCCCAAAAATATTCGCTTGATAAAGCAAGAAATTATTTAAAAAGTGCCTTACAAAATTATACTTCCGGCAGCTACTCCTCTGCACGTGAAGATGCCCTGGCAGCTTACCTGGAGGGTATTGAGCCTTCGGAGGCAAGGCTAAAGGCCAATGCCCCCACTTTTACGGCCAGTCTGGAGCAGCAAATGTTTAAGATCCGTGAGGTAATCGAAAAAAAAGGTGACAAAGCACAAGTTGAGAAGGAAATTGACAATGGTCTTGCCATGCTGCGTCAGGCAGAGGAAATGATGCAGGACAAAAAACTTAATTATTGGCTGTCTTTTGCATTGTCAGCTTCCATTATGCTGCGGGAGGGACTGGAAGCATTTTTGATCCTGGCTCTCATTCTGGCCCTCATTCGCTCATCAAGACTAAAAAAGGCTTTACCCTGGGTACACGGAGGGTGGATAACCGCCATCCTGTTAGGAGTGGCCGGATGGTTTTTTTCCGATTGGGTGATTGGTATAAGTGGTAAAAACCGGGAGATCATGGAAGGAATGATTTCGCTGGTGGCTGTAATCGTCCTGGCCTTCGTAGGATTCTGGTTGCATGACCACTCACATGCTAAAAATTGGAAAAAGTTTATCGAAGAAAAAATAAGCAAACAGCTAAAAAAAGACAAAATGTTTGGTATTGCTTTTTTCTCCTTTATGGTTGTGTTTCGTGAAGCCTTCGAATCCATTTTGTTTTTACAGGCTATCAGCCTGGAAACGCAACCGGCTCATCAATCATCTATTGGTTTGGGTGTTTTGGCTGCTTTTGTAATGATCTCCCTGTTTGCAATCCTGTTTGTAAGGTATTCTAAGAAGATACCTGTTCGGCAGTTGTTTCGCTATTCGGCCTGGGCAATTACCCTATTGGCATTGATCCTGATCGGTAAGGGCGTTCATTCCATTCAGGAAGCCGGCTGGCTATCCGTTACCGGTTTTCCTGTATCGGTGAGTGTAGATTGGCTGGGAATATATCCCACTATTGAAACGATATCGGCACAAGTAGTGCTGCTGTTGCTTATGCTCTTGCTCTATTATTTAAGTTATCGAAGGGTTCGATTGATTTCAGTTTAAAAAATTTAAACAAAGTAACTGTATATGACACAACGAAATGTATCCTTGATCTTATTATTAATACTCTCAAGTATTACATCTTTTGCCCAAACAAAAGTAAATGGAAGAGTGGTTGACATTGAGGATAAACAACCGCTTATTGGCGCTCAAATTGTTGTTGAATCTAAAGGCGTTGGTACAGTAGCTGATGAATCGGGATTTTTTGAGATCAAACTTCCCGTGGGCTCAAATACGATCAAAATTAAATATTTGGGCTATGAGACGAAATCCCTTTCCGTCAATAACAGCGCAGCTGATTTGGGAATAATAGCTCTGGCAAGAGCCAGTACAGCTTTAGATGAAGTCATCGTAAGTTCATCATCCAATAATTTTAAAGAGGAATTCAAAGGGAGTAATTTCAGAATAAGTCCGATCGCCCTGAAAAACATCAATCCATTGAGTACGGAAGAAGTACTTCGGACGGTACCAGGCGTAAACATTGTGGGCGATATGGGACTTTCCAACCGCCCAAATATTAGCATCAGAGGTTCATGGGGAAGGCGCTCAAAGAAAGTATTGCTTTTGGAAGACGGCACACCTTCTGCACCTGCACCCTACATCGCCCCCGGAGCTTATTACAATCCTGTGAGCGACCGTATTACTTCCATTGAAGTATATAAAGGTGCGGATATGTTGCGGTACGGTCCAAACAATATGTATGGTGCTGTCAATTACATTACCGCTTTGCCCCCTCAGAAACCTGAATTGCGAATGAAGTTGATTGGCGGTCAACGAAATTATCAAACAGGCTTGCTGTCTTATGGCGGTACCTGGAACAATCTAGGGGCATTAGTCGAGGGCGTTTACAAAAAGTTTGACGGTTTTACCGATAATTCTTCGGTAGAAGTGCTGAACCTGAACGCAAAAATCTTTGCCAAACTATCCGAAAACCAATCACTGTATTTTAAAGTGAGTGGCCAATTTGAGGATAATCAGGCTTCGTTGAGTTCACAAACTCCTTTTACTTTTGAAACTGACCCCACACAAAATCCTTTGGATGCTGATCAGTTCACTATGAGGAGGTATGGGTTGGACATTATCCATAAATGGCTTTCCAAAAGCAATTTAAGCTTCACCTCAAAAATATACGCATCCGACTTTGAACGGGATTGGTGGCGACAGATTACGGCAAAGGTGAAAGCTTCCGAAGTTAGAGATTATGTCGGAGATGCCATTTTCAACCACCGTTACAGCTATTTGAATGGAGAATCATTTGAAGAGGAGGATTACGTCATTGTTGGAAGGGTCCTGAATGGTCGGGAAAGCACCACAGATAGTCGTTGGACGTACACCGTTTCGGGATTTAAAGAAACCATGAGCTATGATTGGCAAGCATTCGGTGAAAAGCAACGCCTGGAAGCAGCTATCAATTTGCACCGTGAAACCTTCAAAGACCGATTTTTGGTTACCGACAGCAGTCGGTGGGCAAGAAATGGAACTGCGACTACCGATTTATGGTATCGCCTTTGGTCGGTCAATGGTTTTATCCGAAATGAATTTAATATCGGAAAATGGGGTATTACCCCTATCCTTCGATTGGAGTACGTGGATATGTACCGCCAAAATTTATTAGCCCTTGCCCAAAACCCGAACATAAACAGTACGGAAGAAGGAAGAGAGCCGAATGTTTACACCCAATTTTTACCAGGTATCACCATAGATTACCGCATTAGAAATGGGGAGTTTTATGGAAGTATCTATCAAGGAATGATAGCCCCATCCAAGGTATTTGGGTTTTTGGTGGAACAAGACGGTGTTGTTACGAATCCGCTCGCAGGGCAAAGCATCAACATCGAACCCGAATTGGCGTGGAACAGGGAAATCGGTTGGCGCGGAAATTTATGGGACAATCGCATTGACGGGCAACTCACCTACTTTAACAATACCAGCCGGAATTTTTATGCAGGCGGACGAAATGAAGTGTTTGAAGAATTGGGTAAAATTAATGTGCAAGGGTTGGAGGTTGCTCTTGGTGCGGAACTTTTCAATATCAACCAGCACCAACTTCGTCTTTTTGGAAATATCAATGTGATGCAGTCGAAAGTGTTGAAAGGTAGATTGGTTGACAAAGATCTTTTTTCGCAAGTCATCCACAGTACGGCCACCCAAAACGAGTATATCGATAAAGTAAACGACAACAGAAGTGCCTATGAGGTATATGTTTCGGACGGTTCGGGAGGTGAAGTATTACTTACTGATAAAACAATAGATCCAGCTGATTTTCAGAACATAACGAAAAGCGTTATCCGCTTTGGAGAGGACGGCATTTCAGATGCCGAAGCACCCTATACACCCAGATGGAACGCAAGCATTGGTTTGAACTATGATTTCCAAAACCTATCCGTTGGGGTCAGCGGACATTTCGTAAGTGAGCAATTCACCGAGTTCCACAATTTTAGCAACGAGTCTGCCGATGGGGCAATCGGAAAACTGCCAGCCTATCATTCGATAGATGCCTACGTGAACTATGATTTTATATTGGGCAAAAAACTGAATATGACGACTTTTATTAACGGGAAAAACATAACCAATGAGATTTATCGGGCTTCCCGATTGAACCGGGCTACATCAGGAATATTCGGAGGTGGATTCAGGCAAATTATTGCTGGCGTTAATTTGAGGATATGAAATGACCGATAGATTATAAAAAACCAGTAAAATATAACTTTAAAAGTGAGGAGACCAGAAGAAATACTTCAGGATCATGCGATTGTTCCGACTATTGCGTGTATCGAGGTGATTGAATACATTATTAATAAGAAAACTGCTTGTAGCTTGAAAGAACTGCAACAAGCTCTGGCTACCAGGATCCAACAGGAAAAGCCAGTAAATAAAACAACTTTCTACCGGACAATAGATCTTTTTGAAGAGAAAGGAATAGTACACAAGATTGATGATGGAACCGGAACTGCAAAATATGCAATTACAAAACAGGAACTGAAGGATTGGCATTTTCACTTTCATTGCTTAGAGTGCGGAGAGACATTTTGCCTGGCTGAAATAATTCCCAAGCGACTTTTGGAAATCGGAAAAAATTATCAGGTTAAAGAGGCCAATTTAGTACTACGAGGTATATGTGAAAAGTGTAATCAAACATATATAAAATGAAAAAATCCACCTTCCATATCAGCAAAATGGACTGCCCCTCAGAGGAGCAGATGATCCGCATGAAGCTGGAACCTTATACTGAGGTAAAGCAGCTTTCATTTGATATACCAAATCGTAAACTCGAGGTATATCACACAGAAAACCTTGACAAAATTCATCAGGCCATTAAAATGAAGCCGTACTCCCAATGGCTCCAGACAATAACCAATGAGCACAAAAGCATTTATCGAAAACGAGATTGAATTTTAGATATAAACCAAGCCGAATATGACCACCTTACTCACCGGTACCATCATGCTCAGCCTCCTGCACGGTCTGATCCCCAGCCACTGGCTGCCTGTGCTGGCACTGAAAGAAAAGTTTGGCTGGCAAGGTAGCAAGACGGTTCGCATTGCGGCTATGGCAGCTTTGGCTCATTCGCTGAGTACCTTTCTGCTGGGCGTGTTTCTGGGCTTATTCAGCCTTTCACTGGCAGAAACGCTTAACAGTTACACCCGTTGGGTCATTCCTGCTTTGCTCATTGCCATAGGGTTCTATTTCATCATCCAACACCACAGACACCATCATTTTCACTTCAATGAAAAGCAAAAGCTGGACCAGGCCGGAGCAACACAAGTAGTGACCTTGCTGGTATTTATGATGTTTCTTTCCCCCTGCCTGGAAATTGAAGCCTACTTTCTGATGGCAGGGACTCATGGATGGCCGATGATCCTGACCGTGGGCTTGCTCTACACCATCGTTTCCGTGTTAGGGATCACCTTTTGGGTGTACCTCGCCCAGAAAGGCCTGCACCGTTTCAACTGGCACAGGCTGGAGCATAATACCGGGCTGGTTTCGGGGTGCATCCTCATTGTCACGGGCATCATTTCCTTTTTCACACATTAAAACAGACAAGCGTATGACTAATACTAACAATATAGACAACAAAGCCTGCTGCAGCACCGACCAGCATCCGGACAAACCAAAAAAGCAGGAGGAAAAAACCTCCTCCAGTTTCCTGCAAACCTGGGGAAGTGGTATTGTAAGCCTTGTCATTCTGCTTGCAGGAATAGCCGCTGATCAATGGGGACAGCCTGCATTTTTCCAGGGATGGATCCGCATAGGCTGGTATGTGCTGGCCTATTTGCCTGTGGGTTGGCCGGTATTGGTCAAAGGCTGGAAGTCCATACTGAAAGGTGATGTGTTCACTGAATTTTTCCTCATGGGCATAGCCACTCTGGGAGCTTTTGCCATAGGCGAATATCCTGAGGCGGTGGCGGTGATGCTTTTCTATGCCATCGGGGAGCTGTTTCAGGATGCAGCAGTGAACAGGGCCAAACGCAACATCAAAGCCCTGCTGGACATACGCCCGGATTCGGCCTCTGTATATAGAAGCGGGCAAATGGTGTCCGTACACCCGGAAGAAGTACAAATTGGGGAAACCATACAGGTGAAACCCGGAGAAAAAGTACCGCTCGATGGGGAAATGATCAGTGAAAAAAGCAGCTTCAATACTTCCGCCCTGACTGGTGAAAGTAAACCTGCCACCTACAACAAAGGAGAAAATGTGCTGGCTGGGATGGTGAATCTCGACAGGCTGATTGAGCTGAAAGTAACCAGACGGTTCAACGAAAGTTCACTTGCCCGCATCTTGGAGCTGGTGCAGAACGCCACCGCCCGCAAGGCAAAAACCGAGCAGTTCATCCGTAAGTTTGCACGGGTTTACACACCCATTGTTACCTTTCTGGCAGTGGGATTGACCTTCCTGCCTTACTTTTTTGTAGAAAACTATGTGTTTGAAGACTGGCTTTACCGGGCATTAATCTTTTTGGTGATCTCATGTCCCTGTGCGCTTGTCATTTCTATTCCACTTGGTTATTTCGGAGGGATTGGGGCAGCTTCCCGCAAAGGCATATTATTCAAAGGTTCCAACTTTCTTGACCTCATGACCAGAGTGAACACCGTGGTGATGGACAAAACAGGTACGTTGACCAAGGGAGTGTTTGAAGTTCAGAAAGCCGTGACCATGGACGGAATTACTACAGATTGGCTTAGTCTGGCGGCTGCTATGGAAAGCAAATCCACCCATCCCATCGCAAAAGCCATTACAGAATATACTAAAAAGCAAGGCAAAGAAATTTCAGAACCCGAGCAACAGGAAGAAATAGCCGGGCACGGTCTGAAAGGAAAAGTAAATGGTAAGCATGTGCTCATCGGCAATCAAAAGCTGATGGACAAGGAGGGGATCGTTACCTGTGCTGATGCTGCCGGAGAGGTTAATACCGTCATCCATATAGCCGTTGACCAAAAATATGCCGGTTACCTGGTGATAGCAGATGAACTCAAAGAGGATGCTGCCCAGGCAATCAATGCATTACACAAATCAGGAGTTCGGGAACTGATCATGCTGTCCGGAGATAAGGACGCTGTGACCCAGCAAGTGGCAAAAACACTTGGTATAGACAAGGCATTTGGCGACTTGCTGCCCGAACAAAAGGTACAGAAAGTGGAAGAATTGAAAAAAGACGCCAACCGTGTCATCGCCTTTGTGGGAGACGGCATCAATGATGCCCCTGTATTGGCACTGGCCGATGTGGGCATGGCCATGGGCGGCCTGGGCAGTGATGCCGCCATCGAGACGGCCGATGTGGTCATCCAGACCGACCAGCCTTCCAAAATTGCCACGGCCATCCAGCTCGGCAAGCAAACCAAACGGATCGTATGGCAAAATATCAGCCTGGCCTTTGGGGTGAAGCTCATTGTGTTGGCACTGGGAGCCGGAGGCCTGGCTACCATGTGGGAAGCTGTATTTGCCGATGTGGGTGTGGCACTGTTGGCGATATTGAATGCGGTAAGGATACAGCGAAACTAAGAATACTTTAAGCTATGAAAATAACAAACTCACTTTTTAAATGTCTGAAATTTACAACCACCTATATGAAGATTTAGAGGACAAGCTTAGAATGATTGATCTGGAAGAAGACAACATTCTCAAAAAATCAGAGCAAAGTTTTCAGACAGCCCTTCAGGCCATCAACCAGTTGAGAGATGATTTGCAACAGAAGCCATTGGTTTCACAAAACGATGAAATCTCGTTTTTTAAGGAAATTAAGCCAAAATTTGTTAGTAAGCTCATCTACCATCTCAGCGTATTCAATATAGAGACGAATAAGCCACATGGCGGCATCAAGGTCAGAAGAAAGTATTATCAAAATGAGCTTGACAAACTCAAACGGTATTTCGATAACAACCTGGAATTTTATCGCTATTATCGAACCAATAGCAATTACCTCGACCACAAATATTTTGTCCGGGGCAAACAGGATATCAGGTTAACCCTTGATTCTTTCTATTTCGAGACAGATCCCAATTTCTCCACCAGCCACGATTTCAAGGTTTCTAACATTCTCGCAAATGACTTGCTCAATGTCTATCTGGAAGATGAGTTGAACAAGCTGAGCTTGACAGATTTAAACAACGGAAAATCACAAGTCGAACCGAAGGTGAAACTGGCATGGACAGATTCCAAAGTGGCCTTGATTGAGCTAATGTATGCACTTCAAGCCAAGGGTGTGTTCAATAATGGGGCTGCCGATCTTAAGGAAATTGCGGCCTTTTTTGAGGATCTGTTTGATTTGGATTTAGGGCAGTACCACCGCACATTTCTTGAAATCCGCATCCGCAAGACCGGACGTACCAAGTTTCTGGATTCCCTCCAGGAAAGTATCATCCGTAGAATGGATGAAGCTGATGAGAAATAATAAAAAATCTTTCCCAACTTCGGTTTGCCTTGTGAATAAAACCCACTAAACGGGAACATCTTCGCTGTTCAATCAACATTTGTTAAGATATGGCAGCAGAAGTAATTACCACGGACGACCTTCGTGAGTTCAAGATCGAGCTCCTGGAAGATCTCAAAAGGCTACTCAAAGAACATTCCGGGCAGCCAACCAAGAAATGGCTGAAATCCTATGAAGTCCGCAAGCTCCTTGGTATTTCACCCGGCACCTTGCAGAACCTGCGGGTGAACGGCACATTGCCTTTTACCAAGATCGGGGGCGTAATCTACTATGACTATACCGACATTCAGTCCATGCTCCAGTCCAATAAGTTTCAGAACCGCTTGAGGTAAAGCACATGGCCGGGCATGAACTACATCAGGCACCTTTCCGCAGCGTTCCAGCAGATGGATGCAGATACCAGGCTCACGCCCTACCATATCAGTCTGTATATGGCCCTGTTCAGGCGGTGGAACCTCAACTTTTTCAAGAACCCGATATCCGTGTCGCGGGACGAGTTGATGAGGTTGTCAAAAATCGGTTCGGTAAACACCTACACTAAGTGCCTGAAGGAACTGGATCGTTTCGGATTTATCCGCTACGAACCTTCTTACAATCCGCATCGGGGCAGCCTCATTTACCTGTACAGTTTTGATAAGGGTAGTGATACAGGTGCTGATAATGGAAGTGAAATAGCTGTGAGACCTTTTACAAACAATACAAACCCTTTAAACAGTGAAAACGCAACAAACTTGGGTGAGCGAGCAAAAAAAATGGAGACTGGTTCAAATGATTTGGAAATGAAGAAAAAAGAAAAGTTGCGACAAAAGAAAAAAGAAGTCTCAGGCTATGGTCCAGACATCCCTCCTTTGGAAGATCATGTCAAAATCTACTTTGGTGAAAAAGGCTATCCATCCGTGGAGGCTGAGAAGTTTTATAATTACTTCCAAAGCAATGGCTGGCTGGTAGGTGGCCGCTCCAAGATGAAAGACTGGAAAGCAGCCGCCCGCAACTGGATGCTGAACGCTCAAAAATTCAATACCTATGCAAAAGATCAGCGAAACCATCAGCCACGTCCTAAACCCGGAAACCTCCACTCAGGAACCGGCAAAGACTATGGCGAGCCACTCTAAGTCTTGCTCAGAGAGTGTTCAAAGCAACATCATCCAATTCGACAAATGCCTTGAATTTCTGGAGAAAGCAGGCAAGGCCTACACCAGTCCAAAATTCCGGATATGGAAGGAAGACCACTTGATTATATTCAAACTTCTGGTCTACTTCTACCAGGACAAACCCAATGCTGAAAAGCACGGCATTGACTTACACAAAGGCATCCTGCTGACCGGTCCGGTCGGTTGTGGCAAAACCTCCCTGATGACCCTGCTTCGCTTCATGCTCGCACCCAAAGAGCAATATCTCATCAAGTCCACACGGGATATTACGCTGGAATTCATTCAGGATGGCTATTCAGTCATCAACAAATACTCCAAAGCAGCCTTCCAGCAAACAAGCGGAGAGCTGATCCCTAAAGCCTATTGTTTTGATGACTTGGGCGTGGAATCCAACATCAAGTATTATGGAAACGAAACCAATGTAATGGCCGAGATTCTTTTGAGCCGCTATGATATGTTCATCAGCCGCCACATGCTCACGCATGCCACGACCAACCTTTCCGCCAGTGAGATAGAGAACTGTTATGGGAATAGGGTTAGATCAAGGATGAGGGAGATGATGAATGTAATAGCTTTTGAGAAGGAGGCCAAGGACAAAAGGATATGACGTGTCCCTTAGTGGTACATGTGCAGATTTTCATGTCCCGTTTTTAATGTTTTTGTCTCATGTCCCATCACGGTACATATAACTTGTTTCATGTCCCAATTTTTGTATTTTTGTCTCACGTAATTAATAGGAATGAAGAATATCGATCCATCGAAACCACTCAATGATTTGCCTCTTCTACCTCCTCCGGTGGAAAAAGTAGAGACTATCCAAATCCTCAAACAGGAAAGTAAAGCTGCTGTTGCCCTTGCAGAGCTGAAGGGATTGGCAAGGACCTTGCCCAACCAGGGTATTTTGATCAATGCCATTGTACTCAAAGAAGCACAGGCTAGCTCAGAGGTGGAGAACATCATTACCACGCATGACAAGCTCTATCAGGCTCTGGCAGCCAAGTCGATGACAATTGATCCTTCGACCAAGGAAGTCCTACGGTACAGGGAAGCCCTGCTCTATGGTTTTGAGGAGATTAAAAAGAAAGGCTTCCTAAACACCAATGGTATTGTCCGGATTCAATCCATATTGGAAGAGAATGAGGCCGGAATTAGACAACTACCTGGTACTTCCCTAAAAAACGATCTGACGGGTAAAACCATCTATACACCACCGGACGATAAAGAAACAATAGTCAGACTGATGAAAAATCTGGAAGACTTTATCAATGATGAACCCGATAGAATGTCTCCCCTGATCAGGATGGCCATACAACACTACCAGTTTGAGAGCATCCATCCATTCTATGATGGAAATGGCCGGACGGGCAGGATTATTAACGTGCTTTACCTCATCCTTCACAATCTGTTGGAAATACCCATGCTGTACCTCAGTGGCTACATTATAGGCCACAAAGGAGCTTACTACAAATTGCTACAAGAGGTGAGGACTAAAGACAATTGGGAAGGTTGGATATTGTTTATGCTTAAGGCCATTGAGGATACTGCGACAAAGGCCATTTCCCAGATCCATGGGATCAACAGCATCTTCAATGAGATTCAGGATAAGGTAAAAAATGAAGCCCCTAAAATCTACTCGAAAGACTTGATCGAACAATTGTTTGTTCATCCCTATACCAAAATAGAATATATCTCCAATGGGCTGGGCGTAGAAAGAAAAGCCGCTTCCAGGTACTTAAAGACTTTGGAATCCATTGGAATCCTAAAACTCGAACCTATCGGGAAAGAGAATATTTTCATCAACCAGCAATTGTACCAACTACTGAAGCAAAGTTAGACCATGGCCAAAGCTCGAAAATCCATACCCCAAAAAACGAAATCTCTATTACAACAAGAGGTTAATTCCCAGTGCCCAATCTGTGATGATCAGAATGTGGATCATTTTGAAATTCATCATATTGACGAAAATCCCGAAAACAATTCCCCTGACAACCTTTTGATGCTTTGCCCGATTTGCCATTCCAAGATTACAAAAGGTGATATAAGTGAGGAGGAGGTCAAACAAATCAAGACCTATCTTATGATTAAAGCTAAAGGCAAATCCAGTGCAAAGTCATCAAATACCATCAACATCAAAGGCAATGTGTCCAACTCCACGGTAGCCAATTCGATCAGTGCACAGACCATTGTTTATAAATCCCGAAGCAAACCGAAAATGGAATTCGCTGATGGTGCCATTGGTAAAAAAGCGGAATTGAAAAACTATGTGAAGCATCTGATTGATCGATATAACGAATACAAGGAAGGAGATGTTGGCAAATCCAAAATGAATTATGCTGCCATTTGGGGCATCATCAAAAAGGAATTTAAAGCCAGTGCCTACCAAGTCCCAGAAGCCCAGTTTGAGGCTCTTTGTTCCTTCCTTCAGTATCGCATAGACAATACAAAGCAAGGCAGGATCAACAGAGGGAAAGGCTTTAAGAACTATTCAACATTTGATGAAATCTATGGTGGAGAGTAAGCAGAGCAATCTTGATTGGCTGAAAAAAAGATGCCCAATTCGTCCTAAAAAGTGGCATACTGAAAAGGTTCTCAGAATAAATGAAATTGAGAACTATAGGTTCTATTCTCGGAATTCAACAAAGACTTACAGAGGAATCATTAGTCCGCTAGATATAAAAGGTATCCAGTACGCCTATGCTTATAACGATGGGACTGATATTACCTGGATTGACTTATTGAACAATTTGAAAAGGTTTAAGGATATTCGTCATTCAAACATGACTCATGAAGAGTTGATCGAGCACGCCCAAAGTGATTACAACGAATCCAGAACAGTTTCAAAGTTTGGCTCTCTTTATTTTACTACCACCGGCCAGCACAGAATGACTTTGTGCAAATTTCTCGATTTGGAAAAAGTTACAGTCCAGATTAACGAGTATACCTTTGATCAAGAAAAATTTAATGCCTATTAGGCTAGAAAGAAATTTGTAAAACAGCTGTTAGATAGAGGTCTAATTTCTGAGGAATTATTAGAATCAGAAATAATGAGTTTTGAACACGGCATAAGCCTGAATATCCGAGGAGTTTTCATCATGATGGGAGACCAAATATTTGATGGGCTTATAAACCTTTACGATGGCCTTAGCACGAACAAAGTATTAATCACTTTTGAATCCTTGATTTATGGTAAGCCTTCTACTTTCAATAATGATGTCAGAAGCCAATCTGATTTACTTCAATTCAAGTACTTTTTAAGAAAGTGTAAAGCGGAATTACTGAGTGATGTCTAACATACATCATGATCTCCTTCAAAGAGAAGCGAATTAAGGTCAATCCCTTACCGAAGATAGTCTCTCCCCACACCCCTGTGCCTCCAGCCTGCTCATTCCGCTGCGCTGCACTCACAAGCTTCCAGCACCGCACAGCAAGAGTAGCCCGTTATTCCATTCCACTTCGCTCCATTCCATACCGTGCCACACTTGCTTTTCCCAACCCTGACCCCACGCAGGAAAAGCGGTGTTCGTCTTCCGCCCTCGGCATAGCATCATGCCAGGCCACCACAGCCCATTTTTTGAAAGGGTCTATTTTCTAAGGTCAAAAAATAAGCTGTGTTGCCTTACAGGTCTCCGCTAAAGCTCCGAGCCTGTCATGCTGCTTGCAACTCGGTTGTCATCCTCACGGCAGCCTACTCTGTCTTTTTTGCCGCTTCTCTTCGTTTCGTTGCGCTTGCCAGGCTTTGCAGGAATTGTTTAATTGAAAGCGGTCTGCTTCAGCTTGGCAGTGCTCACTGCACTTCGTTCAGCCGCAAAAAATCCACCGGCTGCCAGTGTTTTTGCTCGCCTGCGGGTCGCTGCGGGCTGCGGGACTGTCATGCTTTTTGCACCAACCCCGGTTCCCAACACACAGGTAATCGCTTATACCCGGCCAACGCTCAAAAGGCAAAAAATCACGCCAGCCCTTGTGTAGTTCCGTTCCATTCCGGGCTTTTGTGGAGGATCAAATTACAAAAGCCCTGCATTCCACTTCACACATAGCAAGCCCCCGCAGTTCGTACCTCACTGCTTTCCGGTCTAGCCCCCTTGCTCCACTCGCAGACGGCTCGCAAGCCTCCGTTCGTTCCTCTCTTCGGCTGGCTTGGCCGTTCGTCCATTACGCTGCGCTCCACAGCCTCCGTCCAGCCGTTTTGGTTTTCCTGCGTTCCCGCACTAAATTCAATTTCCACAGCTAACAATATTGATAATTTATGAATTGTAGAACCAGAAAAAGAAAGGAAGAGCTCAACCGAAAATTTTATATTCAACCCGTTAACTACTTGAAACTTCTTAATGGTCAACACAAACAAGGCTGTTGCGGGTCTTTGGATGATAAATACTACATCTTTTCATATAGACCCAGGGGAGATTATAACGCTCAATCGAAATATTTTTTTTGTCGGTACTCATTGTGCCAACGAATTCCTTGATATTATCAAACACAATCCCCTTCCACTTTTTAATCCTTTGATACATGAACAGGGGAATTATGTACCCGGGGATGGGAATTCTTCAGGATCCAAAGACAAAGCACCAATTCATCCCTTCAATCGGGAGCTACTTACCGCAATTAATATGCTTTGTATTTCATGGGATATTATTCCAGAGTCAGGACTCGAAAGCATCATCAAATTCACTAATAATAAGTCAACTGATCCTAATCTCAATGGGATCGAGTGGTTCAATAAGATTGTCGCAAAGGATGCCAGAAAAAGAACCCTTAGACAAATGATCGATGAGTTAAGAGAAACCAATGACATAAAAGAGATGAGATTCGATCTGATGAACCAATACCTTAATGAGAAGGGATTCGAAAATTACATCCGATAACCAATTAGAACAAAACAAAGAGTGCAGCTAAGTTAGGCGGGCCCCACAAGGCCAACCCTGATCAAGACCATCAAGGTCAAGCCCTCCGGGTTTTTGAAAAAATCTCCACCCTCTGGGTAGTATTTTTCCAAAAAACCTTGACTGCCCTGTCCATGCCCACCTGACCAAAGGCTTTCTCTTTTCTTTTTTTCCCTTTTTTCTTTTCTCTTTTGAAATGTGTGCGAAGCGAAGCGGAGCGAGCTAAACTTTAAATGCTCGTACTATGCACAATTTCCAGATGAAAACTTACAGGGATGGACTAACCACGGTAAAGCCTCACTTTTTCATGCTTTCCAAAGGACTGAATGCGGGAAAGCCGCTCGAAACCCCTTGTCCCAATTGCTTCACCATCACCACAGAATCGGAGGAGGCACGGAACTTTTATTTCTGGCTCTCTTACGGTCTTTGGCAGGCACAGGCGTTTATGCCACACCTGACCGGTTCTGTTGTCCCATTCATCAGGATAGGTGATGCCAGAGCGGTATTGCTGGCAGGGCAGGAAAAGGCCTTGAAAGACCGTAGGAAGTACCTAAAGTCATTGGCACTCCTTCAGGACTTTGAGAAGAAAGCTAAGATCCTGCAAAAGCAGGTAGAGCTGGTAAAGCAGGTCAAGAGAGCCATCATGTTTCAGATACTCCTGGAATGAAAAAAGGCCCCATGAGGAGGCCTTTTCATTGAGAGGAACACAAACTTTCCCGACTTGCGGGAATCACATCCCCTTCGGAGGTGGATGTTTTCTTTTGAACCATTGGAGTAACACCTTTAGCAGAATGGACACGGTAAAGCTCACTATCGCTCCAACAGCAGCTAATACACAGGTGTGGAGGATATCCCCGGAGTTGATATTCACCAGGACACTCAGCAACGTGCCTCCGGCAGTTCCTGCCTTCGTACCTCCTCCACTTACCAGGTTAGCCATCTTTCCTGTCCGCTTTTGCACCATCCTCTACAGTCACCTGACTGACTGCAGTCAGTACCGTCCCACCTACGGTGAGATAGCCGCCCAGGGCAACTATTCCGGCCGGTAAACTGATTGGTGCTGCCAACAGAGCGCCACCAGCTGCCGCTAGTGCCAAACCCACGTTTCGGAGCACTTTGAAAAACTTGGGTGTTGGGGCTTTCGCCCTTTCTATGATCGTCATACGCTTTTTGCTTTTTGAATATTGAGAAATACATTTTCGCCTCTTTCCATGGCCTCAAACACAAGTGTTTTCAGCCTGGAATCGGCAGTTTTGGAATCCGTCCCTTTACCTGGACCGATGACCTTTGAAACCGGGGCTATACAGCCCTTCAGTTCCTTCAGGGCGTCATTGGCAGGGTGAAAAAGGATGCCGCTTCTATTGGGTACATTTTTCACCAGCAAATGCCAGCCCCGTTTATCGGTGTATCGCTTTACAAGCTCATACCTCCCTTCCGGGATGCTCGATACCATCCGCTGGTTTTCCCTCCAGGGAAGCTCGATGGTGGAGCAGACCAGCTGCTCACCATCACGGAGCTTTCCGTTGGTTCCCTCCGGATAATAGCTTCTTGTGAGAATCAATTCCATCCGAACCAAAATTAGGTTTGCTGAACTGCAGGAGCACCATCAATAGCCACCAACGCCAGGGCGTTGTAGGAGCCGTTTTTTAGTGGGTAGAAGCTACCGTTCACTTCCTGATAGAACTCCACACCAAAAACCAGCATTAGTGCCTTGGTACTGTTTGCAGGCAAACCATTGGACAGGTTCACCGCAGCTTCCGCCTGTGGCCCGATTTCAATCTCTCCACTTTCAGAAGCAACCAGGGTGAAGTCATCGGCCTCAAAATCAATCTCCACCGCAGCAGATACAAATTTCAGGTGCGTAGCACCTTGAGGCGCAGCAATGGTATTTTGGGGAACAAAGCCCGGCACATTGACTACAGCTTCACCAGTAGCTCTGTCAATACTTGCGTCAAATGGCACATATATTGTAGCTCCCAGACGGCCATTTGCATTGAATTCAAAGCCCTGCAAAAGCTCCAGCTCACCATCGAGAACGTTCCGTTCTCCACGGGCACTGGTTGCATCCGCTTTGATCACCTTCACCATTTCTTTGGTCAGTCTGGAGGTCAACCGACTGTCAGAGGTACGCAGAAGTAGCGGCCTAAAGGCCGTTCTCAAAGTCCGTCCGGCTGCACCGGCACGGCCAAACTCAGCACCGTTTTCGCGGGTACGCTGAAAAGCCGGATCGTTCTGGATCCGGTCTTTGTCCACCCCACCCTTTTCCCGGGCCAGGTAGCCATCTTTCGTTTTGTAAAAGGACATGTCACCGACTTTGCCCTTCAACTTGATAATCCCAGCTTGTCTTGCCATATCATTTGAATTTTGATTTGTTGCTTCGTTGCAACTCTTCGAAAATCCGATAATTACGAAGGGCAGACAAAAAACAGGTTCCGGTTAGGAACATTGAATACCGTTTATTCCGAATGGTTCAAAATGAACTGCCAATGGCATTCCGTATATTTACAGTACACCAAAAGCATACATGAAGTATAGATAAAGTATGATCGAAACCAAACGAGCCTGTATTTATCCAAAAGACGTGCAGCGGATCACTGGCAAGAGTGAACGATACGGCAGGAAGCTCCTTAACAGGATTAGGGAGGAGCTTGCTAAAGAGTCACACCAGTTCGTGAGCGTAAACGAATTTTGCGAATTCACTGGCCTTGCACCGTCCATTGTAGAGCGCTACATCACCGATTGACCTTGCCAGATGAAGGCAGTCAAACGGCACTAAAATCTATCGCCAGTTACCAATAAAATTTAGCACTTTTTGCCACGATTTGAACCCAAAAAGCGGGCTTTTTTGTATATTTACAAAGGTTTCGGAGTTCACCAAATGCACTCAAACCAGTTCGAATAAATTGAGAACTGAACGGTGAACCCGCTGAAATTACGTTTTGTAACTTACTGATACATAAAGATTTGCACGGGGTGGTTGTAATCCTGTCACCCCGACATTATAATTAGAAAGGCGGCGGTTAGCATGTCCTGACTATGGTCAGGATGGTCGTGCTAACAAAGTCAGGTTCACCTTGGCAATTTTAAAAAGTCTCTCTTTAAAATATTTTTTGTTTATGGAGTTTGTAGTCTACATACTTTTTTCAGAAAGGCTCGGCAAGTATTATGTTGGCCAGACATCTGATCTAGATAAACGATTAAAAAGGCATAATTCTGGAATAGAGCGATTTACCCGGTTAGGTACTCCTTGGGTTTTGGTTCACTCTGAATTGACTAATTCAAGAGCTGAAGCAATGAAATTAGAAAAGAAAATCAAAAATTTGGGTGCGAAGAGATATTTGGAATTGTAGAAAAGGCGGCGGTTAGCATGTCCTGACTATGGTCAGGATGGTCGTCCTGACAAAGTCAGGATCACCCCGACATAATAATTAGAAAGGTGGCGGTTAGCATGTCCTGACTCTGGTTTGAGAGGTCGTCATGACAAAGTCAGGATCACCCCGACAAATAGCTTTAGTACGGTTTTTCTAAAAAATTCAAAAAATCAAAAAAAAGCAGTCGTTCTGGCTGCCTTCTATTCTTGATAAACAGTAAAAGAAATTTTTACCAATTCGGATGCTTTTTCATCCAATAGTCTAGAGATACTCTTCCTGATCCGTAAAAAAAATATGACTATTTTTAATGTTGCACGTATGGATAGACAGCCGCGATAATCAGCCTGTCAAATAATTTTTCTCCAAAGTATCTTCTGTTGAGCTTGTAAGCAAATTCATCGAAGTAGTTCTGCAGGTATTTTTCTGAAACTATGTGATATATCCCGAGGAGATTTTTCTTCAGGTTACTTATTGCTGTGTGTACCCAATTGAGTGTTCCATTTGTTGAATCCTTGGAGGATTTCACTTTGATGTGCTCCTCTACCATTTTCTCCAGATCGACATATGCGGTGTTTTTGTCGGTAAATAAAACCGAGGACGAATCCACGGTGGTTTCCACAAACTGTTTCACCGAATCACTGGTCACATCCTTAAGTATTTTCATTTTGAAAAAGCCACAATGGCTTCCTTTCTTACCCGAATCAGGATCTTCCAAAGGAGTGGATTCGCAAGCTACTGCAACAATCGCCTGTTTCTGACTACCCTTTCCTCGCTTTAGCTGTTCCTGAACTCTTTTACGGGTTGCCTTTTCTACATAGGCCTCGTCGTATTCCACCATCCCCTTGAGCAAATAAAGACCATCCCGTTTGCCCATGACTACTCTAATCTTATTCATCAGACTGAATGCTGTTTGGTATCGTTTAAGTCCAAGTTGTCTTTGGAACTCCAAGCAAGAAAAGCCTTTCTTGGTAGCTGACATCAACAGAAACGCAGTAAACCAGGTATGCAGCGACAGGTTGCTGGGCTCCATCACCGTTCCGGCTTTTAAAGAAGTTCTCCTTCGACAAACACTACATTCGAAGAACTTCCTGCCCGAAAACCAATAGTGCTTAGGGAATCCCTTACAGATTTTGCAGTAAATCCCTGCTTTTTGACGATAGTTTTTCAGAAAGATCTCACAACTTTCCTCATTTGGAAAGTGATGGATAAAATCTATGATATTCATGGGCTTTTGTATTTTTACACAAGTACCGCTTATCTTAATGACTACGGAAACTAATGTCACTAACTGCCTAAGAATATTTGGCTACGTGCATGATTCCGAACAGTCATAAAAAAAAATATTTCGGTTTAGGTTTTAAGGAAATAGAAGAAAAAAATTTTTCCTTAAAATTGGAAGCGGTTTCAAAGGTCGTTCAGTCTTTGGCAATGGTAGCATTAAACTAGTAGCCACTCTTGTCTAAAACCAATGATCTGTGTGAAGAAGTCTTGCCTCTGTCACGGATGCTTATTTAGACAAATTTATCCCATTTTTGAAGAGGAGGTTTCGGATAAGCTTTATCTCATGACAAAAGGTTATTTTTTGGGTTGCTATGAAAAATTGGGATTTGAATTGGTGGAAAATAGAGTGCAATCCCCGGTCAAGAAAAAAATATGGTATCCATCCGACGAAGCCATATTTTAAATTACTATGTATGTTGGAAGGACGAATATCTTGTTCCTTATTAAATTCCTAAAATTCCAACTCTTATCCCAAAAAATTCGATTTTTGTATTTCTATGCCTTGTACGTAATTAATCTCATTTCCACTATTAATGTAATTTGATTTGATCAATATTTAAAAACTCTATTTTAGTTAGACCTATTGAGTCCTGAAATCTATAGGGATTGTTATATTGATCAAAAGCTACAATATCACGATTTAAAAATCCAGACCTTAATAAGGTTCCTGATAAAGTATAAATTGAAATGAAGTATTTAAATGAATGATTATCTTCTGATCTATTAAGTAATTTTGAAATTTTATAAATTTTGTCATCTAGAGCAAAAATTCTTTCTATCTTATTAGGAGAAATTATCGAATCTGTTTTTAGGGAATCTTTGTTTATTAAATTGTTATGAATGAGCTTTTTAGTCTCTATTTTTATCTTAAATGAATCGGAATTTTCAATACTTTTAAACTCTAAATCCTTTGTGTTTGAAGTAAGAATACTATAGTTGTTTTTAATTGACATAAGAAAGTAATCCTCAAATGAACCATTAAAAGTTATGGCATCTTGATTGAATAGCTTACATTCAGAAAAAATAAACCTATAAACCTTAAATGAATTACTTTGCAAATCATTATGACCGATTAATAGCTCACCATTATCTAAAAAAGTATGTTTAGTATTATGCATAAAAAATGAGGGACTATTAATACAACTTTTAGATTCCGTGAAATTGGATAAATTGAATTCCACAATTTCTTTATTAAAAAAAAGGAATAATTTGTCCTTTTTTTGCAATGAAAATAAACAAACATTATTTCTCGTTCTTATACCGTTAGATTCAGAAGAATTTGAGTATGATTTTTTGAAAATTTGCTCACCTTTTTGCTCTTTCCGCTTGAAAGTTGGACTAGTTATGCAGCGATTTTAAAGTTATAAAATTCATTTGGTGTTTTCATTTCTAATGCAGAATGTGGTGCATATGTATTGTATTCATTCATCCACTTC